>Ga0302325_10006960_pt1 | contig 25241 bp, 25 predicted proteins | sample Palsa_T0_2_FD_201948 | JGI IMG/M metagenome (GOLD analysis project Ga0302325, IMG submission 201948) | Peat permafrost microbial communities from Stordalen Mire near Abisko, Sweden - Palsa_T0_2 | ecosystem: Environmental > Terrestrial > Soil > Palsa > Peat permafrost | place: Sweden: Abisko... | reverse complement strand
TCAAACCCGAACAAAAGCGATCTCGCCCCTAAACACCAAGGCTCCGATCTCTCGGAGGCCTCGATCTCCCAGGGCCATTTCTTGATAGCGGGGGCGGGATTCGAACCCGCGACCTTCGGGTTATGAGGCGCCTTCTGGGGGCGAGCTACATCCTCATTTGCAGGTACTTCGTGACCTTGCCTCAGGTTGTCTGAGGTCATATTTGCTTATCTCGTTACACGGTTCGTGACACGCTTTTGCCGTGGGCCTCGAGCGTCGTCGATCGGCAGCGCTGACCAACCCTGTCGGCCTGGCCCGACGGCCCGTTGTGCAAGGAGCCCTTACACAATCAATTGGTATGACCACGTCACGCCAGTGAACGATCCGGAATAATTACGCAGCTGGGTCTGTCCTGTGCAGAAGCGCGAACGAGACGATCGTCGAGTATGCGCTGCGCGACCAAGCCGCGCCAATCCAGGTCTCGGTGTACCGCACCGGACGGCTTCCCTCCCCTCACCAGACGCGCTGCCATCGACCGAACGGATTGCGGGGGCCCCTGCACGACCTTCCGACTCCCGCACTTGGTCGGCCCGCTAGGCGCGCAGGTACGGCCGGACCGCGCCCGAGATCGTCTGGTTGCTCGTCGGCGGCTAGCGCTGCGTCGTCGCGCAGTCGTGCTTGGTCGCCATAGCTCTCGTGGGCTGGCCTGGAGCCGACCGTGCAAAGGGATCGTTGGCACCGGGCGTTCGTTCGGCGCGATATCCCGTGCTCGGGTGCCAACGGACCTGAAATTGACTTGATCGTGTGACACGATCGCGGCGTGCCGCTGATCGGCAGGAAGCTGGGAGTGCCCGCGGTGCTCGTCATCGCCCTGCTCGGCGGCTCAGCGCTCGCATCCGGAAAGGTTCGACCGCTGACCAAGACACAGATGCGCGGTTGCCTCGGGATGACAAGGCAGGTCGATCACGTCGCCAAGGTTGCGTCCGCGAATCCGTCAGTCCTGGGCGCGTTCCGGACGTTCACGGCGACGTCGACCAAACCGGTCAAGCTGACCGCCATGTCGGCCCTTGGGAACTTGGGTGTTGCGACCTACGACCCGGCCCACGCTGTCGACCTTGCCAATCCCTCGGCTGGCTGGCGGCTTGTTCTGTTGCCGGTCGACATGGCCGCGCCCCAGTCATCGCCAAAGTACTGCGAGCGAATCGCAGGCTGGCGTCAGGCTCAGCGATTGTCAGCCGGCGAGTCTGGGCCGGGCGTGTGTGTGGTCGCCGTGGTATCCGGCGGTGACCTGCAGGGTTCTCTGTGCGAATCCCTGCGGACGCTGAACTCCTACCTCGGTGCTCTCAACCTCGTTGAGTACGGGTTCGATCCTCGTGCGGTCACGCTCGCACCCGACGGCGTGAGCGCAGTTCGCTACTCGTTCAGCAACGGCAAGACGACCACGGTCGAAGTCCGTCACAACCTGTGGGCGACCCCTATCTTCGCGTTACCCGGCTACGGCCCGGGAATCCCCGACAGGTACAAGCTGCGCGTCTTCCGAACGTGGTTCCCGAGGACGTACCCAACCAAGATCACACTGCTCCGGCCCGATCGCACACCGGTCGTCGAATGGCGCCGACCCACGAAGCTCTTCGACGAACTCGCGGCAGTCAATCGGCTCAGTTGGATATCTGGAATCTGACTCCGCCCTCTCAGCGCCCCAACTAGGCGAGCCGTCACATAGCCAAGGGTTCACGACCGTGCCCGAGCTCTCGTCGCCAAACCAATCGCCCGACTCAGAGGGAGGTTAGAGACGAATGCGATCGTCAGCATGGGCTCTGAGCGAAGGGATGGCGAACGCAGACAGGTCACGGGTGTCGACCTGCCAGTGCTGCTCCAATCGACCGGCGAACCGGGCGTGCCGGGTTAGCCTTTGCTGTCGGCCATCGGATTGAAATGCGGTGGCGCGGCGCTGGCGACGATCCGCGTGATGAAGTCCTCGGTGCTGAGGCGCTCGTGGGTGCGCTCATGGGTGTGTAGTACCCAAGCGACCCCGCCCGGTGGTGGTGAGGTTGGTCCCAGCGGTACGCCGTAGCTGTCCTCGCCGAACAGGGTGAGCAGCATCATCGGGCCGGTGTAGCCGTCCATCGTCATCACGACGTGATCGGGCGGAGGCGACCAAGTCGACCCAGCCCAGAATGCTCCCTTCGTCGGCAGCGGCTTCATGACCACATCGGTCTCTCGACCCCACAGGAGACGGTTCAGTAGGAGCCCGTGCTCTGACGTCAGCCAGTCTTCGCCGTAGACCTCGCGGCCGACCGTCAAGGCGACCTTGACGGCGAAGCGCGGCCACAGCGTCATCGCGATCGAGAACGGAAAGCTCACGTCGAGCGGGCCGTGCGGCGCTAGTTCGCGTTTTGTGGTCTTGTAGGTGAAGCCCGGGTTCGCCCGCTCGAACCTCTTCACCTTGGTGGCGATGTATTCGGCTTCGTCGTCCGTTGAGACCGTGATCTGGAGGGAGTCGGCGCCCTCGGTCCCTGGGCTCGTGGACGGTGGAAGCTCAAGCTCCCACCCGCCCGGGGAGAGCGTCACAATCGCCGTCCGGCCGTCCGTGACCTTGGCCGGCACGCGCGGGGCTTCAGGGACCTTGCCGTATCGGTCCGGGACACCGAGTCGATGGCGCTGCTCGCGAACCCACAAGCTCTGGTTGAACGGATGGTCGATCTCCTCGTTTGCCCACGTCTGGCAGTCCTCACAAACATCCATCGTCGTCCACGCTCCGCCAAGGGCAGCTGGCATCACGTGCTCCTCGGAGCGCTCAGAGTCAGGCTTCTTTTCCAGGCAGTAGGTGCAGTGGAACATCGGCGCGGAGGTGCCGGACTGTGACAGCAATCGCACATAGCGACCTGATCGCGTGGGATTCTCATGAACGATGGGACCTCGATACGCCACGCTTGCGGACTTCCTCGCATCTCAGATGCTCACCATCGACGCCAGCACCGACGACGGGTGGGGTGCTCCGATGTCTGTCAAGGGACGCGAGATCGAGGCGACCATCCTCTTCGCCGACATCACGTCATTCAGCGCGAGAACCGCCGACCTCGAACCCTCCGAGACGCTCGCGTTCGTCAACCACTTCTTTGCGTGGACCTCTGCTGAGGCGCTCAAGCATGGCCCCGGCATCGTGGACAAATACATCGGGGACGAGGTGATGGTCATCTTCTCCAACGAATTTGGGTCCGATGATCCGCTGCTCGATGCGGTGCATGCTGCCCGCGCGATGGGTCAATACGACGCCTCTTCGTTCATGCCACATATCGGCATAGCCTCCGGGCGGGTGATGGTCGGATACGTTGGAACGCCGCAGGGCTACAGCGTCTCCGTTTTTGGGACTCCCGTCGCACTCGCATCGCGATGCGCGGCGGTTCCACTTCCAGACGGGCTCGATTCTCCGGTCTCGTCGTACATCTCCTTGCCTGCACACGAGATCGCAGGACGGGACTTCGAGGAGCTAATACCAACGGAGATCAGCAAAGGGCCTAACGGCGAGCCCTACCCCCGACCGAACTCCTGGCGCTCGATCGATCCCAGGCTCGTGCCCATGAAGAATCTGGGGAGCGTCGAGGTCGCGCAGATCGCAAACGCAGCCATGTGGCTCCCTGGCCAGACCGCGGAAGACCGTGCTCGCGAACTCGTGCGTTTCGCCGCTGAGGCAGGGCGACGCTGGATCCCGCCATGCCAGGTCTCGTCGTCCGTACAGCCCACCAGCCATCCTGATGACACCACGACAACAAGTTGACCGAGGCGTGCCCGCGTACCCGCGGATGCTCGGCAAACGATCGCGAAACCTCTCGACCCTGCATGGCTGGCCCGGCCAGGAGGTCAAGTCGGCGTGAATGCACGGACCGGCCAACTCGGGCTGACCATTGCGTCCTCGAACGGTGAAGCGGCCCGGGCGCGCCCGCTGGCGCTGCGGTGGAGTAGCGAGACCGAGCCCGGTGATTTTGGCTGGCGGGCACCTACCCGGCTTGTCGCACTGGTATCTCGGCACAGTCGTCCGCGGGCGCGCTTAGCGCAAAGCCGAAAGGCCGTTTCGCGGGCCATCCAGCGCGCCTGGCTTGAGCCCGGGAGACCCCGGAAGACCCGTCGGCCTGTCAATGGATCAGCAGGCCGGTGGGACGACCGAGGGCCCGACCGGCCCAATCCAGAAGACGACCGTAAGGTTGTTATATGGAGGCCAGGCACGTCGTAGTCCTCGGCGCTGGGTTTTCGCGCGCGATCAGCACTGCTATGCCGCTGACTGACGAGCTCGGTCGGCGGGCGGTTGGATTGCTCGCCAAGGAGGGCCGTCGTCTCAACGCCTCTCACCTCACATTCGGTCCTGAGCTCAGTTTCGAGAGCTGGCTATCTCTGCTGTCCGAGGAGCAGCCCCAGCTGAGCGACGCTGAGAACCGGGATAACGCGGCACTATTTGCTCACCTACGCGATGCCATCGGCGGTCTTCTGCTGGACGCGCAACGCGAGGCGCTCATGCAGCCGGCCCCCACTTGGCTGTACGACCTGGTCAGTGTGCTGCATCGCCGGCGCGCAACCGTGATTACGCTGAACTACGACATCTTGGTCGAAGCCGGCGTCCAGAGTCATGAGATCTGGGACCCGGAGGTCAGGCGCCGGGTTCAGCCAGGCGATCTGCTGCGAAACCTTCCGGCGTTGCCTCACATAGGGGCGCGTCTTGTGGGGCCGCTCTGCCACACGTTCACGCTTCTCAAGTTGCACGGCTCTCTCGACTGGTGGGCCGTCCCGAACGACTTCAGCGGTGCCACGCTGAACCGGGAGGACACGCACGCGGCGTTCGAGAGTCCCGACGAGATGCCTGTCGAGCAGCGCCAGCGCGAGCTCCCCGGCCGAGAGCGCTTCATCATTCCGCCGCTGTCGACGAAGGGAAGCTACTACCGAAATCCGCTCACGCGGGAGCTGTGGCAGCAGGCGAATCAAGCGCTCACCGACGCCGCTCGCATCTCGCTCGTCGGATATTCGCTGCCACCTGCAGACCTGGTGATGGCCAACATGCTGCGCCCGGCTCTCAGCAACCGAGACATAACGGTTGACGTCGTGAATCCCGACCCCGACGCGCTAATCAAGCGTTTGATCGGCCTCGGATTAGCCGCTGACGCGATCAACGTTACCGCCGACAGCGAGTGCGTTCGATCGTTCGCGCGGTCCCTCTGTGAAGAGGCCTCAACTGTTCTCGCCGAGGAACTCAGGCAGTCGTTACTCGACGATTCTCCTGATGCGGCGCTCGCGGTCGCATGGGGAGCTCCGACTGCGGTAGGGGGAACCGCTCGCCGCGTCGCTGAGCTTTCGGTGAGGGACACGACGCTGGAGCTTGTGCTTGAGAGAGACCCTCCTCGTGGCGACGTAACGGCAGCGCGTCGTGAGCACGACGGGTCGTCGAGCCGTCAAAGACTCCCTTCGGCTGCTGAGGTGGCGGATAAGATTGGGCAGTGCGACCGCGTGATCGCGCGCGGGGCCGACCACGACCACCTGATCATCGCTGCTTGGCACGAAGGTCGAACCGTGGGCGCCAACGCGCGATGGGTCTTCTTCGCGCCCGCTGACCGCGGTGATCGCTAAGCGCTTCGGGCCTGACGGTTCGGGAAGAGCCCAAACGTTTTCATGGCACACGTATAGGCGAACGAAGAAGCATTGATCGAGGACATTGATGCGCTAGAAGGTCCGCCGATTGGGCCGGTTCAGCAACCACCTACGCCGCCCCGGCGGCTTCGAAGTGCAAGAACGGGACGCCGCCCCCCGGCGCGGCTTCCCGCCGGATGAGAGCCATGCCGGCAAGTTCGAACGTGGCGCACAGGCGCCGCACGGCCTCCTCCCGTCCAGCCGACATGATCCTGGCGCTGCCGCTGTAGAGCGTGGGCATATCGGGAACCGTGCCAACGCGCTGTAGGACGACGACATCATCGTCAGGCAGCGATTGGTTAATCCTCTCGAGGAGGCGGCTAAGCGCAGCTTGATCGATGCCGGTGACGCGCAGGAGGATGTCGAACTTGTTCGTGGGCAGCGCGACAGGTTGGACGATGTCCCGCTCAACCCAGACCACGAGCTGTGGGGTTGCTTGGTTGCTCCCAGCGAAGAACCGGCGGTGTACGGCCCAGCTGGTCACGGCACCGATCACCGCGTCGATCAGATGTCGCTCCGACTCGTCGAGCACGACCTGCAGGACGTCGATGACAACGCTACCTGCGCTCTTCTGCAGACGCGCACGTATCGGGGCGTCGAGCGCCGCGATCTCGACGTCGAATCCGTCGCCCTCCAATTGCGCAGCCAGGTCGCCGAGTTCGGCGTGAGCCCCGTGAGGATCGTCTCGATCAAGGCTCTCCAGCCGCACAGCACACAGATTACGCCGCCTCCGACTCGCACAGGAGCCTGGGTGGCGGCGGGAACAATGAGCAATAACTCCAAACCGCGAGATGGCTGGCAGGCTGTTCCGCGAAGGCAACGGTCAAAGTTGGCGACGAGATCCGCGGTCGATCTCAAACCGCAGGAGCGTTGGCAGACCGAACGGGAACGACCGTCCGGTGCGTAGGCAGCCGCCCACGAGCGCTTTGGCCATCTGAGCCGTCCGAACCCACACGAGTGGATTGGCGACACGCGCTCGCCGGCTCAGACGTCCTCGCCGGGAGCGGGGCCGACGACGTGAGCACAGCTCCGAGGCTCCGCCTATGCACGGCCGTTTGCCGTCGACCGCGCTCGGGTGCCGCATCGGTCTTCTGGACCGCTCGCAGAAGAGGCCGGCCGTGCTGCGGCGGGACGGTCAACTCGACTCTGCTCGAAACCGTTGGCCGGCACTCCGGAGGAGGAGCCCCGGCCCGGCGGTACACGCGGTTGCTGTGACCCGACGGTCCGCTCCCCGAGCGCGGCCTCTGAACGATGACGATGGACCCAACGAGCGGAACGACCCGGTGAAGCAGGTGATCATCGCCACGTTGGTCGAGGAGGTCGTCATGCTGGTGGCCGCAACGGCGCTTCTCGCGAGGCATGAACGAGATCCGCGACCTGCTCCAGGCCGAGCGGCGACGCTGGACGAGTGCCAGAGGAGTCATACGTCGAGATCTGTCGCATTGTGGGTGCGGATCTCCACTTGCCAGCGGCAGAGGCGGGGGCGATCCCCGCCGGCAAGCGCGAGTGCGCGGTCACCGGCGGCGACCGGCTGGCGAGCGGCAGGGGCGGCACACGGTCTGAATCGAGCACAGGTGAGGCCGTCTGAGGCCCGTGGCTTGCCCTCTCTGACCACGCGGGCTCCCCGGATTCGCTCGTCGTGAAGTAGACACGCGCGACGGGTAGCGTTCTGGTTGTGGCTATCAGCATTATCAGCTTGGTCTTCTCGGTGATCGCGCTCGGGCTCTCGGGTCTGAACTGGCTCACAAACCGGCCGACGCTTATCGCCCGCAGCTCGATCACGCAGCGCACCGACGGAAAGCGATCTGTGGTCATCGGGCTCACGAACGGGCCACGGCCATTCTCAATCCGCGCTGTTCAAGCGAGCTGGCGCCGACGGGCAGACGGCCACATCTTGATTACGGGCGGGTCGGGCCCTTCTCCTAGGCGCCTAGAGATTGGAGAGCATCAGGACCTCGAGATTTATCTATCGCCTGATGCAGTGCCTCTCGGCGCGGTGGTTGTCGATGCCCTCGGCAGAAAGCACCGCCTGGAGTTCAACGAACCAAAGCGCATCCGTACCTGGTTCTAAGTGGTAGACGGAACTTGGATCTGCACGTCCACTCTTCAGCTGCGCTCGGCACCTCGAGGGCCACAGATGGACGAGCCCTTCGTCGCCAAAGGCATAGTCGCCGCTGCGCATAGTCGGGTGACGAGAGCGATCGTCCGCGGCCCGGGTGGATCCAGGCTTAGTCCGGGCAGCCCAAAGCGCCGGTAGCAGGCGCATCGGCCTGTCCACATGTTCTGGGCACGGGCGCAGATTCCGCCATGTCGGGCGATAGGGTCTGATGCATGGCAGGCGAGCACGTAGCGGTCGGATCGGGTAAGCGACCCGCAGCAGCATGAGCCCGCAGGCGGACAACGCCGACAACGGGCGAGACAGGAACCGCCACCTTGGAGCGGCGAAGGCCGCTAAGAACGACGAGTTCTACACCCAGTGGGCGGACATCGAGCGCGAGATCAACGCTTACCTGGAGTACGACCCCGACGTGTTTCGCGACAAGGTCGTCCTGCTCCCGTGCGACGACCCAGAGTGGTCCAACTTCACGAAGTTCTTCGCCCTTCACTTCGTCGACTTCGGTCTCAAGAAGCTGATCTCAACGTCGTACGCACCCGACAGCAACTCGGCGAAGCTCAACTATCAGCCGAGCCTGTTCGAGTCGGCGAGTCCGGCCTTCGACGCCAAGAAGACCCACGCCAATGGCAAGAAGTTCACGCTGGAGCCCAAAGACATCAACGGCGACGGTGTCATCAACATCGACGATCTCCAGTGGGAGTACCTGGCCGGGGACGGCGACTTCCGCAGTCAAGAGGTCACGGCGTTGCGCGACGAGGCTGATTTAGTCATCACAAATCCGCCGTTCAGTCTCTTTCGCAGCTTCATGAGCTGGGTGATCGGGGGCGGACGGAAGCTCTCGGTGATCGGCACCAACAACGCCATCACCTACAACGAAGTCTTTCCGCACATTATGGCTAACGAGCTGTGGAAGGGCGCCACGGCGAATAGCACCGACATGGTGTTTGGTGTCCCCAAGGGAACGCCGTTGGCCGAGGCCGATCGGGACAAGGCCGAGAGGCTTGGTTATCCGTCAGACGACGAGCGTGACTACACGCGGCACGGCAACTCGTGCTGGTTCACGAACATCGACCACGGCCGGCGTCACGAACCCCTTCAGCTGATGACTAAGGCGGACAACATCAAGTTCAGCAAGCACAAGGAGGTTCGCGGAGTCGGCTACCCGCCGTACGACAACTTCGATGGCATCGAGGTTCCATTCGTCGACGCCATCCCCAGCGACTACGACGGCATGATGGGCGTTCCGATTACGTTCCTGGACAGCTACAACCCCGACCAGTTTGAGATCGTCGGGAGCAGCGAGGGCGATTACAAACCCACGCGGACGTACGGCCCGAAGCAGAAGGTCGTCGATGGCGTCCATATGAAGTCGAACACCGGAACCCTGGCCTGCTACATCCGCACCGAGTCCTTCGGCACCGGAACGTACTTCGATGTCGGGTACCCCGTGAAGCGGATTTACAAGCGGCTTTTCATCAGACCAAAGGCTGCCTCGTGAAACCCGTTCTCGAGCACTACACCGTTGAGCAGGTCCTCGAGGGCTTCGTCTTCAACGAGCTTGAGGGCAAGGGGCTGTACGGCCTCGACGGCAGGCTCGTGATTCAACCGGAGTACCAGCGGCATTACATCTACGGTGATGGCAGGCGGGATGTCGCCGTCATCGACTCGCTGCTCAAGAGCTACCCGCTGGGCCTCATCTACTTCAACGTCGACCGCGAAAACGACAGGCTTGAGGTACTCGACGGCCAGCAGCGCATCACCAGCGTTGGGCGCTTCGTGACTGGCAAGTTCGCCATCAAGGTCGCCGGGAAGGAGCAGGTCTTCTCGTCGCTCCCTAAGGACGACCAGCAGAAGATCCTCGGCAGTGAGCTAACGGTCTACGAGTGCGAGGGCACCGAGACTGAGATTAAGGAGTGGTTCCAGACCATCAACATCGCGGGCGTCCCGCTGAACAAGCAGGAGCTGCTCAACGCCATCTACTCTGGATCGTTCGTCACCAAAGCGAAGGCGGAGTACTCGAACTCCAACAACGCCCACATGCAGAAGTGGCAGGCCTACGTCAAGGGCGACCCGAAGCGCCAGGAGGTCCTTGAGGAGTCCCTGGACTGGGTCGCGTCATCACAGGGCAAGAGCATCGACGCCTATCTCGCTCAGCACAGGCACGACACCGACATCGCCGGCCTCCAGACCTACTTCACCTCCGTCATCGATTGGATCGGCAGCGTCTTCATCCGCCCGCCGGACAAGGAGATGCGCGGCCTAGAGTGGGGCCGTCTCTATGAGGCGTACCACTCGAACTCCTACAAGGCCGCCGAGATCGACAAGGCAGTCGACGAGCTTCGCGCCGATGAAGCCGTCAAGAGTGCCAAGGGCATCTACGAGTACCTGCTGGGCGGCGCAACGTCCCCGCGGCTACTCAACATCCGGCTGTTCGAGGACAGGACCAAGCGCGCTGGGTACGAGCAGCAGACCCAAAAGGCCAAGGCCGCCGGCGTCTCGAACTGCCCGCTGTGTGCGCTCGGGACCGACAACAACAAGACCCGGATCTACAAGCAGAACGAGATGGACGCCGACCACGTGACCGCCTGGTCGAAGGGCGGCAGCACTGACCTAGCGAACTTGACGATGCTCTGCCAGACGCACAACCGGGCCAAGGGAAACAGGTAGGCGACCAGGGAGGGCGCTCAATTGGAGTGCTGTCGCTTTGTCGCTCTCGGCGGAAATTCTGCGATACATCGACGCGCTCAAGTGGCCCGTCGTCGCAACGGGCGGCGTCTACTACTTCCGGACGCCGCTTTACGGCGTCTTGGATCGCATAGCGGCATCCGAATGGGCTCCATCGAAGGTCCCGGCGGCACAAGCATCAGCTCTAGAGGCGCTGGGACGATCGCTATGAGCGGTGCGCTGCCGCCAGCTCAGCGAGTCCTTTGGCGACATCGCGGATCGGCGCTGGATGGCTGCGTCGGCCCTGCTCCCTACTTGGCAGCCGTGAGACTCTCGGTGGTGAGATCGGTCGCTACGTGAGCGAGATAGAGCGAGGTGTCGGGGCTTGTGGTGTGCGGTAGACGTTGACACCATGGAATCGTGCGGCCCGGGTCCAGCTGGAACCCAAGCACGACGTCGGCGAACAGTTCCAGTGCCTTCGCGTTCGCCGACGTCTTGTCTCTGGGCCGCACGTCGGTCCAGAACTCGTGAACCGCCAGCACTGCGTGCCTGACGCCTGTCGCGCTGGCCAATGCCCCGGCCCACGCTGTCAGCAGCTGGTACCGAACGTCTTCGATGCGCGGATCCTCGCGCCCTAAGCTGTTGACCAAATCGTTGAGTCGCTTTTCCGCTTTGGAGTCGGCGTTCTTCTGCTTGGCTTTGGCTGCGATCTTTCTCTGCGTCGCGACGGTCGCGCCGAGCGGTTCTCCGGCCTTTGCCTCGACGAAGATGGTTACCGGCTCCCCGCTCGTCGTGGATGCGCGCACCACGAGGTCATGGTTGCGGGCATTGCCGCCGCTCTGGTCGAAGGTCGACTTCATCTCCACAGTGGCCTCTTGGATCGTGAGATCCTCGAGATGCGGATCTTCTGCAAGCGCCGCGAGTAAATCTAGAGGGCCCGCCCAGACGGTCGCGAGTGTCGGAGCACTGGTTCCGGTTACTCGATTCTTGTCTTCTAGTCGTCTGACCCACGCCGAATGAGCCGATAGCGGGGCGTCCGCGGACCGCCAGAAGAAGCGCATCGGCGCACCCTACGCCATCTCGTCATGCGCCTCCCAGGCGCGTGCCGACGCGGGCGTTGCATCGGGCGAGCGCCTCGGTCATCTGACCAATATTGGCCGCGACGAGCGCTTCGGCGACGAAGTAGATGCGGCAGCGAAGCTAGTCGTCGTCACCGGTGGCTTGATCGACCAGCTCGCGAACCCGCGCCTCGTCGATCCAGTTGACCTGCTGCGCCGCGATCATCAGAGCAATGCCGAACAGGGGGGCGACTAGGTACCAGGTGAGCTCTGGGCCAGGTGCGGCGCGCTGCACCACGTAGCGACTGCGCTCCTTCTTGAAATACAACTCAAGAGCCGCCATTGATCCGTGCGTCGGCTGGCTGCCGATCCTGTACACGCCGAGGTACAGACCCCGAAAACCGAGCAAGTGATCGCTCGCATGCAATCCCGAGACCCTGTTGACCCAGTACTCATCAGCTTCTCGCGCGCGGTCGGTGAGCGGAGGCAGGATCCGATCGGGCAGCGGAGTCTTGCGCCGGCGTCTGCGTCCACAGGAATCGGTCTCAAACGTCCCGATCCCGAGCAGCTTCTTTGCCGACCCGATCTCATCAGGACTCATCAGCCTCTCCCCGAAGTTGACCGCGTCGTTGTGCAATCGCAGTTCCTCCCAGCGCGCTTGTCCGAGCCATCTCGGCTGACGGACTGCAGGATCTACACCGATCCAAGCAAGGCTGACGACCTGTTCATACAGGGATCGCAGCAACGTCTGCGCGTCGAGGTTGTGGGCCTCCGTCTTCAGGAGCAAGATGCTGTCCACGGTGTCCGCCATCTTCACCAGCGAAGCGGCGGTGTACAGCGACCACCATGTCTCGCCTCGGTAGTACCGCATCGGCAGCCGGTCTCGAACGATCGCGACCAGACCGGCGAGAGCCTTGCGCACCTCGTGATCGCTTGAAATGAAACGCGCGTCGGACTCATCGCGGCTCAGACGATGCCATGCCCGACGATCGCTTCGCTCACACCACCGCCGCGGCGTCACGGCTGCTTTAGCGACACGAGGGTCCCGAGCGGTCGCCGCGCCATCGCCTTAAGCCGTCGGCGATCGTCGAGAAGATCGGCGAGATCCTGCTGTGGCAACCGCCAGATCTGGCGATGGCATCAAGAGGATCACCCAAACAATTTCTTCGAGACGCCCACGGAGACAGGCACTTAATAGGTGAACGAGACGATTTCCGGTGTCCACTCAAAATCTTCGCCAAGGCACCTATAAGAACGGGATGCCCCGTCACGTAGTGAGTAGAACCTGCGCGGCGTCGAGCCTCGCTCCGCTCGGTCGCAGGCACGAAGGAAGGAGATCGACATGGTCGATCCCATCACCGCCGTCGTCGCGGCCGCGCTGATCACGCTGCTGCGGGACGGCAAGAAGAAGTAGCGCGGGCACGACCGACCGCTCTCGGCGACGGGTGCCTCCCAGCTTGCTCCGGGGAGGCACCCGCGCCGTGTGTTCCCACCCCCGCCGCTGACGGTCGGCCTGAAGACACGGCTGGAGCCCGGCCCGAGGAACAGGCAGCGGCTGACGATCCCTTTCGCCTCTCGACAGGCGAAGGTCGCAAGCATCGCTTCGGCGACGGACCGCGCATCCGCGGCGTGCTACGCGGAGTGCAAGATCTCGGCGGCGGCCATAAGTTGCTTGTGAATCCGTTCCCACTCTGATTTGAGCTCGGGCGTGCGTCTTTGACTGAGTCGTTCCAGATAGTCGTTCGTGGCATCAACCGCCGCCCGAACCGGTCTAGGCAGAGGCAGGACTTGCAGATCTGCGACGGCAACGGCAACGCCCTGCGCCCGGAGACGCAATCCGTCTCCGAAGATTTGCCGCTCCCGCCGCCGCATTGCGATGAAGGTGGCTTTTTCTCCGCGGAGCCGGTTATAGGCCTGTCGAGCTTCGGGATCTCATCTACGTCCGGTACCTCACGAAGCTCGGCGACCGCCGGACAGACGGCGCCGAGGAAGACCGCAAAAGCGTCTCGCATGCGGTCGTTCAGCGCGTTGCGCCGCTCCCGGCGACTGATCCGTGCCGCTCCGCCCACCCCGAGCGCGGCTCCCGCGAGCGTTCCCACGACTGCAATACATTCTCCAGTGACGGCGTCCACCCAGCCTTCATCGCGCGGTTCCCTGACGGTACGGCACGGCTCGGACCCAGGGTGTCCCGCCGTGCCCGCCGTCCTATCGCCATCATCGCGCTTCCTGCGGCAGGGGCGGCCAGCATGCGCTTTTCCCTCCTGCGCGACATCGAGGTGAGATCGAGCTGCCGACAAGGAACCCCCGCGACTCGCACGGGCAACTCGATCCGCCGCTCATGCGGCGAAAGCGGGCACGACTTCGCGAAGATCGACGATCTCCACTCGGACCTTGATGTAGTCCGCGTAATCGGCGACCGTCTTGAAGCCCTCACCGTACAGCCCTCGGAAGCGCTTCGCGGCGGATTCGTTGCGGCTCAAGACGCTCGACAGTGCTCGTCCGCCTGACAGGAAACGCTCGGGGTGTTCACGACCGAGTACGTACATATATCGACGCTTGTCGGTCTCGGCAGAGGCAAGGTTGAACAGGTCGATGAAGAGCCCGTTCTGGCGGATTGATTCCGGTCCGCCCCGCCAGTCGATGAACTTGAACTCAGCGATCCGCCTATCGGCACCAGATCGTGCGCGCGCCCCGTGTTGCCAGCTCCTAAGGACACGGACTCAATCCTCTCGTCGCGCGCAAGGAGGTGCGGAAGTGCCATCAAGATGCCGACCGCGTGGATCACGACGTTGATCTGTCCTGCAAGGTTCTTGATCGTGATCGCACCGTTGAGCAGGCCTTCATCAACGCCACTCTTGGCGATCGTGCGCTCGACCGCGCGTCGCTGTTTTCCAGTAAGGGCGGCTTCAATGGCGCTGATGCGCGCGGTGAGGTCTGCGCCTGTTCCGAGCTGAGCGATCGCATCAGCGGCCTTAACCAGATCGTCGTGCCCCACGCATGCATTGTTGCGATTCGTCGCATCGCGCGGCTCGCCTCAATTGTCCACCGGATCGGCTGAGTCCATTGGGCGCGCTGCTGGTAGCCGCGGATCAGCCCTCAGCGCCCGAACGGGATCGTCGGCCGCTCGGCCGACGATCGCATTCATCGGTGCGGCTGACTCACCCAGGCTTCTGCTTTGGCGACGGAGTGATAGCGCGAACCGCAGTCCCGGTGCGAGCGCTCTGTCGCGAAAATGATCGTCGGCTCGCGTCACATGGGGTGATCGGATCGCGGCAGACCAGACGCGAGCGGGGCACGCGTTGCGCGCGCAGCCGGGCCTGGGGTCGTCGTTAGCTCTCGGCATCGGCGTACCGCACCATCGCGCCGCCCTCTCGCGCGCGTGCCGGCATGTCTTCTGCCCGCGGCCTTTGACGACGCCCGCCGGCGGCGGTCCTGTGGTCACGCCGGGGCTACGCCTTCGCGACGGTGAGGTCCAGCAGCCACCGAGCCCGCTCATTGATCAGCTCGACGATCCTGTCGAGGACGGGCGCATCCCAGCCCGTATCGATCAGCTGCTGGCGGGCGTTCCGCGCCGCGCCGGGCGCGTCCCGCGCCATTCCTCGCAGGCGCCGGCGGGCAGCGGCGGCACCGAGCCCAGCCTCGTCGAACAGGCGGTCGAGGTGCCGCGCGCGCACATACTCTGGGCGGTACTCGCCGCCGACGCTCATCGCCATCTTCCGCGTCAAGTTGTGGGGCCTGCGATACGCAAACGTGCTCAGCACGTCATAGGCGGGCGCAAGCACCGCCTGCCGCGACTCCGGGAGATAGAGCAGCGAGAAGTTCTTGCCGTGCGCGTCGTTGTTGCCGACTAGGAAGTTCAAAGCGACGTCGTCGAGGAGCTTGATCACCTCCGTAGCGGGAACAGCCGTCGCTCGCCGGACCAATGCGAAGCAATCGGCCAGCGACGGGCCGCCCTCGGCCTGGTACTTGCGCGCCGTCGGGACTGCGAGCGCCTGGCAGAAGTCCTCCTGGTGCAGACGCACCATGCCGTCATTGGTTTCGTGACGGTCGTAGCGCTTGACGAGCAGAAACTCCTGTCCGGCCACTCGCTGCGCTGACGCGTCCACGACGTCGACGCCAAGCTGCCGCCCGACCATCGGGCAGAACGCCTCGTTGACGACGCTGTGTTCGAGCCGCTCGATCGGCGTCTTGATGATGTGCGTCGACGGCGTCTGGCCACGCGTGAGACCGATCCGTCCGCTGCCGTCCACCACGACGGGCAGCTTGTCCTGAGCGCCCGCAAGCGAGAGCCGATACTCGCCGTCCGCGTCGACGTGCATCGGGCGCGACGGAAGCCCGATCAGGAGCTCGGCCAGGCCAGCGTCATCGAGCCACTCGACATCTCCGCTGACCGGCTCGGGCCGCTCATCCTGCGGCAGCAGTGTGATCGCCCCGGCGGTGTCGCCCGCGATCATCGCGAGCATGCTGTAGTCGTTGCTCTCGCTGACGCCGAGGAGACGGGCCAGGTGGCGCCGCGGCTCGCCCTCGGGGAGCAGGCCACCGAAGAACGCGGCGGCTGCCGCGGCGTCGAAGCGGCCATCGAGCGGCAGCGACTGCGACAACGGTGGCATCCCGTCCGCCCCCCATTCAGGCGCATAGGCGAACTCCACCCCGTTCGCGCTTTGCATCAGCGCGCCCGCCTGCCGGTCAAAACACCACACCACCAGCGGAGCGAAGTCCTCAGGCATTCAAATCGTTCATCGTGATCGAGACGCCGAGCGCCTCGGCGACCCGCAGCGTCTCGGCCAGGCGCACCGTCGGCTTGCCTCGCTCGAGCTCCCCGAGGAACCGGCGACCGACCCCGGCCGCGAGCGCGAGATCCTCGAGCCGCAGGCCACGCGCGATCCTCGCGGCCTTGAGCGCGGCTCCGAGCTCCTCAGGTGTAGTCACCGAAATGGACGAGGTCATGATCCCGACCGGGAACATTACATGGTTTTTCGGACGTCGCGCTCCTCCAGGTTCCCGTTCGGGAACTTGAGCCGCAACGCATTTGGTAGGGGCCCGTGACGTTCCCGACGGGGAACGTGGCACGACGCATCGTAAGCGGATAACGGCGATATCACAGCGAAGTCGAATATCGCTACATGGGCTGCTATTTCGCAGCTGAAAGGCGCTTCGGGATGCGCGGCCGTCAGTCAGATGCGTCCGGGCGCTCGAGACTGTCTCGCTGTCGGGGATACGAAGCGGTGTTGGCGCTGCCGCCGAACGCGGCGGTGAACGCGGCGGCGCGCTCGGTCGCCGGCCGGGCGTGGAGGTACCGGCTCGTGGTGGTCAGCTGGGAGTGGCCCATCGCGTCCTTGATGCTCACCAGGTCGACGCCGCCGGCGACGAGCAGCGACCCGAACGTATGGCGGAGGTCATGCCAGCGCAGCGGGCGCAGCCCCGCAGCGTCGCGGGCGCGCTTGTAGCAACGGGGTACGCCGGCGGGCCGGAAAGTCCGAAGCGTCCCGACCCGCGCGGCCCTCCGACTCACTCCTTGGCGTGGGAGGTTCGGATGTCGGAAGCGATGGCACGGCGGCCGATCCCTCGTGGCCGCATCGGAGGGCGCTCGGGAACCGGCATGCCATGCCGGGCAGCGATGCGGTAGTCGGTGATTGGGTGCAGCGCCCTCGAGAGCGCTCCGACGAGATCTTCACGGAGTCGGTAGACGCCGCGACCGGCGCGGGTCAGCAAATCGTCGTGCGCCATGAGCGCGGCCATGTCGGTGATGCGCTTGACCTGCTCTTCGTCCTCTGCATCCAACCAGCCATGCATGACCGCAACATCGAAAATCCGTGCGATCGGCCAGTCGCCGGCCGGCTCGGCGCGCATCACAAAAAGGATGAGCTGCCGCGTGGTGGGGCTGCGCGTGAAGCCGTCCGGGATGAGCCGTCGGATCTTCATGTCCGCAGCCTCCTCGACTCCCTCGCTGGCGGCCGCCTCCGGATCGAACATGGCCAGGCCGTCCCGAAGCCACTGGAGCTCACGCACGGCTGCATCGAGCTCGAACTGTGCTGCATCGCGTCTTCGCTTGGCGCGCTCAATGTCTTGGCGGAGAGTCTCTGGATCTGTAGCCATAACCAAAGCGTAGCACTTCACGTATGTTATTGCTTTGTTCTTTGCGTAGCTAGCTGCGAGAGGCGACAATGCCCCCGCATCATCCGGCGCCAGCAGTGGATGGGAGCCGTCGGTTCCCCCCTCACATCGATCTCCCGGCCCCCGGAGGAATTCCGAGGCTGAAATTGCTGACGCCGTCCTGCGGCCGAAGGAGAATGGAGGCATGAGCCTCGCGAGCGACAACCCGATCCATCGACCTGAAGACGATGCATTAGGTCGGGCGGCGGTCGCTCGGTCTTTCGTGCGTCAGGTGTTGTCGCTGGATGCCTCGGAGGGCATGGTCGTCGGAGTGCTCGGAGCGTGGGGCTCCGGTAAGACGTCATTCGTGAATCTGGCCCGCGCAGGATTCGCCGAGGCGGACGTGCCGGTCTTGGATTTCAACCCGTGGATGTTCAGCGGTGCGGAGCAGTTGGTTGACTCGTTCTTCATCGAGCTGGTTGCGCAGCTCAAGCTTCGGCCAGGTCTGGCCGGCGTCGCCAACGATTTGGCTGATTTGGGCGAGGCCTTTTCGGGCCTTGCCTGGTTGCCGATGGTGGGCCCCTGGATCGACCGTGGTCGTGGAGCGGCCAAGCTGCTGAGCAAGATCCTCCAGCGCCGGATGGAAGGCACGACGGACCGACGCGAGAGGCTCAAGGCGGCGCTGGCGGCACTTGAGCACCCGATCTTGGTAGTGCTCGACGACGTCGATCGCCTATCGAGCCCGGAAATCCGTGAGATCTTCAAGCTGGTCCGCCTTACTGCCAGCTTCCCCAACATCATCTATGTGGTGGCGTTTGACCGGCTGCGGGTCGAGCAAGCGCTCAGCGAACAAGGTGTTCCCGGACGCGACTACCTAGAGAAGATCCTGCAGGTCGCCGTGGACCTACCGGCTGTGCCGCCAGAGGCGCTGACGCGACAGATCTTCGCCGCGATTAACAGCGCGCTGGATGGCATCCCAGAGCGTGGCACCTTTGATGACGCAGTCTGGCCCGACCTGTTCATGGAGGTGATCCGCCCCCTGTTGCGCAACATGCGGGATGTGAGGCGCTACGCGGCCGCGATCCACGGCACCGTCGAAGCGCTCGGTGGACAGATCGCGCTGGCAGACGTCCTGACGCTCGAAGCGATCAGAGTCTTTCTCCCGGATGTTTTCGCCCAGTTTCGTGTCTCAGTTGAAGGCCTCACAACTCCGTCAGGCCAGTCGCTGGGCAGCGGTGATCCTCCAGAGCTCAAGGCCGAGATTGACGCGTTGGTGGCCGCGGGCGGCGAGCGCGCGGAGATCGTTCGGGCGCTGATCCAACGACTGTTCCCCGCCGGCCAACGGCACCTCGGGCGATCGTCGTTCGGATCGAGCTGGAGCAAGACCTGGCTTCGCGACCGACGAGTGGCACATGAACAGATTCTGCGGCTGTATCTCGAGCGGGTCGCCGGCGAGCAGCTCCTCGCCTTCACCGACGCCCAGCGCGCTTGGGCACTGATGGCGGACGGCGACGGATTCCGGGCATACATGGAGTCGCTGGACCAGGACCGGCGCGAAGACGTGATCGCCGCCCTCGAAACCTACGAAGACGAATATCGGCCCGAGCATGTCGTGCCTGCAACGACAGTCTTGCTCAATCTTCTGCCGAACCTGCCAGAGAAGCCGCGCGGGATGCTCAGCCTTGACACGCGCCTCGTCGTGGGGCGGGTCACCTTCCGACTTATTCGCTCTCTTGGCGATCCAGCAGCCGCGGAGGCAGCCGTCCGTGAAATCCTGCCCCACGTCACCTCACTGTCCTCGAAATTCGAGCTGATCACCGACGTGGGGTATCGGGAGGGAGCGGGCCACCAGCTCGTAACGGAGTCGGCGGCTGAAGGCTTCGAGGCCGAGTGGCGAGCGGAGGTCCGGGCCGCCTCCATCCCCGACCTCATCGCGGAGTCGGATCTCCTTCGGGTGTTGATCTTCGCCCAGCGCGATCTGGCAGAAGACGAGCCGTCGTTTGAGATCCCGGATTCTCCCGAGATGACGCTCGCGGTACTCCGCGCCGCCAAGAGTGAGGTTCGGGGCCAGACGATCGGCAACCGAGCTATTCGGCGAACTTGGCATCTCGCCTGGAACACGCTGGTAGATCTTTACGGCGGCGAAGAGACGTTGCGAACCCGAGTCGACGCGTTGAAGGCCGTCGCTCCCGATGGAGAGTCAGAACTGCTCGACTTGGCCGAGAGGTACCTTGGCGGTTGGCGCCCAAAGGACTTCGCGTAGGGCCGAGGGCTAGGCCCAAAGGCTGACCCAGAGCGGACGACGCCCTCACCAAGCGACCGTCGATCCCGTTGACGCTTCTTCTGACCGATGAGGCCGTGGCCGTGTTCTGCGACTCGATGGACTGGGCTTTCCAGCGCGCGCAGGCGGCCGCACAATCCGGCGCAGCCTGAGAGTAGGAGTCGAGGATGTCGGCGAACTCCTTCGACTTTCAGTCCGGCGCGCGTGATCGCGGTTCTGAGGTGCTCGTTCTCTAAACCCTCTTCCCTTCCCAAAAGTGCAGATTTCCAGCGCCTTCAGTGTAGATGTCCGAAGTCGTCCCAGGACGTCCTTGAGGACGTCCCGAGATGTCCTTGCGCCACCCCAGGCGAACTTGCATGATGACGGGCATGGTCACCGCGACGCCGCAAGTCAACAACTCGCGCGACCCTAGTGGTTGCGTGCCGCTAACGCACGCTGAGGTGATGACCGCCGGTGAGGTGGCCGAGCTTCTGCACCTTCCGGTCTCGACCGTCTACTACCTCGCGCGCCGCGGCGAGCTGCCGGCGAGTCGGCTCGGGCGGACATGGCGGTTCCTACGCCCACGGATCGAGCGGCTGTTGGAGGAATAGCAGCCGCCTGCATGGCTCACATGCAGTCCCGTGAAGAGGTCGTTTGGGTGGGCCGTCGCGGGCTGGGCTCGCTAACGCGAGCCCTGTCAACGGATGTCGGCCACACCAGCGTCACGCCGCAGCCGTGAAGTCGCTGAAACGCGACTCGAGCCTGACTGGATCCGGGCGTTCATCGGCGCGCCGAGGCTGGAGGATCGGAGCGCCGTGAAATCCCTGAAGTCCGTTACTTAGCATCGGTCCGTCGCTTTCGTCGAGCAGCCTGCGAGCGATGTGTACGACTCCTGACGGATCGATTCCCATTAGGTTCCGGTCGTACGCCAGGTGATGGATCGCGCACAGTGCGATGCCATTGATGACCGTCGCCCCACCGCGAGGATTCGCGTCCTCAACGATGTGTGCCGCCTGAAGCAACGCTGCCTCGCGAAGGCTGCAAACCGCGCACCGTGTCGCGTAAGCGCGCATAACGGCGGTCCGGAAGCGGTGCTGGTGAAGTCGGAACACAGCCTCTCGAGTCGCGTAGCGACGAAGTTCCTCCTCCGAGACCAGCCCGGCTGGAGTCATGTCCGCAACCGGCAGGCCTGCCTCCATCTCGACGAGCCGCTTCTCCTGGTCGACCGACATCACGAACACCGGTGCAACGACTGCATACTGCCCAGGAGCGATCCCGCGGAAGTAGATGAGCGGCACGGCAAGTTCGTGGGCCGCCAGGAGCGCTCGATTGTCTGCCTCCGCAGCCCGCGCCGCAGCCAGCGAATCATTCTGTGGATCCCTGAATCGGTACGTGAAGCGCCCAGTCTCCTCGTCGAACTCGTCTTCGTAGGGCGCCGGTCGGTTCACCTTTGGAGCCGCTGTCACCAGCGCGAGCGCAGCGGGCCCGACCATCTCTTTCGGCCTAAAGATGCCGCTGTAGAAAGAGCCGAGGCTTACGCGCGTGCCCATGTACGAGAAGCCCTCACGAAGCGCGCTCACAGGCACGAGGTCGTCGTAGCGGTGTTGGAGTTCCCGAACCCGTGCTGCTGCGGCAACTCTCAGTTCTAGATCGCGTTCAGCACCCACATCGCAAGTCTCGCCTGCCGCCGCGTCGCTCGCAAGCCACCCGTGACCGGCATGGAGGCGAACGGCACGCGCCGAGGCTGCAGCCGCCGGCTTCGACGAGCAACACGACGGTGAAGGTGATCCACTGGATCCGGTCCTGATCCGACGTAGGGCCGTGGGCTTCGGGAGCCGGACCCAGGAGGTACGAGAGCTTGACGTCTCGGATCGCTGTCGACTTGGCCCTTCGCGACCAGAGCACTGGGGCCAGCCGCACATGGCGAGTCCTGCCGGACACGCACGGATCCTCGATTCGATGGCTCGACCCTGCCGGACTCGAGCTCGCTTGATGCGCACGTCCGGTCAAGTTGCGACGCGATTGGACCGTTGGATACGACTGGGTCCTGAACCCTAACGAGAACGCGGTGGACGCCCACCGCTATGTGTGATGCACTGCGCACCCCTGAAGGACTTGTGAGCCTTCCGCGAGCTACCCGGTTCAGTAATACACGATCTTGTAGCCATCGATCCTCGTCGCCGACAACGGCATGGTCAACATGAACCCGCAATTGTTCGAGGAAGTACCCAGGCCGTCCCGCAACATCGGAGACGAGTACCTCAGCCGTACCCGCCGTCAAGCCTCACCCGCCGCCGCACCCCGGCCAAGATCCGCTCCCGATCATCTCACAGCTCTAACACCACACCCGGATCCCCCACCCCCTCCGCCCCGCTGCCTTGGATCCAAGCACCAAGCGCCAGACTACCCGAACCCCACCTCTTCATTTCCCACGTGGGGGGCGGGTAGTCTGGCGCGCCGAGCGCAAAATCCCCAGTGGCTGCGGGGCGGAGGCGGCCACAGGTGTGTAATCACTTTATACACTTAGTTACACACATCCCTATATACCTGAGAAGCCGTCGAGTAGGGCGTCTGCAGAAGCATTAAGAGTGCGTCCAACCGCCTCTCGTAGTCCGCTCCCGAGCTTTCGCGCGCTCGTCATGGCGAATCAGTCGGCTACGCGGCGCCAGGGTGTCGCATACGTCTCGGATGCAGTGAGCCACCTCCCGCGGTGGCCATGCCGGTGGCGCCGATGAGGAGCAGCCGGTCAAGCCGCAACATTTCTCAAGCGTCAAATGCGGGCCACGCTTGCGGAGGACGAAGCTGAGCTTGCGCGCTCTCCTGCGAGCTTAGGCCAGTTCCGGTCAGACGGATGTGGAGGACTCGATGCCGCCTGAAAAGACCACGGTCGCCCAGAGAAGTGCGGTTCAGACCGACTTGAGGTGCCCAGCGGCGGGGGGCGGAGAGTTCCGCCGCAGCCCGCTGCGCGACTCAGTGAGCGCGTTGACCGCTTGCTCGAGCTGGGAGCGTACGAAACGGCGGTGACGTCCGACCTTGACGCTCGGGAGAATGCCGCGCCTCGCGTAGTCCTCGATGGTCGAGACCTTCATCTGGAGAATCGACGCGACCTGTGGAGCTGTGAGCAGCTCGTTCAGGAGGGACCGGCCCGCAGGCAGAGCCTCGTCGGCGTCGGCTCCGACGAATGGTCCGAGCGCACGTCCCGGAGGTGGCTGCTCAGACCGTGTAGACATGGCTGCGCCCGCGAACGATCAGCCGACCACCGCGGCGTTTACGAGCGATGGCGGCGCGTTCAAACATGGCTGTACTGTACCGCCTTGTCAACTACATTTCCCCTGGAAATTCGGTGCTGTGGACAACGTGGGACATGCTGAGTCACACGCGTACATGATTAGCCACAGCGGGACACGAAACGCCACGAGGAGACACGGGTGGGCATAGCAGGTAGGCTGGCACACAGTTCCAGCGACAGCAAAGTACGGGGTGCCTATAGAGCAATTGTCGGGTGACGGTCTGTATCTGGCCTGCCTCCGCCCCCGGGGTTGCTGAGGGCGTCGGCGCACATGACCACCCGCACTCCACGTGTTGCAATAAGGAAAGAGTGCGGGTGGTCAAGTGCATTCACCGCCGTGGTAAAGAGCGGGACGGAGGCGAGCCGGCGGAGGTGATCGAGGTCGAACTGGCCACAAGTCCCGCGCTCGCCAGAGGCGGTCTCCGCGCTTCACCTCAAGTGGATCGCCGACGGCACTGATCTACATCGTCAGACGAGGCCTGGCGTCATCACTGCGATTTTCGACGACGAAGGCTCGCGCGACGAGCTCAGCGTCCTCCTTACGCGACTCATAATGCAAGTACTTCATGGTGGTCTGGATGTCGGCGTGGCCCATCCACTCCTGTACGCGCCGGATGTCCGCTTCGCGGATCATGCGGGTCCCGAAGGTGTGGCGCAGGTCGTGGAATCGCAGGCGGCGTAGGCCCGCGGCCTGGAGCGCTCTCACGTAGCGGGAGCTGAGCGCATCGCCGTCGAGCGGGAGCCCTCCCTCCCCCGCGAACACGAACTCATCCTCGCCCGTGAACCGGTCGCGCTGGCCGATCCGGGCCAGGGCCGAGGCGACGTCCGGCGCCATCGGCACCGCACGGACCTTGCCGGACTTCGGCGTGGTCAGCTTCCCGGCGGCGTAACTGGCCCGTACGCGGATCGTCGAGGCGTCGAAGTCGACGTCGCGCCAGCGTAGCCCCAGCAGTTCGCCGCGGCGCAGCCCGGTGAAGGCGGCGGTAAGGAAGATCGTCCCGTCGATCTCCGACGCGGCGGCTCGGACGAGGGCCCAAATCTCCTCGGGAGAGAAGACCTCGATATCGCCGCTCGCCCGCACCCGGTAGCGGTCGACGTTGGCCAAGGGGTTGCGCGGCAGGCCGTAGACCTTGACCGCCCGCCGAAAGATCGCGTGGAGCAGCACGAGCTGGTGGTTCTTCGTCTTGTTCGAGAGGACCGGCCGGGCGGATCGTGATCCGGCCATGCCGGCACGCCAGCGTTCGATCTCACGTTCGGTGATGTCCTCGATCCGCATCGTCCCGAACGTCGGGAGGAGATGGGCGTTGAGTTGGGAGCGATAGCCGCGGATTGTCGAGGGCTTACAGCCGCGGTCCTGCTCGGCGAAGCGCAGGTACTCTTCAGCCGCCTCGGTGAAGTTGACCCCGGTCGCCACCGACTCGGGGGATGACCCGCGGCGGATGTCGTCAAGATGGTCGCGCAGCCAGTCCTCGGCGAGGCGCTTGGTGAAGTAGCCGGCGGCGGGCCGGCCACGGCCGCTCCAGGCGGGCCCGAGGAGCTTCTGGCGCTGCTGTCCCGAAGGCGTCCGATACCGCGCGTACCAGACCGGACCGCGCTTTCTTTCGACCTTCGCGACGCTCCCGGAGGTCCTCAGCATGCGCAAAGCCTACCGCGTTTCTGTTACACGGTTGCGTCACGTTGAGTGCGCAACCAAATTTGGAACAAGAAAAAGGCCCGCGTTGCGGGCCTTTTCTATAGCGGGGGCGGGATTCGAACCCGCGACCTTCGGGTTATGAGCCCGACGAGCTACCAGACTGCTCCACCCCGCGGCGGACATGTATTGATAGCAGACGAGGCGCCAGGAGCTCAAGGGGCCGGGGCGTGGCTAACCGCGCCGCAACGACGGGCGCCCCGGAGACGACCGAAGGGCCGCCTGGATGTCTACGGCTCGCGCTTCTCCGCGTGTGCGGCGAGAAGAATTCACAGAGCCGGTACGAATGCGTCTAGGTGTTGTGCTTCGGGTTGTTCCGAACGCGGCTGATGGGTGGCCGGTTTGAGAGTGAGCTGTGGTTGCGGGTGTAGTTGTAGTGCTTGAGCTAGAACGGGAGCGCTGCCGCGCGGTCGTCTGAG
>Ga0302325_10006959_pt1 | contig 25243 bp, 19 predicted proteins | sample Palsa_T0_2_FD_201948 | JGI IMG/M metagenome (GOLD analysis project Ga0302325, IMG submission 201948) | Peat permafrost microbial communities from Stordalen Mire near Abisko, Sweden - Palsa_T0_2 | ecosystem: Environmental > Terrestrial > Soil > Palsa > Peat permafrost | place: Sweden: Abisko... | reverse complement strand
GCCGACGCCGACGCCCACGCCAACGCCGAGGCCACCGATCCGCCCGGACCCAAGCGCACCGGCACCTGGACGCGCGGCTGCGGCCAGGCCAAGGCGACCGGAGCCTTCAGCTACGCGCAGGTCCGCCATGCGTATGGCATCGACCGGCTGGGCGACGGGACGGGCGCGTCGGTGGCGATCCTCGGGCTGACTGAAAAGCCTTCAGCGATGGACATCGCCGATAACGCTCGCTGCTTCGGTTACGCGAAGTTGAGATCCAACACCCTGCTCACCGACGGTGAGACGTTCGCGGTTCCGGTCGGCCTGTTCGAGCCCCAGGAGGACCTGGCGCTCGCCCGAGGCATGGCGCCCGCGGCGTCGCTGACCTTCGCGCAGGCATGGTCGGGCTCGGATCAGTGGTTCCTGGGCGCCTCACATGTATTGGACGCTCGCCACCTCCCCGACAGCTTCTCGATCTCCTACGGGATCTGCGAGAACGACGTCCGCGGCAGCGGCCCCGACGTCTCGCCGTCCACCCGCGCCGGCGCGAACCTGCTCGACTCGTTGGCGATCCGGCTTGGGCTGGCTGGGGTCGGCACCTATGCCTCGGCGGGTGACTCGGGATCGAGTTGCAACGGCCTGCCCTACAGCGGCGTCGCCTGGCCGGCCTCCTCTCCCTACGTCACCGCCGTCGGAGGCACGCGCCTGACGCTCACGCAATCCAACCAGCGCCGTGACGAGGTGGTGTGGAACGACCTGCGCTGGACGCCGGCGTCAAACGGGGGCGGAGCCGGTGGCGGGGGCTTTGCCTCCCATTCACCGCGCCCACCGTTCCAGCAGGGCCTCGGGCTCCCGGGCAAAGGCCGCGCCGTGCCCGATGTCGCCGCGGCCGCCTCCTCCTTCCCGGGCTGGGCGGTGGTGCTCGGCGGGCATTGGGAGCTCGACGGCGGCACCAGCGCCGCCGCTCCCCTGGTCGCCTCGGCGATGGCCGTGCTCAGCTCCGACCTCCAGCGTCGACACCTACCACCAATCGGCCCGGCTGACGGCCTCTTCTACTACCTGGCCGCGCACTCCCCCAGCGCCCTCTGGGACGTGGTCCACGGAAACAACGGATTCTTCCGCCACGTCCCCGCTCACTACGCCAAGCGGGGCTACGACCTCGCCAGCGGGCTGGGCGTGCCTCAGTTCGCCCAGATCGCCCGCCTGCTGCCCTCCCCCGCGCCTTCCGGCAGCACTCCGACCTCCGGTCTGGGCTAGCTCCGCCGCTCCCCGCTGCGCTCAGAGGCGGAGCCGGATCACGCGAACCTTGGCGTTCTGCGTCCACCCGTCGGACGCCAGATGCCAACGTTCGTTGATTCTCGCCGCGCGAGACGCCGACCGGCGGTGAGCGCCCGGGTGGTCTGCGACGCAGGCCTGATCGGCGCGGACCAGGCCGCCCAGGCCCACGCCGATCTGCTCGACCTCGCGATCGAACACTGGCCCCATCAGCTCCTCGCCGCGAGGGCGTGGCAGTTGCGCCGGAACCTATCGATCTCCAACGCCAGCTACGTCGCGCTAGGGTCACGCTCGACTGGCGAGCAGGCGCTCGAGCTTGTCGAGCTGGCTCCCCCATCCTGCTTGCGCCATGGCGATGAGTTCCTCCGCGCAGATCATGCGCGACGAGATGATGACCTTCGTGCGGTGCTCGTCGAGTTCGATGAACTCGATCGTCGTCTCGCCGGACTCCATCATCGGGTTATCGGTGGTCTGCTGGCCGAAGGACAGACGCTCGGGCGGCTCCACGACCCCGAAGTGGCCGTCATTCGGGTACTGCTCGCCGTCGGGCCCGACCATCGTCAGGCGACAGACACCGCCGGGGCGCAGATCGAACTCGATCGTCTCTCGCGGCGTCGTGAAATGCTCCGGACCCCACCACTTGGTCACCTCATCGGGGTCCGTCCAGACCTTCCACACGAGGTCGCGCGGAGCGTCGAGGACGCGCTCGATCACGATCGTGTGCTCACTCATCGCAGATTGTTCAGTCATCACTGTCTGCCTTTCGTTGGATGTCGCGGAGGTGGACCGCGAGGCGATCGAGACGGCCCTCCCAGATTGCGCGGTACTGCTCGAGCCAGTCCGCCGCCTGGCCCAGGGGGGCACCCTCCAGGCGCGACGGACGCAGCTGGGCCGTCCGCCCGCGGGTGATCAGCCCGGCCCGTTCAAGCACCTTCAGATGCTTGGAGATCGCCTGCACGCTGAACGGGAACGGCGCGGCCAGTTCGTTCACGGTCACCTCGCCGTCCCGCGCGAGCCGCGCCAGGATGGCGCGACGCGTGGGGTCGGCGAGGGCCGCGAACGTGGTGCTGAGCTGGTCGGTCGTCATGTATTCAACCGAATGATTGCACAACCACTAGGTTGAATACAAGGAGGCCCGTCACAACCGGCCGTGCGCCGGACCATCGCAGCGGGCGTGCCCCGGTGACCTTCACCCGGCGTGAGTGGTTGCTGCGCGCCGTGCGGCTTAAGCGGATCCGAGCAGCGCGTAGACCTGATCAGAGGGCACGGGCCGGCCGAACAGGAAGCCCTGCGCCTCATCGCAACGCAGCTCGCGCAGTTGTGCCATCTGAATATCTGTCTCGACGCCCTCCGCAACGACGGTGAGGCTCAATGCGTGAGCAAGCTCGACCACCGCCTTGACGATTCCGGCTGCGGCCGGCTCGCGGCCGAGCTTGGTGACGTAGCTCTGATGGATCTTCAGCGCATCGATCGGCAGCTGCTCGAGGCTGGGCAGCGACGAGTAGCCGGTCCCGAAGTTGTCGATCGCGATCTTGACTCCGACCGCCTTGAGTCGCTGCAGGGTGGTGGTGGCGAGCTCAGCGTTGCGCTGGATGGTGGCCTCGGTTACTTCGAGACACAGGGTGCTCGGGTCCGCGCCGCTGGAGCGGATCGCGCGGTCCACCCTCGCGAGGAGACCAGGATCCTCGAGTTGGCGCGCCGATAGGTTGACCGACATCGTGATGCCTGGGCGCGTCGCGCTCCACTGTCCGATCTGGCGCAGCGCCAGCTCGAGCACGTACTCTCCGATCGGCAAGATCAGACCCGTCTCTTCTGCCGCCACGATGAACTGATCAGGCGAGATCAAGCCCTTTTCGGGGTGCTCCCACCGCACCAGGGCCTCGAAGCCGACCAGGTGCGTCTTGTCGGCCAGTGACACCCGCGGCTGGTAGTGGACGCGCAGTTCGTCGCCGTTGACGGCCTGATCGAGCGCGTTGTGGAGCTCGAGACGCTCCCGCGCGCGCCGACGCGAGGACTCGTCGAAGAGCTCGTATCGCGAGCCTCCTTGCCGCTTGGCTCGGTACATGGCCGAGTCGGCGTCGCGAATCACGTGGTCCAGCGGGACCGCTGGGTCGGTCACGATCGCCAGGCCAATGCTGACGGTAATCGAAGCCTCGCCTCCGTTGAGCCTCATCGGCAGGCCGGCCGTGCGGCTGATCCGCTCGACGATCAGTACCGCTTCCTGCTCGCTCTCGATGCCCTCAAACACGAACGTGAACTCGTCGCCGCCAAAGCGGGCCATCGTGTCCATAGGGCGAAGCATCTCCCGCAGGCGATCGGCCAATCCGATCAACACCCGGTCGCCTGCCGAGTGCCCGAGCGAATCATTGATCAGCTTGAACTTGTCCACGTCGAGGAACAGAACCGCCACGGGAAGGTTGGTCCGCCGCGAGCGATCGAGGGCGACGCTGAGACGATCGAGAAACAGCGCTCGGTTCGGCAGCGCGGTCAACGGGTCGTGGAACGCCTGATGGGCAAGTTCGACTTCGGTGCGCTTGCGCTCGATCGCATATCTCACCGAGCGGCTCAGCAGCGCGGGATGGAGCTCGGCCTTGAGCAGGAAGTCCTGAGCCCCAGCCTTCAACGCACGCAACCCGATGCCGTCGTCAACGTAATCGGACAGAACGATGATCGGTACGTCGGGAGCAGCGGCGCGGACCTGCTCCAGCGCCGCGAACCGGTCGCCGCCGTTGTGCGAGAGATCGAGCAGCACGCAGGTTGCCCGGTTGACGACGAGCTCCTGGGCCGCGTCACCAAGACGCTCGGCGTGTGCGATCACGAGCCCCTCCGACCAGATGACTCGGAGCATCTCAGCGATCATCCTCGCGGCGCGCGGGTCGCCTTCGACCAACAAGACACGAGCGGGAGTGGTCTCGACCTGCCCCTCAGCCAAACCGGAACCTCCGTGTTACGTTCGCAACTGCATAGGTTTGCAGGTGCATGGTGAGCTTTTACGACTAATTCAACATATTTATGAGAAAAGCATAGCTATTGTGGACGCAGGTTGCCCGGACCTCGTCGATCGCGTGGCTACCCCGTCCGGCCGATCGCATCCCATCGTTCCTCGTCACGAGCGCTATTCGTCACGAGCGCCGTTTCTCACGTCGGTTTCGCTAAGTCTGTAAAAGACTTATGAACACCGTGTGAAGCGACGTTCGCCCGTGCCCGACCTGCCCATTTGCCCAGCAACGACGCGCCGCGCCGATCTCGGGGCTGCCGGCATCCTGACCGCCGTGATGTCGTGACGGGGTCGCCGGCGCCGAGGCGCTCACGCACGCCGGTGGCCGTCCTGTCGTCGCTCCCCGTGTTCTCGTCGCTGCGCGGCTACCGTCGCACCTGGCTGCCCGCGGACGGACTGGCTGCTCTGGCGCTGGTGGCGATCGCCGTCCCCTCGCAGCTCGCCACCTCGCGACTGGCGGGGATGCCGCCCGTGACCGGCCTGTACGCCTTCGTGGCCGGCACGGTGATGTTCGCGCTGCTGGGCTCCAACCCGCAGATGTCCGTTGGGGCGGACTCCACGATCGCGCCCTTGTTCGCTGCCGGCGTCGCCCACCTGGCGGTGACCGGATCGCCCCGCTACATCGCCCTCGTGGGGTTGGTGGCGGTGCTCGTCGGCGTCCTGGTGGCGCTCGTGGCCATCCTGCGCTTCGGTTGGATCGCCGAGTTCCTCTCCGCCCCGATCATCACCGGGTTCCTCGCCGGTGTCGCGGTGATCATCATCGTCTCCCAGTTGAGCGATCTGCTCGGTCTGCCGCCCACCAGCGGTTCGACGATCCATCGCCTCAGCGAGGTCATCAACCATCTGCCCGACACCAACGGCTGGACGCTGGCGATCGGCATCGCCGTGTTCATCGTGATCGCCGTCGCCCGCCGTATCGACCGGCGATTGCCGGGAGCCTTCGTGGGGCTGATCGGCTCCAGCGTCCTCGTCGCGATGCTGGACCTGCAGGCGCACGGCGTTGCGGTGATCGGCACGGTCGCCAACGCCGCGCCGAGGTTCGGGCTGTCCGAGCTGTCGTGGTCATCGATCGGCAACGTCCTGCCCCTGGCCGCTGTCGTGGCGCTGGTGGTCATCATCCAATCGGCGGCCACCACCCGCTCCGCGGCCGATGAAGGGGAATACGAGGTGGACGTGGGCCGCGACCTCCTCGGGGTCGGCGCCGGCAGCGTGCTCGCCGGCCTGGCGGGTTCCTTCCCGGTCGACGCGAGCCCGCCCGGGACCGCAGCGGTGGCGTCCGCGGGCGGGCGGACGCAGCTGGCCACACTCGGCGCCGCAGCGGTGGTCGTGGTGCTCGTCCCCGCGGTGGCGTTGCTCAAGGACGTGCCCCTGGCCACGTTGGCCGCCGTGCTGATCTTTGTCGCCACTCGACTCTTCCGCGGGCGCGAGCTCGCTGCGGTGTTCCGTTTCGACGCCTGGGAGTTCGGTCTCGCCGTGGTGACGCTGTTGACGGTCGCACTGATCGGAGTGGAGCAGGGGATCGGGGTCGCCGTCGGGCTCGCGATCCTGGACCGCACCCGCCTCACCGCCCGTCCCCACACGCACATCATGACCCGCGTCCCCGGCACCACGAGCTGGGAGCCGCTGGAATCCGACCCGCGGCAAATGGAGGTCCCCGGCGTGCTCGTGATCCTCTACCCGGCCCCGCTGTACTTCGCCAACGCGACGCATTTCCGCGCCGAGGTCGAGAAAGGCATCGGGCATCTCCCGACCCGTCCGCGCGTGCTCGTGCTCGACGTCGCGGGGATGCACGACATCGACTTCACGGGCGTCGGCGCCCTCAGTGACATCCTCGATGAGCTCGATCGCCAACACATCGCCTTCGCCCTGACCCGGGCCGGCGACCACGTGCGCGCAAACCTCGCCCGCAGCGGTCTCCTGCAACGGATCGGCTCAGACCACCTCTTCCGCACCGTCGATGAAGCCGTGAGAGCACTCGGCCCAACGGAAGCGCAACCGCCAGGAGCGGCGATCCCCGCCGTCAACATCGAGCCGCCCGGGTAACCAGCGCGGCGAACCGAGGCCGTCAGCTACAAGGTCTCGGTGGCGTCATGTCGCTGGAGCAGAACCATCGAGCGCCCTGCGAGCTGGACCTCACTCGACGAGTCCGAGCTGAACGGCGCCGCCGAAAGCTCCTGAGCGGTGTCAAACACGAGCGACCAGCGAGCGCCCGCCAACCGCCTCGGGAGCGTGAAGGACAGCGGCTCCCACCATCCGTTGATCATCAGCAGGAAGGCGTCGTGCTCGGGCAGCGCGGCCGCCAGCGACCGCGAGTCGGGGTTTCCCCAGTCGCCGTCGGTCATCGGGTCCCCGTCGGGCCGCAACCACTCGACCTCGGATTCGGTGAAGAACTGACGGCGGCGAAACACCGGCTGGCTGTGCCGCAGCCGGCACAACTGGGTGACGAACGCCGTCAGTTCCGTCTCGGCCTCGGCGGCGGACCAGTCGATCCAGCTGACCGCGTTGTCCTGGCAATAGGCGTTGTTGTTCCCGCCCTGGGTACGCCCGAGCTCGTCCCCGCCGAGCAGCAGCGGTACGCCTTCTGAGAGCAGCAGGGTGGCCAGGAGGTTGCGCCGCTGGAGCGAGCGCAGGGCGAGGATCTGGGGGTCGCCGGTAGGCCCCTCGACACCGCAATTCCAGCTGCGGTTATCGTCGGTGCCATCGCGGTTGTCCTCGCCGTTGGCCTCGTTGTGCTTGTTGTCGTAGCTGACCAGGTCCTCGAGCGTGAAGCCGTCATGGACCGTGACGAGGTTGACCGAGGAGGTGGGACGGCGTCCGTGGCCGTAGAGATCCGAGGAGCCGGTGAAGCGGGTGGCGAAGTCCGCCAGCGTCCCGCCGGTGCCGCGCCAGTAGTCCCTGACGGTGTCGCGATACTTGCCGTTCCACTCACTCCACCCGGGCGGGAAGTCCCCGAGCTCGTAACCGCCCCAGCCGGTATCCCAGGGCTCGGCGATCAGCTTCACCTGCGAGAGGACGGGATCCTGACCGATGGCCTCCAGGAAGGCACTGTGGGGATCGAAGTTACTGTCGCCACGGCCCAGGCTGGCGGCGAGATCGAAGCGGAAGCCGTCGACGTGCATCTCCTGCACCCAATGGCGCAGCGAATCCATGACCAGTCGCAGCGCCTGGGGCTGATGGGTGTCGAAGGTGTTACCGGTGCCGGTGTCGTCGACGTACAGGCTGCGGTCGTCCTGGAGGCGGTAGTAGGCGGCGTTGTCGAGGCCCCGGAAGCACAGCGTCGGCCCCTGCTCGTTGCCCTCGGCGGTGTGATTGAAGACGACGTCGAGGATCACCTCCAGCCCGGCGGCGTGGAGCGCCCGCACCATCGTCTTGAACTCGGTCACCTGCTCGCCCCGCTCACCGCTCGCCGCGTATTCGTTGTGCGGCGCGAAGTAGCCGATCGACTGGTAGCCCCAGTAGTTGCGCAGGCCCTGGGCAATGAGCCTGCCGTCGTGGACGAACTGGTGTACTGGCAGCAGCTCAACCGCAGTCACGCCGAGGTTCCCCAGGTGTTCGAGCAGGGCCGGTTCGGCCAGTCCCGCGTAGCTCCCGCGGAGCTTCGCCGGCACGCCCGGATGCAGCTTGGTGGCCCCCTTGACGTGCACCTCATAGATGATCGAGTCATACAGCGCTGTCGCGGGCGGCCGGTCCCCGGCCCAATCGAACTCCTCCGCGTAGACCACCGAGCGCGGGACGTAGGGGGCCGAGTCGTTGGGGTCCGAGCCGTCGAGCGCCGGATGCCATTGCACCCCGCCCGCCACGGCTCGTGCGTAGGGGTCGAGCAGCAACTTCGCGGGGTTGCAGCGCAGCCCGGAGGCCGGATCCCAGCGCCCGTGCACGCGAAAGCCGTACCGCGCGCCGTGGCCGATCCCGTCCACATGGCCGCGCCACATGTACCCCTCGTCAGCGACGAGCCCGTGGCGGGTCTCCCGATCGGCCTCGTCGAACACGCACACCTCGACGGCGTCGGCGACGCTGCTGAACACCGAGAAGCTGACCCCATCAGCATCGGCGCGAGCGCCCAGTTGCTGCATCGTCACGTCCGTCCCTCCTCCTCGCGCTGACGCGAGAGTCGAATCACCATGTCGGCCACCAGCCCGGTCCATCCGGTCTGGTGCGAAGCGCCCAATCCGCTGCCGGTATCACCGTGGAAGTACTCGTGGAAGAACAGCGTGTCGCGCCAGGCGGGGTCCTCGTGAAAGCGCGGCTGGTCGCCGAACACCGGCCGTCGCCCGTCGGCGTCGGGCAGGAAGATGCTGACCAGGCGCTGCTCGAGGTCGGTCACGATCTGGGCCAGCGTGCAGTGGTGACCAGAGCCGCGCGGGAACTCCACCGTGAACTCGTCGCCGAGTCGGCTGGCGAAGCGTTCGAGCGCCCCGATCACGAGATAGTTGACGGGAAACCAGATCGGCCCGCGCCAGTTGGAGTTGCCGCCGAACAGGTTGGTGGTCGACTCGGCGGGCTCGTAGTCGACGTTGGCGGCCACCTGTCCGGCGTGCCAGAACTGGTAGGGGTTGCGGCGATAGACCGCCGACACCGATCGCAGCCCGTGGGGGGAGAGAAACTCGGCCTCGTCCGCGAGGCGCTGCAGCACTCGGGGCAGGCGATCGGACCCCACCAGGGCCAGCATCGTCGCGTGATCCTCGTCGCCGAGCTCGACCGCCGCCGCGTACTCGGGCCGGAACTTCAGGAACTCGTCCACGCGGGTGGAGAACTCGGTCAGGCGGCTGGTCTGGTGGGCGTCGCTCACCGCGATCGCGCACAGCGGGATCAGGCCGGTCATCGACCGCACCCGCACCTGCCAGGAGGTGTTGTCCGAGGGGCGGCGCACCGCGTCGTAATAGAAGCCGTCGGCCTCGTCCCACAGACCCCGGTCGTTGATCGCCTTCGCGATCAGCGTGAAGTGCTCGAAGAACTTGATCGCGACGTCCTCGTAGGCGCAGTCCTGTTCAGCCAGGACGAGCGAGATCTCGAGCATGCTCAGGCAGTAGAGCGCCATCCAGCCGGTGCCGTCCGCCTGCTCCAGGACGAGGTCGTCGGGCAGCGGCGCCGAGCGGTCAAACGGCCCGACGTTGTCCATCCCCAGAAAGCCCCCGCCGAACAGATGATCACCCTGGGGATCCTTGACGTTGGCCCACCAGGTGAACCCGAGCAGGAGTTTGTGGAACACCCTCTGCAGCCACTCCCGGTCACGGCTTCCGTCAAGCTGAAACACCGCCAGCGCGGCCAGTGCGTGCACCGGCGGGTTGACATCGCCGAAGTTCCACTCGTAGGCGGGAAGCTGCCCGTTGGGATTCATGTACCACTCGCGCGTGATCAGGCGAAGCTGCTGTTTGGCGAACTCCGGGTCGACATGGCTGAGGGTGACGCAGTGAAAGGCGAGGTCCCAGGCCGCATACCAGGGGTACTCCCACTTGTCGGGCATCGAGACGATGTCCTGGTTGTAGAGGTGGCGCCAGCCGGCGTTGCGTCCGGTCTTGCGGGAGACCGGCGGAGGTGGTTGCCCGGGATCCCCATCGAGCCAGCGCTCGACGTCGTAGTTGTAGAACTGCTTGCTCCACAGCATTCCGGCGAAGGCCTGGCGCATCACCAGCGCCTCCTCCGGAGTGGCTGCCGGCGCGAGCGAGGCGTAGAAGGCATCCGCCTCGCGGGCCCGTGCCCGGAGCGTCGTCGACCACGAGCGGCCCAGATCGCGGCGCTCGGGCGCGAGGCGGAGCCGGACCTCGGCGGTGTCTCCGGCCGCCACCTCGAGTCGGTACCAGAGCGCCGCCTTGGTGCCTCGCCGCTCGGGGTTGACCGTGGGCGCTCCGGTCAGGACGTGGTCATTGATGCCGTCCTTGGGGTACGCCGGGCCCGGGTGGCTCCACAGCCGCAGCGTGTTGGTCTCGTTCTCACAGAACAGCGGCTCGGGTGCGCCGCTGGCCTGTAGCGTCATCGTGCCCAGCGCGGCATCCTCGGCGACCAGCAGCCCGTCGTCCTCATGGATCGCGGGCTTGTGAACCTCCGGATCCCAGGACCAGCGGTTGCGAAACCATAGTGTCGGCAGCACGTGAAGGGTCGCCGGATCCGGGCCGGCATTGCGGACCTGCACCCGCAGGCAGAGGTCGTCCGGCGCCGCCTTGGCGTAGTCCACGGTGATGTCCCAGTAGCGATCCTCGTCAAACGCGCCGGTGTCGAGCAGTTCGTACTCACCCGCCCGGCGGTCGCGCCGGGCATTCTCCGCGATCAGATCGGTGTACGGAAACGGGGCCTGGGGATAGACGTAGCGCCAACGCATCCACGAATGCGTCGGCGTCGAGTCGAGATACCACCAGTACTCCTTGGCATCCTCGCCGTGATTGCCCTGATGACCGGTGAGCCCGAAGATGCGCTCCTTGAGGATCGGGTCGCGGCCGTTCCAGAAGGCGAAGGCCAGGCACAGCAGCTGGCGGTCGTCGCAGATTCCGCCGAGCCCGTCCTCGCTCCAGCGATACGCGCGCGAACGCGCGTGGTCGTGGGGAACCGATGACCAGGCGTCGCCATCGTCGCTGTAGTCCTCGCGCACCGTCCCCCATGCCCGCTCACTCACATACGGGCCCCACCGGCGCCACTCCTGCATCTCGCGGCGCGCCAGCTCCACCTGCTTTCCGCGCGTTGAAGTGCTCCCACCGGACGTAGCTCTGGGCAAACTGCGCTCCTCTGGCAATCGTCGTTTTTCGCGTTCCCCCGCCGCACCCGGCAGCCGGGCGCCGAGAGCGCAGCATCAACTGGTCTCAGCCGCCCCGCATCATCTCAATCGGGCGAAGCTGAGGCTCCTTCCGGGGTGCTCATGGCTTCCGGATTGAAGGAGCCCGGGGTGCACGGACGGCGGTGAGTTAGAAGCTGTTCCAGCCTCCGGCGGGCTCCGGCGGGCGGTCGTTTGAGCCCATGGTGGCGACCAGGGGGGCGCCGTGGGTGAGCTGGTTCGGTGCGGGTGATCCGCCAGTGTAGTCGTTGATGTCCAGCGGCCATGAGCTGGCGCCGTCATCGATGATCGCGAATCCGCTGAGGGTCTGCGAGCCGGAGCTGCTGCCGTGGTTGAAGGTCTGCCGGACGCCGTCGAGCCAGATGCCGTAGACCTCGCCCGAGCTGTCGCTGGCGTCGTTGGTGCAGATCGAGACGGTGTGGATGCCGGTGTCGATCGGGCTACTCGTCCAAGCGGGAGCGTTACCATCGTAGTCGGCGAACTCAATCGCCAGCTCGTTCCGGCCGTCCTCGTCGGAGTCGACAATCATGCCCCAGCCAGCCAGGGTTGCCGTGGCATCCTTGGCTTCCGCGAACTGGAGCCAGCTGCTGTTGCTGACCGTGGCCAGACCGTCGGAGAACTGGATCGGCACTGTTGTGCATTCCGCCGTGCCGGCCGGGTAGATGTTGCTGCTGGAGAGGTCTCCGCGGTAGTGGCCATCGTCGCCCGGGTCGTCGCTGCTGCTGATGTCGTATTGCTCCTCGTTGGAGTTGATCTCCGTCAGCGAACCCGCGGTAAAGAACTGGTCCGGATAGTTCGTCAAGCCGCTGTCGAACGTGCCGTCAAACAGCATCGAACCGTTCCCGCCGCTACTGACCGGAGCAAGCGTCGCAGTCGCCGGAGCGGGTGCGCTGGCAGCCACGGGCGCCTTGACGTGATGCTTGCCCTTGCGCTTGCCCTTGCCCTTGCCCTCGGCCTGGGGGACTGGGAGGTTGATACTCCGGCGACTCACCCGACAGCGGTGCCGCGGCGCGCGGCGGTGCTCGCGCCTGCAGCGAGCCTTACGCGAGCGATGAGCCTTACGCGAGCGATGAGCCTTACGCGAGCGATGAGCCTTACGCGAGCGATGAGCCTTACGCGAGCGATGAGCCTTACGCGAGCGATGCGCGCTGCGCGAGCGATGAGCGTTCTGATGCGCAATGGCGCCAGAGCTAACGCACAACAGTGCCGCGGCGATCGAGAGGATCGTGATCAACCTGCGCAGACAGCCTTGACCGGACATGAGCAGTGTGGTTGTGCGATGAGGCATGGTTTATCGATCGACCGAGCGTGCCCAGCGCGAAGCCGCGCGGGCATGATCGAGTCTTCGGCTTGAAACAGCGCCTGTTGCCTGCGGGGTTAGCTGACGGGCTAGCGCTCGAAAATCGAGCGCTTCCCACGGATCACCGCGAGATTCGCCCCAACGATTTGGGTTCCCCGTTCCCCAGGGTTGGCTGCCCCTGGAGACTCGGCGAGCGGCACATTATCAGAAGCTTCCACGAGTTGTCGAAACCTACCCATCGACCGCAGGCTTCGACACGAACTTCCCCGATGCCGCGCGGCAGAGCTTCGTCGCGGCGGTTGATGCCGCGTCCGAGCAGCCGGTAGCGGGTCTGTGCCGCGGGGCTGGTCAGACGAAAGCCCGATTTCCCTGTGACGGGAAATCGGGCTTTGCACTGCGATTGCGTGTGTGGTCGGTGCGAGCTGGCGCCGACGGGCTGGTGGGCGGGGGGGTTTAGAAGCTGTTCCAGCCTCCGGCGGGCTGCGGCGGGAGGTCGTTGGAGCCCATGGTGGTGACGAGGGGGGCGCCGTGGATGAGCTGGTTGCCGGTGGTTCCGCCGGTGTAGTCGTTGATGTCCAGCGGCCATGAGCTGGCGCCGTCATCGATGATCGCGAATCCGCTCAAGCTCTGCGAGCCGGAGCTGCTGCCGTGGTTGAAGGTCTGCCGGACGCCGTCGAGCCAGATGCCGTAGACCTCGCCCGAGCTGTCGTTGGCGTCGTTGGTGCAGATCGAGACGGTGTGGATGCCGGTGTCGATCGGGCCGCTGGTCCAGGCCGGAGCGTCGCTGGCGTAGCCGTTGAACTCGATCGCGAATTCGTTCTGGCCGCCGTAGTAGGAGGTGACCACCATGCCCCAGCCGGCCAGGCTGGCGGTGGAGTCCTTGGTCTCGGCGATCTGCAGCCAGCTGCTGTTGCTGACCGCGGCCAGGCCATCGTTGAACTGGATCGGGATGGTCGTGCATTCCGGCGTGCCAGCCGGGTAGATGTTGCTGCTGGAGAGGTCTCCGCGATAGTGGCCGTTACCGGCGGGATCGTCAGCGCTGGTGATGTCGTACTGCTCTTCGTTGGAGTTGATCTCGGTCAGCGAACCAGGAGTGAAGAACTGATCGGTGTAGTTCGTCAGGCCGGCGTTGAACGTGCCGTCGAACAACATCGAGCCGTTCCCGCCGCCGCCGCCCGCAGAGGCCGTCGTGGCGACGGGAGCGGCGCTCACGGCGACCGGGGCCGCGGTCTTGACCGGGCTGGAAGCTTTGACGCCAACCGCGGGCGCGTTGCCCTTGCCCTTGCCCTTGCCCTTGCCCTTGCCCTGCGCCTTAGCGGCCAGGCGGACATGGTGGTTGATCGCCCGGCGAGTCACGCGACAAGTGTGCCGCGCGTGCCGCGCCGCGCGACGCTGCGCGGTCGTGCAGCGAGCGCTACGCGAGCGATGGGAACTCTGGTGCGCAAACGCGGTCGAGGTCAAGGCACACAACAGTCCGGCGGAGATCGAGAGGATCGTAATCATTTTTCGCATACCGCCTTGATCGGCCCAAACTCCGGACCTGGACGAGCCTCAACGCCCACAATCCAACAAACGTCTACACCCTCAACTCATACGAACGTCCACACGCCACGACCCAACACGCCCCCGGAAACGCACTACTCGAACAAGGTCAGGCTGGACTCGCCAAGCCACGTAGGCGACATGCGGGCAGTCGGCTCGCCTCGAGCAAGGGTGTTGCGCTGCTCGGAACCCGAGGGCTGCTCACGGGCTCAGCTTCCGCTCGGCCTCCCCGGCTGCGTCAGCGAGCCACCCGGGCCAAGCCCCTGCGAGCAGCCCTGTCGCCCAGCCGATCGCCTCACGTGCGCTGCCCCCCCGGCACCAGTCGTCCTCGCCACGGCGACGGGCGACCCACTCCCACTCCCCCGGGCGGTTCGGAGCTTCCGAGCGCCACTGCCGAGCGATCTCGAACTCGCCGCTCGGGGTCCGCACGGTAACGATCCTCGACCGGTTTGCCGCGCTCATCGACAAACCACCAACCCACCGACAGCTCCGAGGAACAGCTCCCGAACCATCGCAACATTTTCGCAGCCCGCAGCAAGCGACACACGCCCCTGGTCACTCGAGTTCGTCGTCGCGATCCGCCCCTGGGCGCTGCTGGCGCTGAGAATTGCGCGCTTCGCGTGAACGGCGATCTACTTCAGGTCGCCCCGAGACGATCGTGGCTTCCGGTCGCGCAGAAGAAGCGGTCAGCGTTCATGGGACGCGCAGCAGCACCAGCCGACCCCCCAGTCGCCGCGCGCGGATGCTGGCGTTGACGATCACGTGCACGCCGGAACTGTCCATGCGCTGGAGCTCGCGCAGGTCGAGCACAACCAGTCGCGCCTTCAGCTGAGCCTGGCGCAAGGTACGAACGAGCTGCGGCACCGCCGCGAGATCCAACCGGCCGGCTACGCGCACCCAGGCAGCGTCCCCACGACCGCCGGTCGATGAGCGGACCAACGCCGGCGGCACAGGATCCACACTGCCGGTAATCGAATCGAGAGAAAGCAACGGGTCGAGCACGTCGACCTCCGGGTCAGAGCAACGCGGAAGTCAGAGCATGCTGCCCGCACCAACCGGAGCGGACGTCACGATTAATGCCCTCCAGACACCTACCAACACCGACAGCCTGAAACCTACTCCCAATTGCCAAGACATGTGTTGACCTCACGCCTAAGATCGCCCTCGACTCGCCGATCGGCGGACAATTTCCGGGCGGACAACCACGCAAGTGGCGGGCGACGAGCGGCCGCGTCGCAGAGACGAGCCATAGGGCGCCCGGGCGCAGTGGCGAGCACCCGTCGCGCGTGAACGCGACGCGGGCGATCAGCCGGACCCAACAGCCCTATCGGAATTGGCGGTAGAGGAAGCGCTCCGGCACTCGCTTTGGCCTGATCGGGGCGAACGATTCAGCGCCGTTTGGAGGTCCTGCCAGAGGTCGTCCAGATCTTCGCAGCCGGTGCTGAGCCGGATCAGACCGGGCGGTATGTGCTCCTGGCCCGGGTGCACGGCGCGCCGTTCCATGCACGTCTCTACCCCGCCGAGGCTCGTGGCGTGCCGGATGATCCGGGTCGCGCGGCAGGCGCGATCCGCAGCGGCTGCGTCGACGAGTTCGAAGCTCACGATCGTCCCGAAGCCGGGATAGCGCACCCTACTGACGGCAGGGTGCGCGGCCAGTCGCGCGGCGAGTTGTGCAGCCGACGCCTGGGCGTGGCGCAGCCGCAGGGCCAGCGTCCGAGAGCCGCGCAACGCCAGGAAGCACTCAAGCATCCCGGGAGTGGCCCCGTTCAGACTCCGCGCGGCTCGCAGCTGCTTGAGCTCCACCGCGTCGCTGGTGACCGCCGCGCCAAGCAACAGGTCTGAGTGCCCACCGATCAGCTTGGTCGCCGAATGCACGACGATGTCGGCCCCCAGCTCTAGCGGGCGTTGCAGCAGCGGCGTCGCGAACGTGTTATCGACCACCACGCGAGTCCGTCGCCCGCGCGGCGCCGCGCAGATCGCAGCGAGGTCCGCGACGTCAAGCAGCGGGTTCGAAGGCGACTCCAGCCACAGCAGATCCGCCTCCGACGCTCTCTGTAACCAGCGTGGGTCAGTCGCCGGCAGCCGTTCGACGCGCCACTGATGAGCATCCGCGCCCGCGTCGGCGATCCCGGCGACCCCTTGGTAGCAATCATCGCCCAGCACCAGGTGCGCGCCGATCGGGAGCCGGCCAAGCACCGCAGCGCACGCCGCCATCCCTGACGAAAACGCCACCGCGTCTCCCCCCTCAAGACCACCGAGCATCGCCTCGAAGGACTCCCAGCCCTCGGTGCCCTCGTTCCGGCTATACAGCCTTTCGCTGCCGAGCACATACGTAGAAGCGGCAACCACCGCGGTATTGAGCGTGGCGCCAGGCACCGGCTCGGGGCGTCCAGCCACTATCGCCCACGTTTCTGGTTTCACCTCATCGCGTCGCACCATCAGCTCACCAACAGCCAGCCTAACCGAGGCTCCGCGATTCGACCGATCCCGCCGCGAAGAGCGCGTACGCCGGCGGCGGCGCCAGCTTTTCTCGCCATGCGAGTCGAAACCGCGGCCATCGCCAGTCGCGCGCGAGCTGCTTGAGGAAACTCAGCTCGCCGGCCTTGACGACATCGGTTGGTGGCAGCGACCATACGGTTCGAGTCGAGAGTGGCTCGGTCTGGCCCTCGGAATAAAAAGCGACGGAGGACGCGATGGTGTATGAACCGTTTGAGCTCGAGGCAATCGAGCGGGAGGAGCGTGAAGCACGGTTGCGCCTGGATGAGGCCCGCGATCGAGCGATGATGAACGAAGGGGAAGCTCCGACAGAACACAAAGATCTCCTTCGCGCGCTCGAGGCGGACTGGAAGCATGCAGTCGAACGTCTACACCGGATCCGTGGGCACACAAAGAACTGATCGCATCGCCAGACCGGCTCTGCGGCTGACGCGGCTGCACCGATCGCGTGCCGCCGGTGTGGCAACGAGCAGGTGCATCGCGACGCGTGGTCGAGATCCAGCAAGTTTGTCCTGAGCAGGTGTTGTCCGGGGCTGGGCCTAAGTTCCGGGGATTGGGACTCGAGCGTCTTGGGAGAACGGCGTGTGGGCGGGCCGTGCTGGTCGATGAGGTTCGTCGGATCAGGCCATGATCGTTGTGCGCTCAATCGTTGGAGTGCTCGCGGTGGTCGGTGCCGGTGCGGTCCTGGCTTCGGTGTTGCGCACGGTGGTACTACCGCGTCCCGTTCCCGCCCGCTTGGCGCGACTCGCGTTTTCCGCCGTGCGGGCGCTGCTATTTCTCCGCCTGCGCCTCACGGGCCGCTCTGACTACCGCACCCGAGATCGTGTGTTCGCTTTACAAGCGCCGCTGGGGCTGTTCGGTCAACTATTCCTCTGGGGCGTGCTGATCTTCGCCTGCTTCGCGGCGCTGTTCTGGTCTGTGAGCGCCTCGAGGATCAGTGGCGCTAGCGTCTCGGCGGCGTTCGAGCAGTCCGGCTCCTCGATGCTCACCCTCGGGTTTGACAGACCGAGCGGGCTGGGACGGCAGCTAGTGGCGTTTGCCGCTGCGGGCGTCGGCTTGACGCTCCTGGCTCTGGTGATCACCTACCTCCCCAGCTTGTATGGCGCGTTCGCCCGACGCGAAGCGCTCGTCACCAAACTTGTCGTCCGAACGGGTGCCCCGCCCTCCGGTCCCGCGCTGCTCTCCCGTACCTGGCAACTTGACCGCTTCGATCGGCTCGAGGAGGTCTGGGATGGCTGGGAGGACTGGTTCATCGACATCGGCGAATCACACACTACTTTCCCGCAACTGAGTTTCTTTCGCTCACCCCGCCCTAAAAATCACTGGGTGCTGGCCGCAGAAGCGGTGCTCGACGGCGCCGCGCTGTTTATGACCGTCTGCGACGTTCCTCGACAATCCCGCAGCGAGCTCTGCCTCCACGCCGGCGTGCACGCCCTGATCTCGATCGCCGATTTCCAGGGGATGCCGCGTCAACCGCCTGAACCGGACGCAGAGAGCACGCTCTCAGAAGAAAGCTTTAACCAGGCATGCCGCGATCTTCAACACCTCGGGGTTCCGGTGCGAGAAGATCGCGATGCCACCTGGCTTGCGTTTCGGTCCTTGCGCGCGCGCTACGAGCCGCTGCTCGCTGTGATTGGACCTATGACCGACGCTCCCCGCAGCGATTGGAGCTCTTGGACTGACACCACGCCGCGCCACAACCCGCCGCTATTTCGACTCAAGCAGCCATAGGAACAGCTCCTGCTTTACCCCCCCGGGAAGGGTCCCCCGAACGACGCTGCGCTGGCCCCGCTCGGCGCGGAACTCGAGCACCGCGACGGTCCGGGTGCTGACAAGGCCGTGGCTAACGATCCGGCCGGATTGGAAATCTGCAACAACGCCAGCCGGGTAGGTCGCGCCGGCCGCGCTCAGGATGGCCGTCCCAGGAGTCGGTCGGCGCACTGGTGGTTGGTCGCCGAGACGCTCGCCCGCTGCGCACACGAGACAACCATGAAAGGAATCGTTGGAGCGGGGTGACCGGAGGCCGCGAGGCAGTAGGCTCGAGGCGCGCAGCTCGAGGCGAGGAAGGCAACATGGCGGGATTCTCGATTGCCAGGCTTGATGAGATCGACGAAGTCGATGACGGCAGGTGCCCGTTTCGACCCGTGCGTCACTACTTTGGCATCACGACGTTCGGGATCAACGCGATGACCGCGCGCAACCGCGGCGACCGGCTCATCACTGAGCATGAGGAGGCGGAGCCTGAGTCCGGCGAGGAGCTGTATGTCGTTGTCTCGGGCCATGCCAGGTTCGAGCTGGACGGAGAGGTTCACGATGCTCCGGCGGGGACGCTGGTCCATGTATCCCCGAGCGTCAGACGCACCGCGTTCGCCCAAGAGGCTGGCACGACAGTGCTTGCTATCGGTGGAGGACCGGCGGGCAAGCCATACCAAGCCAGTGGATGGGAGCTGTTCGCGCCGCTGATGCCGTTGTTCGAATCCGGCGCCTACGAGGAGGGCGCTGACCGCGCCCAGGCGCTCATCGCCGACGATCCGCCCTACGCGACGGTGTATTACAACACGGCCTGTTTTGAGAGCAGAGCGGGGCGGACGGACGCGGCGATTGCTCATCTGCGGCGTGCTGTGGAGCTCTCGCCGTTCCTAGCCGAGCTCGCCCGCGACGATGACGATCTCGCGGTGCTGCGCGAGCACCCCGAGTTCACGGAGGTCACCAACCGCTGACCCGTCCCAGCGCCCGATCCGAGAGCTCAACGACTCGTCGCGGAGCACCACAGGCCGCCCGTCACTGAGCATTGCCGTGTGACGCGGCGATCGGACGCTGGGATTGCCTCGTCGCGCTGGCCGCCCAGCTCAACAGGTTGCCCGTCCCGGTGGTCGGCGGCACGGTCGCGCCGTTCGAGATGTTCGAGATCTGTATGTGCTCGCTCGACACCGTAGAGCCACCACTTCCGGTTTGGAGACGCCCCGGATGGGCGTCTTCAAACCGGAAGTAACGCGACGCAGTCCGACCGGGTCACCGCCAGCGTGGTTGTTCGCGGTCGCAGCGTCCGCAAGGAGTCGCCACCGCCGGCCGGACGAGCCCCGCAGCAGCGATCGATGCGGAGCGCGGATCGCTCTCGGAGGCAGCCCAGCCCTCCGGCGCCCGTCGACGTCTAACGGCACGCCTGTGCCACGGCCGTGAGCGTCCGACCACGAGCGCCCCAGCCACTCCTCCCCACGGTGCAGCGTCGCGCTACGGCGCCGTTCTGGCCGTGACCGACGGATCGTGGAGGAGCAGGCTGCTTGTCGCGGTTCCGACGAGGGCCCCGCCGGGATCGTGGACCTCGGCCTCGGTGAAGCTGACGCGGCTGCCACGTTTCGTGACGTGGCCGCGGGCGGTCAGGTCACCGTCGCCGGCCCGGACCGCCTTGAGGAAATTGACCTTGATCTCGATCGTGCTGAAGCTGGACCCCGGCGGCAGCACGGTCTGGAGGGAGAGGCCCATCGCAGTGTCGAGCAGCGTGCAGAGCAGGCCGCCGTGGACGATCCCGACCGGGTTGTAGAACGCCTCGTCGACCTCGCACGCGATCAGCACCTCCCCCTCCCCCACGCTGGTCACCCGGAGTCCGACGAGGCTGGCCATCGGCGGCGGAGGAATCCGTCCGCTGGCCAACCCCTCGACGTACTCGCGCCCCGACATCCCGGCCATCGCGCCCCGGGTCGCGAGCGGGTCGCGCCACGTCGTGGTCCTGGACCGGGCGGCTCCGAACGGGTCTGGGACGGTCATCGGCAGGTGCTCCCGCGCCAGCGTACCGGCGATCCCGAGCGAGAGCCCGCCCGGGCAGCACTTGACCGACGCGAGGGCATGGACCGCGACCTCACGGTGCCTCAGCGTTCGGGGGTGACACCGGCCTTCCTCTCGCCCCAGCTCCGCGTCACCCGCGCTAGAGGCCCCTGGCCAGGTGGTAATAGGCCTGATTCCAGCGCAGCTCGTTGCGGAACTGGACCAGCTGGGTTGTCTGGTCGATCACGACCAGTTCCACGCCGGCGATCTCGGCCAGGTCGCGCAGCGGCTCGAGCCCGAGCGCCATCGTGAACACGGTGTGGTGCGAGCCGCCGGCGGTCAGCCACGCCTCGGCGGCGGTGCTGAGGTCCGGCCGCGGAGTCCATACGGCGCGGGCGACGGGAAGGCGTCGCAGTTCGGCGTCGGGTTCGACGACATCGACTTCGTTGGCGATCAGTCGCAGCCGTCCGCCGATGTCGACCAGGCAGATGACGATCGCCGGTCCGGGCGGAGCGGTGAACACGAGCCGGACCGGATCATCGCGACCGCCGATCGAGAGCGGATGCACCTCGCACGATGGCCGGCCTGCGGCGATCGAGGGGCATATCTCGAGCATGTGGGCTCCGAGCACCTTGGCCCCGCCCGGCCCCAGGTGATAGAGGTAGTCCTCCATGAAGGAGGTGCCGCCCTCCAGGCCGGCCGCCATCACCTTCATGATCCGCAGCAGGGCGGCGGTCTTCCAATCGCCCTCCGCGCCGAAGCCGTAGCCCTCAGCCATCAGCCGCTGCACGGCGATTCCGGGCAGCTGTCGGAGCTCACCGAGGTCCTCGAAGGTGTCCGTGAAGGCGCGGAAGCCGCCCTCCTGCAAGAAGGTCCGCAGCCCCGCCTCGATCCGGGCCGCATCGAGGAGCGAAGCGCGCCGCTGCCCGCCGGGGCTCAGCTCGGACACCATCGAGTACGCCTGGTCGTATTCCTGAACCAGCTGTCCGACGAGATCGGGGTCGGCGTCGCGAACCGCGCCCGACAGCGCATCGATCCCGTAGCCGTTGACCGAGACGCCGAGCTGCATTTGCGCGCCGACCTTGTCGCCTTCGGTGACGGCGACGTTGCGCATGTTGTCGCCAAACCGGGCCACCTCGAGTCCCTGCGCCTCCTGCCAGCCGCAGGCGGCGCGGGTCCAGCTGCCGATCCGCGACTGCACGTGGGGATCGGCCCAGTGGCCGACAACCGTCTTGCGCGCCACCCGCAGCCGGGTCTCGACATAGCCAAATTCGCGATCGCCGTGCGCGGACTGGTTGAGATTCATGTAGTCCATGTCGATCTCGGTCCACGGCAGATCGCGGTCGAACTGCGTGTGGAGATGCAGCAGCGGCTTGCGCAACGAGGTCAATCCCCCGATCCACATCCTCGCCGGCGAGAACGTGTGCATCCACGCGATCACCCCCAGGCAGCGGTCGTCGGAACTGGCCTCGGCGAGCACGCGCCCGATCGAGTCGGGATCGGTGAGCGCTTTGCGATGGACAATCGGCACCGGGATCGCGTCGCTGGCGTCCAGCGCCCGGGCGATCTGCCGCGTGTGCTCGTCGACCTGGCGCAGGGCTTCCTCGCCGTACAGGTGCTGACTGCCGGTGAGAAACCACACCGACCCAAGGTCGCTACTCATCGAACTGACCTCCTCTGGGCAACTGCTCACCCGGGAACAGTGCCCGGTTCCGTGCCTCCAGCGACCGCGAGCCTATCAGCGCCCCGTCGTGCTCAGCCGACGCGCGCCGCCGGTCGCTGCTCAGATGTGGAGCCGGTCGAAACCGAGACTACGGCGAAGCACAGACCACATTCGCAACCGTCAGATACCCGCCGAGACGATTCAGCATCGGACCCTCCTGGCCCTCGCGGTGCTCACACAACCGGTGTCGGCAGAAACCCGCTCCAACTCGACCCCCGCAGATGCCGCTGGGCTGGGAGCGGGAGGCCCGGCTGCGGACACATGCGCCCGACCGCCCGGACTATGCTGGCGCGGTGAAGCGCTCCCTGTTGCTCGGGTTGACCATCGTGGCGCTACTGGCGCTCGTGTCCGGTGCCGCGGCAGCGAACGTCTACTTCGCCGGAGCCCTGGGAGGAGCGCACGTGACGCCTCGATCCCTGTCCCTGTCGGCCGATGGCACACTCGAAGTGTCGGGGATCCGGTGGACGTCCTGGGGCGGCCCAGTCGCGATCGGCCACGGTCAGGCCGAGTATCACGGCTGCACGCCGAACTGCGCCGCCGCGCCGGATCATCTCGCGACCGTCACGGTGCGCCTGTCCAACCTTCGGGTCTGCTCGGCGCGCAGCTTCTACTCCCATGTGCGCCTGACGCTTCGCTCCGGCCATCTTTTGGACCCGGAGTTCCTGCGGATTTCCTGGAAGCCGTGCTGAGCGCCAGCCGCGGCGCACACGGCTGGACCGCCTCGCCTGCGATCTCAGCGCCGGGCACGCACACCCCCCCGCTCATAGCCGCGTGTTCGCGATCACGCCCGCCGATGGGCAACAGATCGCACACCACTCGGTGGGTGTCCCAACTTTGGCGTTTGGCGTCCGAGGGCCGGACGCAGAACGCCAAGGTTCGCGTGAAGTGGCCGATCTCCCGGCTCGTCTGCTCCGTCAAGCGCCCGGCAGCGCGTCAGCTGACCAGAGAGCACGATGACCCCCCAACCGTGGACTTCCCAGCGCCGAAGCGCAGCCAGCGTTAGCGTGCCGGGGTCAGCGACGCGGCGATGGCGATCATCTGGCTGTTGCTCAGGTTGTCGGTGAGCGTGTTCGAGATCCAGTAGACAGCGGCGGGCGTGCGCCACGCGACGAGGCTGATGTGGGCGCCGTTCTGGTAGAGGTCGAGCACCTTGCCGTTGACCGTCTTGGTCCCGGTGATGCCGTGGAGGAGGATCGGCGGGTCCTTCCAGGTGGTGCCCTGAACGGTGTAGTACTCGCCGAGCGCCGAGTTGATCACGAGCGTCATCACGTAGGACGGGTAGACGCCACCGTGCTGCCCGTGAATGTGGTAGGCGCGTGGGTAGTCGCCGGCGTACTTGCTGGCCGGCTCCGCCGGATCGTCGCAGTTGCCCGTCACGCTCGAGCAGTACCCAGAATCCTCGCCGCTGTTGGCGATCAGCTTCGGGAAGTAGATGGGGAAGGGCACGTGACCGAGCGCGGTCGCCTGGCCTTGGCCGTCGCCGGTGTCGGCGATCAGGCCGGCGTCGCTGAGCGGTGCCGGCTTGCGGTGCCCGTGGCCGCTGCTGGCGGCGCTCGGGATGGTGGGCCTCATGAAGCTGGCGAACGCGCTCTGCTCGGCGCTGGGCTCGGCAGTGACGTAGCAGGGCGTCTGAGGCGTTCCCGCCGCCGTTCCCGCCGAGTTGCAGACGGAGAACTGCGCCGGGAACGGGACCTGCTTGATCTCGTGCCCCTCGGAGTTCAGCACCAGCGAGAACAGGTTGATCAGTCCATCGCTCGTGTGCAGCGAGTGATCGGTCTGCACGTTGGCGCCGAAGATCTTCAGCAGTTGGTCGCGGTTGCTGATCAGCTGACCGACGCTGTACTGGTCCTTGGCCCAGCGGATGAAGTCCTGCTGGCGGGCGTTGCGGACGATGTCGCTGTCGGTGTGGCGGAAGCGGACGAACTGCAGCGCCTGGTTGCCGCACAGCTTCTGATAGCCCGGCAGGACGTCGATGCTCGAGTAGTCAGTCAGCTCCGTGTTGTTGTAGTAGCGGTGGTCGACGTCGGTGTAGACGCAGCCGATCGCGTTGACGAGCCCCACGAACGCGCTGAAGTTGACATCGAGGACGTGGTTGATCGAAATCCCCGGGAAGACCTGCTGCTTGAGCGTGTTGATCAACAGCCTCACCCCGCCGAACGAATAGGCGGCGTTGAGCTTGAAGTCCCCCGACTCACCGCCACCGATCGGCAACTGGACCTCCAGGTCGCGCGGAACCGAGAGCAGGTTGATCGTCGAGGAAGCCGCGTTCAGCCGGATCAGCATCATCGTGTCGGTGTTGGCCGACGTGTACGGCGTGCCCGCGCGGTGATCGGAGCCGATGACCAGGATCGTCTGCGGAGCGCCCGCCGGAGGGAGGACGACCGCGACGTGCTTCAGCGAGGGCGTCAGGTCGAGGTCGCTGACGATCTGCTTGACCTGAAGCAGGCCGGCGAGCGCGGTCGTCGCCGCCGTGGCAGCGATCACGATCACGGCAGCGGCGGCGAACCGCCACAGCGCCCCCCGACGGGACCGTGGAATCAGGCGCACGCGACCCGTCCGGCGAGCGGTGCGGGCACGGCGCTGGCGAACGGCTCGCCTGGAGGCCCATCGGCGGCACCCGGACGAAAGCCCACCAAGCGCCGGATGTCGAGGACGCTCTCAGATCTTGGATTCATGAACAACACGGCGATGATACGCACGCCGATGACGGTGGCGTCTCATCTGACGGCCGCACGTCATCGCGAACCGTGGGCCCGCCCCGAGCGCTCACGGGTCTCACGACCCCGGCGGACAGGCTCTTCACCGCGCGCCTGTAGGCGCAGGCCCGCGTGACATCGCCGGGCGGCTTGTCAGGCCCTGAACAGGGGCGGGCGGCGCGAGGCCCAGGGCGCGGCGGACTCGATCTGCCCCGCCAGCGCATACAGCACGTCCTCCCCGCCGGGCCGACCGACGAGCTGGATGCTGAGCGGCAGATCATCTGCGCCCAGTCCCGCCGGCACCGTCACAGCCGGCTGGCCGGTGACGTTGAAGATCGGCGTGAACGGGGTGAAGCGCCCCGCGATGTCGATCGCGATCGGCGCCGAGCGGCCGAAGCCGCCCTCCGCGTCGATCGGCGTCCGGGCCAGTCCGGGCGTCATCAGCACGTCGAAGTCGTCCCACAGCGCCAGCAGCCGGGCGGTCGTGGCGGCCCGTGTGGCGATGAGCTTGGCCCGCCGCGCCGGGGGCACGAGATACCGGCCCGCGGCCGCCATCTGACGCGATGAGCGCTCCAGCCCCGGGCGGTCGGGGACCTTGCGGGCCTCCTCATACACGCCTCGCACCCAGGTCTGGAGGAACTCGACCTGGGCCAGGCCGTAGGCCGGAGACCGCTCCAGCACCTCGTGTCCGAGCGCCTCGAGCAGCACC
>Ga0302325_10006957_pt1 | contig 25244 bp, 19 predicted proteins | sample Palsa_T0_2_FD_201948 | JGI IMG/M metagenome (GOLD analysis project Ga0302325, IMG submission 201948) | Peat permafrost microbial communities from Stordalen Mire near Abisko, Sweden - Palsa_T0_2 | ecosystem: Environmental > Terrestrial > Soil > Palsa > Peat permafrost | place: Sweden: Abisko... | reverse complement strand
GCATGGATATGCCGGCCCCCGGCTGGTACGAGGATCCCGTAGAAGCGGGAGGCCCGCTCCGCTGGTGGGACGGGACGCAGTGGACGGAGCACACGGCGGCCGCCGGTGGCACCGTCCGGCCCGCCCTGGAGAGTGCGTCCCGGGCCACACCGGACCCGGCCCCAGGCCGGTACCCCGGCCCCGAAGCCATCCTGCCCGCTCCAATGGTCCCGGCCGTGCCCGAGGTGGCGCCGGCGCTCGAGGTCCCGCCCGGGCCGGTGGTCCCGCCCGTGCCGGTGGTCCCGCCCGGGCCGGTGGTCCCGCCCGTGCCGGTGGTCCCGCCCGTTCCGGCCTCGCTCGTCCCGGCCAGCGCTGCTGACCCGTCGCTGACCGACTGGTTCCAGAGCATTCCGTTCCCCGTGGTCAGCCGAGGCAATGTACCCAGCGGGGACGACCTGGCCGCCCGGGACGACCTGGCCGCCCGGGAAGATCTGGCCGGCCGGGACGAGCGGGGGGCGGCGCCGGCCGCCGGCCGGGAGCTCGCCGTCCCGCCCCGGCCGGTCCGGACCGGCGACACGCGCGTGCTGGAACGCGACGGGACGGGCGCGCTGGCCGGGTTCGGCTGGCAGCACGGCACGCCGGTCAGCCCGGACGACACGCCGCTGCTGGAACGCAGCGAGGCGGCCGGGATACTGCGCCGCAACCGCACCCGGCTGATGTGGGGGCTGGCCCTCGGCACGGCGATGGCCATGCTCATCACCGGGGTCCTGGTCGCGGTGCTTGGGTCGGGCCCGGCGGCACGCAAAACGGCCGCAGCGGCCCGTCCCTCGGCCATCCGGACCCTGGCGCCGAAGGCACCGGCCTCAGCCACGCCCACGCCGGCGCCGGACGCGACGACCGGGACGCCCGTCACCGACGCGGCGTCCGGCCTGTCGTACGCGACGCTGGGCAGCCCATGGACCGCGGGCTGCCCAGCCACGATGAACAACGGCGTGTTCACCTGGACGGCCGGGGAGAACGCGGTGGCCGGGACGATCGCCGCGGCGGGCGGCGCCCCCTGGTACGGCAGCGCCTGCTCCGGCCTGCTCGGCCAGCAGTACGCCTATACCGGCGTCGCGGACCTGCCGCAGACGGCGATGAACCTGGTCACCGCCTTCGACCCCACCTACTACAACACCCTGCCGCACGTCCGGTCCACCCAGCAGAACAACCCGCTCCAGGTCAGCGGCCATCCGGCGTGGACCGTCGAGTTCCAGATGACCTACCCGACCGCGGCGAGCCTGGGCCTGGCCTGGCAGACCCAGCTCGGCGCGGTGGTGGTCGTGGACCGGGGCACGGGCCAGCCGCCCGCCGTGCTGTACGTCACGGTGCCGGACAACCTGGGCACCGCCAACGTGGGCGTCATCCTGGCCTCCCTGCAGCTGAACGCCCCGCCCACGGCGGCCAGCCCGGGCGCGAGCGCGGCGGTCAGCCCGGCGGCCACCCCGCCGGTGCCCGCCGCGACGACCGCGGCCCCGAACCCGTAAGGCCCCCAAGACCGGTAAGAGCCGGAGGCCCGTAAGCCCCACGCCCGTAAGAGCCGGAGGCCCGTAAGGCCCAAGGCCCGTAAGAGCCGGAAGGCCCGTAAGAGCCGGAAGGCCGGTGGGACAAGCCTTCCGGCCCCCGGACGGTCTACGAGTTAACCGGGAAACCGAGGCTGACCCCGCCGTGGCTCGGGTCGAGCCAGCGGGAGGTCACCACCTTGCCGCGGGTGTAGAAGTGCACGCCCTCGGTGCCATGCACGTGGGTGTCACCGAACAGTGAGGACTTCCAGCCGCCGAACGAGTAGTACGCCATCGGCACCGGGATCGGCACGTTGACGCCGACCATGCCCACCTCGATCTCGGACACGAACCGGCGCGCCGCTCCCCCGTCGTTGGTGAACACCGCCGTCCCGTTCCCGTAGGGGCTCGCGTTGACCATGGCCACCGCCGCCTCGTAGGAGTCCACCCGGGCCACGCTCAGGACCGGCCCGAAGATCTCATCGTCGTAGCAGCTCATCCCGGGCGACACGTGATCCAGCACGCTCGGGCCGAGCCAGAACCCCCCAGACTCGCCCCCGATCACCGGGTGCGCCCGGCCGTCGACCGCGAGCGTGGCCCCCTCGCGTACGCCGGAGTCCAGATAGGAGGCCACCCGGTCGCGGTGCGGCCCGGTCACCAGCGGTCCCATCTCGGCCCGCTCGTCGGTGCCGGGACCGACCCGCAGCCGGCTGATCCGGGCCCGGATCCGGTCGATCAGCTCGTCACCGGCGGGCTCCACAGCCACCAGCGCCGAGATGGCCATGCACCGCTCCCCGGCCGAGCCGAACGCCGCCGACACGGCCGCGTCCGCGGCCAGGTCCAGGTCGGCGTCGGGCAGGACCACCATGTGGTTCTTGGCGCCGCCGAGCGCCTGGACCCGCTTGCCCGCGGTGGTGCCGCGCTCGGACACGTAGCGGGCCACCGGCGTGGAGCCGACGAAGCTGACCGCGGCGATGTCCGGGTGGCCGAGGATGGCGTCGACCGCAGCCTTGTCCCCGTGCACCACGTTGAACACGCCGTCCGGCAGTCCCGCCTCGGCCCACAGCGACGCCAGCAGCAGCGACGCCGACGGGTCCTTCTCCGACGGCTTCAGCACGAACGTGTTGCCGCAGGCGATCGCGAGCGGGAACATCCACATCGGCACCATGGCCGGGAAGTTGAATGGGGTGATACCGGCCACGACGCCGAGCGGCTGCCGCAGCGAGTAGGAGTCGACACCCGTGGACACGTTCTCCGAGAAACCGCCCTTGAGCAGGTGCGGGATGCCGCAGGCGAACTCCACGACCTCCAGGCCGCGGGCGACTTCGCCGGCCGCGTCCGAGGCGACCTTGCCGTGCTCGGCGGTGACCGCCGCGGCCAGCTCACTGATGTGCGCCTTGACCAGTTCACGGAATGAAAACAGGATCGACGCGCGGCGGGACAGGGATACCTTCCGCCAGTCGGCGAACGCCGCCTTGGCCGCTGCGACCGCCGCGTTGACCTCAGCCGGCCCGCCCAGGTCGACGTAGCCGCTGATCTGGCCGGTAGCCGGGTCGTATACGTCGCCGCGGGCGCTGGGCGTACCGGTCCATGGCTTGCCGCCGATCCAGTGCGTGATGTTCCTGGGCCCGGCCGTCGTGTCTGTCATTGGGCTGCCTCCTCGCTGACCGCACGAAGCGCGTCGGTCAAAATGGCCAGGCCCTCCCGGGCTTCGGGCTCGGTCAGGGTCAGCGGCGGTGCCATCCGCAGGGTGTTGCCGGTCAGACCGCCCTTGCCGATGAGCAGCCCGCGCTCGCGGGTGGCTTCCAGCATCCGGGCGGCCAGCGCGGGGCTGGCCTCCCCGGTGGCCGGGTCGATCAGGTCGACGGCGAACATCAGGCCCTTGCCGCGCACGTCGCCGGCGGCGGCGCAGCCCGGGGCGGCGTCGCGCAGGCCCGCGAGGATCAGCCGGCCCAGCCGGTCGGCGTTGCGCTGCAGGTCATGGGACAGCACGTAGTCCAGGGTCGCGTTGGCCGCGGTGGTGGAGACCGGGTTGCCGCCGAAGGTGGAGACGCTGTTGCCGCGCAGCCCGTCGAGCAGTTCGGCCCGGGCGACCACCCCGCCGATCGCGAACCCGTTGCCCAGCCCCTTGGCGAACGTCATGGCGTCGGGGGTCACCCCGTGCGCGCTGATGCCCCAGAAGTGCTCACCGGTGCGGCCCCACCCCGTCTGCACCTCATCGGCGATGAACAGGATGCCGTTCTCGGCGAGCACCTCCTGGTACGCGGCGAGCAGGCCGTCCGGAGGCATGGTGAAACCGCCGACGCCCTGGATCGGCTCGGCGATCAGGCACCCGACGTCAGCCGGGCGCGCGGCCGTGGCCAGCACGTTGCGCAGGTCGGCGACGCAGGCCTCGATGTAGGCGCCGTCCGGCATACCCGCGAAGGCGGGCAGCTGCCGGTCCGTACCGTGCAGGTAGTGCACGCCGAACGGAGCCAGCGAGGACTGCTTCCAGCCCGCGTTGCCCGTGACGGCGACCGCGCCGAACGAGCGCCCGTGGTAGCTGTTGCGCAGGGCGAGCACCTGGTCGGCGCGGCGGGCGGCGGTGGCCAGCAGCAGCGCCGTCTCGTTGGCCTCGGTCCCGGAGTTGGTGAAGAACACCTTGGCGTCCGGGATCCCGGACAGCCGGGCGATCTTCTCGGCCAGCTCGACCTGGCTGCGGATCAGGTACAGCGTCGACGTGTGCATGATGCCCGACGCGATCTGCCGTTCGACGGCCTCACGGACCTCGGGCACGTCGTAACCGAGCATGTTGGTGAGGATCCCGCCGAAGAAGTCCAGGTAGCTGCGGCCCGCCGCGTCGGTGACCCGGCAGCCTTTGCCGCTGACCAGCTCGAGCGGCTCGTTGTAGTAGAGGGCGACCCAGTTAGGGATGACCGCGCGGTGGCGTGCATACAGATCCGGCATAGTGCCAGTCTGCCAGCCGTGACCACCGCCGGAGGCGGACATAAAGTAAGTATATGACCCGGGACTCTTACATGCTGTCAGGACGCTGACCGGTGCGGCCGACGCTGGCGGCGGTGCTGGACCTGGACGTCGTGCGCCGCGGGCGGCCCGAGGTCCTGACCGGCGGGGACCGGCTGGGGGTGCCCGTGCGCTGGGTGCACGCCATGGAACTGGCGGACGTGGCCCGGCTGCTGCACGGCGGTGAGCTGGTGCTGAGCACCGGCATCGCGCTGCCTGACGACCCGGCGCTGCTGGCCGCGTACGTCGCGGATCTGGCCGCGGCCGGGGTGAGCGGCCTGGCCGTGGAGCTGGGGCGCCGTTACGACCGGCTGCCGGATCCGCTGGTCGAGGCGGCGCGGGCGCATGCGGTGCCGCTGATCGCGTTCCGCCGCGAGGTGCCGTTCGTGGAGATCACCGAGACCGTGCACGCGATGATCATCGACGCGCAACTGGCGGAGCTGCGGACGTCGGAACGGATGCACGAGACGTTCACCGAGCTGTCGGTGGCCGGGGCTCCCGCCGAGGAGATCGTCCGGCAGGCGGCGCTGCTGGCCGGGCGGCCGGTGATCCTGGAGGACCTGTCGCACCGGGTGCTGGCCTGTTCCGCCGCGGGCGCGGACCCAGGCCGCCTGCTGGCCAGTTTCGAGCAGCGGGCCCGGGCGGTCTCCGGGCCGCGCCGCACCTTCTACGACGAGCCGACCGGCTGGCTGGTCACCACGGTGGGCGCCCGGGGGGAGGACTGGGGCCGGGTGATCCTGGGCTGCGACGCCCCGCCGACGGGCCCGGACACGGTGCTGATCGAGCGGGCCGCCAGCACGCTGGCCCTGGGCCGGCTGCTGACCCGGCAGCAGGAAAGCCTGGAACGACAGGCGCACCGCACTCTGATCAGCGCGATCGTGGACAGCGCGCATGCCGACCCGGGCGAGGCGGCAGCGCGGGCCCGCGCGCTGGGCGTGCCGGTCACCCGCCGCCAGCTGGTCGCGGTCATCGCCCGGCTCCGGGACGCCGGGCCGGGTATCTCCGCGCACGCCCGGATGGCGGAGGTTACCGAGGCGCTCGCCGGCGCCTGCCGGGAGGGCCGCATCCCGTCGCTGGTCGGGTCGCTGGACGACGTGCGCGCCGGGGTGCTGCTGTCGCTGCCGCTCCGCGCGGACGCCGACGAGGTGCTCACGGCCCTGTCCGCGCGGCTGCGGCAGCGGCTGGTCCACCGGCTGCGCCCGGCCGCCGGGGACCAGCCCGGCCAGCCCCGCCCCCAGCCAGGAGCGGCCGACGAGCCGTTCGTGCTCGGCGCCGGCACCCCCACCGAAAGCCTGCGGGACGTGCGCCAGGCCTTTCTCGAGGCTCGCCAGGTAGGGGACCTGGCCATCGGCCGTCCCGAGGGCCGGCCGTTCTACCGGCTGCCGGACCTGCGACTGCGCGGCCTGCTGCACCTGCTCCGCGACGACGCCCGGCTGCAGACGTTCGCCGAACGGGAATTGGGCCCCCTGCTGGCCAGCGACGCCGCCCACGGCACCGGGCTGATGCCGTGCCTGGCCGCCTACCTCCAGGCCGGCGGCAACAAGGCGCTGGCCGCGCAGCACGCACACCTGGCCCGGCCTACCTTCTACCAGCGGCTCCAGCAGATCGAGCGCATCCTCGGCGTCGACCTGGACTCCGCCGAGTCCCGCACCTCACTGCACGTCGCCCTGCTCGCCCAGAGCCTGGTTAAAGAATAAGGAACCTCAGAGGCTACCTAGAGGGTTGCCCGGCATGCCGCCCAGCCGTTCCTCGCTCTTGTTGAAGATGCCAATACGGGGAGCGTCGTATCGAATGAAAAACGCTCCCCGTAATGTGGGATCTTCGCGGAGCCGCGCACATCCTCGCGCGTCCTGCTCGCCCCGGTCCGGCTCAGCGCGGCCCAGCCCGGCGCGAGCTAGCGGAGATCCTTGCTGGTCAAGCGCCGGGTTTGCGGGCGACGTCGCTGGCCAGCCGGGCGGGAAAGCCGCCGGTCGCGACCGGGCCCCAGGACGTCGGCGTGATGCGCAGCAGCGACTTGTCCTGCCGGATCATGGCCTGCCGGTACTCGTCCCAGTCCGGGTGCTCCCCCGCGATCGCGCGGTAGTAGTCGACCAGCGCGTCGGCGGCCGCGGGCATATCGATCACTTCGGCGTCGCCGTCCACCTGCACCCAGGGGCCGCCGAAGTCCTCGGACAGCACCAGCACGCTGACCTGGGGATCACGCCGGGCGTTGTGGGTCTTGGCCCGTTCGGGGTAGGTGGACACCACGATCCGGCCCCCGGCGTCCACCCCGCAGGTCACCGGGGACGCCTGCGGGCGGCCGCCCGCGCGCTGGGTGATGACGATCGCGTGGCGGCGCGGCCGGATGAAGTCGAGCAGCTCGTCCCGGCTGACGGTGGTGTTGGTCGCGATCTGCGGGCTCACCTGAATCACCCTATCGATACCTTGGTCACCTCGCGCATCGCGGCGTGGTCGGCCGCAGAGGCGAGCCCGGCGTGGTACAGCCGCAGATCGGTCGCGCCCGCGGCGAGCACCGCCCGGGCCTTGCTGGGCAGCTCGCCGGTGATCGCCCCGAGCGCGGTGACGGCCGGGAGGGTGGCCGCGATCCGGCGGCCGGAGCGGACTTTGCTCTTCGTGCGCCGGACGATTTCCTCGGCGTGCGCGACCGGGCCGGGGCAGGCCACGATCATGCCGTCGGCACCGTCCTGGCCGAGGAGCACCGCCGGATCGTAACCGGGGTTGGCGCCGACCGCGAGCGGGTCCAGATCGGCGTGGACGAGCACGTCCCGGCCGGGCGCGGCGGCCCGTACGGCGGCCAGCACGCGGTGCAGGAAGGCCCCGGTGGTAGCGGCGCGGACGGTGGTGACCGGCCCGGCCGGCTCGCCCAGTTCCTCGGCGCGCGCCGGCGTGGACTGGGCGAACCCGCCCCCTTCATAGGCGGCGTCCAGGGTGTCCCGGACCCGCTGGGCCGCCGTGCTGGGATCGATGCCGGCATCCCGCAGCGCCCCGATGCACGCCGCGCAGAAGCAGGCGTCCAGCAGCCATCCGGGTGCTCCCGCCGGGGGGCCGCCCGCCTTGTCATGCGCGCTGCCGTGGTCGTAGCCGTACCAGCCGCACGCCTCCAGCTCGACCTCGTCCACGCCGTCCAGCGCAGCTATCTCGGCGGCTAGCGTGGCCGCGTAGGCGGCCACCTCCGGGGCGCCGATGCACAGCGCCCACGAGTAGACGTCCCCGTAGGCGTTCCGGACGGCGCAGTCCGGGTGGGCCGCGGCGAGGCGCCCGTTGTGCGCGACCACGATCCAGGCGTTCACCCGGAGCCCGGCCGCGTGCAGGGCGTCCGCGGCCCGCTCGAACGATCCCGCCGCGTCCCCGTCCGGCTCTGGCGGGCGCAGGAGCGCGCCCCGCCAGCGGCCCGGATCGGGGCGGTAGTAGACCGCGGCGTCCCGGGTCACGATCCGCTGCTCCGGATGGAACGGGGTGACGGCGCGGACCGCGTGGTAGGCGGCGGCCAGGGACACCTCGGTGACGCCCAGCCCGGCGATCCGTTCGGCGGCGGCCGGATCCCCGTCCACGTCCCACGGGTACAGGTAGGCCGAAACCGGCACCGGTCAGTCCGCCAGCCGGGCGGGCAGCAGCTCGGCCGGGACGTTCTGGTACGCGACCGGGATCAGCCACCGCCGGATGGCGGCCGAGCCCACGGAGGTGTAGGCGGGCACGGTCGTAGCGGGCCAGGGGCCGCCGTGGTGCTGCGCCGCGTTGACGGCCACGCCGGTCGGCCAGGCATTCCAGACGACGCGGCCGACAGTCCGCTGGAACACCGGGATCACCTGCCGCGCGGCTGCCACGTCGGCGGCCGAGGCGGTGTCGCCGTGTACCGAGCCGACCAGATTCCCTTCCAGGGCGGCCAGCACCGGGACCAGGTCATCGACGGAAGGGTAGGAGATCATCAGGCCGGCCGGGCCGAACCGCTCCTTGGCCAGGACCGGGAGGTCGGCGGCGAAGTCCTTGAGGGTGGTCTGGAACAGCCGCGGGGTCGCGCCCCACGGGCCTTCCCCGGTCGTACCCGCGGCCACCGCCGTCACGGCGGGATGGGCCTCGATCTCGGCCAGCGCGGCCTCGTAACCCTTGAAGATCCGCTCGGACAGCATCGGGCCGCCGCTGGACGCGCCCACCGCGTCGGTGACCGCCGCGGACAGGGCCACATCGTCGGCCGGGACGAACAGCAGGCCCGGGTTGGTGCAGAACTGACCCGCGCCGAGGGTCAGCGAGCCCGCGTACCCGGATGCGATCTCCGCGGTGCTGCTGGCGGCCGCGCCGGGCAGCACGACGACCGGGTTGACCGCGCCGAGCTCACCGTAGAACGGGATCGGCACGTCGCGCTCGGCGCAGATCCTGGCCAGCTCCAGCCCGCCGCGGGTGGAGCCGGTGAACCCGGCCGCGGTGATCGCCGGACGGGTGAGCAGCCGGATACCGGCCTCGAACCCGTGCACCAGGCCGAACACCCCAGCCGGGGCGCCCGCCCCGGCCAGCGCCTGGGCGACGATCCGCGCGGTCGCCGCCGACGTCTGCGGATGCCCCTCGTGCGCCTTGACCACGACCGGGCAGCCGGCGGCCAGCGCGGAAGCAGTGTCCCCGCCCGCCACCGAGAACGCGAACGGGAAGTTGGACGCCGCGAACACGGCCACCGGCCCGACCGGGTGGTTGACCCGCCGGATCTCCGCGATCCCGCCCGCGGCCGGGCTGGCCACCGGGTCGGCGTAGCTGCCGTCCCGCAGTACCCCGGCGAATAGCCGGAGCTGCCCGGTCGTCCGGGCCACCTCCCCGGTCAGCCGGGTCTCCCCCAGCGCCGTCTCCTCGTCCGCCAGCGCGACAAGCTCACCGGCCCGCGCGTCCAGCGCATCGGCCACGGCCTCCAGGGCCCGGGCGCGCCCCTCGTCGCCGAGCCCGGCCCAGGATGGAAACGCCGCCGCTGCGGCCTCCACCGCCGCATCCACGTCGGCGTCGGTCGTCTCCGCCACCGGCTGGCCGGCCGGTTCCCCGGTCCTCGGGTTGAACCCCTGAATCATCACACTCTCCTGCTCAACGTCGCTGTTACATCGGATGCTGTTACATCGGGTTCGGCTGCGGATCGGGATTTCGGCCGTGCCGGGCCAGGAAGGCGAAGTCGCAGCCCTCGTTGGCCTGGGTGATCTGTTCGCTGAACAGCGCGCCGTAGCCGCGCTCGAATTTCGGCTCGGGCGGCTGCCACTGCGCCCGTCGCTCGGCCAACTCGGCGTCGGACACTTCCAGGCGCAGTTCACGGGCGGCGGCGTCCAGGGTGATCAGGTCGCCGGTGCGGACCAGGGCGAGGGGGCCGCCGACGAACGCCTCCGGCGCGACGTGCAGCACGCAGGCGCCGTAGCTGGTACCGCTCATCCGCGCGTCGGAGATCCGCACCATGTCCCGGACGCCCTGGGCCAGCAGGTAGTTCGGGATAGGCAGCATTCCGTACTCGGGCATGCCCGGGCCGCCCTTCGGGCCCGCGTTGCGCAGCACCAGCACCGAGTCCGCGGTGACGTTCAGCGCCGGGTCGTTGATCTGCTTCTGCATCTCGGGGTAGCTGTCGAACACCACGGCCGGGCCGGTGTGCTTGAGCAGCCGCGGCTCGGCGGCGATGTGCTTGATGACCGCGCCGTCGGGGGCGAGGTTGCCGCGCAGCACGGCTACCCCGCCCTCAGCGGACAGCGCGTGCTCCGGGGAGCGGATCACGTCCTCGTCGTAGACGGTCACGCCGGTGATCTGCTCGCCGAACGTGCCCCCGCTGACCGTGCGGCGGTCCAGGTGCAGCGCGCCGGGCACGGTGGCCAGCTGGGCGAGCAGCGCGCGCAGGCCGCCCGCGTAATAGAAGTCCTCCATCAGGTACGCGCCGCTGGGCCGGATGTTGGCCAGCACGGGAACCCGGCGGGAGATCTCGTCGAAGTCGTCCAGGGTCAGCTCGACGCCGGCCCGGCCGGCCATCGCGACCAGGTGGATCAGCGCGTTGGTGGAGCCGCCGAGGGCCAGCACGGTGGCGGCGGCGTCCTCGAACGCCTCCCGGGTGAGGATCTCCGCCGGGGTCAGGTCGTCCCACACCATCTGCACGATCCGCTGCCCGCTGGCCGCGGCCATCCGGTAGTGCGCCGAGTCGACGGCCGGGATCGACGCCGCGCCGGGCAGCGTCATGCCGAGGGCTTCAGCCGCTGACGTCATGGTCGAGGCGGTGCCCATGGTCATGCAGTGGCCGGGTGAGCGGGCGATGCCGGCCTCCAGGTCGGCCATCTCGCACTCGCCGACCAGCCCGGCCCGCGCGTCGTCCCAGAACTTCCACATGTCGGTGCCGCTGCCGACCCGCTGGCCCCGGTAGTTGCCGCTCAGCATCGGGCCGGCCGGCACATAGATCGCGGGGAGGCCCGCGCTGGCCGCGCCCATGAGCAGCGCGGGCGTGGTCTTGTCGCACCCGCCCATCAGCACCGCACCGTCGGCCGGGTAGGAGCGCAGCAGCTCCTCGGTGTCCATGGCCAGCAGGTTCCGGTACATCATCGGGGTTGGCTTCTGGAACGTCTCGGACAGCGTCGCGACCGGGAACTCCACCGGGAAGCCGCCCGCCTCCAGCACCCCTCGCTTGACCTGCGAGGCCCGCTCCCGCAGATGCATGTGGCACGGGTTCATCTCCGACCACGTGTTCAGGATCGCGATGATCGGCTTGCCGAGGTGCTCGTCGGCCGAGATACCGAGCTGGCGCATCCGGGAGCGATGGCTGAAGGACCGCAGTCCCGCCATCCGCTCGCTGCCGAACCAGCCGTGGCTGCGGAGCTGTTCGGGTGTCTTCGTCACGCCGGCACCCCCTTCGCTATGTCGGCCGTCGCGTCAAGCCCCGGCACGCCCCAAGATCGCAGGATGGCCCGCACCTGGTCCCGCTCGGCGTCCGGCAGCAGGCGGCTCGGCGGCCGCACGTCCCGGCCGCACAGGCCCAGCTGGGCCAGGGCTTCCTTGACCACCGATACGTTGTCCGCCGACCCGTCGGCGGCGCGCAGGTCCTCGAACGGCCGGATCAGCTCCCAGGTGTCCATCGCCCCGGCGGCGTCACCAGCTCGCAGCGCACCCAGCAGGGACAGCGACAGGGATGGGCTGACGTTGGCCAGGCCCGAGGTGAACCCGCGCGCGCCGTAGGCCCAGTAGCCGGGGGCGTAGGGCTCGGCCAGCCCGGCCAGCCAGGTGAACCGGTCCAGCCCGGCGTCCCGGGCCACCGCCCCGAACTGGGCGGCGTCCCTGACGCCGTACTTGACCCCGATCACGTTCGGGCTATGCTCGCCCAGCGCACGGATCTGCGCGCCGGTGACCAGCTCGCTGCGTACGTAGAGCACTACGCCGAGGTCGGGCACGGCGTCCGCGATCGCGGCATGATAGGCCACCCACCCTGCGGCGGCCTGGTAGGGGTGCACCGGCTGGTGGACCATGATCATGGTGGCGCCGGCCTGCTGCGCGTGCCGGGCCGCCGCGATCGCGCTGGCCGTGTCGTGCCCAACACCGGCCAGGACGTCGGCGTAACCGCCCCGCGCGGCCTGGTCACCTGCGGCGCGGACCGCGGTCTCGGTGGCCTGCCGGGTCTCGTCCGGGGTCAGCGCGTAGAACTCGCCGGTGTTCCCGTTGGCGGTGACCACGGTGAAGCCGGCGTCCACGACCCGTCTGACCAGGTCCGCGTAGGTGCCCCACTCGGGGCTGCCGTCGGGGCGCATCGGCGTTACGGGGATGACGACCACGGTGGCCAGCGCTTCCTTCAGCCGGCCCGCGGTCGCAGCGTCAAGGGGCATCGGTATCTCCGGTCTCGGTGAGCGATTCGGTCCCTGCGAGCGAAGGATAGTTCCGGGCCAGGAACGATTCGATGTGGCTGGTCAGCAGCCGCGCCGCTGCATCCGCGTCACCTACGGTGGCGGCGCGGAGAATCGCCTCGTGCTCGGCGGCTTCGCCGCGCCAGGTCGGCGCGTGCTGCCAGGCCGCCGCGGACACCAGCGCGGTCTGATCACGCAGGTCATCCAGCACGCTGACGAGCATGGCGTTGCCGCAGCCGAGGTAGAGGGCGCGGTGGAAGTCACGGTTGGCCAGACTGCGTTCGGCCCGGTCGGCGGCCTGGTCCGACCGCTGCAGCGCATGCCGGGCCGCGTCGGCCTGACCACCGTGGGCCACGGCGCGGCGGACGGCCTCCGGTTCCAGCAGCAGGCGCAGGTCGTAGACGGACCGCACCAGGTCGTCGTCGACGGCGCGCACGGCTGCGCCCTTGTACGGGTTCATCGTCACGAGCCCGGCACCGGCCAGCGTCTTGAGTGCTTCGCGGACCGGTGTCTTGGAGACGCCGAGCATTCCGGCCAGGTCCGTCTCGACCAGGCCCTGCCCGGGCCGCAGCTCCCCGGTCAGGATCGCATGCTTGATCGCGTCCAGCACCACCACGGTCCGGGACGGCACGGACCCGGCCACACCGGTCAGGAACCCGGCCCCGCCCGCCTGGCCTGCCCCTGATCGCGTATCAGATCTCATATATGACCGACGCTAGGCCGCCGGTCTGCGCGTGTCAACCGGTGCCGGGACGCAGCGAGCGGATCATGGCCGCGCTCTGGGCGGTGGCGCCGTCCAGCTAGCTCGCCTGCGTGTTACCGGCTGCGCGCCGCCTCGCGGGCTGAGAGGCTGGCGGAATGCAATTCGACCAGTTCACGGTCGCGCTACTGGTGCTGCGTTCCGACGCACCCCGGCTGAGCGAGGATGCGGCGGACGCGCTGCAGGACGCCCACCTCGCCCATCTTGCGGACCTGCATGAGAGCGGGCACCTGCTGGCGGCGGGGCCGCTGCTGGACGGCCCGGACGGCCGGTTCCGCGGGCTGTCCATCCTGAAGGCCGACCCGGAGCAGGCCCGGCAGCTGAAGGAACAGGATCCGGCCGTACGCGCCGGCCGGTTCTCCGTCATCGTGCTGCCGTGGATGGTGCCCGCCGGTGCCATCTCGTTCTCCCCCACACGATTCCCCCGCTCGGCGGCCGAGGTCCACGAGACCTGAACTCAGCAGGCTAAGGGCACCTGGGGCGGCTTTTCCGCGGCAGCTGCGGAAAAGCCGCCCGTGCTGGTGGCCGGTGCGGCCGCCGGTCAGCGGTCGTCGGGCAGGTGCCAGTGGAACGGGGCGATCAGTTTACTGATGGCCGGCTCCGGGCCCCACGAGCCCGGGGCGTAGGGCTGGACCGGCGGCGGGTCCTGCAGCAGCGGCTCGGAGATCTCCCAGAGCCGCTCGATGCCGTCGGAACTGGTGAACAGGGACTGGTCGCCCAGCATGGCCAGCAGGATCAGGTGCTCGTACCCCTCCAGCGAATTGGCTTGCGTGAAGCAGTCCTCGTAGCGGAACACCATCGTCGCCTCGCCGAGTCTCATCTCCGCGCCCGGTTCCTTGGCCAGGAACTTGACCGCGATCGAACCGGGGTCGGCGAAATCGATGGCGATCTCGTTCCGGTAGCCGGCCGGCGCATCCTGCCGGTCGATACGGAACATCCGCAGGGGCGGCTCGAGGAAGCCGAGCGTCACCACTTGCCGGCTGGCCCCCAGGTCCTTCCCCGACCGCAGGAAGAACGGGACGCCCGCCCAGCGCCAGTTATCGATCTCGGCCCGCACCGCGACCATGGTCTCCGTCTGGGAGTCCGGCGGCACACCAGGCTCGCTGCGGTACCCCTCGTACTGGCCGCGCACCACGTGCCGCACGTCGATCGGCTTCAGGGCGTCGTAGACCTTCGCCTTCTCGGCCCGCAGGGCCTTGGCGTCGAGGGTGGACGGCGGCTCCATGGCGATGAAGCCGAGCACCTGGAACAGGTGCGTGACGACCATGTCGCGGTAGGCGCCGGTCTTGTCGTAGAAGTCGGCCCGGCCCTCGATGGACAGCGTCTCCGGCACGTCGATCTGGACGTAGCGGATGTGCTGCCGGTTCCAGCTCGGCTCGAACAGCCCGTTGGCGAACCGCAGGGCCAGGATGTTGTCGACCGACTCCTTGCCCATGAAGTGGTCGATGCGGAAGATCTGCGACTCGTCGAAGACCTGGTGCAGCTTCTGGTTCAGGTCGCGTGCCGAGGCCAGGTCGGTACCGAACGGCTTCTCGATGATGACGCGGGAGCCCGCCGCGAGATCCATAGTGCCGATCATCGCGACCACGGACTCGAACGCCGACGGCGGGATCGCCAGGTGGAACAGGCGGCGGGGCGAGCCGCCGATCTCCTTCTCCGCCTCCTTGATCGCGCCGGCCAGCGGGCCGGTCTTGTCCGGATCCGCGCTGCCGAACGAAAGGTTCGCGGCGAAGGCGTCCCAGGCCTCGCCCTCCGGCTTGCTGGTGCCGAACTGTTCCGCCGCCTGCCGCGCGTGCTCCCGGAACTCCTCGGTACTCAGGGCGAACTGCGCGGGGGCCGAGCCGATGACCCGGTACTTCTCCGGCATCAGCCCGGCCGCGGCGAGGTGGAAGAGTCCCGGCAGCAGCTTGCGCTTAGCCAGGTCACCGGTGGCCCCGAACAGCACGATGACGTGGTTGTCCGGCCGGGGCTCGGAACGTGCGGGTGCCTTCGCCGACGTCATCTGCTCAGTCCGCCTTCTTCTCCTGGTGACCGCCGAATCCGGAGCGCATGGCGGACAGTACCTTGCCGGTGAACACGCCGTCGCCGCGAGACTCGAACCGCTCGTAGAGGGCGGCGGTGATGGCGCCGACCGGCACCCCGGTGTCGATGGCGGCCTGAATGGTCCAGCGGCCCTCGCCGGAGTCGGACACCCGGCCGGTGTAGTCGCTGAGGTCCGGGGACTTGGCGAAGGCGTCGGCGGTCAGGTCGATCAGCCAGGAGCTGATCACCGACCCGCGCCGCCACACCTCGGCGACCTCGCCGACGTCGATCTTGTACTTGTAGGCCCAGGGGTCGCGCAGCGGCGTGGTCTCGGCGTCGACCTCGTCCATGTGATCGCCCGCGTCGGCGTGCTCGATGATGCTGAGCCCCTCCGCGATCGCGGCCATCATGCCGTACTCGATGCCGTTGTGGACCATCTTGACGAAGTGCCCGGCGCCGTTCGGCCCGCAGTGCAGGTAGCCCTCGGCGGCGGTGCTGCGGTCCTCCGTCCGGCTGGGCGTGGGCTCAGCGTCGCCCTTACCCGGCGCGATCGTCTTGAAGATCGGATCCAGCCGCTCGACCGGCTCGTCGTCGCCGCCGATCATCAGGCAGAAACCCCGCTCCAGCCCCCACACCCCGCCGCTGGTCCCGCAGTCGATGTAGTGGATGCCATCCGGCTTGAGCGCCTTGGCGCGGATGATGTCGTCCCGGTAGTAGGAGTTACCGCCGTCGATGATGATGTCGTCGGCGTCGACCAGCGGGCGGAGCTTGTCCAGCGTCGGCTGCACGATCCCGGCCGGCACCATCAGCCAGATGGCCCGCGGCCGCTCCAGCATGTTCACGAACGTGGCCAGGTCGGTGGACCCGGTGGCGCCCTCAGCCTCGAGGCTCTGCACCGGGCCGGCGCTGATGTCGTTCACGACGCAGTGGTGACCGTCGCGCATCAGCCGGCGGACCAGGTTCGCGCCCATCCGGCCGAGCCCGATCATTCCTAGCTGCATCGGCTTTTCAGTGGCCATGAAACGTATGCCTCCCCGTTCTTCAGCGGTTCTTGAGCATGCGGTAACGGCGGATCAGGGCGTTGGTGGACGTGTCGTGCTGGAGGTCCGGCTCGTCCTTGCTTTCCAGTTCCGGGATGATCTGCTGGGCCAGCACCTTGCCCAGTTCCACACCCCACTGGTCGAACGAGTCGATGTCCCAGATCGTCCCTTGGGTGAAGACACTGTGCTCGTACAGCGCCACCAGCGTGCCCAGCAGCCGGGGGGTGAGGATCTCGGCCAGCAGCGTGTTGGTCGGCCGGTTGCCCTCCATCACCCGGTGCGGGACGACCCGCTCCGGCGTCCCATCGGCCCGCACCTCGGCCTCGGTCTTGCCGAACGCCAGTGCCTGGGCCTGCGCGAAAACGTTCGAGGACAGCTTGTCGTGATGGTCGCGCAGCGGATTGAGCGACTTGCCGAACCCGATCAGGTCCACCGGGATCAGCGTGGTGCCCTGGTGGATGAGCTGGTAGAAGCTGTGCTGCCCGTTGGTGCCGGGCTCGCCCCAGTACACGGCGCCGGTGTCGTAGTCCACGTGCCGCCCGGTCAGCGTGACGTGCTTGCCGTTGGACTCCATCGTTAGCTGCTGCAAGTACGCCGGGAACCGCTTCAGGTACTGGTCGTAGGGCATCACGCCGACGGTCTGGGCGCCGAAGAAGTCGCGGTACCAGACGGCCAGCACGCCCATCAGCACCGGCAGGTTCTCCGCCAGCGGCGCGGTGCGGAAGTGCTCGTCCATGGCGTGGAAGCCGGCGAGCATCTCGCCGAACTGGTCCGGGCCGATCGCCACCATGATGGACAGGCCGATCGCAGAGTCCATCGAGTAACGGCCGCCGACCCAGTCCCAGAACTCGAACATGTTCGCGGTGTCGATGCCGAACTCGCGGACCCGCTCAGCGTTGGTGGAGACCGCGACGAAATGCTTGGCCACCGCGGCCTCGTCGCCCAGCCCGCCGACCACCCAGTCCCGGGCGGAGGTGGCGTTGGTGATGGTCTCCAGGGTGGCGAAGGTCTTGGAGGAGATGATGAACAGCGTCTCGTCGGCGGACAGATCCCGGGTCGCCTCGACGAAGTCGGTGGCGTCGACGTTGGAGACGAACCGGAACGTGATGTCGCGGGTGGAGTAGTGCCGCAGCGCCTCGTACGCCATGACGGGGCCGAGATCGGACCCGCCGATGCCGATGTTGATCACGTTGCGGATGCGCTTGCCGGTGTAGCCGGTCCACTCCCCCGACCGGATCCGGTTCGAGAAGTCCGCCATCCGGCGCAGCACCTCGTGCACCTGCGCCACCACGTCCACGCCGTCCACGACCAGCGACTCACCCTCGGGCATGCGCAGCGCGACGTGCAGCACGGCGCGGTCCTCGGAGACGTTAATGTGCTCGCCGCGGAACATGGCGTCCCGGCGCTCGGGCACACCGGACTCCTCCGCCAGCTCGACCAGCAGCCGCATCGTCTCGTCGGTTACGCGGTTCTTGGAGTAGTCCAGGTACAGCCCGACGGCCTCCGCGGTGAGCCGTTCCCCGCGGCCGGGGTCTTCGGCGAAGAGGTCGCGCAGGTGGCGCCCGGCGATCTCGTCATAATGGCGCCGCAGCGCCTGCCACGCCTTCCGTTCCCGCAGCGGCGTCGCTGACATGTCTCCTCCTTCGTCCGGCCACACCCGGTAAACCCAGCCGCTAAGGCCGGCCAATGAGCCCGGCCAATAAGCACTGTGCCTCGACGAGATCGTTTCATGCGCCGGTGAACGCTCGATCACGACCTCGCGGCTTGGCGAGAAAAAATCTCGGTGACCGGACGGGCCTGGTTAGGAGTCGAACCCCAGCCCGAGCCGGTCCAGGGTCCGCAGCCACAGGTTGCGCCGTCCCCCGTCGCGGTCGGCACGGGCCAGCGACGCCCGGGTGAGCTGAATGACCGCGGAACGGGCCGGCTCCGGCGGGAAGGGCACCGGGCGGGAGCGAACCAGCTCCAGGGCGGTCCGCTCGGTCTGCCGCCCGGACAGCAAGTCCAGCATCACGTTCGCGGCAAACCGGCTGGCTCCGACGCCCAGGCCGGTGTGCCCGCAGGCGTAAGCGAGCCGGCCGCGGCGCGCGGTGCCGTAGAAGGCGAAGAAGCGGCTGCACGTGTCGATCGCGCCGCCCCAGGCGTACTCGAACGCAACCTCCTCCAGCTGCGGAAACGTGGTGAAGAATTGCCCGGCCAGGCGCGCGAACGTCTCAGGCCGCTGGTCGTGCGACGGGCTGACCCGGCCGCCGTTGAAGTAGACGGCGTCGTAACCGCCCCACAGGACCCGGTCGTCGTCGGTGAGCCGGAAGTAGTGGAACTGGTTGCCCGCGTCGGCGGCCCCCTGCCGGTTCCGCCAGCCCAGGCTGGCGAGTTGTGCGGCGGACAGCGGCCCGGTGACGAGCACGTAATCGTAGACCGGCACGAAAAAGTTGCCGATCCGGCGCAGCAGCGGCTGGTAGGCGCCGGTGGCCAGGGCGGCCTGCCGGGCGCGTACGCGGCCGTAAGGCGTCGTCAGCACCAGGCCGGCGCCGTCGTCCCGGATCGCGCCGACCCGCGTGTGCTCGAAGAGGCGCACGCCGGCGTCCAAGCAGGCCTGGCGCAGGCCGCGCGCGAGCCGCGCCGGGTCGACCATCGCGCAGGTGTCCCGGTACCAGGACCCGCCCAGGAAGGTGGGGGAATCGAGCTCGCGGCGCACCGCGGTCGCGTCGAGTTCGGTCACGTCGTGGCCGAGGCGGCGGGCGGTTTCGACCTCCTCGTGCAGGTCAGCGAGCTGCCAGGGCTGAGTGGCGATGGTCAGCTCGCCCACTGGCGCGAAGCCGCAGTCGATGCCGTAGGCGGCCACCGTCTCGCCGATCTCGGCCAGGTTCTGCGCGCCCAGTTTTTCCAGCAGCGGCATCTCGGCCGGAAAGCGGGACAGGCCGTTGCCGATCCCGTGGGTGAGGCTGGCGGAGCAGAAGCCGCCATTCCGCCCGGACGCGGCCCAGCCGGTCGTGTCCGCCTCGATGAGGACCACATCGGCGGACGGATCCCGCTCTCGTGCGAGCAGCGCGGTCCACAGCCCGGAGAACCCGCCGCCGACCACGGCGAGATCGGCGGTGAGCGTCCCAGTCAGCGCGGGCGCGGGATCCGGGGCGCCGGGCTGGCTCGTCCAGAACGGCTCCGGCCGCGCCCCGGCCAGCGCGGCGACAGCACGCTCGCGGGCGGGACGGGCGGCGCCCGCGCGTTTTGGGATCATCAGGCCTCGCTCCAGAGGATCGGGCCGCAGGTTTAGTGGCCTGCGTCACATGGTCGATGGTAGAGTCCCGACAGAGGCAGAGCACCGCCCGCCCGCTTCCGAGCTGCCGATGGCCCGCGCCACGGCGGCGACGAGGACAAGGGTCTTGGACTCGCGGTCTCTTCGCCAGGTCATGAACCTCGGCATACCGTCAGGTCATTCATCTTGGCGAGCCGACGCGGGCAGTCTCGCCGGGAAGAGATGATCATGACGCAGAACAAGGCCCAGAAAGCTGCCGCCCGCCAGCGCATGGCCCAGACCGGTGAGCCCTACAGCGTGGCCCGGCGAGCGACAGCCGGGGATCGCACCCCACCCGAAGGCCCCCTCTCACCCGAAGAGCAGTACGCCCGCGAGGCCGAGGCGACCGGCCTGAGCGCGGCGGAGATCGAAACGCGCATGGCCACGTTCCGTGAGCAGGAGGCGGAGGCGGCGGGCCTGAGCGCGGCCGAGACCGAAGCACGCACGGCCGCACTCCGGGTGCAGCAGGCTGCGGACCGGGCCAGATACGCCGCCGAACAGGCCCGGGACCGGGCCGATCGCGCTGAGGACGCCGCCGAACAGGCCGAGCAGCGCGCGATGCAGGCCCAGGACGCCGCCGAACAGGCCGAAGAGTGGGCCGACCAGGCCGAGCTGGAGCGCATGCACACCCGGGCCGGGGCGCTGCAGGAAGCGGCCGAGCAGGCACGGGAGCAAGCCGACCGGGCCGAGGAAATGGCCGAGGCGGCAGAGGAACGGGCCGAGATGGCGCAGGACGCCGCCGCCGAGGCGCAGGAGGAAGCAGCCGAGGCGCAGGAGGAAGCAGCCGAGGCGCAGGAGGAAGCAGCCGGGGCGCTCGCTGGGCACGCCGGTCCGTGGCAGGCAACCGACACGGCCTGGGAAAGTAGCGGCCGCGCCTGGGATGAGACCGGCCGCGCGTGGGAACATGCCAGCGCCCCGTGGGACGAGGCCCAGGCCGCGCGGGACGAGACGATGGCCGCGCGGGACGAGATCCAGGCTGCGCGGGACGAAGCGCGGGCGGCGCGAGACGAGGCGCGCGCGGCGCAGCTGGAGGAACGAATCGGCCGGTTCCAGGACCGGGCCGGACGGGTGCAGGACCGGATCGGCCGGCGTGCGGCCCGGTTGTTCGCTGAGCCGCCCACCGCTCCCCCGGCGCCACCTGCTCCCCCCGCACCGCCCCGCCCGCCGCGGGCGCCCTAGACAGCTGAGGCACTACAGAGACCACACTGGCCGCAGGAGCAACCGGCACGCGTGCCGGGCTGCCCGACACCAATGCTGGCGATGGCGCCTTTCCCCTGCTTACCGGGGTAGAGGCGCCATCTCTGGGGTAGCTCCGGGGCCCGGATGCGCCGCGGGAGTCACCACCGCCAGAGCTCATTCGCCGATGTAGCTCATGACGTGCTTGATGCGGGTGTAGTCCTCCAGCCCGTACCTGGACAGGTCCTTGCCGTAACCAGAGTGCTTGAAGCCCCCGTGGGGCATCTCGGCCACGATCGGGATGTGGGTGTTGATCCAGACGGCCCCGAAGTCGAGCCGCCGGGACATCCGCATGGCGCGGCCGTGGTCCTTGGTCCACACGCTGGAGGCCAGGCCGTACTGGACGCCGTTGGCCCACGCCACGGCCTCGTCCTCGTCGCTGAACCGCTGCACGGTGATCACCGGGCCGAAGATCTCGTCCTGGATCATCTCGTCCTGCTGACGCAGCCCGGATACGACGGTGGGGGCGTAGAGGTAGCCGCGCTCGCCGACCCGCTGGCCGCCCGCCACGACCTCGGCGTGCTCGGGAGTCCGCTCCACGAAGCCGGCCACCCGGGCGAGCTGATTGGCGTTGTTGAGCGGGCCGTAGTCCGCGTCCGGCACGTCCAGGCCGCCCACGGTGGTACCGCGGGCCTGCTCGGCCAGCGCCTCGGTCAGGTCGCCCGCGATGCCGGGGGCGACCAGCACGCGGGTCGCGGCCGTGCAGTCCTGGCCGGCGTTGAAGTAACCGGCACCGGCTATCCCCTCCGCGGCAGCGGCGAGGTCGGCGTCATCGAACACGATCACGGGGGCCTTGCCCCCAAGTTCCAGGTGCACCCGCTTGAGGTCGTTGGCCGCCGCGACCGCCACCTCCCGGCCCGCGCGGACCGACCCGGTGATCGACACCATCTGCGGGATGTCGTGCGCCACCAGGGCCCGGCCGGTGTCGCGGTCACCGCAGACAACGTTGAGCACACCTGGCGGCAGGAACTCCGCGGCGATCTCGGCCAGCAGCAGCGTGCTGACCGGGGTGGTGTCCGACGGCTTGAGCACGATCGAGTTACCGGCCGCCAGCGCCGGGGCGATCTTCCAGATCGCCATCATGAGCGGGTAGTTCCAGGGCGTGACCTGCGCGCAGACCCCGATCGGCTCGCGCCGGACGTAGGAGGTGTGGTCGCGCATGTACTCGCCCGCGGACAGCCCCTCCAGTACCCGGGACGCGCCGGCGAAGAACCGGAGCTGGTCGACGATGGGCGGGAGCTCCTCGCTCATGGTCAGCGCGACCGGCTTGCCCGTGTTGCGGCATTCGGCCGCGACGAGATCTCCGGCGCGGGCCTCGACCGCGTCCGCGATCTTCAGCAGCGCGAGGCTCCGCTCGGCCGGGGTCGCGTCCCGCCAGGTCGCGAAGGCGTCAGCGGCGGTCTTCAGGGCGGCGTCGACGTCCTCGGCCGAAGAGATCGGGGCCTGGGCGTAGGCCTCGCCGGTACTGGGGTCAACGACGTCGCTGGTGCGGCCTTCCCGGGTATCGGCGTACTTGCCGCCCACAAAATTCTTCAGCTCAGCCATCGTCAGCCTCCTGCGCGCCAGGACGGGTGAATTCTCCGGTCCAACTCACGACCTTCGCAAAGAATAGTGACCTGCACAAGTGATTCAGTGGTTATCTTTGCATGGAACTGCGGAATCAGTTGACACGCCCGGTGATGTCCCACATGATGCCAACAGGGAGGCGACCGCATGGCACACGGCCCGAGGGTGCCGCCGACGCCCACCGTCGTGCTTGACGAGATCTCTAAGCAGATCATCGAGCAGCTGCAGCAGGACGGCCGGCGCTCGTACGCGGCGGTCGGCAAGGCGGTCGGGCTGTCCGAGGCAGCGGTGCGGCAGCGGGTACAGCGACTGCTAGACGGCGGCGTGATGCAGATCGTGGCGGTCACCGATCCGCTGACCCTGGGTTTCCGGCGGCAGACCATGATCGCCGTCAAGTGTGACGGCGACCTGCAAGAGGTCGCCGATCAGCTGGCCAGTATCGACGAGATCGACTACGTGGTGATCACGGCCGGCTCATTCGATTTGCTGCTCGAGGTCGTCTGCGAGGACGACGACCACCTGCTGGAAATCCTCAGCCGGGTCCGGGCCGTCTCCTCGGTGACCAGCACCGAAACCTTCGTGTACCTGAAGTTGCGCAAGCAGACCTATTCCTGGGGGACGAGATGACCAAGCCGCCCGAAACCAACGTCGAGCTACAGCACACGGCCAAACGCAACCTCTGGATGCACTTCACGCGGATGTCTGCCTACGCCGACGGCGACGTCCCCGTCATCGTGCGCGGGTCCGGGCCGTATGTCTTCGACAACCACGGCCGGCGCTACCTGGACGGCCTGTCCGGGCTGTTCGTCAGCCAGGTCGGGCACGGCCGCACCGAGATCGCCGACGCCGCGCGGCAGCAGGCGTCGGAGCTGGCCTACTTTCCGCTCTGGTCATACGCGCACCCGCGGGCCATCGAGCTCGCCGATCGGCTCGCCGAACTGGCCCCGGGCGACCTCAACCGGGTCTTCTTCACCACCAGCGGCTCCGAGGCCGTGGAGTCGGCCTGGAAGCTGGCCAAGCAGTACTTCAAGCTGACCGGCCAGCCGGAGCGGTACAAGGTGCTCAGCCGTGACATCGCCTACCACGGCACGTCGATGGGAGCGTTGGCCATCACCGGGCTGGCCGACATCAAGTACCCCTTCGAGCCGCTGCCGCCCGGCGGGGTGCGGGTGCCGAACACGAACTTCTACCGGGCCCCCGACTTCGTGGCCGACGACATCACGGACTTCGGCCGGTGGGCCGCCGACGAGATCGAGCGGGCCATCCTGCGCGAGGGCCCGGAGTCGGTCGCAGCGGTGTTCCTGGAGCCGGTGCAGAATTCCGGCGGCTGCTTCCCGCCGCCGCCCGGCTACTTCGCGCGGGTGCGGGAGATCTGCGACACCTACGGCGTGCTCCTGGTGTCCGACGAGGTGATCTGCGCGTTCGGCCGGATCGGCCACTACTTCGGGTCGGCCCGATACGGGTACCAGCCCGACATCATCACCTTCGCCAAGGGTGTGACCTCCGGTTACTCCCCGCTCGGCGGGATGCTCGTGCGGGACGCGCTGATGGAGCCGTTCAACCGCGGGACGGCGACGTTCCTGCACGGCATCACGTTCGCCGGGCACCCGGTGTCCGCCGCGGTGGCCCTGGCCAACCTGGACATCTTCGAGAAGGAAGACCTGCTGGGCAACGTCCGCGCCCACGAGGCGAGCTTCCGCGCCACCCTGGAGAAGCTGTACGACCTGCCGATCGTCGGCGACATCCGCGGCGACGGGTACTTCTACGGCATCGAGATGGTGAAGGACAAGGACACCCGGGAGACGTTCACCGACGAGGAGTCCGAGCGGCTGCTGCGCGGGTTCCTGTCCACCGCACTGTTCGACGCCGGGCTGGTCTGCCGGGCCGACGACCGCGGCGACCCGGTCATCCAGCTCGCGCCGCCGCTGATCTGCGGCCAGGAGCACTTCGACGAGATCGAGCACATCCTGCGCGAGGTACTGACGGAAGCCTGGGAGCGGATCTAGCTGTGCTGGCCCGGGGGGCGCTCCCCGGGCCAGCACTATATTCATTCGCAGGCGTGTCATTGTGTTTCCGGTGGGTGCTGTCCTACGGGCAGAGCGCTTACGCGGTCGGCGCGGTGGAGTCGTTCCAGCCGCTGTTCCACCTGCTGAACGGCGACCTGTGCTACGCCGATCTCAACCCGACCGTGCAGCCGGAGGTCTGGCGGGACTTCGGGAACAACAACCAGGCCTCGGCCGCGTTCCGGCCGTGGATGCCCTGCCCGGGCAACCACGAGGTGGAGTTCGACAACGGGCCGCAAGGCTACACCTCCTACCTGACCCGCTATCTGCTGCCCGACAACGGCATCCCGGCCTTCCGGGGCCGCTGGTACGCCTTCCGGGGCCGCTGGTACGCCTTCCGGGTAGGGTCCGCACTGTTCGTGTCGCTGGACGCCAGTGACGTGGTCTACCAGGACGGGCGCCTTCGTGGCCGGGCCCACCCCGCTTGCCCCGGTGGCCGGCCCGGGCAACCCGCCGATCGAGCCGGGCACGTCGTTCTACATCCGCGGTTACTCCCGTGGCGCGCAGACGGCCTGGCTGCGCCGGACGCTGGCCGAGGCCCGCCCGACAGAAGGGCGCGCCGAAGCCGGACTACACCGAGTTCGAGACGTTCACCCTGACCCGCCCCCCGCTCCGCCCCGAGCAGTCAGCACGACCGCGGTCACCGGCTAGCTCTCCCCGGACGGGCGCTGGTTTTCCGCACAGGGATGCGAAGGGAACCGCCACGGCTGGGCTGGCGGTGTGTGCGCTGGTGGGGACGGCGGGTGGCCAGACTTTGGTGATGTGGCCGGGATCGTTGCTGGCGCGGCTAATTAGATTCCCATGTGCCCCTTCGGGACTCAGCCGTGGCGGATGAAAACGGGGTCCCTCGCGCCGCAGGCGGGCTGCCGGCCGTCAGCGGGCTGGGGTTCTTTCCGCGTCCGGGCGGCAAGGGCGG
>Ga0302325_10006956_pt1 | contig 25249 bp, 25 predicted proteins | sample Palsa_T0_2_FD_201948 | JGI IMG/M metagenome (GOLD analysis project Ga0302325, IMG submission 201948) | Peat permafrost microbial communities from Stordalen Mire near Abisko, Sweden - Palsa_T0_2 | ecosystem: Environmental > Terrestrial > Soil > Palsa > Peat permafrost | place: Sweden: Abisko... | reverse complement strand
CAGCGGCGTGTTCATCGGCCTGGTGCTCGGAGGCGTCCTGGCCCCCATCGACTGGCGTCTGGTGTTCCTGATCTCAGTCCCCGTCGGGATCTTCGGAACCGTCTGGGCCTACACCAGCCTGCGCGAACTGAACTCGCCGCGGGCAGCGCCGATCGACTGGTGGGGCAACGTCACCTTCGCCCTCGGGCTGGTCTTGATCATGATCGCCGTGACCTACGGCATCCGCCCCGCCGACGGTCACGCGGTCGGCTGGGGCAGCCCTCGGGTGCTCGGCCTGCTGGCCGCCGGGGTTGCGTCTCTGATCGTGTTCGTGGCCGTCGAGCGCCGCTCGCACGATCCGATGTTCCGCCTGCCGCTGTTCCGGATCCGGGCGTTCACGTTCGGCACGCTGTCGACCTTCCTGTCCTCGATCGCCCGCGGCGGCCTGATGTTCATGCTGATCATCTGGCTGCAGGGCATCTGGCTACCCCAGCACGGCTACGACTTCACCCAGACGCCGCTGTGGGCCGGCATCTACATGCTGCCGCTGACGGTCGGGTTGCTGTGCGCCGGACCGGTCTCCGGCTATCTGTCTGACCGCTTCGGCGCGCGGCCGTTCGCCACCGCGGGGATGCTGTTGACCGCGGTCGGCTTCGGGCTGCTGCTGCTGCTGCCGACAAACTTCTCCTACCTGTCCTTCGGGCTGATCCTGCTGCTGATCGGGATCTCCATGGGACTGTTCGCCTCGCCCAACCGAGCCGCGGTGATGAACAGCCTGCCCAAAGCCGACCGCGGAGCCGGCGGGGCGATGAACCAGACCTTTCAGAACTCCGCCCAGGTGCTCTCGATCGGCGTCTTCTTCACGCTGATGATCATCGGACTCGCCGCCACGCTCCCGGCCACGATGAGCGCCGGCCTGCACGCCCACGGCGTCTCGCTCGCCGCCGCGCACCAGGCCTCGACACTGCCGCCGGTGTCGATCCTGTTCGCCGCCTTCCTGGGCTACAACCCAATCCAGCACCTGCTCGGATCCCACGTGCTCGCGGGGCTCTCGGCGCATAACCAGGCCATCCTGACCGGCACCTCGTTCTTTCCCCACCTCATCTCAGCGCCATTCCGCGACGGCCTGCACGCAGCATTCCTGTTCGCGATCGTCGCCTGCCTGATCGCTGCTGCCGCGTCACTGATGCGCGGCGGACACCCCGCCCACGACGAGGACCCCGCGCCGGTCGCCGCGCCGATCCCCCGCCGCCTCAGGTTGGCCGAACCCGAGGAGCAGCATGCGCGTTGAGTGGACCTGCTGCGGCTTCGATGGGGTGCGTACCTTTAGGCGGTGGTACGCACCCCCCGAAGCTTCATTCTCTGGGAACCTGCTTACCTACCCCCACTGACCTTCTTGCCCCACCTCTACTAACGGTTGCGCGGAGGAAAGGTTGGTTCAGCAAGGCAAAGTTTCACCACAGTTGTGGTTTGCACATCAAAGTCGCACGGCGCTGATCTGCTGAGCGAGAGTCGAATGGCGCCGGATATGCGGCTCGCTTGCTCGCGCTAGCCGGCAGATTTCAGGCTGACGCTCGGGGTGCGACCGCGGCGGGCGAAGAAGTCGGCTTCGGCCTGGCCCAGCGGTGTCGCGGGCTCTGAGCAGTGCAGGTACTCGGCGGCGATCGCGCCCCAATCCGCGCCGGCCCGGAGTTGCTCGAGGACCACGGCGACGATGCCATGCATCCGGCGGATCAGAATCGAGTCTGGCGGCAGCGTGAACTGGTTCACCTGCGTCTTCATCTCTGCCCGCTGCTCGCTGTCGGGTCGCTCACGGTCCCGGTCACGAGGGGTGTGGTCGGGTGAGAAGCGTCGCTCACCCGGGACGGCATACCACTTGATCGCCATGCGCATCAGCCTCAGCGTCCACTCGGCGTCGACCATGTCGGCCCGGGTGGCGGGCAGATAACCGCCGGCGGTCAGCGCCGCCTTCAAGGCCTTCGCGTCCCGGTCACGGACCGCCAGGACGATCGCACGTTCATCGGCCACGCGGGCGAGGTCCACGTTGCGCAGGAGGCCGAAGTCCAAAAAGCAGACGCGGCCGTCGGGGCCAAGGAGATAGTTCCCCGGATGGGGGTCCCCGAGGGCGATCCGGTCGCGATAGAGCAGACCGAAGAAGAACCGGAAGACGATCTCGCCGTAGCGGTCGCGCTGCGCCTCAGCGGCCCGGCGCACGACCTCGAAGCGATCTCCCTCGACATATTCGGAGACGAGCACGCGCCGGGTCGAGAGCTCCGTGTAGACCCGCGGCACTCGCACGAACGGATGCCCCCGCAGCAGCCGTTCGATTCGGCGTTGATTCTGGGCCTCGAGCTCGTAGTCGAGCTCCTCCCCGATCCGCTCGCGCATCTCCGCGGCGAGCGCCTTGGCGTCCAACCCGGGGGCCAAGCGCTTGACCAGCGGCAGCAGGAGCGTCGCATTGCGCAGGTCCGTCTCGACCGCCTCCGCCACCCCGGGGTACTGGATCTTCACCACCACCTCATCGCCGTCGACGGTGGTGGCGCGATGGACCTGGCCGATCGAGGCGGCGGCAAAGGCACGTTCGTCGAAGTCTGAGAAGACGCGGTCCAGCGGCCCGCCGAACTCCTCTCGCATCAGCCGCTCGAGGTCCGCGAACGCGACCGGCGGGACGTCGTCACGGAGCGCGGCGAGCTTGCGTTGCAGTTCAGCCTGCTCGGCTTCGGGCAGAGCGCCGAAGTCGACCATCGAAATCATCTGGCCGACCTTCATCGCCGCGCCGCGCATCTGCCCAAGCTGGTCGACGAGCTGGTGAACGAGCGCCGCGGTCCGCTCGCTGTGGGCGGCCGCGGCGCGTTCGGGCGTCCGCATCCGGTTCGCGGTCCGCATCCCGGCCCAGCGCAGGCCCTGCCCGGTGACCAGCCCCCCGACCCGCGCCGTCCGCGCGAGCCGACCTTTGGGCAGCTTTCCCGCCTCCGGCGGCGACTCGTCGGCCTGCGTACTCATCAACCGAGATTAGCGAGCCGACATGAGCGCCAACTGCGGACGGGGCTCGGCGGAAGGCGCGCTTGCCCCTGAGCACGCATTCCGCCTGGATCTTGCTACCCACATCCCCTGTGCCGTCGGCAGGCGCGAAAGGTTCGAAACGTCGCTCGCGTGTCACGGCCAGTAGCGGCGGGATCAGCGTGATCATGAGCGCGCCTGCGTGAGGTCGTACACGGCCTGCCCGCCGATCGTGACGGCCTTGTAGTGCGCCTTGACCCAGCTGGTGATGGCGTCGTTACTCGAGGCACCCAGGCTCCCGGCTCTCCCACCGCCAGCCGGTCCGCCGCCCACACTCTGCCCGCCGGGGCGCGTGCCGGCGCTCGCACCGCTGGGGGCGCGGCGAGCACTGCCCCCGCTCCCCAGGCCGATCCTGGCTGCTCCCGGGCCAGCCGGTGCTTGGCCGCCGCTGGCGTTGCCCGTGGCGACGTAGTAGTGGATCTCACCCCGTGCCACGTACTGCTTGAACTGCGCCAGCGTGAGGTTGCCTCCTTCGTTGTCGAAGCCGCCGATGGCCATCACGGGCTCGCCGCCGGTGGCCAGCTCGAGCGACGCTGCGCTCTGCGAGCCCGAGACGGCCGCTACCCACCGAAAGTGGCTTGCGTCGGACTCGAGCGCCCTGACGACGGCGCTGCTGGTGGTCTGCCCACCGCCACCCATGCCGCCGTCACCAGCGCGAGCGCCCGGGCCCATGCCCGAGCCCGCGCCTGAGCTGGGACCGGCGGAGGGAATCGAGCCGGTGTGCGCGGTGGTGATGGTCTGGGCGGAGTAGGCGACCGGCCCGGACAGGCAGGCCACCGCAACCAGCGCGGCGGTGACGATCGCACCTCGGCGCCCGAGCCGTCGCAGCGCGGGAGCGGCCAGCAGCCCGATGACCGCGAGCGCCGCGCTCGCGATAATCAGCACGCGCAGCCACGACTCCCATTGCGGCGTGCGGTCGAGCAGAACCCAGGACCAACCGGCGGTGAGCAGCACGGTGAACGCCAGCAGCGCCCGCGAGCCGAAGCTCTGACGGTTGCGCCACAGTGCCACTCCGGCGATCGCGACCAGCGCCGCGATCGCCGGAGCGAGCGCGACGGTGTAATAGGTGTGGATGATGCCGCTGCCGAAGCTGAACACGACGCCACTGACAAGCAGCCAACCGCCCCACAGCAGCATCGCCGCGCGGGTGCGGTCGGTGCGGGGCGCACGTCGGCTGGACCACAACCCGACGGCGAGCGCGATCAGCGCCGCGGGCAGCAGCCACGACGCCTGCCCACCCATGGCGTCGTTGAACAGCCGCAGGAGACCGGTCGCGCCACTGAAATTCGACCCCCCTCCCCCGCCGGGTCCACTCACGCCGAAGATCCGCCCCAGCCCGTTGTAGCCCAGGATGAGGTTGAAGATGTTGTTGGTGGGCGAGCCGTCGATGAACGGACGCGAGCTCGCCGGCCACAACGCCACGATCCCCACCCACCAGCCCGCGCTGGCGACGATCGCCAGGGTGCCGGCGAGCAGCTGCAGTAGCCGCCGACGCAGCTCCGTCGGGGCGGCCACCAGGTAGACCAGTGCAAAGGCGGGCAGGACCAGGAAGGCCTGCATCATCTTGGCCAGGAAGGCGAAGCCGATCATCGCGCCGACGGCGAGAACCCAGCGCGTCGAGCCGCCCTCCAGCGCACGGACGAGGCAATACGCGGCGGCGACGAGCAGGCAGACCAGGAGCGCGTCGGGGTTGTTGAAGCGGAACATCAGCGCCGCAACCGGAGTGATCGCGAGCAGCGCTCCGGCGATCAGGCCGGCACCGGCGCCGAACCAGCGCTTGACCGCGGCGTAGAGGAGCGCGACGGCGGCAACACCTTCGAGCGCCTGTGGGATCAGCATGCTCGCGCTACTGAAGCCGAAGATCCTCCCGGACAGCGCCATCATCCATATCGATGCCGGCGGCTTATCGACGGTGATGAAGTTCGAGGAGTCAAGCGAACCGAAGAAGAACGCCTTCCAGCTCTTGGTGCCGGCCTGCACGGCCGCGGCGTAGAAGCTGTTGGCGGTACCCGACGCGGTGAGATCCCACAGATACGCGCCGGCAGTGCAGATGATCAGCGCGATCAGCGCCGGGCGTGCCCAGCTGGGATCCTCCGCACGTCCACGGACGAGACTGCGCATCCGGCCGGGGAGGTGGCCCGATGCGGAAGTGGCGGGCAACGGGCGAGGCAGGGTCGTGGTGCTCATCGGGCAGCTCTCCTGGATCTCGGGGGCTCAGGGCGCGACTGCGGGTCTGGGGTGTGGCGAAGCTTGATCGGAACTCAGTGTCCGAACCGGACACTGAGAGTTCTACGGTCGTCCTGTGCGAAACCCGTGTGGAGAAGCTAAGAGAGTTGAAAGCAGCGACGGTCAGCGCGGCGCCGGAGCCGTCGCCGCCTCCGGCTGGGTGCGCTCACTGGGGCCGGTCGAGGATCCGAATGAGATGCGCAGCATCGCGCCGCCGTCCGGCGCGTTGGCGGCTTGGGCGAACCCGCCGTGGGCTTCCGCCGCCTGTTTGACGATCGCCAGACCCAGCCCCGATCCCGGCATTCGCCGCGCCTCCTCGGCCCGATAGAAGCGATCGAACACGTGCTGGAGGTCGTGATCGTTGAAGCCGGGTCCGTGGTCGCGCACGCAGAGCACTCCATCACGTAGGCGGACATCGATCTGTCCATCGGGTGGGCTCCACTTGCGGGCGTTGTCGATCACATTGGCGATGGAACGGCTCACACGATCGGGCGCGTTGATGATCACCGTCGGCTCGAGTTCGAGGCGGAACTCGAGCTGCCCAGAACGGCGCTGCGCGCGCGCCACGGCGTCGCTGACGATCTGGTTCAGCTCGATCGGTTCAGTGTGTTCGCTCGGTGCCGATCCGCGCGCGAGCTCGACCACATCGGCGACGAGCTGGGTCAGCTCGTCGAGCTCGGCGATGATCGCGTGCTGAAGCCCCTTGCGCTCCTCCACCGGAAGCCGGTGGGCGTCCAGGAAGATCTGAATGTTGCTGCGCAGCGCCGCCATCGGCGTCCGTAGCTCGTGCGAAGCGTCGGCGATCAGGTGACGCTGGGCCTGGATCGAGCGCTCGAGCGCATCGAGCGTCTGATTGAAGCTCGCCGCCAGCCGACGAAGCTCGCTCGCTCCGGTCTCGTCCAACCGGTGCGGGTCGTCCAGCGCGCTGGTCACCCGCTCGGTCTGTTCGGAGAAGCGCTCGATCGGGGCCAGCGCGGATCTTGCGATCAGCGCGCCGAGCACGCCGGCGAGCAGAATGCCGCCCCCCACCAGCAGCCCATAGGTGAGTGACAGCGAGCGCAGGACCGAGTCGACCGCGGTCAGCGGCAGCGCGACCTCGACCGCGTCATGGTCGTACGGGTCGCCAACCGTCAAGACTTCGACATGTGTGCCGCGTACTGTCGCCGTCGTGAACAGACTCCCCCGTGCGCGCTTGGCGATCTCCAGCGCCCGCGTATCGACCGGCAGCTCAGGCGTACCGCCGCTCCCGGCCACCACCGTGCCGTTGGGATGTACGAACTGGAAGTACCCCGGGGCCCCGCCAAGCGGCGGTGCAGGCGGGACGCTCGGGCCGGTGGCGGGCCGCAGCGCTCCGATACCGCCGGAGCCCGAGCCGCCACGCACAGAAGAGTGCGGCTGCAAGTACGGTGCGGCGCGTTCACGCAGCTCCTGCTGAAGCTCGCCGACCAAGTGCGATCGGGTGCTGAGATATCCGGTCACCCCGAGCGTCACGGCGACCGCCGCAACGGCCAACGCGGCCGCCCCGGTGATGCGCCGGCGCAGGCTCACGGCTCGCGCAGCACGTAGCCCACGCCGTGGACCGTCTGGATCAGCCGCGGCGCTCCGTCGGCCTCGAGCTTGCGGCGCAGGTAGCCGATGTACACGCGCAGCGCGTTGCCGGCCGGACCGAAGTCAAAGCCCCAGATGCGGTCGTAGATCAGTTCTGTGGAGAGCACGCGGCGGGGATTGAGCATCAGCAACTCAAGCAGTTGATACTCGGTCCGGGTCAGCTCAATCAGCCGTTCACCGATTCTCGCGCCGTGCGCGTCGGCATCGAGCTCAAGACCGTTGAACCGCAACGAGCGGCCGTCCACGCCATCGATGTGCCGGCGCATGATCGCGTGCAGCCGAGCCTGCAGCTCGCGGACGTCGTACGGCTTGATCAGATAGTCATCGGCCCCTGCCTCGAGGCCTTCGACGCGGTCCTCGACCGCGTCGCGGGCGGTCAGCATCAGGATCGGCGTCCGGTTGCCGACCCGGCGCAGCCGGCGGCAGACCTCCATTCCGTCAATGTCAGGCAGACCGAGATCAAGCACGATCGCGTCCGGCACGTCCGCCTCGGCCTTGAGCAAACCCTCTTGCCCCGTCTGCGCTGCCAGAACCTCATAGCCGCCGAGCAGCAGCGCTCGCCGCACTGCGGCGCGCACCGAGTCGTCGTCCTCGATTACCAGGACTCGCATCGCGACCCCCCGCACCAGCGCGTGCTCGCCCGCCCTGGTCGCCGCGCGATCGTGGCCGCCTCGCGGCCAGTGAGCCAGAACAGTCCCATGGACGCAGTGGTGCTCATCGCTTGCCTCTCCCGCAAATCGTCGTGTGTCACTCGTCGCGGACGCGCGCAACGGATGACAATCATCACCGATCCGTGTCGAAGAATCGTCGGATCGCGCTAAGGAAGACGTAAGCGCTCAGGGGAGCATCCCGCTAGCGTCCACCCCATGGCACCGTGGGACGTCACCTACATCGGGCTGCGGGCGCAGCAGCCGGACTACGGTCACGGTGGGCCACTGGTCGTCGGAGTCTGCCGCGAAGAAGAGCGACACAACCTCGAGTTGGACGATGATCGACTGATCGAAGCCGAGTTCGAATGGGTCAGTGCTTGGCGCGCCTCGCCGCGCGGCGCCGGCTTGGACCCGTCGGCGTAGCGGCGCAGAACCGAAAAGGTCTTCCACGCCAAGCGCAAGCTGGGTTGTTGTCGGCGGCGCGAGCGAAAAGAGCGCCCCTGCCCGTCCTTGGGCCGGGACGCTCATGCACACGGGATAGGGGCACGTCTCCCGCGCGCGAATCGGCCGAAGGCCGACGATCCGAGGTTACTCGCCCCACCTCAGATATCGGCAAACTTCCCCTAAAGCGATCCGGTACGACAGGAGAATCCATGCGTTTCCCCGGCATCATCCCCGCAGTGGTCACGCCCTTTCGGGCCGACGACACGATCGACGTCGCAGCTCTACAGTCCAACGACGAGATCGAGCTCTACTACCGCAGCATCGGCGAGGGTGCGGGGCTGCCGATCATGGCCTATAACAATCCGGCCGCCAGCGGGGTCGAACTCGGTATCGGGGTAATCGCGCGCCTCGCTGGCGAGGTCGAATCGGTCGTCGCGGTCAAGGAATGCTCGGGTGATGCCCGCAACATCGCGAGCATCATCGGCGCTACCGGCGACGACTTCGAGGTCCTGGTCGGCGGCGACGACTTCGCTCTGGAGGGCTTCTGCGCGGGAGCGACCGGCTGGGTGTCCGGCGTCGCCAACGTCGTGCCGGGAGACTGCGTGCGGCTGTACGAAGCTTGCCTGGTCGGGGCTCTCACCGACGCGAGATCGCTCTATCAGCGGATGCTCCCCCTCGCCCGGCTCGACATGACCCCCAAGCTCGTCCAATACTTCAAGCGCGCGATGGACCAGGCCGGTTTCGTGGGCGGGCCCTGTCGGGCGCCACGGCTTCCGCTGACCGACGCCGAAGAGGATCTGTTCGCCCACGCGATGCAGATGCTCCAAGCCCAGCCTGTCTCCTAGCCCGAGTCCCGACGAATGCTCACCGCCACAGACCCACGCACCGGCCGCTCGCTGCCGCAGATCGCCGAGACGACCGCCGCCGAGTTCGACGCCGTCCTCGATGCGGCGGTGAGCGCCGCTCATGATCCGTCGTTTCTCGATGCCGGGCGCAGAGCCGACATGCTGCGGATCGCGGCGGCTCGACTGCGCGACCACAAGGTCGACATCCTTGCCGCCGCCGAACGCGAGACCGGTCTGCCGTCCGGGCGCCTGGGCGGGGAGCTGGAACGGACGCGCGTGCAGCTCGAGATGCTCGGCGAGGTCGCGCGGCGCGGAGAGCATCTGGAGGTGATCATCGACCGGGCCGACCCCGATGCCCAGCCAACACCGCGCCCGGATGTCCGGCGCATGCTGATTGGCCTCGGGCCGGTCGCGGTGTTCGGAGCGTCGAACTTTCCGCTCGCGTTCAGCACCGCCGGGGGCGACACCGCATCGGCGCTCGCGGCCGGCTGCCCGGTGGTGGTCAAGGGCCATCCGGCGCATCCGCAGACCGGGCTGATCGTCGCGGCCGTGCTCGCCGAGGCCGGGCGCGAGGCCGGGCTCCCCCCTGGGGCGTTCGGTCACGTGCTCGCCGGCGGCTACCAGCTCGGCGAGCAACTCGTGGACGACGATCGCATCGAGGCCGTCGCGTTCACCGGGTCGCTGCGCGGCGGCAATGCCATCGCCGCGCGGGCCGCGGCCCGGCCCCGCCCGATACCGGTCTACGCCGAGATGGGCAGCCTCAACCCGGTGATCGTCACCGAGGCCGCACTGCAAGCCCGCGGCGAGGAGATCGCCGACGGTCTGGTCGCTTCCGTGGCCACGTTCGGCGGCCAGCTGTGCACCAAGCCGGGTGTCGTGCTGGCGCCGACAGGCGCCGCCGGCGATGCGCTTTGCGCGGCGCTGGCCCTGCGGCTGACCGGCCGAACGCCCGAGGTGCTGCTGACCAGCGCGATCGCGGCCGGGTTCGAACACGGGCTGACCGCACTGCAGCAGGTCGCGGGCGTCGAGCGGCTGACCCCACCCCGCGAGAGTCCGCGGGCGGGCTTCCGCGCCGCCCCGGCCCTATTCCGCGCCACGCTGTCGGCGCTGCACGAGCACGCGTCACTGCGCGAGGAGCACTTCGGCCCGGCAGTGATCGTGTTCGGCTACGGCAGCGAGGGCGAGCTGCGCGACGCACTGACCGGGCTCGGCGGGCAGCTCAGCGCGACTGTCCACGCCGAGCCGCGCGATTACGACGGCCTCGCCTGGCTGGTGGACCTGTGTGCGCGCTGCGCCGGGCGCGTCGTGTTCAACGGATATCCGACCGGCGTCTCGGTCTGCTGGGCGATGCAACACGGGGGGCCCTACCCGGCGAGCTCGCACGCCGGCCACACCTCGGTCGGCATGACCGCCACTCGCCGCTTCCTACGCCCGGTCGCGTTCCAGAACGCGCCCCAAGAGTTGCTCCCACTCGCACTGCGCGACGGCAATCCACTCGGCCTGTGGCGGCGGGTCAACGGCCAGCTCACCCGCGGATGAGCACGAGCCCCCAGGCCCTCAGGACAGGACCGCGAGCGAAGACCGCCGCTCACATTGACTCGCCCGGGCGGCGACACTCGCTCACTCCTGGGGGCGTGCTGAAACATTCGCCGCCATGGGCAAACATTCAGCATGGCCCGGTTTGGCGGGCGGCCGCTTGGAAGCGCCGCGGGTCAAACGGCGTTGGATCGGCGACCAGCGGTTCCCCGCCGATCAGCTGCGCCAGCAGTAGCCCGCTGATGGGGCCGAGACACACGCCTGACCCTTCGTGTCCGGCGCTCGCCCAGACGCCGGGCACGAGCGCTCCGACGGCGGGTAGCCGATCGGGCAGCCAGGCCCTCCACCCGCACCACGCCCGGCGCGCCGGCAGGTCGCGCAGCGCGGGCACGAACGCGGCCGCGCGGTCGATCATCGCGCGTGACAGATCGGGGTTGACCGTATCGTCGAAGCCCACCCGCTCGCGGCTTGAGCCGACGAGGATCTCATCGCCGTCGAGGGTCTGCTCGATCACGGTCGCGATCGAGAGCCGCTGATCGAGATCTTCGACCGAATCGATGTAGGCGTTCTCGATCAGCTTGTGCACGATCATCCCGGGCGGCGCGGCGAGGGCGACAAGCTGGCCTTTGCGAGGTTCGACCGGCAGCCCGGTCAGCGACTGAGCCCAGGGGCCGGTCGCCACAATCACGTGCTCGCAGCCGAGCCGCTCGCCGGTGCTCAGCGTGACCGCACCGCCCGCGACGCCCGTCACCTCGACTCCGGCCCGGACGTCGATGTCGGACAGCAGCGCCCTAGTCATACCCACGGGATCGACCTGCAGATCGCCCGGCTCGTGCAACGCTCGCATCCCCGGCGTCAGCGCCGGCTCAAGGTCGCCCAAGTCTGACCCATCCGGATGATCGAGCACGAACGCGCCCTTGCGCGTCACCCGGGCCGCCGGAAACCGCTGGCCCAGCGACTCCCATAGCTCGCGCCCCTTCTGGGCGAGATCCCGCAACGCTCCGGGGCGCTTATCGCACACGAGCACGTTGCCCTCCCCGCGACCGGTCGTCCCCCGCGAGATCCCGGCCCGGTCGAGCACGAGCACATCGAGGCCCCGCTCGGCCAGGAAGTAGGCCGCCGAGGCACCACAGATGCCAGCGCCGACGACGATCGCGTCAGCCGACACTGAACCCACGCGGAGACGGATCATCCGGGTCGAGCAGGTACCGGCTGATCCCGGTGATCCAAGCCCGACCGGTGATCTCCGCCACCACAGCCGGCCGCCCCGCCACCCGCGTGCGTTCGAGCAGACGGCCGGTGAAGCGACTGCCGAGAATCGACTCGTGCACATACGGCTCACGCAGCCCCAGGGCTCCGCGGGCATGCAGCGTCGCCAGTCTCGCGCTGGTGCCGGTACCACAGGGCGACCGGTCGACGTAACCGGGATGGATGACGGTCGCCGCCCGCCCATCGGCGCCAACGGCCGGCGGCCCGGTCCAAATCACATGGTGACAGCCGCGAATCGCGTCGCTCTCAGGATGCACCGGCTCTGGCACAGACCCCATCAGCTCAAGCCCGGCCGCGATCAGCTCCGCGGCGGCCTCCGGTGCGACCGTCAATCCCACCGATGCGGCCGGCGCGATCGCACAGAAGTTACCTCCGAATGCCAGGTCATAGCGAACCCCCATCGCCTCCTGATCGAGCGCCGAGACGAACGCCGGGACATTCCGCAGCGTCACCTCCCGGGCCCGTCCGTCCCGCACGCGAACGCGAGCCTCGACGATCCCGGCCGGAACGTCGAGCCGGACAATCGTCTCGGGTTCGGTGACGGCACCATCCCCGTCTCGACCAGCACGGTCGCGGGCGCCAGCGCGTTGACTTTGAAGCCCTCCGAGGCGAGTGCTTGTGCGTAATACACGGTGAGCGCATTCAGTGCCGTCTTCGATGACCGATAAGCGGCGCCCGTTCCCCCGGTCTGGTGGGCGAACTGCGGATTCGGGCCGGTGCTCCACCCCAGCGATCCGGTGCCACTGGAGACGTTGACGATCCGGGGATGAGCAGAGCGGCGCAGTGCAGGCAGGAGCGCGTTGGTGACCGCAACCACGCCGAACACGTTCGTCTCGTACGTGCGGCGGAAGCTGTCGACGTCCGCCTCGGTCGCTGCTCTGCCGTCGATCATGACTCCGGCGTTGTTGACCAGGACATCGAGGTCCTCGACCTGCGCGGCGGCGTTCGCGACAGACGCGGGATCGGTGACGTCGAGGACGAGCAAGCGGGCGTCGCCAACGATTTCGTCGACTGCGCGCTGGCCGCGCTCAATCGTGCGGGACCCGACGTAGACGGTGAGGCCTGCGGCCCCGAGTTGGCGAGCAATCTCTTTGCCGATGCCGCCGTTGGCTCCGGTGACCAGTGCCGTCGAGTTGGTCGTTGCGGCAGAGATGCCCAACAGGCTACTTCGCAGTCGGCAAGGGCGAGATCCCTTGCGACGGGAACGCGCCGTGTCGTACCGTTGTCTCAGTGTGACGTCGTCCGCGCTCATCGGCCGACGTGTCCGCTCGGCAGCGCCTGCTCGGAAACGCGACCCGAACATGCTTGACCTGGCCTGCGCGGTCAGGAATACTCGCGAATGCCGTGCGAGGGGCACGAACGGGTGGCAGTAGCAACCGGCCTACCAGTCGCGCCTTGTCGTCGGCCCAGATCAGCGAAGCACAACTCGCGACGAGGCAGCGCGCATGACGGTGGAGCAAGACTCAGCGGCGACGGCCGCAATCGGGGCGACGGCTGCAATCGTCGCGGTTGAAGGTGGCCTGAAGGGGAAGCGGTTCGGGCTCGGTGGCCGTCCGATCACGTTGGGTCGCGGGGATGAGAACGACGTGGTCCTCACCAGCGCGTTGGCCTCCCGCGTCCATGCCGAGCTTCGCCCCGACGCCGACGGCTATATCCTGCAGGACCGCGGCAGTGTCAACGGGACCCGGGTGAACGGCAAGTCCGTGACCGTCCACCAGCTCCGCCCCGGCGATCAGATCGCGATCGGCGATGAGACCTTCCGCTTCGAATCGTCTGATCCGAAGGCGACGGTACTGGCGGGGCGGATCCCCCGCCGCGTCGCGGAGTTGCCCTCCGGGCCGGTCTTGCGCGTCACTATCACCGGAGGCGGGCCGGTTGGACTGAGCTTTGCCTTGCTCCTGGCGGATCTGATGGGGCCGCGGGTTTCAATCACGGCGTACGATGGTCGCTGGACACGGTCCGGCGGCGAGGTCGTGTGGAAGACCCCCGCGCAGGGCAATGTGCGCCGACAGCAAGTCGTGACCGTCCAGAGCCGTCAGTACATGAGACTCCCGACCGAGGTCCAGGAGCGCCTGTTCACCCCGGACGCCTACTGCGAGATGTGGCCCTCGGGGCCGGATTCGATCGAGGGCTTGTGCCCGCGCAATATCCGCATCGCCTACATCGAAGATCAGCTGCTCGCGATCGCGAACGACAAGCCAGACCAGATCCAGCTCATTCCGGAGCCCTTCGACCCGGCCGCGGCACAAGACGAGATCGCCGACGCGCACGTGCTCGCGATCTGCGAAGGCGGCCGCTCGCGCACGCTCGAACACTTCGCCGATAAGTTCGGCATCGGAGACCCGTCACTGTACGCGCTTGATGGCACGCATGTGCAGGACATGGTGCTCGGCCTGCGGGTGAAGTCTGAGCTTCCTGACCCCATGTCCGTCCTGCTGACCGTCGCCCAGAACCGCTTCCTGCTGAACTCGCTGCGCGGCGAGGGATTCCTGAATATGCGCTTGACCGATCAGGAGACGAAGGAAGCCGTCGGGATCGACCCAGTCCGCCAGGTGTTCACACCATGCATCCAGTCCGCACCCTGCCTGTTGGAGCGGAGGGAGAGCGGCGAGTTCTTCTGTGGTGAACATCACGCCCTCTTTCTGCCGGCTCTGCTGAGAGGATCGGCGTTCTGGGAGCGGGTTCACGAAGGATTGCAGTTGTTCGGCGTTCCACCGGAGAACCTGACCGCGGTGACCGGCTTCCGGCTGGACATGGTGCAACGGCCGCGCTTCACAACCCAGTTGTACCCGACCACAACGACGGCACCGGGGACGTTCGGGTTCCTACTCGGTGACACTGCCAACGCGATTCACTTCTGGCCCGGGCGCGGACTCAACAGCGGCCTGGCGTCAGTGATCTCGCTGGCGCGATGCCTGGCGACGACTTGGCGTGGAACCGCCTTGCGAGACGCGGACTTCGTGCGCCACGAAGCCGTGATGGCGATGCTGCAGTATCGACACAAGAGCCGGGCCTGGCGACAGATGGTGACGACCGACGCATCGGGGGACGTCCGCGCGATCAAGGACGTGATCGCCCGGGGGATGGCGGAAGCTGACCAGGGAGCCTTTGACCAGACAGCGGACATCAATGCGCTCATGGAGCGCATGGTTGGGATTCGCGGTCGGCTGGAGGCGCGCATCGACGGCCTGCCCGATGATTCGACCCTGCGCGACCACCTGGAGCGGCTTCCGGGACAACTTGTGCATACGCTCCTGGTGAGCGATGCCTGGGACACTCGCAACGTCGGCGGAGAGGAAGTCGACGTCGAGTGGCTCCTCAAACCGGCAGCATCCGTCGAGCTGACGTAGCAGGCGACATCAGGATCAGGCGCGAGGGCGACCGTAACGAAAGGACCTTGTGATGAAGGCGATTGCGCGGCACACCACGGGAATGTTCACTCATGTGATCGACATCCGTGGCCATCAGCTGACCGTCGACGAGCCCGTCGACCGGGGCGGCGCGGACGAGGGCCCGAGCCCACAGGAACTTCTGGCTGCGAGCATTGCATCCTGCACTGCGATCACGCTGGGGATGTACGCCAACCGCAAGGGCTGGGACCTCGGCCAGGTCGAGGTCGAGTGCGAGTATGCAACCGCCGAGCGCGGTTCCCCCACCCAGGTCAACATTGTCCTGCGACTCCCGGATAGCTGCAGCGAGGAGCAAGTGACTGCGCTGGGGGTGATCGCTGCCAAGTGTCCGGTCCATCGCCTGCTCGAGGGCGAATCGACCTTCGAGGAACGGATCGAGCTCGTGGCGCCCGTGCGGACCTGAGGCAGCCAGAGCCTGCGGAGGCGTGCGCGTGGCAGGACGGCTAGTCGGCCAAGCACTCGCTCGACGGGCCGTCGCGGCTGATGCGACGCTCCGTAGCCCGCATCGTGCAAGCGGCCGCGGGAGGCCCCGCCTGAGCACGTGCCGGAAGGGTGGGGTCAGCGCCAGCCGAGCGCCGGCGCGACGTGGGTGAGGATGTTCTCGATGACATGAGTGTTGTATTCGACGCCGAGCTGGTTGGGCACGGTCAGCAGCAGCGTGTCCGCGGCCTGGATCGCCTCGTCGGTGCGGAGCTGCTCAACGAGCACGTCGGGTTCGGCTGCGTATGACCGCCCAAAGATCGCGCGTGTGTTCTCGTCGATCATGCCGATCTGGTCTTGGGAGTCGCGGTTGCCGGCGAAGTAGGCACGGTCGGTGTCGGTGGTGAGCGCGAAGATGCTGCGGCTGACGGATACCCGCGGCAGACGGTCATGCCCGGCCTCGTTCCACGCCTCGCGGTAGACCTCGATCTGCTTGCGCTGCTGGACGTGCAGCGGTTCACCGGTTTCGTCGTCCTTCAGCGTCGAGCTTTGCAGGTTGAGCCCCAGCCGGGCCGCCCAGACACCGGTTGCGTTCGATCCCGACCCCCACCAGATCCGATCTCGCAAACCAGCGGAGTGCGGCTCGATCCGCAACCGGCCCGGCGGATTGGCGAACATCGGCCGCGGGTTCGGCTGCGCGAACCCGTTGCCTTCCAGAACCTTCAGGGCGACCTCGGCGTGCTTGCGCGCCATCTCGGCATCGCTGTCGCCGTCGGCGGGCGCGTAGCCGAAGTACCGCCAGCCATCGATCACCTGCTCGGGCGACCCCCGGCTGATCCCTAGCTGAAGCCGGCCACCTGCGATCAGATCAGCCGCCCCGGCGTCCTCCGTGAAGTACAGCGGGTTCTCGTAGCGCATATCGATTACGGCGGTACCGATCTCGATCCGCGAAGTCCTCGCGCCGACCGCCGCCAGCAGTGGGAACGGCGAGGCGAGCTGACGCGCGAAGTGGTGAACTCGGAAGTACGCGCCGTCGGCGCCCAATTCCTCCGCTACGACCGCAAGCTCGATCGACTGCAGCAGCGCATCCGCGGCCGAGCGTGTCCGCGAGTCCGGACTAGGGTTCCAGTGACCGAAGGAGAGGAATCCGATCTTCTTCACGCGTTCTTGAATCCGCCAGAGCTAGCCACGAGCCTCGAGCTCGCTGATCCGGTCCAGCAGCTCGCATACGAGCACAGCGCCGGCGTAGTTGAGCCCGAGGTCACGGCGTAGCCGCTCCGCTCGCGCGACCCGCGCGGCGCTGCCCGGGTGAAAGCGTGGGGTTTCGGCTGCCGCGGCCGGGTGTGGCTCAAACAGCCCGAACTCCAGGTAGCGCCGCACGTGCACGATCTTGACTCCAGCCCGCCTGGCGACGACGGTCAACTCGACCGTCTCCTCCGCGGCGAGCTCGCGATCAGCCGGCCCGGTCTGCCTGTCGGCGTTCATAGTCATGCCTCCCGCGGGTCAAGGCTCGGGCTTTCGGCGAGCTGCTCGTAGAGCTCGCGCTCACGGTCCGACAGCTCCTTCGGTACGACGATCTTGACGATTGCGTGGAGATCACCGCTGCCGCCACCGCGCTTGGGAAGTCCCCGTCCACGGAGCCGCAGTCGCCGGCCGCTGGACGAGCCCGCCGGGACCCGGACCCGGGCGGTGCCGGTCGGCGTCTTTACCGCGACGGTGGTCCCGAGCGCCGCCTCGGATGGTGTGATCGGGAGGTCGACGTCAAGATCGTCATCGCCGCGCCGGCGAAAGCGTGGATGCGGCTTCAGCGCGACCCGCAGGAACAGATCGCCAGGCGGACCGCCCCCGCGTCCCTCGCCCCCTTGTCCGGCCACACGGATCAGCTGCCCGTCACGCACCCCGGCGGGGAAGTTGACGCTGACCTCACGCCCGTCCAGCGTCAACCGCCGCCGGCCGCCGGCCAGCGCGTCCTCGATCGACAGTTCCAGCAGCGCCTCTTGGTCGCGGCCGCGCAGAGGCCCGCCGGCGCGGTCGGCACGCGCCCCGAACAGCGCCTCGAAGAGGTCCTCGCCGAACTCCACATGGCTGTCGCCAAACTCCACATGGCTGTCGCCGAACCCCTGGTGAGCGAAGAAGTCCTCGAAGCTCTCCTCAGGCGCCTCGCGCTCCGCTTCACGCCAACGAGCGCCGAGGCGGTCGTAACGCTCCCGCTTGTCGGCGTCGGACAGAACCTCGTAGGCCTCGCCGAGCTCCTTGAAGCGCTCCTCAGCGTCGCTGTCGGAGTTCAGGTCCGGGTGATACTCGCGCGCCAGCTTGCGGTACGCGCGCCGGATCGCATCTTGGTCCGCGTCGCGCGGGACGCCCAGCACCTCGTAATAGTCCGTGTAGCTCAGCGGCATCTGTCATCAAATCCTCCCTCAGCTCAGCTGAGCGGCGGGATCACCTCGGCCGCGAGCCGCTCGAGCTGTTGCGCGTCGTCGACGAGCGGGTTGAGCAGAATCAGCTTCGCACCGGCGTCCGCCACCGCACGGATGCCGGCGGTGCACTCCTCGGCCGGGCCCGCGAGGATGTGTTCCGACCAGCCGCCTCGCCCGTAGTTACGCGTGAGCGCGTCCTCAAGTCGCTGGCGCCCGCGCGCCGCATCGTCCTCGACGTGGACGTAGACGCGCTTGCCGATTCGGAACGTGTCGGGGTCGCGGCCCTGCGCACTCAACTCCTCCCTCACCACCTTGACCTGTTCGGCGAACTGAGCAGTCGTCTGCGACCCGGCGCCCATGAACCCGTCTCCGTGCCGGACCGCGCGCCGCATCCCGGCCGGCGCGCTCCCGCCGAACCAGACTGGCGGGTGCGGCTTCTGCACCGGCTTGGGCTCCATCGAGGCCCCCTGGAGCTTCCACCACCGCCCATCAAAGTTGATCTCACGCTCCGTCCAGCATGCCTTCATCAGCGCCAAGGCCTCGTTGAAGCGGGCAACGGGCCTGTCTGCGTCGACGCCAAAGGCGCCGAACGGGCGCCCACGGCCGCCGGTCGCCACACCCACTTCAACGCGGCCGTGGCTGAGACAGTCGAGCGAGCTGATCGCCTTGGCCAGGTGCAGGGGGTTGTGCAGCGGGAGCACGAACACTGCACAACCCAGCCGCAGCTGCTCGGTGCACGCGGCGACGTAGGCCAGCGTCTGGAGCGGCGCGAGGCTGCCAGCCGCGCCGATCACCTGCTCCTGCGCCCAGGCACTGTCGAAGAGCCCGAGCTCCTCGACGCGGCGCAGATACGCCCGGAAAGCGTCATCGTCGAAGCGGCTGTCGGGAGCGTACTGCGGGATGGAGATCGCGAATCGCATGGGCTGAGCAGATGGCTGCTGTTGAGGCTAACGTGGCGGCGAACCGGCGGGTCTGTCCGGCGCTGCCCCGGTCCGAAGGCGCTCGCGAGCAGAAAGGCCGATCCGCGACTGCTCGTCACGCAGGGTGCCGGCAGATGTTCGCTGAACGTTGGGCTATCCGGGCACCACAGTGATTGCGCACCGGACACCGGGCACCCGACTCAATCGGGCGTCGGCGGTGAGCAGATCGCACCCCAACAGCTCGGCCAGCGCGACGTAGCAGGCGTCGTACGCTAACAAGTTGTCGCGCAGGTCCCACACGCGCTCCAGCAGGGCTGAGCCGGGATACCTCGTCATTCCGAGGCGCCGGAAGGTATCCAGAGCGGCCCACCCGGCGTCCGCGCTCAGTCGTCCGGCCTGAACGTTACGTCGCAGCCCGCTCGCGACTTCGGTGTCGATCAGGTGCGGGGCGTGCAACTGTTGATCGGCCAGAGCGCCGCGCGCAGCTCCTGCATTCAGCAGCGCCGACAGGGCGGCGGACGCGTCGACGACGATCACCGACCAGCTCGTCCGGCCTCGACGTGGCTGACGAGCGTGGCGATGTCGACGCCGAAATCGGGCAGCGCACCAAGCAGCGCAGGGTTATCCGCCCTCCGAGATACATCGGCCAGCTCCCGAACCGCCACCGCCCCAACCGACGTTGCGTCCTTCGCCGCCAAGCGCTCAAGACGCTCAACGACGTCGTCGGGCACATTGCGCAGATAGAGAGTCCTCATGTCGCAGAATGCTAGCTGGTGGCTTGCATAACGCCTAGGGCGTGTCCCGATTGAGGTTCCCGTCTGAGACGCCGCCTTCGTCATATGGCCGCCTTCGGCGGCGAGCAGTCGCCTGGTTCAGAGTGCCCAGACGGTTCGAGCAGCCGAGCTGGGATGAGAGGTACGCTGGCGAGGAGAAGATCTGGAGTGGGAGTCCCAACGCACAGCTGGTCGCCGAGGTGTCCGGACTGGCCGCGGGCACCGCGCTTGACGTTGGGTGCGGCGAGGGCGGCGATGTGATCTGGCTGGCCCGCCAGGGCTGGAGAGTGACCGGCGCGGACTTCTCCGCCAACGGCCTGGCGCGTGCGGCCCGGCACGCGGAGCGGGCGGGGGTTGCCGACCAGACAGATTGGTGGCAGGTCGATGCACGGGCGTTCGCGGCCGGCGGGCGGTCCTACGACCTGGTCACCACCCACTTCCTGCATCCACCGGACGGCGGGATGGTTGAGGTGACTCGTCGTTTGGCTGAGGCTGTCGCGCCCGGCGGGCACCTGGTAGCGGGCGGCCCTGAGGCCATCCTCGGCGCGGACCGGGAGGCCGCGTCTCACAGGTCCAGACTGCGAGCGCGGCGGCGAGGTGGGCTGTGATCTGGTCGCTGGCGTCCACCGCGACGCGGAGACCGACGACCCGGAGTCGGCGAACTCATTGGGGATCGACCGCCGCACGCTTGGGCCGTCAGATCCGGGAAGGCGGGCCGGTCCCAGGTGGCCGTCTCAATGCGCCAACCTCAGACGGACACGTGCTCGGTCTCACGAATGCCAATCGAGATCGGCGGTGGCTGCGGCGTTGGACAGGGCAGAATGAGCGTCATGGAAACCACTGAAGTACCGTCTGGCCATACTCCTGAAGGAGGTGTGCTCGTGGGCAGCGCAGGCGCCCGGCGCCGCCTATTGGTGTTCGAGGATCCACAATGCCCCTACTGCCGCGAGTTTGAGGCCGCATCCGGAGATCTGCTGCGTCGCGAGATCGCGGCCGGTGCGGTTGCCGTGGAGTATCGAATCCGGTCCTTCCTCGGCAACGAATCGGTGCGTGCGGCGAACGCTCTGGCGGTCGCTGCCGAGGCGGGGAGATTCGACGAGCTGCGTCGCCAGATCTTCGCCAACCAGCCGCCGGAAGACAGCGGCGGCTTCTCGACCGAGGACCTATTGGGCCTCGGCAGCCGCGCCGGCCTGACCAACCCCGACTTCGTCACGGCCGTGCAGGAGGGCCGTTATGAGAGCTGGGTCCGCGAGATCGACGAGGCCTTCGAAGAGCAAGATCCCGACGGTACGCCCTCCGCCGTGCTTGACGGCCGGCCGGTTGACTCCGACACGCTGTACGACCCCGACGGTCTCGGGGCATTGATCCGCGACTGATCCGCTCGCAGCGAGGTCTCTCGATTCCTTCGCAAGCGGTTGGTTTGCGGACGCGGGTGTCGTTAGGCGGCGGGGCGAGTCCGGGTTCCCGGCGAAGGGAGGACCGTTTCGTCGCCGTGTCGCTCCTCCGTGGCAGCTGGTGTGCGAGCGCTAGCCTCGCGATCGCACTCATACACGATGGCGCACAGCTCTCGCTGTGGGAAAGAGAAAGCACAATGGCCACGTACCTTGCGTTCCACGAGGTTGACGATGTCGACCACCGGCTGAGCTCGCCCAAGCGCGAGGAGGTGTTCGGACCCCTCGGAATTACCGCCCGCACGTTCCGGGACCCCCAGGGCTCCAAGCGCGTTGGGATGATCGTCGAGATCCCCGACTTTGCCGCGTTTCAAGAGTTCATGCAGACCGAGCCGGCGGCCTAAGCTACTTCCCGCGGAATAACTCGTGAGCGACGAAACGGCCGCGGAGTGATGTCGCGCGGCCGTTTCTGGTGAATGGGTTGCTCTTGTCGAAGGAGCGCTCGGGAGTGTTTCACCGAGTCCGGACGGCGAGCGTGTCGGTGTTGTAGGCCAGGATCGCCCATTCAGTCCAGATCTGCTCGCCCTCGTCGCCTTTCAGGCGGCTGCGGTCCAACCCGTAGCGGCGTTTGAGGTGGCTGACGCGGCCCTCCGCGCCGGTTCGGTAGCGCGCCAGCCGGCGCTTGGTGTGTCTGGAGGCGGGCTCCTGGTGGCCAGCGATGAACACTGTCTTGATGCCGAGCTCGGCGAGCGCAGCGTTGGTTGGGGTGGGCTGGAACCCGCCGTCGACCGCGACCTCCCGTGGCGTGATTCCCAGGCGGGTCAGCTCCGAAATGGTTCCCGGCAACAGCGTGTTCTCGCTCGGGTTGCCGATCTGGTGCGAGGCCGGCAGGATCAAGCCCCGCGCTCCGGGCTTGGTGTGCTCGGTCACCTCGGCCAGCTGGCTGACATACCCGAACTCCGTCGGTTTGCCAATCTTGCCCTTGCGGATTGGCCTGGCGTCCGGATCGATGAGCGACACGATCCGATCGGTGATCTTCTCGCCCGCGATCCGCTGGCGGATCTGACGGGCGACCTTCTCGCACCGGTCGGTCAACTCCTCCAGGCGCCCGGCGGCCGTGAGCTTCGCCTTCGCGCCGCGCCCGCGCGCCCTGCGCCGCGCGGCAGCCGCCAGCCGCCGCGCCTCCTTGATCGAGCGCTCCAGCAACTCGCCGGTCTGCTGGGTCAGCGTGAGCACTTCGCCCTTCGCAGCTCCCGAGCGTCGACGAATCGTGCGCGCGATCCCCCGCAGCTTTCCTCCCATCGCACGCGAACGGTCCCGCACCCGTGAGCGCTTCTCCCCAACCAACCACGCGAGCCTGCGACCCTCCCTGGCCAGCGCCCGGACACCAACCGATGCCAGCCCGGAATCGGTCGGATGCTTGATATCGGCCTCGATCACCGTCGAGTCGATCCGCACCGCCCGAGGACGAAATCGCTTCTCCCTGGTCGCCTTCACGATCAACGCGCGCGTCAGCTCCGCCACCGTCTCGCAACCAATCCGGCGCGTGAGCTTGCGCACCGTCGACTCGTCCGGCACCCGCTCGCTCAGCGCGATCCGACAGAACCGACGCAGATGAATCGAGTCCGACACCTCCGCCACCAAAGTCCGGTACCCCCACCGGTAGCGCGCCTTGAGCACCATCAGCCGCACATAGGTCTCCAGCGCGATCGTCGGCCGCCCATCCGTCAACACCAACCGGCCCGTCTCCCGGACCTCCCACTGCCAACGCTCCACCAACGGCCACAACACCTCGTGATCGGCCAACAACACATCCAACGCCGCGAGATCCGCCGGCAACTCCTTCACCTCCACCGGCAAAGCCTCCTCCCACAGGCACTCCGGCTGGCCCGCCAACAGCGTCAGCATGCACTCCCCCTTCGACGAGAAACCCATTCACCTGCAGGGAATTCTCACCGTCAAACCGGACGGAACAGCCCCCTACTTTTTCCGCGGGAAGTAAGCTAAGTCGGCGAGACTTCGATCAGTCGATGACCAAGCAGTTGTCGGAAATCGATTGCAGATTGTTGTCCTCCGCGGCCTGTGCCTGGATCGCACTGTTGGTGTATGACTTCTGGGCGGCCGATCCGTCGGGCGAGTTACTCGCCGCATCGGCAAAGTCTTGTTCCTGGTCGGCGTCCCAATTCGCTCCCCGCGCGGCTGCCTCGCACATCCCGTTGGTCCAGCCGGGGATACCAGCGGAACCCACCTTGTTAGGGTCGATGACCTGAGCGCTGGTGGTCGGTGCGGTAGCGACGACCGGTGCGCCGGTCGAGCCCGGGGCGCGCGCGATGGTCGCCGCTGTCGCCACCCCGCTGCCCGTGAGGGTGGCGCCGACGGCGCTGAGGGCGATGATGGTGCGGAGCTTGTTGGGGATGGTGAACATGTTTTGCTGCCTCCTCAGGGCGGTGTGGTTTGTGCGACCATCATTCGCCGGGGAGCCCCCGGCGAATAGCCACCCTAGGGTGAAACCTCTACCACCCTGGACGCTTCTGCTTCGGGCGGAGCCGGGGGGCGCGGCGCGCCGCTGGTACCGGCTCGAACGAGCCGCGGGCTCGCCCAGTCCGACGCTGCTGCTGCTCTATCTGTCAAGGGGCCAGCGAGCCGAGATGACCGCTAAAGGCGTCGTTCAGCAGCACACTGGCGGCGATGCCGCACGACTGCTTTTGACCGTCAAGGGTCGTGACGCGCGCGAGCGGATTGGCGACGCAGGACTGGTCAGGCGTCGCCGGGGGCCCGCGGCTGCTTCGCCACGAACGCGCTCGTGCCATCGCAATCGCCTGCGCCCGGCAGCGAACACGCAGATCGCCGAAAGGGGGTTCCAGGTCGGGCGTGCAGAATTCGCTTCCTGCCCCTGCAGAGTCGGTCGACGCCCACGACTCTGACCCTGGCGCATGGACGCCTCGAGGCCGACCGCGCCAACGAGCGAGATGTCTCGCCCAAGCGATCGTTAGCGTCGGAGGGTGGCGGCAGGTCAAAACCAATCGGGGAACGGCGCCTGTCCAGACCGAGATCGCCGAGCTGCTGGTGGATTGTGCAGCGGCCGCACCTGCGCCCCCACCGCTGCTAGCGTCGCCGCAGTCTTGACAGATGACAGACCGGCCATTCCGGCAACAATCAAGCGGGCCGTCGGGCAGCGATGCGCGTTTGGCTGTGTGATTTGCGGGCTACCGCTGTACGAGTACGACCACCTCATTCCCTACAGCGAGGTCGAGGAGCATCATCCTGGGAACATCGTGCTGCTGTGCGATCGCCATCATGCCGAGAAAACCAAGGGCCTCCTCCCCATGCAGGCGATCACTGCAGTAAGCAAGGCACCTGCAAATGCGAGAGCCGGAGTATCGGCGGCCTACTCACTCCACTACTCGGAGCAGGCGTGCGAAGCGCGGATCGGTTCGAACGTGTACGTGTGGCCGGTCTTGCGCGACGGGATGATGACTGGTCCTCTGATCGTCGACGACACGCCAGTCGTCATGTTTCGGATGGAGGACGGCCATCTTCTCTTGACGGCGCAGCTTTTGACGAGGACAACGAGATGTTGGTTCAGATTCTCGACAACGAGCTCGGCTACTCAGTGGAGCCACGGGACGTCGAGTTCCAGGGACTCGAGCTGAGGGTTCGAGCCAGGCTCGCAAGATCTTCGTCAGGATCAGGTTCGAGCCACCCTTGCGGGTGGACATCAGCCGCGGACACATTTGGAGAAACGGCGTTGAGATGGAGATCTGGCCCGACAAGTTCGTGATCCTGCCTGGGATGACGTTCATCAGTAACCAGGCGACCAACTGCGTCCTAGGGATCGCTGTCGGTGACCACCCGCCCATAGGCGGCATGTGTTCTCTCGCCAGTCCAATGCGTGCGGAGTACACGAAGTACGCAAGCTCCGAAGAGCGAGTTGTTTGGATCGCGGCGCAGAGCCCCCCGCCTACCGATTGAGGCCTCGATGGGGTTGCGCGGTGACCTCACGGGCAATCGGGTGCGCGTCCAAAGCCGCGCCGCTTCACGATTGCGTCGGCGACAACGCGCTGGCCGGCTCAGATGTCATCCTCGCCGAAAGCACGGCCGCCGTCCAGGCCGCTTCCATCCGTGCATGTGCATAGGAGCTCTGGCTGGCTTGCCTTGAAGCCGGCGGTGCGGTGCGCCGACGGTAGGCCAGAGTGTCCCAACGCATAGAAACCGGAAGCCTCGAGCGCTCTCATAATCGGCCGAACAAGTTGCCTTCCCCAGCTCGCCGAGCGCTCGCCGATTAAGCTTGCTATTGCCGG
>Ga0302325_10006955_pt1 | contig 25249 bp, 23 predicted proteins | sample Palsa_T0_2_FD_201948 | JGI IMG/M metagenome (GOLD analysis project Ga0302325, IMG submission 201948) | Peat permafrost microbial communities from Stordalen Mire near Abisko, Sweden - Palsa_T0_2 | ecosystem: Environmental > Terrestrial > Soil > Palsa > Peat permafrost | place: Sweden: Abisko... | reverse complement strand
CTCGAATTCGGATATAGTTGATGCCGATTGACGCTGCCCAACTCGCCTTTTCCACGCTGACCGCAACCCTCAAAGCGGCGGCCGAAGCGACGCGATTACGACTCCTGATGCTCATTGCCGAAGCCGAACTGACCGTTTCCGATCTCACCTCGATCCTGCGTCAGTCGCAACCGCGGCTTTCCCGTCATTTGCGGCTTTTGGCCGAGGCAGGGCTAGTCGAGCGCTATCGGGAAGGATCGTGGGCCTTCTTTCACCTCGGCGAAGGCGGCAGCGCTGCCGACATCGCCCGCACGCTGATCGCGCGGCTCGATCCCAACGATCCGATCATTGCCCGCGACCGCGAACGGCTGGCCGCGGTGCGCGCCACGCGCGCCGCCACCGCGCAAAACTATTTTCGCCGCCATGCCGCAGAGTGGGACCGTATCCGCCGGCTGCACGTGACCGACGCCGCGGTCGAAGATGCTATCCGCACCGCGCTCGGCGATCAGCCGATTCGTTCGCTGCTCGACCTCGGTACCGGAACCGGGCGCATGCTCGAACTTTTCGCCAAGGACATCGAGCGCGGCCTCGGGCTCGACCTTTCGCTGGATATGCTGGCGTTCGCGCGCACCCGTCTAGATCGTGCCGGCCTTAAGCATTGCAGCGTGCGCCACGGCGACATCTACGACCTCGCTTTAGCGCGAGATTCGTTCGATGTCGTGATCATCCATCAGGTCCTGCACTTTCTCGACGACAGCGGTCGCGCCATCCGCGAGGCGGCGCGCGTGTTGCGGCCGGGCGGGCGCCTCCTGGTTGTTGATTTCGCGCCGCATGATCTCGAATTCCTCCGCGAAGAGCACGCCCATCGCCGGCTCGGCTTTGCCGCCGAGGCTGTGAAACAATGGATCGAAGCCGCAGGGCTCGATTTTATCCGGCAGCAGACGTTGCCTCCCGGACCGGAGGGCAAGATCGCGGTGTCGCTGTGGCTGGGGCGCGACCCGCGTATCACGCTCGCCGCTCCGGAAACACGGGAGGTCGCCTAATGGACAGCGTCCGCCCGAGCCGCTTCACCGAGATCGGCGCCGCGCGCGGCATCCGCGTCTCGTTCGAATTCTTTCCGCCGAAAACCGCGGAAATGGAACAGTCGCTATGGGAGGCCATTGCACGGCTGGCGCCGCTTCAACCCAATTTCGTCTCGGTGACGTATGGCGCCGGCGGCTCGACCCGCGAGCGCACGCATTCAACCGTCAAGCGCATGCTCGCCGAAACCATGCTGACGCCGGCGGCGCACCTCACCTGCGTCGCAGCCACCCGCGCCGAAGTCGACGCGGTGATTGAAGCCTACGCGCAAGCGGGCGTCCGCCACATCGTGGCCCTGCGCGGCGATCCGTCCGGCGGCATCGGGGAGCGTTACGCACCGCATCCGAGCGGCTACCTTAACGCCGCCGATCTTGTTGGCGGGATCAAGCGCATCGCCGATATCGAAGTGTCGGTGTCCGCCTATCCGGAAAAACATCCGGACAGCGCAACGATCGACGCCGACATCGACATGCTCAAGGCCAAGGTCGATGCCGGAGCGAGCCGCGCGATCACCCAGTTCTTTTTCGAAAACAGCCTTTACCTCCGCTATCTGGAGCGCGTGCGCGCGAGCGGCATCGCCATCCCGATTGTGCCCGGCATCCTGCCGGTACAGAATTTCAAGCAGACCAAGAATTTCGCCGCACGCACCGGCGCGTCCGTGCCCGATTGGCTTACCCGGCGCTTCGACGGTCTCGAAAACGACCCGGCAACGCGCAAGCTTATCGCAGCAGCCGTCGCCGCCGAGCAGGTGCTCGACCTCGTCGATCATGGCGTCACCGATTTTCACTTTTACACGATGAACCGCGCCGACCTCGTCTACGCGATCTGTCATCTGTTGGGACTGCGCTCCGGCACAGAGCACGGTGCGGTTCCCACCCCTACCCGCGTCGAAACGCAACAGGCCTGAACCCGATAGGAGCGTCAGTGCCCGAGCCGACCAAAGAGACGACGCTGCGCCGCCTTGCCGCGGAGCGGATTCTTGTGCTTGACGGTGCGATGGGGACGATGATCCAGGCGCTCAGTCTGGATGAAGAAGGCTATCGCGGTTCCCGCTTCGACGCCTGGAACCGCGAAGTCCGCGGCAACAACGACCTCCTCAATCTCAGCCGGCCGGACGCGGTGCGCGCCATTCATCTCGCCTATTTCCGCGCCGGCGCCGACATCGTTTCGACCAACACATTCTCGTCGACGCGCATCGCGCAAGCCGACTACGGCATGTCGGAGATCGCTTATGAATTGAACCTCGAAGGCGCGCGGTTGGCGCGCGAGGCTGCGCGCGCCGCACAAGGCGAGGACGATCGCCAGCGTTTTGTCGCGGGCGCCATCGGCCCGACCAACCGGACCGCTTCGATTTCGCCCGACGTTCTCAATCCGAGCTTTCGCGCAGTTACCTTCGACGAATTGCGCGTTGCCTATACCGAACAGGTCCGCGGACTGATCGACGGCGGCGTCGACGCGCTGCTCGTCGAGACAATCTTCGATACGCTCAATGCCAAGGCCGCCATTTTCGCCTGCGACGAGGTGATGGAGGAGCGGGGCGTCATCTTGCCGGTGATGATTTCGGGCACCATCACCGACCGCTCCGGACGGCTGCTCTCCGGGCAGACGCCGGAGGCATTCTGGAATTCGGTGGCGCATGCCACGCCGTTGTCGATCGGATTGAATTGCGCGCTCGGCGCCAAGGAGATGCGCGCCCACATTGGCGAACTTGCGCGTGTCGCCGATACGCTAATCTGCGCCTATCCAAATGCCGGTCTGCCCAACGAATTCGGCCATTACGACGAAGGCCCCGAGACCATGGCAGCGCTGATCGGCGAATTCGCCGATGCGGGCATCGTCAATATCGTCGGCGGCTGCTGCGGTACCACACCCGACCACATCCGCGCCATCGCCGCCGCCGTCGCCGGCAAGGCGCCGCGTCAAATTCCGAGCGTCGCGCCGCTGTTGCGGCTTTCCGGCCTCGAGGCCTTCACGCTGACGCCGGCTATTCCATTTGTGAATGTCGGCGAGCGAACCAACGTTACTGGCTCGGCGCGCTTTCGCAAGCTCATCACCGCCGGCGACTACGCGGCCGCGCTCGCGGTAGCGCGCGACCAGGTGGAGAACGGCGCGCAAATCCTTGACGTCAACATGGACGAAGGCCTACTCGATTCCGAGAAGGCGATGACGACGTTCCTCAATCTCATCGCCGCGGAACCCGACATTGCCCGCGTGCCGTTGATGATTGACTCCTCGAAATTCTCGGTGATCGAAGCCGGATTGAAATGCGTGCAGGGCAAGGCAGTCGTCAATTCGATCTCGCTTAAGGAGGGTGAGGACGCCTTCATCCGCCATGCCCACTTGGTGCGCCGTTACGGTGCGGCGGTCGTGGTCATGGCGTTCGACGAAGCCGGCCAGGCCGATTCATTGGAGCGCAAGACGGCCATCACCGCACGCGCCTATGACATTCTTGTCAACCGCGTCGGCTTTCCCCCGCAGGACATCATCTTTGATCCGAACGTATTTGCCGTGGCGACCGGCATGGAGGAGCATAACGGATATGGCGTCGCGTTCATCGAAGGCGCGCGCTGGATCAGGCAAAACCTGCCGCACGCGCACGTCTCCGGCGGCGTGTCGAACTTGTCCTTCTCGTTCCGCGGCAACGAGCGTTTGCGCGAGGCCATGCATGCGGTGTTTCTCTACCACGCCATCGCCGCCGGAATGGACATGGGCATCGTTAATGCCGGCCAGATCGCTGTCTATGACGATGTCGACGCCGAATTGCGCGAGGCTTGCGAGGACGTCGTGCTCAACCGTCGTGTCGATGCCGCCGAAAGGCTGCTCGCGCTCGCCGAACGCCACCGCGGCGCAGGCAAGGAAAAAAAGGAGGCCGATCTCTCGTGGCGCGAATGGCCGGTCGAGAAACGGCTGTCGCATGCGCTGGTCCACGGCATCACCGATTTCATCGCTACCGATGTCGAAGAAGCCCGCCTCAAGGCCGCCCGCCCGATCGCGGTGATCGAAGGCCCGCTGATGGACGGCATGAACGTCGTCGGCGATCTGTTCGGCTCGGGCCGGATGTTCCTGCCGCAGGTAGTCAAGTCGGCGCGAGTCATGAAGCAGGCTGTCGCCCATCTCCTGCCTTACATGGAACAGGAAAAGGACGGACGTCAGCATTCCTCTTCGAACGGCAAAATCGTAATGGCGACGGTCAAGGGCGACGTACATGACATCGGCAAGAACATCGTCGGCGTGGTCCTCGCTTGCAACAATTACGACGTCGTCGATCTCGGCGTGATGGTGCCGGCGGAGAAAATCCTCCAAGCCGCGATTACCGAACAAGCGGACATCATCGGCCTCTCCGGCCTCATCACGCCTTCGTTGGACGAGATGTGCCACGTCGCCGCCGAAATGGAGCGACAAGGATTCGACGTGCCGCTCCTCATCGGCGGCGCGACGACGAGTCGCGTGCACACCGCGGTAAGGATACATCCCAATTACCGGCGCGGGCAGACAATCTATGTCAACGACGCGAGCCGCGCCGTCGGCGTGGTTTCCTCGCTGCTGTCGCGCGAGACGCGACAGCACACCGTCAACGAAGTGCGCGCCGAATATGCCCGCATCGCCGCCGCCCATGCGCGCAGCGAAGAGACCAAGCACCGCCTGTCGCTCGCTGATGCCCGCACCAACGCGCTGCGGCTGAATTGGTCGGGGAACTATCTACCGCCAAAGCCGGCACTCCTCGGCACTCATCTGCTTCCCGATATTCCGGTTGCCGAGCTCATCGACTTCATCGATTGGACGCCGTTCTTTGCAACCTGGGAGCTCAACGGCAAATTCCCAGCCATCCTTGACGACGCCAAGGTGGGCGAGGCCGCGCGCGGCCTGTTTGACGACGCGCAGGCGATGCTGCGCCGCATCGCCAGCGAGCGCTGGTTCGAAGCCCGCGCCGTGATTGGATTGTGGCCCGCGAATAGCGAAGGCGACGACATCCTCATTTTCGCCGACGAATCGCGCAAAGCGCCGGTCGCGGCCTTGCATACGCTCCGCCAGCAACTGCCGCGCCGCGAAGGCCGCGCCAACGTTGCGCTGGCCGATTTCGTGGCGCCACGTGTGAGCGGGCTCCCCGATTACGTCGGGGCGTTTGCGGTGACGGCCGGCATCGGAGAGGAGGCCGTGGCCGAGCGATTCAAACACGCAAACGACGATTACTCCGCGATTATGGCCAAGGCGCTCGCCGACCGCCTTGCCGAGGCGCTGGCCGAACGGCTGCACCAGCGCGTGCGGAAGGAATTCTGGGCCTACGCGCCCGACGAGGCTCTTATGGCCGGCGATCTGATCGCCGAGAAATATCGCGGCATCCGTCCGGCGCCGGGCTATCCGGCCCAGCCCGACCATACCGAAAAAGCGACTTTGTTCAGGCTCCTCGACGGCGAACGGCAGACCGGCGTGCGGCTGACCGAAAGCTTCGCCATGTGGCCCGGTGCTTCGGTCTGCGGCTTTTATTTCAGCCATCCTGAAAGCTATTATTTCGGCGTTGGCAAGATCGAACGCGATCAGGTCGAGGACTATGCCAGGCGCAAGCGCTGGACGCTGGCGGAAGCCGAAAAATGGCTGGGGCCGATTCTGAATTACGACGCCCTGGCGGCGGCGCGCAACGCTGCGGAATAGCGCCTCTCTTGCTCGGAAATATGATCAACAATCAATCAGCGGCGCACGCAGTTCCGGCGTCCTTGTCCCCGAGCAGTGGCGAATGCCGGGGCGTGCTAACGTTGCGCGGGGCAATTGATGACACGGAGCACGCAGATGGCCCAGCTTTTGGTGATGTACAAAACTCCGCGCGACACTGCCGCCTTTGACAAGCATTATTTCGAGAAACACCTTCCAATCGCAAAAAAGATCCCTGGTATGAAAAAATACGAGGTCAGCCAAGGTCTCGTTGCAACACCGGCTGGGCCGTCCGGATATCATCTGATCGCGGCACTGCAGTTCGACAATCTCGCGACTATCCAGAAGGCTTTCGGCAGCGCCGAAGGACAGGCGGCAGTCGCCGACGTGCAGACTTTCGCGACCGGCGGCGTGGACATCCTGATGTTCGATACGCGTCAGGTGTAAGCGAGCACGACCGATCGCCGCCGTAAACTCCGAATCAAAAGCACCGGAGCGAAAATCGCTCCGGTGTTTTTATTCCCGACCGCCGGTTGGACTTAAGGCGGCCCTTGATGGTTTCTAGCGTTTGGACTTTAGGAAACTCAGAAGGCCCCCAGCAGAACCGCACCAACAAAAAAGAACGCGGCGCCCACCGCTAGCACATTGAGCTTCATCGTGAGGTCCACGCGTCGCACCTCCATCACAGTTGTGCCGGGGGCGAATCTAGCAGAGATCGACTCGTGACAGAAGCAAATCAGTTGCTGCACCGCGGCAAAAATTTTGCGCAACGCAATTTGACAATGTAATTTTGCCAACTTCATGAGATTTGAAAACAATTTGCCGCGGATAAACGGTTACGCTTGCGACGAATGATATCTTATGCACAAGGACGCGCGCTGACGCAGCCTTTGCGGCGGTATTCTTTCCGCAAAGGCTATCGACCGGCGCGAAAATATCGAGCTAAAAGGATCAGAAGCCTTTGCCTTCGATCAGCGCGACGATCCGCGCCGTCGCGCGGCGCACGAAAGGAAATGCAACGTAGGCGGTCACCGCGGCCACCGGCCAGCCGACGAGGAAAGCGAAGAGCCAGCGCCGCGCGAAGTCGACACGAAAGCCGATGTTTACATAGGTCACGGCGGCACTCGCAACAAAGACAACGAGTGCGGTGGCGAGAATTGGAAATATAAATTTCGCCTTGCCTTCCATGGATCCCCTCCCCGTCACGTTTGCGATGTGGCCTTAAAGGTGACGCCGGATCAAGGGCCGAGACACCGCGACATGGTTAACACCTCCCTTCAGTGCGAAAGCTCGACATCATTGAACAGTCCTTAACGGAAATTCTCGCATTGTCCGCGCATGTCGCGTTGCGTTCAGTTGTCGCTGTTGGGCTCCGCCGCCGTTGCCGCTCTGATCGCGCTGGCCGGCTGCAGCCATAATTTTTACGGCGGTGAGCGCGAGAGTTGGCGTCACGATGCCGAGGTCTCCTGCCTGAATTCCGGCGCTGTGAAAGACAGTTCGGAACGCGTGCGTGTCTCTGCGATCAGCGGACCCGGCATTTGCGGCGCCGATTTTCCCATCCGCGTATCGGCGTTGGGCGAGAGCGCGCCGCTCGGCTACGACGACGAGCCGGTGCGTCCGCCGGGCGCCGTACCGGATGGCGCGATGCCGCAGCATTGGCCGGTGATCCAGTCGAACGCATTGCCGCCGCCGCCAGGCGCTCTATCGCCATACGGCCCCCCGCAATACGGCCCGCCACAACCAGCACCGGTACAAGCACGCCCTTCGCCATCCGCTCCAGTGCAATCTGGCCCGATGCAAGCCGCCCCGCAAACCGGTCAGCCAATGTCGCTCTATGCGCCGGGCGTCCCGGAGCCGGGCGAAGACGACGCGGGCTTTGAGCCCACGCCGCCGCAGCCTTACGGCGGCGCGCCCGGCGCGCGCGGAAACACGGCACCGGCGGCCCAGTATCCACCGGGAAATTATCCGTCTCCGGCATACACGCCGCGCCTCCAACCGCCACAACTTGGGGCGGAAGAGCACGTGCCGCTCGGTTGGCCACACACTCCTAGTGTGACCGGATCGGTCGGCCCGGTCGAGGTGAAGCCCGTGGCGACGCTGGCCTGCCCCATTGTCTCGGCGCTCGACCAATGGATTAGCGCGGCGGTACAACCGGCGGCGATGCGCTGGTTCCACCAGCCGGTCATCGAGATCAAACAAATCTCCGCCTATTCGTGCCGCGGCATGAACGGGAACCCGAACGCGCATATTTCCGAGCACGCTTTCGGCAACGCGCTTGACATTGCCGAGTTTGATCTTGCTGACGGGCACAAAGTCAGTGTGCAATACGGCTGGCACGGCGCGCCGGAGGAGCAGGGCTTTCTGCATGACGTGCAGCTGGCGGCCTGCGAGGAATTCACCACCGTGCTCGCACCCGGCGCCAACGTCTATCACTACAATCACATCCACTTGGATCTGATGCGGCGCGCAAGCGGCAGGCGCATTTGTCAGCCCGCCGCAATTCCGGGCGAAGTCGTCGCCGAACGCGCGCGGTCGCACTATGCCGCACAGCATTACGGCGATCCTGGCACCACCGGCTCAATCAAACCAAAGCCGTCGCGGCGCGCGCTCGGCTATTCCGGCGAAGTTGACGATAGCCTGCCGCTCGCGGTCCCGGGCGAGGATTGATGGCGCTTCGCTGCCCCCTCCTCACTTCCGCGGCCAAACGCCGATATCTTCGAGTTCCTTCATCGCCTTGTCGGTGAATTCAGCTTTCGGGCCGTTGCCGCCGATCACGAACATGAGAATCGCGTCCTCGCCGGAATCCGCCGGCTTAATATTCTCAAAGCGGCGGATCGCACCGGGCGGAAAGGAAATGACGTCGAGCGGATTAAGATCGACCGACTCGACCTTGCCTTCTTTATTTTCCCAGGAGCAGCGCCACACACCGGTCATCGGAATGAAAGTCTCGTTGGTGTCATGATTATGCATCATCGGACCCTTGCCGGGCTTGGCGCGGCAATAGCCGAGATTGAAGCCTTCGGAGATCGGAATGGCGGAAAGCCGCGACGCATCGTCGCCGACCGGCGACGTGACCGAGCCGCCTTCGTCGTCAGGCGGCTGAAAGCCGATGACGTTGTAGAGTGTCCGCTCGCAGTGCGGCGACCTGCTGTCGGGCAGCCCGCCGTCGGAGCCCTTAAGGTCCTTAAAGCGCGCCACGCGCTTCATCATATCGGCTCGCGAAATGCCGAATTTCGGCAACGTCTCCATGATGTCTCCTCCACTTTCAGCTTTGAATTTTGATTTTCCCTGCGAGGGTTGTCAATGACCGCGCGAACGCTCAGTTCCGCCCACCCGCCTCCATATGCGCGAGCAACGCCGCCGTCGGCCAGCAATCGACCTTGAGAGTGTTGCGCTTCTGATAGTCACCGAGCGCGGCGCGCGTCTTCATCCCGGCCTTGCCGTCGATCTTGTCGTGGTAGTAGCCGCGCGCGGTGAGAATTTCCTGCATGCGGTTGAGATCGCGGGTGGAAAGCTGCGCGACGTTGCCCCACGGCGTCTCGAACGGCCGCGGATCGACGATGCGATCGCTGAGATGCCCGACGAACAGAACGTAGAGGTCGGAGAAATTGTATTCCTTGATGACGAAATAGTTCTTGGTAGCGAGGAAGGAAGGGCCGTAAAGGCCAGCCGGCTGCAGCAGCGACGCGGTCTCGGCCCGTTCCACCGCCGACAGCGTGCGGCCGTAGGCCGGCACGAAGCCGCCGCCGAGCCAATCGCCGATCAGCCGCGTATTTTCCGGAACGCCGGTCGTGCAGTCGACGTTGGCAGGCGGGTGCGCTTCATAAGCCCAGCGCAGATCGCGCTGCCAGCCCTTGTCGACGAGCTGCTTCGCAGCCGAAGCAAGCGCATCCGGCACCGAGTGCCAGATATCGCGTCGGCCGTCGCCGTCGAAATCGACGGCGTATTTGTAAAATTCCGACGGCAGGAATTGCGTCAGACCCATCGCGCCCGCCCACGAGCTTTTCATATCGGGAAGCCTGACGTAGCCGTCTTCCAGCATTTTGAGCGCGAGCAGAAATTCGCCTTGAAACTTTTCCTTGCGTTTGCCGAGATAGGCCTGCGTCGCCAGCACGCGAACGGCGCTGTGCGTATCGGCCGCACGCCCGTAATCGGTCTCGCGACCGTAGATCGCAAGCACGACGGCCGGACTGACGCCGAACTGTTGCTCGATCGCGGCGAGCGGCGCGCGGTATTGATCGAACAGCTTGCGGCCGTGCGCCGCGAGCTGCTCGATGGCCGTCTCCTTGAGATAATCCGCGGGCGTTTGCACGAATTCGGCCTGACCGGCTGAAGGCTTTTCCGGTCGCCCGGGAATGTCGAGGTCCGGCAGCGACAAATCGGGCGCGAGCCCGTGCGTGGCGGTGTCGAACGTCGCACGCGACACCCCCAACTCCTGCGCTTGCGGCCACAACGATTGCACCCAGGCCTGGAATGCCGCATCGGCCGCCAATGCGCCGTCGATGCGCAGAAACCCGCTCAGCAAAGCGGCGCAAAAGAAGTACGGGGCGATTCTCACGCCCCGACTGTCACCGCAGCCCGGGCGGATTGCAATCCATCATGAGGCTTTTGCCTGCTGCCGCGGCGGCGGTCCAGGCGGCGGCATCGTATTCTGAAAACTCTGCCGCGCGGCGACGCGCTGGTAATAGTCCCAAAGGCGCTCTGCCGCCGCGAAAGCCGCCGCACCCTCGGGGAACTTTTGCAGATAGAACAGGATCGGCATCAGATTGATGTCGGCATAGGTAAAGCTGTCGCCTACGAGGTACCCGCCCTTGGCGACGGCGCGATCCAGAAGATCGATCTCTTGCCTCACCGCGGGCGCCACGGCATCGATCGCCTTGCGATCCGGCAAACCGTCGCTGGTTTTCGGGAAGATGTAGTTGAACAGATAGGTGCGGATCATGGTCCCATCCATCCTCGTATTGACCAGCGACACCCACTGTTCGGTCAGCGCGGCCTGGCGCGGGTCGGTTGGTATCAATTTCGGACCTGGAAAACTAAGATCCAGGTACGTCGCAATCGCCTTCGACTCGCACAACTCGAAATCGCCGTGACGCATCACCGGAATTTTACCGAATGGATGGATGGCGAGCACGTCCGCCGAATGTGGCGACGCGTCTTTGAGCTTGTACGGAACCGACTTTTCTTCGCACACCATGCGGGCGACCCGAACATAAGTCGACCGCGCCCAGCCGATGATTTCCACGGTTGGCATGCTGGCCTCTCCCATTGGTTCCGCTGTGCCCTGTCGATGGCGGCGGTGCCAAGGCAGGCAGCACAATACTTAACCAGAAGGTTAACTTTAGGCCGCGATTTAAGTCTGTCAAGCCTTCGCTGGTTGTAGCGCGCGCGAACGCCGTGCCAGCCATTGACGGTCGCTGACTATCGTATAGCCACGATGAACAAGCGCGGAAATTTCAACAAGACCCGGCCGTCCACGCGCGGCTCGTACGCAGCGGCGATCTTTTCCGTGTAAGCGGCGAGAAATTGCCCGCGCGCAGCGGCATCGAGCGGGGAAAGATACGGTTGCAACGCGGAGCCCTTGAACCATTCGACGATGGCCTGGGGCGTCCCCATCACGTGATTGTAGATGCTGTGCCAGATGTCGACCTGCGCGCAAACCGGTTCGAGCAGATCGTAATAGGCCTCGGGCGGCGGCAGATCGCCGCGCGGCGCGGCGCGGAGCCCCGGGTTGTCCACCCACGGTCCACTCGCGGCTACCTCGCGCTGAAGGACGTGAGAGGGCTCGCGCGTATTGTCCGGCATCTGCACCGCGAGCACGCCACCCACCGGCAGGGCTTCGAGCAATCGGCGTAACACCTGCGGATGATCCGGTATCCATTGGAACGACGCATTGGCGAACAGGAGGTCGGCGCCCGGTTCCGCCGTCCAGGACGCGATATCGGCCTCGACGAATTTGCACTTGGGCAGCCGCTCACGCGCCTTGCGCAGCATGTCGGGGGAGGAGTCGATCCCGACGATCTCGGATTGTGGAAACCGCTCGACCAGAAGCTCGGTCGAATTGCCCGGCCCACAGCCGAGATCGACCACGAGGCGGGGATGCTGCAACGGCACCTGCGCCAGAAGATCGCGCGGCGGCCGGGTGCGCTCATCTTCGAATTTCAGGTATTGCCGCGCGCTCCAGTCTTCCATCGCCGCATGTTCCGCTTCGCTCGATCACTCCGCGGGGGCCGCATGCGCGCTCGCAACGCCGGAAACCGAAGCCTTCGAGCGGTCCGCCCCAAGCAGCATATACACCGCGGGAACCACGAACAGTGTAAACAACGTGCCGATGGAAAGGCCGGCAGCGATCACAAGACCCATTTGAAAGCGCGACACCGCGCCGGCGCCCGCTGCCGTGATCAGCGGCACCACGCCGAGCACCATGGCGGCGGTTGTCATGAGGATCGGCCGAAGCCTGATGGCCGCGGCTTCTTCGATGGCCGTGCGCTTTGAACGGCCCTCGGCCTGGAGATCGTTGGCAAACTGCACGATCAAAATGCCATGTTTGCTGATCAGCCCCATCAGCGTCACCAGCCCGACCTCGGTGTAGATGTTGAGCGAGGCGCCGGCGACCCCGACGCTGACGAAGATCAGCGCACCGGCGATCGACATCGGCACCGACACCAGGATGATGACCGGATCGCGGAAACTTTCAAACAACGCGGCCAGCGCGAGGAAAATGATGATCAGCGCGAAGCCGAACGTGGTGACGAAGCCGCTGGTCTCCTGAACGTATTGCCGGCTCAGACCGCCGTAGTCGACCGAATAATCCCGGGGCAGCGTGCGCTCCGCCAGACTTTGCAGATACCCGATCGCGTCGCCTTGGGCGACGCCCGGCATGGCGACGCCCTGGATGGTCGCGCTGTTGAGCTGCTGGAAGTGGTTGAGCGATTCGGGGACGGTCACGGTCGAGACGGTCGCGACCGTGGACAACGGCACCAGCGTGCCATCGGCGGTACGGATGTGGTAGTCGAGCAATTGCCGCGGATTCAGCCGGAACCGCTGCTGCACCTGCGGGATGACCTTGTACGAGCGCCCGCTCATGCTGAAATAGTTGACGTAGCCGCCGCCGAGCATCGAGGCGAGCGCGCCGCCGACGTCGCTCATCTTCAACCCGAGCTGCGCGGTCTTGTCGCGATCGATGGAAATGTTGGACTGCGGATTGTCGATCTTCAGGTCGCAATCGAGAAAGATGAACATTCCGCTCTTCTGCGCCTCATGCAGAAAATCCTGCGCGATATTGTACAGGCGTTCGAAGGGCTCGGTGGTGCCGATCACGAACTGAACGGGCAAGCCGATACTTCCCGGCAGCGGCGGCGGCTGAAACGCGACAACCCGCACGCCGGCGATCTTGGTGACCTCCTGCTGCACCTCCGGCTGGAGCTTGTTGCTGGATTTCGCGCGATGGTCCCACGGTTTGAGCACCATGCCCGAAAGCGATTGGCCGGGCACGTCGATCTGGAAGACGTGCTCGGTCTCCGGATACTTTATGAACGTCCCATACACGGCGTGCGAGTAGAGCTGACGTTGCTTGAGCGTGGCATTCGGCGCGGCGATCGATTGGGTGATGATAACTCCCTGATCCTCCTGCGGAGCAAGCTCGGTATGGGCGGTGACGAACAAGAAATAGATGCTCGACAGCACCAGTAAAGCGAAGACCACGGTGACCGGCAGGTAGTTCAGGCTGCCATGCAATCGGCGCTCGTAAGCGCCCTGCAGCCAATTGAAGCCGCGGTCGATGTAATAGGTAAGCTTCTCCTCCCAGCCGCGGTGCTGCGGATCGTGCGCCTTGAGCAGGCGCGAACACAGCATCGGCGACAGCGTGAGCGCAACGATGCCGGAAACAGTCACAGCGCCGACCAGGGCAAAGGCGAATTCCGCAAACAGCGCGCCGGTTAGGCCACTTTGGAAGCCGATCGGGACGTAGACGGCACCCAACACGACCGTCATCGCGATGATCGGCCAGCCGAGCTCGCGCGCCGCCGCGACCGCCGCGGGGACCGGCGCCACCCCTTCCTCAAGATGACGGTTGACGTTCTCGACGACAATTATGGCGTCGTCGACGACGAGGCCGATGGCGAGCACAAGCGCCAGCAAGGTGAGGAGATTGATCGAATATCCGAGCGCCAGAAGGATGATGAGCGTACCGACCAGCGACAGCGGTATGGCGACGGTCGGTATGAGCGACGAACGCACCGAACCAAGAAACATGAACACGACGAGCGTGACGATCGCCAGCGCCTCGACCAGGCTCAGCACCACCTCATAGATTGCCGCATTCACGAATTCGGTGGAATCGTAGACGATCTCGCCGTTGAGCCCGCGCGGCAACTGCGACTGGATGTCGGGCCAGATTTTGTGCACGCCGCCTACCACCTCCAGTAGATTGGCGGCGGGCGCGACCTGGACGCCGATATAGACCGCCTGCTTGCCGTCGAAGCCGACTTCGGATTCGTAGTCCTCGGAGCCGAGCGAAACGTTGGCGACGTCCTGCAAGCGCACCACCGCGCCGTTGCTCTGCTTGATGACCAGGTTGCGGAATTCGGCGGCAGAATGCAGGCCGGTCGACGCGGTAAGATTGACCTGCACCATCTGGCCTTTGGTGGTGCCGATGCCGGAGATAAAGTCATTGGCGGCAAGCGCCACGCTGACGTCCGTCGCCGTCAGCCCGAACGCGGCAAGCTTTTGCGGGTCGAGCCACGCGCGCAAAGCAAACACCTTCTGGCCGAGCAGCTCCGCGGTCTGAACGCCCGATATGGTCTGCAGCTTGGGCTGAACCACACGCGTCAGATAATCGGTGATCTGGTTCGGTGCGAGTGTGTCGCTGTTGAAGCCCAGATACATTGCGTCGATGGTCTGGCCGATCTTGACGGTCAGCACCGGCTGCTGCGTTCCGGTCGGCAGCTGATTGAGGACCGAACTGATCTTGGTGTTGATTTCGGTCAGTGCCTTGTCGGCATCGTAATTGAGCCGTAGATAGATCGTGATGGTGCTGGTGCTGCTCTGGCTCGTCGACGACATGTAGTCGATGCCGTAGGCCTGGGCGACGGCGATTTCGAGCGGCGTGGTGATGAAGCCGGCCACCACGTCGGGATCGGCGCCGTAATAGGTCGTGGTGACGGTCACAACCGCGTTCTCGGTCCGCGGATATTGCAGTACCGGGAGCGCATAGTAGGCGCGCACGCCCAGTACCAGGATCAACAGGCTGATGACCGAGGCAAGAACCGGCCGGCGAATGAAGATATCGGTGAAGTTCATGTCGGCACTACTAACGATCGACCGGAACGGGCGCTGCGTCAGCCGTCGGCGTGACCGTGTTGTCGATTAAAACTACCGATCCGTTGTGCAGCTTGATCTGGCCGGCGGTAACGATCATGTCACCCTCCTCGATGCCCTTGAGCACCGCGACCTGATCTCCGCGCGTCGACCCGGTCGTGACGAAGCTCTGGCGCGCGATCAGTTGCGGCTTGCCGTCGGCATCGGGGCCTTTGTTGTCGATGACGTAGACCGTATCTCCGTACGGATTGTAGGTGATCGCGGTCTGCGGCAGTGTCACGTATGTCTTCGGCGAGCCGATCGTGATGTCGACGGTCGCATACATACCCGGCAACAGCTTGTGGTCCGGGTTTTTCAGCGTCGCACGAACCTGCACGTTGCGGCTGCCGGTATCGACCTTCGGATTGATCGCCGATATCTCGCCGGTAAAAGTCCGCTCCTTGAAGGCATCGACTTTCACCATCACCGATTGCCCAAGCCGCACCTGATCGACGGATTGTTGCGGTACGAAAAAATCGACAAAGATCGGATCGAGCGCCTGCAGCGTCACAATCACTGTGCCGGGCCCAAGATATTGTCCTAGATCGACGGCGCGAATCCCGAGATGGCCGGCGAACGGAGCCCGCAACGTTTTCTTGTCCAGAATGGCTTGCTGCTGGGCCACCTGCGCCTTGGCGTTCTTGAGGTTGGCGGCATCCGTGTCCAGGGTTGCCTGGCTGACCGCCTGCATCTTGAATTGCTTCTGGTCGCGCTCGTACGTGATATCACTCAAGTCCGCCATCGCCTGCAGCGAGTGGAGCCTGGCGACGTCGTCCTCGGTGCGCAATTTTAGAAGTGGCGCTCCCTCTTCGACGTCGTCGCCGGAATTGAACGAGATCGATTCGACGACGCCGGAAACTTCCAGCGACAAATCTGCGCCCTTGACCGCGCGCAGCGAGCCGATCGCTTCGATCCTCGACTGCCATTCGCTGTTGGCGGCCTTGGCGGCCGAGATGGTCTGCGGCGGGTTGCTCAAGGCGCTGATGAACTTCTTGATCATCACCGTCTTGAACGCCTGGAATCCGAAAATTCCACCGAACACGATGGCGACCGCCACGAGCATGATCACCATGCGTTTGATCATTTGATGGGCTCCGTTTTTGCGGGCGGCGGCGTATCGCTCGCGGCTTGCACGATTTGCGGCTCGGGACTGTACGGATCGGGCACAACGTCGACGCGGTTCCACCAGCCGCCCCCCAGCGCCGCGAACAGCGCCGCAGTATCGGCATAGCGCGCCGCTTGCGCCTGCACCAACGCCAGCAGCGCCTGCTGATAGCTGCGCTGCGCGTTGAGGAGGATGATGTAAGTAATGGCGCCAAGCCGATACTGGCCGCGGGTAAGATCGAAGGTGTCGGATGCCGCCCGCACGGCACGCTGCTGTGCCTTCAGCGTGGCCGCGTCAAATTGAAGCGCCCGCAGCGCGTCGGCGACGTTCTGAAAAGCCGTCAGGACGGTGCTGCGATATTGCGCGTCTGCCACGTCAAAGGCCGCTCTGGCAGCGCGCTCCTGATGCATCAACGTAAAGCCGTGGAAGATCGGCTGCGTGCCGGCCGCTCCCAGACTCCAGATCGCGGTCGCCGGCGTAAACAGCGCCGCCGTTGTCAAAGCCGAGCTGCCGTACGCCGCCGTGAGACCGAATTGCGGCAGCCTGTTGGCGACGGCCACGCCGATCAGGGCGCTGGCCTGATGCAGTTGCGATTGAGCGGCGCGCACATCGGGCCGTTGCTCGACCAGCTGCGTCGGCAGGCTTACCGGCAGAGGGGTGGGCAGGCGGAACGAGGCGAGGGTCAGATGATCGCGCCGCGTATCGTTGGGAAAGTGGCCGATCAGCGCCAGCAGCACGTGGTGCTGCTGCTCCAGTTGCTTTTGCAGCGGCGGCAATGTCGCTTCGGTCGTTGCCACCTCCGATTCTTGCGTCAAGACGTCGGCACGAGTAGCGGCGCCGGCCTGGAATTGATTGCGCACCACGACGAGCTGATCACTTTCCGCCTTGATGATCTCTTCCGTTGCCACGATCTGCCCGCGCAACGACGCCTCCTGTACCGCCGCCGTCACGACGTTCGCGGTCAGCGTCAGATAAGTCGCTTCAAGCTCATAGCGCTGATATTCGGTCAGCGCCGCGTTCGCCTCGATCTGCCGGCGCTGGCCGCCGAAGACATCGGGCGTGTAAGAGACGTTCACCGTCGCTTGATAGAGATTGAAAATTTGCGGGGGGCCGGCCAAACCGAATTCCGCCTGCGAGAGTTGCTGCGGCGTGGCGGAAGCGTTCACATCGACGTTCGGCAAGAGCTTGCCGCCGGCGGCGTAAAGGTTCTCCTTGGCCTGCCACAGGGACGCCTGCGCGGCTTGCAGGCTCGGATTGGCGCGGAGCGCTTCGGCAATCAGTGCGTCGATCTCCTTCGAATGAAACACCTTCCACCACTCGCCCGGGATGTCGCGGCCCATGACGAACTGTTGGGCGGCGCCGCCGGGACCATTGGCCGCTACCGTCGTCACGGGCGGCGTGTCGGACGTGTAGCCGCCTACCGGCGGCGCCGGGGGCGGGGCAAAGTCAGGCCCGACGGCGCACGCGCCCAACATGAAGAGCGACAACCCCATACCAGCAGCCCTCGGCCCCAAAAAGCCGAGACGCGACAAAAACTTGGCCCCACGCCCGCCGGTTGGCCGGCTATGGCGCGACCTGTACCCCAACCACTTCCGCACTTGTCTACCCCTTAACAAAGGTAGACTAGTTATTTACTATCCGGTTAGTCAATAACCGTAGTCTGGCTTGTGGAACAGAGGTTGCCGCATGACCGACGTGATGGATACCCGCACGGAAACGCGCCGGCGCCGCAAGGCTGAGCGCCCGCACGAAATCCTGGAAGCCGCCTTCGCCGAGTTTTCGCGCGCCGGTTACGCCGTTACTACACTCGACCAGATCGCCGAACGCGCCGGCGTGACCAAAGGGACGATTTACGTCTACTTCGAAAGCAAGGAACACCTATTTATTTCGATGGTGCGCGAGCTCATGAAAATGACACTCGACACCGTACAGGAGATGTTCGAACGTCACGAAGGCTCGACCGCCGATCTGTTGCGGGCGCAGTTCAGCTTCATCTACCAGCACATCGTGGAAGACCGTCGCAGGCGCGAAGTGGTGCGCATGCTGATCGCCGAGGCGCCGCGGTTTCCTGCCCTCGCCGACCGATATCATGAGGAAATCCATCGGCCTTGCGTGGAGTTGCTCAAACAGGCGATCCAGCGCGGCGTCGATCGCGGCGAGATCCGCCGCTCCGCGGTAACCGAATGTCCGCTGGTCATCATCGCTCCGATCGCGCTCGTCGATCTCTGGATGATGATGTTCGACGATCGCTACCCGCTCGATCTGAAAACGTATTTCGACGCTCACCTCGAACTGGTGCTCAATGGTTTATTGGCGAAGCAGCCGTCGGAATAGCCCCGATGGAGCAAAGCGAAATCCGGGCTATTTGAGGAAATCAGCGGCGGCGGAATTGAGTATGCGGCGGGCGGCTGGCTGACGACGCTCGTTCATCCTTGTGGCGAAAGATCAAGCGTCCTTTTTCCAGATCATAAGGCGAAACTTCCACGGTCACCCGGTCGCCGGCGAGCGTTTTGATCCGGTTCTTCTTCATTTTGCCGGCGGTGTAGGCGATCAGGGCATGGCCGTTATCGAGTTGCACGCGATAGCGCGCATCGGGCAAAATCTCGAGCACCAAACCTTCGAATTGCAGAAGTTCTTCCTTCGACACGCGATGATCCTTTATGGCCTACCGTTTGCCGGCCGAGGCTTTGTTGGCGCGTTCGGCTTCCTTGTCGGCAGTCTCCTTTGCCAGTCGGAGCGCCTTCAACCGCTCGGTTTTCTCACGCAACATTCGGCTGTTGGCCTGATATTCCACCATCGCCTTGGCGCCATCCTTGGCGCGCTCTTCCTTCTTGAAACTTGCTTCGGCCCGCGACCGAGCCTCGCTCGGTTGGGCTTCCCCAGATTTAGACGGCAATGTCATCTCCTTTCGGTGCAACCGCGCGGAAGGCGCGATCTCGCTCTGTTCTAAAGTCTATTCTTCGCTCTTCGCAAAAGTACCAAGAATATATGTGGATATCGCGATGAGGAAATGTAAGCCGCGCCCACCGCAACGCCGGGGAGCGCCAATAGCTTGGCGAGCCCATAGCGCGCGCAGTGGCAAGTCCTCATGCCAGCGACGGCAGTCGCCGTACGAAACCGCCGCGTCAGTGTAGCTGGGTTGAGATTGAGCTGAAGGTCGTCTTGAGCTTGGTGGCCAGATTGGACACGACCGCGATGATCGCCAGCGAGATACCGGCGGCGATTAGCCCGTATTCGATTGCTATGGCGCCGGAGTCATCTTTCAGGAATCGTATCAGAAGGCTTTTCACGGCCGTCAGCCCCAAAGCCACGCAATCGCGCCTAGGAGATGCATGGCGTTGCTATAACGTACTCAAGTTACTAACAACTACCTGACTCAAATAAAAATACATGCTCCCGGTCTTGGCATCTCATGAGGGTTACTACGCGGTGAAATGGAACTTTCGAGCGGCAATTCACAGCTCGAATACGTGATTGTGGCCGCATACAACTGCCACGAGGACTTCGAATTCGATCCACTTACCGCGAGAATTTTTTGTATTTGATCCGCTGCGGCACGATCGAATCCATCCCCAGCCGCCGCATCTTGTCCTTCTCGTAGTCCTGAAAATTTCCTTCAAACCATTCGACGCGGCTTTCACCCTCGAAGGCGAGGATGTGGGTGGCGATGCGGTCGAGGAACCAGCGATCGTGGCTGATGATCACGGCACAGCCCGCGAAATCCTCCAGGGCCTCTTCGAGCGCCCGAAGCGTGTCGACGTCGAGATCGTTGGTCGGTTCATCGAGCAGCAGGACGTTGGCGCCGGATTTGAGCATCTTGGCAAGATGCACGCGATTGCGCTCGCCTCCCGAGAGCTGACCGACCTTTTTCTGTTGATCGGCACCTTTGAAGTTGAAGGCCGAGCAATAGCCCCGCGAATTCACTTCGCGCTTGCCGAGCATGAGCTGGTCGAGACCGCCGGAAATTTCCTCCCACACGGTTTTCTTGCCGTCGAGCGAATCGCGCGATTGGTCGACATAGCCAAGATGCACGGATTCGCCGATCTTGATCGTGCCCTGATCGGGCTTTTCCTGCGCCGTGATCATGCGGAACAGCGTTGTCTTGCCGGCGCCGTTCGGTCCGATGATGCCGACGATACCGCCCGGCGGCAGCTTGAAGGTGAGGTCGTCGATCAAGAGATTGTCGCCAAACCCCTTTTTCAGATGATCGAAGTCGACCACGTTCTGGCCGAGCCGCTCGGCGACCGGAATGACGATCTGCGCGGTCTGCGTCTGCTTCTCGCCGGCCTTTCTCAGCAGATCCTCGTAGCGCTCGTAGCGCGCCTTGGATTTTGCCTGCCGCGCGCGGGGCGACGCCGAGATCCATTCCTGCTCGCGCGCCAGCGTGCGCTGGTGGGCCTCGTCCTCGCGGCCTTCCTGTTCGAGCCGCTTCTGCTTTTGCCTGAGCCACGCCGAATAATTCCCCTCATAGGGTATGCCGCGGCCGCGATCGAGCTCGAGTATCCAGCTGGTGACGTTGTCGAGGAAATAGCGGTCGTGGGTGACGATGAGAATGGCACCCGGATAATTGCGCAGGTGACCTTCGAGCCACATGACCGATTCGGCGTCGAGGTGGTTGGTCGGTTCGTCCAGCAGCAGAAGCTCCGGCTGCTCCAGCAACAGCCTGCAGAGCGCGATCCGCCGCCGCTCGCCGCCGGACAGTTGCGCCACCTCGGCGTCGTCCGCGGGGCAGCGCAGGGCGTCCATCGCCAGGTCGACCTTGGAATCGAGATCCCAAAGCCCCCTGGCCTCGATCTCATCCTGGAGATTGGTCATCTCGTCCGCGGTCTCGTCGGAATAGTTGACCGCAAGCTCGTTGTACCGGTCGACGATCGCTTTCTGCGGCGCCACGCCGTCCATGACATTCTCACGGACTGATTTTTCCGGATCGAGCTGCGGCTCCTGCGCCAGGTAGCCGACGCGGGCGCCCTGTGCGGCCCAGGCCTCGCCGGAATATTCGGTGTCGAGCCCGGCCATGATCCGCAGCAGCGTCGACTTGCCCGCGCCGTTAACGCCGAGCACGCCGATTTTGGCGTCGGGATAGAACTGAAGATTGATGTTTTCCAACACCTTGCGGTTGCCGGGGTAGGATTTGGAGAGCCCCTGCATGTGATAGATAAATTGACGGGCCATGTCTTGGTGCAGGCTGGGCGCCCTGCCCTCTCTCATCGGCGCCGCCCGGAACATCGCGTTGAGACGCGATCCGCAAAAGCGCTCATGTCGGGAAATCTGGCGCTGATGTAACGATCAGGCGCGCGAAGGGCAAGCACCGCCGCCGCCCCGCTCGCCTGCGCAACCCTCGCCGCTGACGCCTCCAGCATCGCCAAATCTCGCAACCATTCGTAAAGCGCGATCGCATTTGCGTCGCGCTTGCTGCTATTTCGTAGCGATTTTTAATGATTTTCCGTCGAAAATTGCATCAAACGGGCGTTTGAACCTCCGGTCCTGCTGGCGCGACCAATAAGTGGCACCAGGAAGGACAATTCCCCAAGGGCGCCGTCGGAAAGGGTCAAACGGGAGCGTGTCATGTGGCTTAACCTCGCAAAGGCCGTCCAAGAGCTGCAGCGGACCTATAGCGAGGCGTTCGACGCCTATCGCCCGGAACTACACTACATGCGCGGCCCAGGTCCGAAATGGCAGGCCAAACGCGCCGGCTCACCACCCCCCGCCGACAGCGCCACCTTGCTGACCGAGATCGCCAACGCCCATGCGTAGCCCTTCCCGTCATTAGCCGCAGACCGTGCAGGACATGCACCGGCAGCGGTTATAATTCCGGACCAGCCGCAAGTTGCGGCGCCCCGGAATGACGAGGTCCCCATGCCGCTCCGCTGCGCAATTCTCGACGATTATCAGAACGTCGCGCTCTCGATGGCCGACTGGTCGAAAGTCGAGGCCGACCTGGAGATCGAGGTGTTCAACGAACATCTTGGCTCGCCGGACAAGGTCGTTGCAGCGCTGCAGGGCTTTGTCATCGTCTGTGCCATGCGCGAGCGCACCGCGTTCCCGCGCGCGGTGATCGAGGCGCTGCCCGATCTGAAGCTCCTGATCACAACCGGAATGCGCAACGCATCGATCGACCTCGAAGCCGCCAAGGCGAAGGGCGTCGTGGTTTGCGGCACGCCAGCCTTCGGCAATGCCACCGCCGCGATCGCGACCGGCCTGATGCTCGAGCTTGCGCGCCACATCGGCTACGAGAACGCACGGCTTAAGGCCGGCGCCACCTGGCAAACCACGATCGGCCTTGACCTCGAAGGCTTGACGCTCGCCCTCCTCGGCCTCGGCAAGCTCGGCACACGCATGGCCGAGATCGGCCAAGCTTTCAAAATGAACGTCATCGCCTGGAGTCAGAACCTCACGCCGGAAAAATGCACGGAAGCGGGCGTCGGGTATGTGAGCCGGGAGGAGTTGTTCCATCGCGCCGATTTTCTCTCGATCCATCTGCAACTGTCGGAGCGAACGCGCGGCCTGATCGGAGCCGAGGAATTCGGACTGATGAAGCCGACCGCCTACCTCATCAATACATCGCGCGGCCCCATCGTCGAGGAGGCGGAACTGATCGCGGCGTTGCGCGAGAAACGCGTCGCCGGCGCGGGCCTCGATGTGTTCGATATTGAGCCGCTGCCGATGGCGCATCCGCTGCGCAAGCTCGACAACGTCGTGCTCACGCCGCACCTCGGCTACGTCGCCGAGCAGAACTATCGGGCGTTTTTCACCGGCATGGTGGACAACATCCGAGCCTTCGTCGACGGAAAGCCGGTGCGCGTGTTGACGTAGTCACCCATGGCGGATTTTGAGCACCAGGATCGTCGCCGTCATCGCGAAAGTGACGATGCTCGAGCCGATCAGCGGCCCGTCGACGATGGCGAGGCCATAGACGAGCCACAACACCACGCCGAGCACACACAGCATCGTACCCGGAAGTGAAATGGCGCGCGTCTCCCGTTCGCGGATGATCTTGATCGCTTGCGGCACCCAGCACACCGTCGTGAGGACCGCTCCGGCTGCGCCGACCGCATCGACGACGACTGGCGCCATCATTCCATTTCCTATTCTAGACCAGCCCCAAGGACTCACCGCCGGGCGCGCATCAGCTCGCACGAATCGTTTTAATTCTAACGGCGCCTCGGTGTGCCAAAGATGACATCGGTCGCGCCGGCGAGCTTTGCGCGCTGAACTTCACGCCCGCCCCGGAACTCCAATAATGTCATCGGATCGTCACGCATGAATCGTAGAATCATCAAGGCGTTGGGTTAGTTTGTCCTCGGGCATGTTGCATAACGGCAGCGGTGCACACCCGATAGAGTCACCAACGCCTGCGGAAATACCATGAACGTCTCCGAGCACACTGCCAGAGTCTTCGACACCGATCTGATCAAGCTGACCCAGATGGTCGCGCAAATGGGCGGCTTCGCCCAGAAGCAGATCACGGACTCAATCGACGCACTGACACGGCGCGACATCGGTCTGGCGCGGCAAGTCATCGCCGCTGATGCCTCGGTCGACGCACTGCAGCGGCAAATCGAGGAAAAAGCCATCGCGACCATCGCGCTCCGGCAGCCGATGGCCATCGATCTACGCGCGCTCGTGGCGATGTTGCGCATTGCCAACGACCTTGAGCGGGTCGGCGATCTCGCAAAGAACATTGGCAAGCGCGTCATCGCGGTAAGCGGCGACAATTCGCAGCGTGCGCTGATGCGCGGGCTCAAACACATGGCAGCGCTCGTGGTCTCGCAACTGGCCGCCGTGCTCGACAGTTTCGTCGATCGCGACCCGGGAAAGGCGTTGCAAGTCTGGAAAGCCGACAAGGAGGTCGACGCGCTCTATGTCTCGCTGTTCCGAGAATTGCTTACCTATTCGATGGAGGATCCGGGCACGATCTCCATGTGCATCCACCATCTGTTTTGCGCCAAGAATATCGAGCGTATCGGCGACCACGCCACCAACATCGCCGAGGCGGTACATTATATGGTGGAGGGTCAGGCCATCGCCGGTGAACGGCCCAAAGGCGACATTTCGAGCTACGTCGGCGAGACGCTCGCATTCGCGGCCAAGGTGCCGGCCTAGCTCCGACTACCGCTGCGCCGCCAAAACCACGCCCCATCGCCGGCCGTTAACCGCTCATTACCAAGAAGTCTTTTGGAGTCATTGGCATACAGTGTCTACCCCTCTGAAATCACTCCATTGATTTCTTTGCGGTTCTAACCCCGGTGTCTAACTCCTGAAACCTGATTGCGATGGCCATTTCGGCAGATTCCATCGCGCATGCCGCGCGGCTCCGCCTCGCGTGCGTGTACAGCGCACAAAAGAGAAGGAACGGGCTGCGCCGCCGCTCGGCGTCGCCTGGCGCGCGCGTAAAACGCACAAAGAGAAGGTACGCGCCCCACCACGCCCTGATGTTGCGACCGGCTGTCCGCGAGGCTGGCTCCGTATCTCAGAACGCCGCGGCCACCGCCGCCGCCAACCAATTCCCAAAAAAAAGCGGCAGCGGCCCATCTCGGTGCCTCTCATCGCTCAGTATGTGCCTCCGACGCGCCATCGCGCACGGCCGTGATGGCTTCGTGAAGTGTCGTGAAAATCCGCCCTTCGCCGATAGCCGCCGCGATGTGGTGCCGGTCCATGTCAGATCGTAGATACGGATTGACACGTGCGAAGGGTTCGACACGCGCGATCTGAAGGAGGCCAAGGCGTTGCTCGATGGGCTGCACGCCTGACAACCAATTTCGAAACGGCCTCTAAGTCTCTACGGCCAGATCGCCCGGGTTCGCGCCTCGGAGCTGGTCTTCATTGCTGGCCAACTCGTAACTGATTTCGATGGCAGAGTCGTCGGCAGGGACGATTTCGACGCGCAGATGAAACAGGTTTTGTCTGACATCGAGAAGGGGTTGAAGGCGGTCGAGGCGTCCTTTGCCAACGTCGTGCAGTTCACAAGGTATTTGGTGCACTCGCAGGACATCGCGAAATTCCGGCGCGTGCGCAAGGAGCTGTTCCCTACGATGTTCCCGACCCACCACTATCCACCCAACACGCTTCTCGTGATAGATC
>Ga0302325_10006954_pt1 | contig 25252 bp, 16 predicted proteins | sample Palsa_T0_2_FD_201948 | JGI IMG/M metagenome (GOLD analysis project Ga0302325, IMG submission 201948) | Peat permafrost microbial communities from Stordalen Mire near Abisko, Sweden - Palsa_T0_2 | ecosystem: Environmental > Terrestrial > Soil > Palsa > Peat permafrost | place: Sweden: Abisko... | reverse complement strand
GCACGAGCAGGAGCAATGGAGTGAGATAGTTCTTCACGCGTGGATTACCAGTAGAACTTTCCAGCCAGTTGAACATTTCTGGATGGAAAGGTGTTTGTAATTTGCCCGAAACTGCTGGGGCAGGAAGCGGGGTTGGCATTGGGGTCGCAACCGGTGTAACCGGTGCCCGATGGAGAGTAGAAATTTGGATGGTTGAAGGTGTTGTATGTCTCGAAGCGGAACTGGGCTCTCATGTTGTCTTTGAAGGTCCAGTTCTTGTCGAGGGAGGTATCCCAATCCTGGTAGCGAGGGCCGCGAAGATCGGAGAAGAAGCGGGGCGTGTTGCCCCAGGTATCGCCGCCATTGACAGCCAGCTTTGAGAATGCGAATGCGCCGGTGTTGAACCACTCGTGGATACCGGGGTGAGAGACGTGAAGGTTCCCGCTGTAGTCCGGCCTTGGATTGCCGCCGAAGGTAGCGATATCGTTGCCGGAGATGCTGATTGGAATTCCTGCCTTGAAGCTTGCGATCCCGGAAAGCTCCCAGCCGCCCAGCACGGCATTCGCGGCGCGACTCATTCCTGAACCGAAGGTCTTGCCGCGGCCAACCGGCAATTGATAGATGTAGCTTGCGACCAGGCTGTGAGGAATGTCGGAGCCGTCGACGCTCTTTTCCGCGGCCAGGTTGTAGTTGTTTGCCGGGCCGCTGTTGCCGTTGTACGACCAGGAGTTGTTGCCCTCGACGTTGTCGAGGAATTTGGAGTAGGTGTAGGAGACCAGCGCGGTCAGCCCCTTGCTGATGCGGTGGTTGTAAGTGACCTGCAGAGAGTTGTAGTCCGAGAAGCCGACGGGCGCATCGACCTCGCCCACGCCCTCGCTCACTGCGGGGCTGCAAAACTGCGGATAGGGCGAAAGCAGCTGATATTGGGGCACCGTCGCGTTGTTCAAATTGCAAGAACTCGACGCGATGTGTCCATAGAACGGATTGGTAACCGCCGTCTGGAGGGTGGTTGTCGGAATCGACAGGTACTGCGGATTCAACTGGTTGTGTTGAAGGGTGCCGCCGTTCATGCGAGTGCCGCGATTGCCAAGATAGTTCACATCGATTGAATCGTTCGACGTTATCGCATATTGCACGCCGAGTAGCCATTGCTGGACATAGGGCGATGAGCGGTTTCTGAAAACGCTGCTGACCCCGTTGCCGAGCTGTTGATATTCGCCCAGCGAGTTTCCAGTGATCTGATTGAAGGTATTATTCCAGGGATCGCTGGCGGTGATGTTGGGGTTGGGGTTGATGCCACCGTTGAGGCTGGTGTTGGCGTTGGTTGCCGCTGCAAACCCATCGGAATCACCGGGGAAGCAGCAAGTAACCGCTTCCGGATAAAAGATGCCATATCCACCATGGATGACTGTCTTATGCCCTATCTGGTACGACAAGCCCAGGCGTGGCGCCCAATTGTGGTAGTTCGGGTTGTATACGTCGCGATTCCCAGGTCCGAGGAACTGGAGCGCGCCCAGATAGGGCGTGCCGACCCCGTAACTGACTGGGTTCAAAACATTCGGATTGAAGGTGGAAGCTTCGTTATGCCGAAAGGTGTCTGGGGTTTGAATCTCGTAGCGAAGGCCCAGATTCAGAGTGAGGCTGTGGGTTGCTCTCCAGTCGTCCTGCACATATTCGCCGAACAGGTGGTTTGAGACCAGGGGGTTATACGAGGTTCCGGCGGTTGCCGAGTCAAGAGTACCGAAAAGCATTTCCGCCACTCCATTGCCAGTCGGAAATGACAATCCTTGGCCTGGATCGGGTCCGCTTGTGAACCCTCCGTTGAATGCCAAAGTGTCCTGGAAGTAATTATGCTGGCTGTCTACCTGCTCCACACCCATAAACCCGAAGTTGAACGTATGCTTTCCATGCAGTTTGATGAAATCCACAGACACGGTACCGATGGGGCCGTGATTGGTGACGGCCTGCTGGTCGTTTCCACCGGGGCCCAGGTTCGACTGGCTACCGACGTCTACGATCGGGAACAGAGGGTAGGTTTGGCTGACGTAAGCTGGAAGTCCGAGGGCAGTTGAGGGGTCGAACCCGAACGACTGGTTATCGGATGTTTCATGCCAAAGTTGGACACCCGCGGTAATGTTCATGGTGAATGTGGGGCTGAATATCTGGGAGAGCCCTGCCCACATGCCCCAACGATTGTTGGGCCGGTTGTTGCCGGGACCGGCTGGGTCGGATCCCCAGTTGTCCGCCGCTCCCGTCTTGGACTCCTTCTTGTAGGAGTAGCGGAAATACGCCCTGGACGAATTGCTGATGTTATGATCGGCCCGGATCAGGTATTCATCTGAGGTGGCAGGCGCGGATGCCGATACAACCAGGTTGTTGGTGAGCCCGGAAGACGTCGCTTTGGGGTAGTAGCTAAGCAGCTTGGCGCCCACTGGATCCAGAGAATAGCCGGCAAAGTTGTTGCTAAGGATGTTCCCCGGAATGGGATTGCGAATGTAGCAGGTGGTCTTGCAATCGCCATTGTTGTTTGCTGCGATATATGTCTGACCGCCTACGGTATAGGATTGGCCATTCGTGATCATGAATGCGCTGCGGGGATCATAAATTTGCCCCACCATGATGGGCCGGCCAAGGTCATCGACTTGCCCAGAATTGCCACCAAGGATCTCGGAAAAGTTGCCGGCGAGAAAGTTGGCATCGGGAACAGTATAGGTGGCGATGCTTGGGGTTGTTACGGTGAAGTGCTCGTATAGGCCGAAGATGAAGGTCTTCTCCCGTTGCTTGTAGATTCCGGGGATGTAGAGCGGACCCCCGGCCGAAGCGCCTGTCTGGTTGCGGCTGAGCTTGGCAATGGGTGTATTGTCGTGGTCCGCAAACCACTGGTTGGCGTCGAGATTCTGGTTGCGGTAAAACTCGTAAGCGGAGCCGTGGAACGAGTTGGTTCCCGACTTCGTGACTACATTCACGACATTGCCTGTGCTCCAACCATATTGAGCGGTGAATGAGTTGTTCTGGATCTTGAATTCCTGAACGGCGTCCACGGAAGGCACATAGATGACCGCGCCCCACTCGGGATCGGTGTCCCATGAGCCATCCAAGAGGAAGGCTGAAGTGCCGAAGAAGCCGCCGGCAAAATTCAGAAAGGAAATGTCCTGATCGGCGTTGTCGGTGCTGTTACTGCCGCCACCCAGCAGCATCTGGCCTTCCGAAGTGTTGTTCACGGAAGAGTTGAGGGTGGCGAGGCCATAGACATTGCGCGTGTTCAGGGGTAGTTCGACGATCTCCTTGGCGTCGATATCTGCCGCCACATTCGAATTTTCGGTGTTCAGGTTGGACGCATCGGCGGTCACGGTGACCGACTGCGCTTCGGACCCCACAGTCAGGGTCACGTTCTGGGTCGCCGAGAGGCCGGCGTCCAGTACGATGCCATTCTGTTGGTAAACCTCAAATCCATTCTCTTTGACGGTGAGGGTGTACGTGGACGCGGGCAGTTGGCTGAAACTGTACCGGCCAGCCTCGTCCGCGGTGAAGTTGCGGGAGATGCCTTTCTCGGTACTCGCCAGGGTCACCGAAGCGCCCGGCACAATTGCGCCGGAAGGATCCGAAACCGTGCCCGAGAGGGTTGCCGTGGTGGTTGCGATTTGCGCGTTGGCCAGAAACGCGCCGTTGGCCAGCAAGGCCAGCAGGATCGCGATTCCGCTCCAGTGCCACAGAGACAGTTGTCGTCTGTTCTTATGAGTTTTCAACGTGTAGCCTCCGATGGTCCTCACCCCTCGATAACCGGAATTCGGCACACGGTGCGTGCTTTCGAAGTTCGGAGAATGGGGGCTTAAAAACCAACCCTTTGTAGGCGTCGCGTCGAAAGGCTGTTAAGGTCCTTACGGCATGGGTCTGTTCTTTTCCGGTAAATTATCGGATAAGTTTCTTTTGTATCAATGACTTGACGCGGAGAGATTCAAGGAGATGTATAATCCATCCGTCTAGGGCGAGTTGGACGGGCAGGGAATCGATGTCAATAACGCCGACGGATAAGAGCCATACAATCCTGAGCGAATCCGAAAAAAGCGAGGTCCGCGCGCAGTTGGAGCGGCTGCTTTCCGACGCCCACTTCAGCCAGAGCAAGCGCTTTCCGTCGTTCCTGCGTTTTGTGACAGAACTTACCCTGGCGGGCGAGACGGAGGGTATCAAGGAGCGGACGCTGGGGATCGAAATCTTCGGGCGAGACGCGGAGTACGATACTGCATCCGATCCGATCGTCCGCGTAACGGCCGCCGAGATCCGCAAACGGGTGGCGCAGTACTACCAGGAACCGGCGCATGAAGATGAACTTCGAATCACGCTGCCTTCCGGCTCGTATATTCCACAATTCCATTGGCCGAAGGGTAGCCAGGATGGAGCTTTGCCAGTCCTAGCTCTTGCGGAGCATGTGGAGCATCTCGAAGCGCCACATGAAACACACCCCGTCAAGAGCCGGCGGAGGCTTCCGCTCTTGATTGCGCTAGCCTCGTTCGCAGTGGTACTGCTGGCGGCGGGATCGATTTTTCTCTGGCAGGAACGAAATCGTTCGGCGTTCGACTTCTTCTGGCGGCCCGTGCTGGCGGGAAACGATTCGGTGCTTTTGTGCATTGCCGATCAATTGCAATATTCCGTGATTTCTCTTCGCGATGCGGCTGAACCATCGCACCAAATCCAGTTGAAGGACAACCTGACCGCGATCGTGATGGACGATTTGAATGCCGCGGTCAAGGTTGCGGGTATTCTGCAGTCGAGCGGCAAGCATTACGCGCTGAAAGCCGAGGGGGCGACCAATCTCGTCGATCTGCGCAACGGTCCAACCGTCTTCATCGGGGCCTTTGACAATGCCTGGACGCTGCGGCTGACCCATCCCCTTCGCTATCACTTTGCCAACGATGCCGACATGACGCATCTTCGCATTGTCGATAGCAGCGCTCCGGGGCAAGCCCGGTGGATCGTGGACAGGTCGGTTCAGATGGCCACCAACAACTACCGGGACTACGCAATCGTAGCGCGTTTTACCGACAGCAATACGGGAAAGCTAGCCGTCATCGTGGCGGGAATTGCTCGCGGCGGCACCATCGCTGCTGGGGAGTTCCTAACCGACCCGAATGACCTGAATCAGCTGATGCGAGCTGCCAAGGCGGCTGGCGACAAGAAGAATATGGAAGTCGTACTGAGCACCCAGATCATTGATGGCGAGCCCGGCTCACCGAAGATGGAAGCCGTCTACTTCTGGTAGCGCGGCGGGATTCTGTCCTTATTGGTGCCGGCTTTGCAGATGGCTGCCGTCGAGGATGGTGAAGGACGTTTTGTTCATGTTGGCGACGTGCAGTTTGCCGGATGCGGGGTTGACGATCAGGGCGTACGGAGCCTTCCCGGCATCGAGGGTCGCGAGAACTTTATTGGTGACGCCGTCAATCGCAGTTACGGTATTCGCCTGTGTATTGGCCACATAGATAAGGTTACGGTTCGCATCGACAGCCACAGCCTGGGTGCGTTTCCCCACGGGAATTTGCGCGACGGGGCGGCCCTTTGCTCCATCGATCACGGTAACGCTGTTGTCGGCGTAGTTGGCGACATAGACCATATTCGTTCGTGGGTTGATAGCGACCGAGCAGGGAATATTGCCAGCCGGGATCATAGTCGGAGACGAGGAACCGGGTTTCAACACGGCAACTTCCGCGTCTCCGATTTTGGCGATGTAGAGTGTGCCGGTTTCGGCATTGAGAGCCATGCCCCAGGCGTGCATTCCCACCGAAGATTCGGTCACGGCCTTTGTTTCTCCGTTCAACGCGACAAGATTCCCACCCTCATATCCAAGTAAATAGACGCTGTGCGTCTTGGGATTGACGGCGAGCAGATCAGGTGAGCCAGCCTTGATGCCGAAGACCTGGTTGGTCGCCGCATCGATGACCGTGAGGTGGTCGCTATAGGTGCGAGTGACATAGATCTTTCCCGCGTCAGAATCGGCGGCGATCGAGTAAGGATTCGCTCCGATCGGCACGGTCGCCAAAACAGTATCGGTCTTTCCGTCAATTACGCTCACCGTGCCGTCGCCGGCATTAGCTACGTAGGCCCGCCCATTGCTGGAGTCTGCAGCGATCGAAACCGGTCCAGCGCCGACCTTGACGCGAACGGTCGTGCTGGCGGCATCATCGCTGATCTGGACTGCGGCCGCCTCGGCGTCCACGGTATAAACTTTTCCAGTTGCGGGATTGTAGACGGTTGCGCTGGGGTTGTTGAGGCCGGTGATTGGCTCTCCTGAATTGGCCGAAGTTTGGGTTGCACCCAGTCGCGCAGCGGATGCGAAGATGGCTGCGGCTGCGAGCCAGGTCGACAGCCGCTGAGCTCGCAAATTCCGCCTTCGCGCGGCTGTGCAGAGTTTCAAATTGGTGAGATACTTCATATTGTTTACTAAGTATCCTAGGTCGGAAGGCCCGGCGCAAGAGAGTTTCACTACTGCGGCCGGTTCTTTTTCGACCAGGGCACGACCGAGGCAATGATCGATGAGCTATGAGCGAGGATCTGCTTTGTCCTATCCGCGTGAATCTTACCCTCTCCGCCGTGCTGCAATCTACATCCTGTTGACGGTCGCGGCCTTGTGTTTGTTCCCCGCTATTGGATCGGGTCAAACCGCTCCACCGAAGTTTCGGGTAATAGCCATCGCTGAAGCTGGAGGCATTCACAAGCCCTTCGTCGACGCCGCTAAGGTGTGGCTTGCCAAGGAAGCCGTGGCCGACGGCTTCACCATCGACTACATCGAGACCACCGACAAGATCGACAAGGCGTTTCTGGCTCAGTATCAGTTGTTCATCCAGTTGAACTACCCACCCTACGCCTGGAAGCCCGCGGCAGTCGACGCCTTTCAGGATTACATCGAGCAGGGCCGCGGCGGATGGATCGGCTTTCATCACGCCACGCTGCTGGGCGAGTTCGACGGCTATCCGATCTGGCCCTGGTTCTCGAATTTCATGGGCGGCATCCGTTTTACCAAGTACATTCCAACCTTTGTCTCGGGCAAGGTGAATGTCGAAGATCCCTCGCACCCTGTGATGAAAAATCTTGGCAGCAGCTTCGAGATCAAGGATGAGGAGTGGTACACCTACGACAAGTCTCCTCGGCCCAATGTTCATGTGCTAGCCAGCGTCGATGAGAACTCCTACACGCCCGGTTCTACGATCAAGATGGGTGACCATCCGGTGGTTTGGACCAATGAGCAGATGAAGGCGCGGAACGTGTATATCTTCATGGGCCATCGTCCGGAGCACTTCCAGAACCCTGCCTTCACAACTCTTTTTCACAACGCCATCGTATGGGCATCGCAAAAATGATCCAGTTCAAAAGACTCGCCAATTGGGGAATTGTCTTGCTCGCCTTGGCTTCGACCGCAGGGTATTGCCACCCAAGCCATTTCAACGTCCTAGCCTTCTACTCGACCGATGTGGAGAAGGACCATGTGATGTTCGCGGAAGAGGCGATGAAGTTTTACTCGAAGCTGGCCCAACAGGATGGATTCGACTTCGCAACCACCAGCAACTGGGACGATCTCAACGCAACTCGCTTGAAGGAAGTTCAGGTGGTTCTGTGGCTGGATGACTTTCCGCACAGGCCAGAGCAACGCGCAGGCTTTGAGCAATACATGAATCATGGCGGAGGCTGGCTTGGATTTCACATCGCGGCTTACAACGACGAAGGCACGCACTGGCCGTGGTTCGTCAAGTTCCTCGGCGGAACGGTCTTCTACGGCAACAACTGGCCGCCGCTTCCAGCCGTGCTGGACGTAGACGATAAGTCAAGTCCGATTACGCGACACTTGCCTGCGCAATTCACTTCACCGACCAACGAGTGGTACATCTGGAAGCCCAGTCCTCGCCTCAACAAAGATATCAAGGTCCTGTTGACGATCGACAAGTCGAACTATCCGCTGGGCCTGAAGGATACGCTCAAAGGCGGCGACCTACCCGTGATGTGGACGAATACCAAGTATCGAATGGTCTATATGAATATGGGCCATGGCGACAAGATCTTCACCAGTCCGCTCCAGAATCAGCTCTTTGAAGACGCACTGCTCTGGCTCGGCACACGTCACTGATCGCTATTGCTCCATCACACCGTATTGAAATCGCGGAGGCAAGCGGCAGCCTGTGCGCTCGATCATAGCCAGTGTGAGTGCCTGTGGCGCCAGCAGGGAAGTGATGCCTTCCCATGGTTCAGCCACGGCGCCCAGCTTGACTGGATAGAGCACTTCCGTGGCTTCGTGGTCTTCCGCTGAGACGAGTACCACCTTACCGCCGCGACGGTTGCACTCTTTGGCCAGCTTGACGCCGAGTTCGGCGACATGGCCGAGCGCGAAGATGATAGCCACATGCGATCCGTCCACATCAAGGTTGGGCCCATGCCGGAAACCCGCGCCCGTATGCGGTGCGGCGCGAAAGCCGCTCATCTCGCGAATCGTCAGAGCGCTCATGATTGCCCCACCATAAGCTGCGCCACGGCCGATGATTTCGATATTTGCGGCTCCGCGGCAGAAGGCTTCGAGATCGCTGCGTTCGGCAAAAATCCGTTCGAGATTTGTCGCGAAGATCTCAGCCGCGTGCTCCGCATCCTTCTGCCATGCAAGGCCTAGCATCTCGGAGGCGAGGATAATGGAAGCCGCTGTCGCATTGGTGTAAGTCTTGGTCGCGTTGCCGTACTCAGGCCCTGCAAGAATCGGAAGCCGGTTCTCCGCGAGACTCCAACAGGTGCTGGCGGGGTTGTTGCAGATCAGGCTTAGCCTGCGTTCGCCACCTATTCTGAAGAGCTCAACCAACTCCGCGCTCTCGCCTGAGGTGGTCAGCAGCACAGAAAGCGCCGGGTCCTGCCATGTCGAGACTCCGTAGTGCAGCCATTCGCCTGCATCTACAGTAAAAGAAGATCTGCCATGGGACTGCAGAAGCGAAGATGCGCTGATCGCCGAACAATACGAAGCACCCATGCCCAGAAAAAACACTGGGCCTTTGTTGGAGGCGAGTTCTCGCAGCGTGCTCAACTGCGCGCGGATCGCAGGGTCCGATGCGTAAGCCTGTAAGAGTTCACTCAGCCGCTGTGGCTGTTGACGGCACTCAATTTCCAGAATTTGCGTCCCGTTCGCGCTCAACAGCTCTGGGGGTGGTTTGATCCCAGCGATCCAACGCGGAGTTCCTGGCTGGCTGCCTTCCATATCGATCCTCAAAACCCATCAAAGCAAAAGTTGGCATCCTTATGCAAGTTTATTTACAAAGTTTGGCGATTCCATCTAAACTTGTGTAAATACGGGTTATCATTCGACGGGGGTGTCACTTGCCGGATCGTTTCATGGAAGTTGAAGCGGCTCCCAAACCCATGGTCATGCGCGGCTTTCTCTTGAAGGTCTCCTTCATCGCCGGCCTTGGAGGCATCCTCTATGGCTATGATATGGGAATCATCGCGGCGGCATTGATCTTCGTGCGATCTTCGTTCACGCTCTCCACGCAGATGGAAGAAGTCGTGGTGAGCGTGGTGCTGGTCGGAGCCATGCTTGGCGCGGTTCTTGGTGGATCGCTGGCCGACCGCTTCGGCAGGCGAGCCATCCTCGTCTCCGGAGGCTTCGTATTCATTGTTGGATCGCTGCTTGCACCATGGTCGCCGGATGTCTGGGTGTTGATTGTTGCACGCATGTTCCTGGGGCTGGCGATTGGATTCACTTCGGTGACCGCGCCTGTCTACGTCTCGGAGCTTGCTCCGCCGCAGTCCAGAGGGATGCTCATCGGTTTCTATCAATTTGCGCTTACGCTGGGCCTTGCCCTGGCCGATCTGGTTGGGTATTGGCTCGCAAGCGATCACTCCTGGAGACTCATGTTTGGCCTCGGCGCGATTCCTGCAGTGCTCTTTTTGTTGATGGTGCTTACGGTTCCAGAGAGCCCGCGATGGCTGGTGGCGCAAGGCCGGGTGCGCGAGGCCGAAGGCGTTCTGCGAACTTACACCGATGAGGCAGGAACTGAACTGCTGCTCAGCGATATACGCACCAGCCTGATCGTCGCTGTGGAGCGCCGCTGGAGCGCTTTATGGAGTCCGGCCGTGCGTGGGTCGCTGCTGATTGCGGTGGGCTTTACCGTGCTGCAGCAGGTGACCGGCATCAATACTGTCTTCTACTACGGGCCTCAGATATTTCTGCTAGCCGGCATCTCTTCCGACAAGAGCGCCATCTTCTCGACCCTCGTTCTGGCCGTATTGAATGTGCTTGCGACCATCATCGCGCTGCCATTGGTCGACCGCGTGGGGCGCAAGCCGCTGCTCTATTGGGGTGTAGGGGGCATGACGTTGTCGCTGTTCCTGCTGTCCTATGCCTTTCACAACCAGGCAGCTCTTGGGTCATCGCTCGGAATGGTAGCGACTGCTTGCCTGGTCGTCTACATCACCTGTTTCGCCTTCAGCATGGGGCCTATTGCGTGGATCCTCGTTGCGGAGGTCTTCCCGCTGCGGCTGCGCGGGAGGGGAGCCGCAGCCGCGACTTTAGGCTCCGGCGCCGCCAACTCGCTGGTTGCATTTACCTTTCTTTCGCTCATCAAGGCTGCCGGCAATAGTCTGACCTTCGCAATTTATGGAGGCTTCTGCGTGCTCACGCTGTTGTTTGTGCGCTTCGTCATTCCGGAGACGAAAGGACGCGAACTGGAGAGCATCAGCGCTCCTCAGACGGCGGCCGTTCCATAGAGCAATCGCCCAAAAGCACATTCGAATCCGGCTCGACCAAACCATCAAGAGGAAGCAGAAACAATGGCGCTGTATCAGCCCCGCAGTTCAGTTTCATCCGAGCAATCATCGCAAGAATCATCGAGCCAGCGCTTCGTCGCCGGCGTGGACATAGGTGGAACCAGCCTCCGCCTGACGCTGGCAAGCACGACCGGAACGATCGTAGGAAGATGGTCCACATCCACCGTTGGCATTCGCAATCCTGACCTCATCGTGCGCCTGATTTGCGAGGGTGTGGACGCGCTCCTCGAAGAGCAATCCTCCTCCCGCGCAGACCTTCGCGCAATTGCCGCGGGCGCTCCCGGCATCACCGATACAGAGAAGGGAATTGTCCTTGCGACGTCGTATCTGATGGGATGGACGGATGTGCCTCTACGCGACTTGCTTGAAGCAGCGCTGGGCGTGCCTGCCTTTGTCGATAACGATGTCAACATGGCAGCGCTAGGCGAATATCATGCGGGCACGGCGCGGGGTTTCGACAACTTCGTATTCCTGGCAATTGGAACCGGCGTGGGAGCAGGAATCGTCTTGAACGGCCAGCTCTTCCGCGGCGAAGGATGGATCGCCGGCGAGATCGGCTACATGCTTGTTCCGGGCGTTTCTGTCACCCCGGTAGAAGGCGAGGTTCCAGGAGCTCTCGAAGAGATCGTTGGTGGCGAAGGCATCCGGCGGCATTGGCAGAGTATCTGGAGTGAAGACGCCACATCGCTCGCAAGGGAGGCGACCGCTACCCAGATCTTCGATCACGCACATCATGATCCGCTCGCTCAGGCAGTTCTCGAACGATCCTCGCGAACCCTGGCCTACGCAATCTACAACATCTCGCTGGTACTGAACTGCCCTTTGTTTGTACTGGGAGGGAGCGTCGGGCTGCATCCGGCTCTTGGCGACGACACGCGTGGGTTGCTCAAAAAGCAGAATGAGCGCGTGCAACCTCGCGTGGTGGCCAGTTCTATAGGAACGGAGGCTCAACTCACGGGCGCTATCTACCGGGCGATCAAGATCGCAAACGCAAGGTGCGCTGTTAAAGAAGAATCGCCGTCTCCGCAGGTCGATCTATAGCAAAATCGCGATAGATGTACCCAAGGCCGAATCCGCAAAGTATTGATTTCCTTAAGAAATCAATACTCTGAAAAAAGCTTTTCGGGGCACGGTTATCGTGGTTTTGCTCTGGTCGCGCTTGCGGCCAGCTTCACTGGCCCTGCCAGTATCGATTAAACCCGATGTAGTCTGACGGCAGGTTCGCGAGAATGGTGCGGCGCAGCTCCAGCAAGTCCACCGATCCCAGCTTTTTGTAGAGAACCTTGCCATCGCCTGAAAGAAGAACGGTGTAGGGCACGGCCGAATCCCACTTGGGGTCGAATGCCGTTTGATGCGACCCGGTGTCGTCCGAGTCGAAGAGCAGATTCTTGCTGGTTGCGTGTTGTTTCTGAAGAAAACGCAGAACTCCGGCCTTCTCATCGGGCATGTTGGCCGAAACCGTCACGAGCGAGAAATCGCGATCCGAATACATGCGAAGCGTGTTTTGCAGATCGGCGAACTCGGCAACGCACGAGCCGCACCAGGTTGCCCAGAAATCCACCAGCATCATCTGGTGCGAGGGATTGGTGCGCAGCTTGGTCAGATCGGCCATGGAGGCCATTGCAACACTGACCGGTTGCTCATCGATCTTCTCAAGCGCCGCTTCGCGGCCTGCGGATTTCTCGGCCCACTTCGTCGAGCAGCCAAAAACGCCGGTATGGGTGACCGCGATATCTTTGTGGTCCAAGAGGGCATCGATAGCGTTGCGCGCGTCGTGTGTCTTCACCAGCTCCGTTCGGTAACTGCTGTCCACCCGCCCTTCGTAGCGAAGATGACGCTGCTGATCGAAGATGAACACGTGAGGCGTGGCTTGTGGCCCGTAGGCGCGGGCCACCTGTTGCGTCTCGCCATCATAGAGATAGGTATAGGTAAGGTGCTTATACTGCGTGCGTATCTTCATCTCCGCAAGGCTGTCGCTCAGGTCCGAGGAGTCCAATTCGTCAATGCGGATGGCTTTGGGGTCGTTGGGCTGGATCGCCACCACCGCAACGCCCTTGCTCTTATAGTCGTTGGCGAGCTGCTGGATGCGCTGCTCATACATCTGCGCGATGGGGCAGTGATTGCAGGTGAAGACAACCGCCAGAATTGGGCTGGAGGCATAGTCGCTCAGCTTATGGATTTTGCCGTCGACTCCGGGCAGCGCGAAGTCGGGAGCCGGAGAGCCGATGGGGAGGATAGGATGGTACTCCTCGGCCGCCGCCGCCAACGAAACCAACAGAATGAGAGTCAACTTCCACATCGCCGCCCATCTCCTTTACACATTTTCACCCTATCGATCGAGGACGACGGCAGCAAACAATTACCGAACGGCCACCTTAGTAAGGTTAGATAAGAATGTCTGAATCCGAGGCTTATTGCAACAGTTTTCTGGCCAGTCCGGCCGGATTTGTCTCCCGACGACCAGAACAGTTCAGATCTCCCTGGAAGGCGTCAAGAGCGTTTGCATCGCCTCCGACGGATTCTTTGATCATTTGACGTAAATTTGATCTTGTATTCTTGGCAATATTCTTGTAGCGTCCACATATCGCTAATTTGTGCCGGTCTTAAGCACGTTATCGGACAGAACCCGGCCATCGCTCCTTCCAGCCTAAGAAGAGGTGCAATGACAACCTCTGTATAGGCTCAAGCACCTTTCTTTACAAACCTAACAAAGGGGGCAGAGGCATGAAGCGTTTATGTTCTTCGATCATCCCGTTGTTGCTGCTGGCGTTGGCCCTTCCGGGCCTGGCGCAGACAGTAACTGGAGCCGTTCGTGGCACCGTCACCGATGCTACAGGCGCTATCGTGGCCGGTGCTGAGGTTTCCGCGACCAACACGGCAACCGGAGTAAAAACCGATACCAAGACAAATCAGGCTGGGGAGTACTCGATCCGGTTTCTTCAGATTGGGAGCTATAAACTGGCCATCGAGGCTTCGGGCTTCGAGACGGCAACCTACGGCCCCTTCGCCCTGGAAATCGATCAGACCGCGAAAATCGATATTCCCCTTAAGGTCGGATCGGCGAAGACGTCGGTCGAAGTTTCAGACCAATACCAGCCAATCCTGAATACGGAAAGCGCAACTCTTGGCGAGACGTTTACGGAAAACACCATCAACAGCATTCCCCTCAATGGACGGGATTTCTCTCAGCTCGCAGTTTTCACTCCCGGTGCCGTTTCGACCAACTACGGCATGTATGGGGGGCAGATGTCGACTGAACGTGCGACGAGCGCCGATACCGAAGCGGACGTGAATGGCAACCGGCAGCAGTCCAACAATTACGTGCTCGATGGCCAGGAAATTAACGAGAACCTCAATAACACAATTGGATACAACCCGAGCCCTGATTCCCTCGAGCAGGTGCGCGTGATCGCCTCAAACGCGAATGCCGAATTCGGCAACGTGAATGGTGGCGCCGTGTTGTTGGTTATGAAGAGCGGAACTAATCGTTTTCATGGCAGCGCCTTCGGCTTTCTGGAAAATGACAACCTCGATGCTAACAGTTGGTCCAACGATGACAATGTCATTCCCACTCCCAAGAATCCATTTACGCAGACCATTTTCGGTGGAACTTTCGGCGGCCCGATTCTGAAAGACAAATTATTTTTCTTTGTCGATTATGAAGCCCTGCGCTTCCACACGGGAGGTTCCGCAACATTCAGCGTGGCTCCGCCCGCCTATCGCAGTGGGGATTTGTCGGCGCTCCTGCAGCCCTACCCTTTTGGAACAAGTGGTACTCAGGCGACAATCCAACTTTTCGACTCGCAAACGGTCGGTCCGAACGGTCAGCCAGTTGCTTATCAAAACAATCAGGTACCGATATTGAACCCTGTGGCTCAGTATCTTTTCAGCAATTCGAAGGCTTATCCCCTTCCTAACAACCCCACCAGCGATCCGACAGGAGTATTCAACAATTTCATTGGGCCTTCGAACACCTCTCAGCGCAACGATCAAGGGGACGTGAAGATCGACTGGCATCTTCGCACCAAGGATACAATCACTTCCAGATACTCGCAAGGGACTGCTCGGGACGCGACAGTCACCGATCCGATTCCCGTTGAGTTTCCGAGCGCGTCAAACTATCCGGACCACTTATTCACCGTGGGATGGATACATGTTTTCTCGTCCTCCATCGTCAACTCTGCGCGGGCATCCTATGCTCGCATTCGCTTCAACAGTGGCGTTTCCGTTGACCCCAGCGGTATCTTCGGGCTCACGGGCAATCAGCTTGTCGGCATTCCGAGCATGGCGCAACAGACTGCGGGCTTCAGCCTGCAGGCCTTCACGAATGTGCTTAACAATCTCAATCCGGGCAATGGCGTCGTCAGCCAAGTTGGCGTAAACCCGTTGCCGGAAATCTTCATCGACAATGTCTTTCAATATACGGATGATCTAACTTGGCAGCGAGGCCGTCATCTCTTCAAGTTTGGTGTCGACTTTACCCGATATCAGCAAAACAGCTTCTATCCTGGAAACGACGGCGAACTCGGCACGATGACCTACAATGGCGCCTATTCGTCCGACCCCGGCTTCGCGGCTACCGACACCCAAAGCGCACCCGGCTATAACTACGCCGATTTTCTGCTAAATCGGGTCAACGATGTTCAGATTGGCAACGTTACGGGACGAACAGGGCAACGTCAATGGCGCGACGGCGTGTTTGCCCAGGATGACTACAAGATAATGCACAATCTCACATTGAATCTCGGTGTCCGTTGGAATTTCGATCAGCCGATATTCGAAGTGAATAACAAGATGGCGAATTTGAATCTGCAGACAGGCGCTATTGAGTACGCGGGCGTCGGCGGCAATAGCCGCGGGCTCTATGACGATTACTGGACTCAGTTTCAACCGCGCGTCGGCTTCGCCTACCAGGTAGTACCGCGCATCGTCGTTCGCGGTGGCTACGGCATCTCAAGTTATCTGGAAGGTACGGGCGCTAATCTTCGCCTGACTCAGAATCCTCCTTTCCACACGGACTTTGAGCAGCAGGGCCAGAACCCTACTGAGGGGGATGGAGGATATTCGCCGGGTGTTTTCTTCAAAGCATCCAATGGCTTTCCAACCACCCAGCCACCGACGACAACCTTCTATGCGTGGCAACAACATCTGAAGCCGGCTATTACTCAGGAAATGAGCCTGACGACAGAATACCAACTCACCCATGCATCGTCGGTGAGCGTCGGGTATGTCGGGATCCTCGGGCATCACCTTGTCGATCCTCAATTTGGCAATCAGTTGACCTCGCCAACCGCGACGGCTCCCTTCGCCAATGTGGTTGGGCAGACAGGCGTGGTGAAAATTACCGGATCGGACGCCGCGAGCAACTACAACGCTCTGCAGGCTGTCTACAGACAGCGTCTCACCGCTGGCCTGGAATTGACTGCAAACTACACTTATTCCAAGTCGTTGACCAACGACATCGGCTACTACGGCGTAAGTGGAATTAACAGTGGCCAGTATTATCAGCAGAATGCCTACGACTTCAAACCTGAGTGGGGACCGGCAGGGTTCGACGTCCGTCATGCATTGAATGTGACTGGGGAATACGACCTTCCCTTTGGCCGTGGCAAGATGATTGGTTCACATTGGAACTATATTGAGGATGCCGCTCTTGGAGGCTGGAAGCTGAGCGGGAGTTCAGTGACCTATACCGGCTTTCCGGTGACCGTTTCTTCGCCGGCAAACTACTCGGGGCTTGTCTACGCCTTTACCGGTGCGGCACGGCCCAACCAGAATCAACCTCTGCACATCACCGGACGCTCCGTGACTCACTGGTTCGGAACTTCGCCCGGACTGCTGGACGTCTGCGGCCCTGGCCAGAACGATGGTGTATGCGTCTACAGCCAGCAGCCGGACAACGCATTTGGGGATGTACGTCCTGGAACGCTTCGGGATCCAGGTTTCCAGGACGTTTCGATGGCCATTCAGAAGTCTTTCCCGGTTTGGCGGGAAAATCGCTTCGACTTTCGCGCCGACTTCTTTAATGCCTTCAACATCGCCAGCTATGCCGATGCAGATAGTGGCATTACCGACTCGAACTTTGGTCAGATCTCCAATACTCGTTCGACGGAACGGCATATCCAGCTTTCCCTGAAATATGCCTTCTGAGATTTGATCTAAGCACCTTCAAATTCACACTCAGTCAAGCGGCAGCCGATTCCGGGCTGCCGCTCTTTCTTATTCACCGGTGCGGCAGGCTGATCGCATATAAATACCAGGCCGCATGGGGCAACCATTCTTCTGTCCATCGCCAGTCTTCATCTTTCCCAGTTACCGCAAAGCCCTGATTGAAGGCAATCCCATCCTCATTGTCCAGGCCCGACGTAATGCCATTGAGGATCGCGCCCGGCGCGCTCGTATATTTGTAAGACTTGAAGAACATATAAGCTGCATCGCCATGACCGCTGCCCATCAGCATAGAGACATCGAAGGGATTGCGGCCCAGAATCCAATGCAGTTGATTCCACGCATATGTGCGCAGTTGCGATTGGAATTCAGGCTTATCGGCGAATAGCGGCATCGCCATCCTCGCTGCCGCAGCCAGCGAAGCGATCCTCGCATCTTCACCCTGCCACCACGGAACAGCCTCGGTGTCGTGAGGAAAGAAGAATGCCGTACGCAATTTGCCGTTACTCATGCGAACCAGTTGACGCGCGTAGCCGAATGGATTGTTAACCTCGCTTGTAACCGCCAGTTCAAATCGCAGCGAACGCTCCACAGTCTCCCGCACTTTCTTCTGTTGCTCGGCTGAAGCGATCTCCCGGTATTCCAGCAAGCTGATCGCAGGCAGGCCTGCATCGGCAGGATGAAAATAAGGTCGCGTCCCAGCATCCGCTCTCCAGTAATCATGCCATTGCCCCGATGTTGTAAGTCGAGCCATCAAATGCTCCGCGCGAGCGTCAGCCGCGCTGCGATACGCCTCCTTGTGGCTCGCGTTGTAGAGCTCAGTCGCCGCCATCAGCGCGCAGTAATCGTCGAGAATGTTCTCGATGCCATCATTCAGCAGTTCACGATTGTGCTCGCTAAGAAATTGGAATGCATCTTCCGCAGTCTTGAGATACTGCTCACGCGTAAAGTCTCCGTCCTGCGGCATCGTACTCGCCAGCGCCAGCGCAGCAATCGCCAACCCACCTCCGGCGCGAAAGCTTGCCTCGTAGGCATGCGGTCCCACGGCCTTGTCGATGCTTTGGGTTGAGTCCGTGGTATTTGTCTTGATCTGAGTGCGCCAGTTGGGATTTCCAATCTCCCGGTCCTGCGCGAGTTTCTCCTTGCCTGGCGCGGAGATTGATTCAAAGAAGGAGCCGTTGGGCCGCTTGAGACGCACCAGGTAATCCGCTCCGAAGAGTCCTTCGTCCAGCATGCGGCGTTCATATTCGCTGAAGTTATCGTCCTTCCGCGTCTCAAGCACCTTATAGCTTTTCAGCAGGCTCCACGCGACCAGGGGCACTTGCTGAGGATTGAAATACGAGGTCAAATTCTGATGCGAAAGATGAATGCCGTAGTCTCCGGTGGCGTCGTACCATCCGCCATGCACATCGACGAACTCGCCCTGCTTGCCGGGCAGCGCCAGATGATGATCGGCCTTGTCAAAGTCGCCGCTGGAGCGTTGTCCTTTGAAGTAAAAAACGACATTCGAAAGCGTATTGCGTTCGAGAACATCGTCATTGATCTCGAAGGCGCAGGAACTGACTTCCGCTCCATTTGAGATCGCCCGGAGCGCATAGTGGCCTGTCTTTTGCCACGATGAAAAATCGGCAGTCCAGAAGACGCGCCCATCCCAGGCATAAACCTCACCTGAAAGTTTGAGGTCGCCTTGGAATACCGGCTTCCCGGAGTCCGAATCGATCAACTGGAATTGCGTGGGATGATTCTGAGCGGAGCCTGTGACAATCGCCTCCTTCGGCGCATGCAGATCGTATCCTACCTGGTCGACGAGCACACGCATCTGACCGAGACTCACCTTGCAGCAAGCACTGCTTAAAGAGATTGCAAGCAACAATTTCAGTTTAGTAATGACGCACCATCCTCGGCGGGTTTACGATATCCCGCAATTAGTTTAAAGATTGGGAGAGATCTTTGATACGTTTATTTAGGAAGTTTTCTATGCTTGGAATTCGTTTTCAAATCTGTGTCTCGTTCGCCGGTCTCGCATTCTCGTTCCCTGCGCTTAGCATCGGCCAGACCACACCTGCAAAAGCAGTGGTCGCATATGTTTTCCCGCAGAACAATGCACTCCAGCCGGGCGAGATCGACGCCGCTAGCGTTACTCGCGTCAACTACGCATTCGCCAACATCGAAAATGGGCGCATGGTTCCTGGCTTTACCAAGGATCAAGAGAATTTTGCGTTTCTCGAATCGCTCAAACCGCGGAACCCATCGCTTACCGTTCTTGTCTCAGTCGGCGGCTGGCTGTGGTCGACCAACTTCTCCGACGTTGCGCTGACGTCTCAAAGCAGAGAAGTCTTCATCCAGAGCGTGATGGATTTTCTCACTCGATATAACTTAGACGGTCTCGATATCGATTGGGAATATCCGGGCATGATTGGCGCTGGGCATCCCTTTCGCGCGGAGGACAAGCAGAACTTCACGCTGTTGCTAAAAGAGCTTCGGGCCAGATTCACTGCGGAGACTGTCAAGACGCACAAGAGGCTCTATCTGACGATAGCCGCCGGCGCCTCGGACGAGTTTCTAACGCACACTGAGATGGCGCAGGTGCAGCGCTATGTCGATACAGTCAATTTGATGTCCTACGACTACTACGAACCTAGTTCCGATACGCTCACAGGTCATCACGCCCCGCTCTATACCAATCCCGCCGACCCCAAGAAGATTTCTGCCGACGCCTCCGTGCAGGCCTTCGAGAAGGCGGGCGTTCCCGCCGCAAAGATCTTGCTCGGACTTCCGTTTTACGGGCACATGTGGGGCCAGGTGGCGGGGCAAAATCACGGTTTGTATCAGCCGGGCAAACCAGTGCCAGGCGCCTATTCCAACTACGGCATCATCATCGCGACCATGCTCAACCACGGCTTCGACCGCTACTGGGATTCCAAAGCCTCAGCGCCCTATCTGTACAACCCGGATAAGCAGATCTTCGTTTCCTATGACGACCCGCAATCCATTGCCCTGAAGTGCAGCTATGTTCTCGGTCACAAGCTTGGCGGAGTTATGTTCTGGGATTACTCCGGCGATCCCTCGGGAGCTTTGCTTCGAGCTATTCAGGATTCTTTCCACCTACAGGCTGCAAGGGGCGCGTCCACGAAATGACTACGATCGACAATGCCGTATCGGTTCCTGCGGAGAGCGAAACAGCGTCTCTTCGCGGCAGTTCCCGCGTCCTCTCCATCGACATCTTCCGAGGCTTAACCATGACCGTGATGATCTTCGTCAATGCCCTCGCAGGCGTTCCCGGCCTGCCTTGGTGGACGTATCACGCACATGCCAACGAAGACCTCATGACCTATGTCGATATGGTCTTTCCGTTTTTCCTCTTCATTGTCGGCATGTCGTTGCCTCTCTCTGTTGCACAGCGATTGAAACGCGATCCATCTTTACCCGCGCTGTGGTTGCATGTTGTATTGCGATCCGCAAGCCTGATCGGCCTTGGGCTCGTTCTGGCCAATGCGGAAAAAGCCGACGCATCCAGGATGGGTATCAGCGGCAACCTCTGGGCCTTGCTTGGATTGGTCAACGCAGCGTTGTATCTCAACGTGTATCCTCCCTCCAAACGCTTTCCAGCCTACTCCCGAATTCTTCGTGGAATCGGCCTTGCGGGAGTCGTAATCCTATTTGCGATCTTTCGACGAACAACGCACAGCGGAAGCGTTGCCTGGATCGACCCATCGTACCCGGAGATACTCGGTCTTATCGGTTTCAGCTATCTCGCCGTGAGTCTTCTCTATATTCCAACTCGCCGTTGGCGATGGGCTCCGGCGATTTGGTTCCTTGTGATGTTGGGACTTTGTATCGTCTCAACTGCAAAGCTGATTACAGGGCCGAACCGGTGGCCTATCTATTTTTGGCCATTCAGCAATGGGTCGATGGCCTGCATCGTCATGGCCGGCGTCATCACGTCGCAGATTTTTCTTGGCACAGACAGGCGGCCAGTCCCAAAACGTGCCATGGCCATTGCGACCGTCTTTGGCATCCTCGTGCTTATCGCGGGTTGGATATGCACTCCGCTTGGCATTTCCAAGATTCGCGCCACGCCCACCTGGTCTCTCTACAGCATTGGAGCGAGCGTTCTCCTATTCACGGTTCTCTACTGGATCTGCGATCTCAAGCGTGTAACTACGTGGGCATTCCCGGTCAGGGCAGCGGGCGCGAATACGCTTCTTACTTACCTGCTTCCCGACCTCTGGTACTTCCTGTTCGCCGCGATGGGGGTCACTTATCTTGATACCCACCTTGCTGTCGGTTGGCCAGCAGTCGTGAAGACAGCCGCCTTCACCTTCTTGATGCTTGGATTGGCTTCAGCGCTTACCAAAGCCAGACTTCGTCTGCAACTCTGATGGCGGAACTCTTGCGGATGCTCGACCAAACCCGCCAGTTCCTTGTATCGTGAAGGTTGTTTCCTTTTGACATCGGGCTCGGACGATCAACGTCAAGCCAATGATCCAACGATCGCGCCCATGAAGATTGAGTTCTCGTGAAGAAGAAATCTGTTCCGGTCGGCAGACCCTCCAATCTCCGCCACACCAACGCATTGACGATCCTCAAGCTTCTGCGCGAGGTCGGCTCCTGCTCGCGAGCGGATCTGGTGCGAGCCTCCGGGCTGAGTGCGCCAACGGTGACCAATGTCGTAGGCGATCTTCTAGCGGCAAATCTGATCAAGCCCCTTGGCGAAGGCGAATCGAGCGGCGGGCGTCCGCCGGACATGATCAGTTTTAAGGCCGAGCGCGGCTGTCTTCTCGCACTGCAGATTACCTCGCACTTCCTTTCGTTTCTGCTGACAGACCTTAGCGGAGCCGAATTGGATACATCCAAGGTTTCGCTCGAAGGGCAAAAAACAACCCCCGAGGCGATTTGTCACTTGATCGGCGTCGAGACTAGACGCTTGTTGCGAAAGCAAAAGATGGCGCGCGAGCAACTACTGACATTGGTGGTCGCGGTGCCGGCAATTACGAACGTCGATGATGGCATTGTCGTGTCGGTCAGCACTCTCGAAAATTGGCGCAGCGTGCCTTTGCGCGCATTGCTCAACAAGGTTGTCGATTGCCTGGTCATCATCGAGAACGACACCAACCTGTCCGCTCTCGGGGAACGTTATCGCGGCGCGGCGCAGTTTGAAGAGAGCTTCGTCGTCATCAACATCGGAGCCAACGTCAGCGCGGGCATCGTTCTCAGCGGACGCATTCATCATGGTGCCCAGTGGTCCGCTGGCGAGATCGCATACCTGCGCCTGCCCCACATCTCGCGCAAGTTGCCCACGCTGCATGAATTCGGCGAATTGGAAAGCGTGCTGACGAGCTCCGCCATTGTGAATAGCTGGCTCGAATCGCCTCTCGATTCAAAGCCAGCGCAAGATTCCCAGCCGATGGAGGCGAAGACAATTCTCGATCTCGCTCAATTGGGCGATTCCCACGCCAGGAAGATCATTCAATATCGTGCCGGCATCGTCTCCGACATCCTGGTGAATCTTTCGTTGATCCTCAACCCCGGCCTGATCCTATTGGGAGGCGAAGTTGGCAGCCATCCCGTGCTACTCAGCTCGGTGCAAAAACAGCTTGAACGCAGCGAATTTGCCGTCACCAGAATCGCTGCGGCCACACTGGGTGACTTCGCTGTCCTCTGGGGCGCAATCGCCGCGGCGCTTGAGGAAATCCCGTTTGTCCTGTTGCCACAGCCTCGTAACTAGACCCAAGCGCGAATGATTCTTACTAAGCTCTAAGCGCGAGCATGGGTCGATGGCCGCAGCGCGGCGATCACTTGATATTGACTATCATGGCAAGAATGTGAGGAGGAGTGCCAAGATGGGGTTGAACGAAGATATGGAGCAGGTGGCGTTGCAGGAGAAGGAACTTCAATTCCCACACTTCGACCCGCAGACAGCATGGGAGCTCGGCGTTAGGCTCAGGACCATGGCTCAGGATCGCGGACTGGCTGTGGTGATTGATGTGCGCCGCTTCGGACAGCCGCTTTTCTACACAGCGCTCGAAGGCACCACGCCGGATAACGTGGAATGGGTGCGGCGCAAGAGCAATCTGGTGGCGCGATTCCACCGCAGCTCCTATTCCATTGGCCTCTACCTCAAGTTGAAGAACGATACGTTACTGGAAAGATATGCGCTGCCAACGGCCGACTATGCGGCTCATGGCGGATCGTTTCCACTGACCGTAGCCGGTGCGGGCGTAATCGGCAGTGTCACGGTTTCAGGTTTGCCGCAGCGCGAGGATCATGAACTCGTCGTCGAGGCGCTCTGTGCCGTACTTGGCCGCGAGTACGAGTCCTTCCGGCTCAGCGTGGAGTAGCCCGTTTTTCGCTCGGCCGCGCAGGATAGGTGCCCGATGACCATCCGCAAGATCGTTCACATCGACATGGATGCCTTTTATGCGTCGGTGGAGCAGCGCGATGACCCGCATCTTCGCGGCAAACCTGTCGTCGTTGCCTGGCGAGGCAATCGTTCCGTTGTCTGCGCCGCGTCGTATGAGGCCCGGCGCTTCGGCGTCCGCTCGGCCATGCCGGCGGTTCGCGCAGAGCGCCTCTGCCCCGAAGCCATCTTTCTCCCTCCGGATTTTCCGCGTTATCGGATCGTTTCGCGCATGGTCCGCGAAATATTCAAACGGCATACGGATTTAATCGAACCGCTTTCGCTCGACGAAGCCTATCTCGATGTCACCGAAAACAAGACCGGCCTGACCACAGCAACGCGTGTAGCGCGCGCCATTCGCGAGCAGATTCGCGAAGAATTGCATTTGACTGCCTCCGCCGGCGTAGCGCCAAACAAGTTTCTGGCTAAGATTGCCTCCGATTGGAAGAAACCGGACGGTCTCTTCGTCATCCAGCCGGAAGATGTGGACGCTTTCTTGTTGCCGCTGCCGGTCGGGCGCATTCCCGGCGTAGGCAAGGTAACCGAAGAGAAGCTTGATAAGCTTGGAATACGTACGGTGGGCGATCTGCGCGCTATCGACAAGCCGACGCTAGAAGACCGTTTTGGCCGCTATGGCCAGCGGCTCTATGAATTGGCTCGAGGCATCGACAACAATCCAGTCATCCCCGATAGACCCACGCAGTCGGTTTCAGCGGAAGACACCTTCGAGCACGATGTACCTCTCGGGGAAACCGAGCCATTGATTCGCCATCTCGCGGAAAAAACCTGGGCCGCTTCGCGTAAGGAATCGCGCATCGCGCGCACGGTTGTGTTGAAGTTGAAGACCAGCGACTTCAAGATCCTCACCCGCAGCCTCACGCCTCCGCATCCTCCCTCGTCCTGCGAAGAACTCACTGCCATGGCGCTGCAATTACGCGAGCGCGTGAGCCTCGATTCCCACACGCGTTATCGACTCGTAGGCGTAGGCCTGAGCAATTTCCACGAGCCTGAAGAAGCCTCCGCGCAGCCTGAACTCTTCGAGTGACCACAGCGCCCAACAGTCAGTAAGCCAGCGCCACGCCATCGGCACGCATCTCGGTCGCAGCGGCATACACGCGGTCCGCACCGCTCTGGCGCAGCTCGATGCACTCATAGCGTCCAAAGCTGCCATCGGAGGCGCCCATCGGCCATCCAAGATCGACCAACGCGCGCCGCGTAGCCTCGGGCACACCCGCCTCAAGCCGCAGAACCCCCTTCGGTCCCAGTCCCGGTGCGTCTTCGCCCATGCTCTGCGACGAGCCTTCGTGATGCCATCGCGGACTGTCTCCCGCAGCCTGAATATCCAGCCCATAATCCACGCGATTGATAATGATCTGCGCCTGCCCTTGCGGCTGCATATCGCCGCCCATCACGCCAAAAGACATCCAGGGCTTGCCGTCCTTGGTCGCAAACCCCGGAATGATGGTTTGAAACGGCCGCTTGCCAGGTTGATAAAGATTCGGATGGCCATCCTGCAGCGAAAACAACTCACCGCGATCCTGAAACATGAATCCAAGGCCGTCGGCCACAAGACCCGAACCCATGCCGCGGAAGTTCGATTGAATCATCGAGATCATCATCCCGTCCGCATCCGACACTGTGAAGTAAGTTGTGTCTCCATGGCTCGGAGCCTGTCCCGGATACACCGGCGTCAGTATCCGGTCGGCCCGGATCAGCTTGGCGCGCTCCGCCGCATAGGCCTTCGACTTCAACCACTCAATGGGTATCTTGGCAAAGTGCGGATCGGCATAATAGCGGGCGCGATCTTCATAGGCCAGCCGCTTGGCCTCTGTCTGTGCGTGAATCGACGCGGAAGATTGAAAGCCCAGCGAGCGCAGATCGAAGTTCTCCAGAATATTCAGCATCTGCAGCGTAGCCAGC
>Ga0302325_10006948_pt1 | contig 25270 bp, 14 predicted proteins | sample Palsa_T0_2_FD_201948 | JGI IMG/M metagenome (GOLD analysis project Ga0302325, IMG submission 201948) | Peat permafrost microbial communities from Stordalen Mire near Abisko, Sweden - Palsa_T0_2 | ecosystem: Environmental > Terrestrial > Soil > Palsa > Peat permafrost | place: Sweden: Abisko... | reverse complement strand
AGAGGTTGTTCTGGCGGTGATCCTCGTCGTCCTCGTCATTTTCATCTTCCTGCGGAACGTCCCGGCGACGATCATCCCGAGCCTGTCGGTGCCGCTGTCGCTCGTGGGGACGTTCGCGGTCATGTACCTGCTGGGATTCAGCCTGAACAACCTCTCGCTCATGTCGCTGACGATCGCCGCCGGGTTCGTCGTCGACGACGCGATCGTGATGATCGAGAACATCGCGCGGTACGTCGAGAAGGGGGACAGCCCCCTCGAGGCCGCGCTCAAGGGATCCGAGCAGATCGGCTTCACGATCATCTCGCTCACGATCTCGCTCATCGCGGTGCTCATCCCGCTCCTGTTCATGGCCGACGTCGTGGGCAGGCTTTTCCGGGAGTTCGCGATCACGCTTGCCGTGACGATACTCATCTCGGCGGTGGTCTCCCTGACGCTCGTCCCCATGATGTGCGCGAAGCTCGTCAGGCACCATGACCCCAGCGAGGTGCCGGCCTGGAGCCGCAAGACCGGCGAATTCATCGACGGGGTGATCGCCCGGTACGCCTCCATGCTCAGGTGGGTGCTCGACCGACAGGCGCTCACGCTTGTCGTGGCGGTCGCGACGCTCGCTCTGACCGCGGTCCTCTACATCCTGATCCCGAAGGGATTCTTTCCCGTCCAGGACACCGGCCTGGTCCAGGTCATCACCGAGGGCCCCCAATCGGCCTCGTACGAGGCGATGGTCGAAAGGCAGCAGGCCGTGGCGGCCGTGATCCTCAAGGATCCCGCCGTCGAGAGCCTCTCCTCGATCGTGGGGGTCGACGGATCCAACACGACGCTCAACACCGGCCGCATGCAGGTGAACCTGAAGCCCAAGGACAAGCGTTCCGACACGGCCGCCGGCGTCATCCGGCGGCTGAACGCGAGCCTGGCGAGCGTGGTCGGGATCTCGGCCTACATGCAGCCCGTCCAGGACCTGACGATCGACGACCGGGTCAGCCGGACCCAGTTCCAGTTCGAGGTCGAGAGCGCAAATCCTGACGACCTGACCGAGTGGGTCCCCAAGCTCACCGACCAGCTGCGCCAGCTGCCCCAGCTGAGCGATGTCGCCTCCGACCTCTCGAACGGGGGCCTGGGCACCTACATCGCCATCGACCGCGACACGGCCGCGCGTTTCGGAATCACGGCGGCGACAATCGACAACGCGCTCTATGACTCCTTCGGCCAGCGGATCGTCTCGACGATCTTCACGGAGTCCACGCAGTACCGCGTGATCATGGAGGCCGACCCGGCGCTCCAGCGCTCGCCCGCCTCCCTTTCGCTGATCTATGTCCCGTCGGCCTCCGGCGGCCAGGTGCCGCTCTCCTCCATCGCCCGATTCGAGGAGCGGCCCGAGCCCCTGCTGGTGAACCACCTGAGCCAGTTTCCCGCGAACACGATCTCGTTCAACGTGCCGAAGGGCGGCTCGCTCGGCGACGCGGTCAAGGCGATCCGCGGCGTCGAGGCGAGGATCGGCCTTCCCGAGAGCGTGGTCACCAGCTTCCAGGGCGCCGCAAACGCGTTTGAGAGCTCCCTCTCGAATGAACTCTTCCTCATAGGCGCCGCGATCCTGACGATGTACATCATCCTGGGGATTCTCTACGAAAGCTTCATCCATCCGATCACGATCCTTTCGACGCTGCCGTCGGCGGGCATCGGGGCGCTCCTTGCGCTCATGCTGGTCGGCAGCGACCTCGGCGTCATCGGGATCATCGGGATCATCCTTCTGATCGGCATCGTGAAGAAGAACGCGATCATGATGATCGACTTCGCGCTCGATGCCGAGAGGAACGAGGGTCTCCCCCCGCGCGAGGCGATCTACCAGGCCTGCCTGCTGCGGTTCCGGCCCATCCTGATGACGACGCTGGCCGCGATGCTGGGGGCGGTCCCGCTCATGCTCGGCACCGGCATGGGATCGGAGCTGCGCCACCCGCTCGGCGTGACGATCGTGGGCGGCCTCATCGTGAGCCAGGTCCTGACCCTGTTCACGACGCCGGTGATCTACCTCGCATTCGACAGGATCGCCGTCCGCTTCCGTGAAAGGACCGCCGCGGCGGTCCGCTCCAGAAGGGCGGCGACGTGAACGTCTCGGAGATATTCGTGCGCAGGCCGGTGGCCGCGACGCTGTTCACCGCGGGAATCGTGCTCGCCGGCGCGGCGGCCTACCTGAAGCTGCCGGTTTCGCCCTTCCCCCAGGTGGAATCGGCCACGATCTCGGTCACGGCGTCGATGCCCGGGGCCAGCCCCGAGACGATGGCGACGACGGTCGCGACTCCCCTTGAGCGCCACCTGGGCGCGATCGCGGACGTGACGGAGATGACCTCCTCGAGCTCCGTGGGGAGCACCAATGTCGTCCTTCAGTTCGGCCTGAACCGCGACATCGACGGCGCCGCCCGCGACGTGCAGGCGGCCATCGTCGCGGCGCGGGTGGACCTTCCCGCCGCCCTCCGGAGCAATCCCCAGTACCACAAGCAGAACCCGGCCGACCAGCCGATCATGATCCTCACACTCACGTCGAAGACGCTCACCTCCGGCCAGCTCTACGACGCGGCGTCCACGATCCTCCAGCAGAAGCTCTCCCAGGTGGCCGGCGTCGGCACCGTGGGCGTGTGGGGAAGCTCGCTGCCGGCCGTGCGCGTCGAATTGAACCCCTCGACCCTGTTCAAGTACGGCGTCGGCCTCGAGGACGTCCGCGCCGCGCTTGCAGCCGCCAATGCCAACAGCCCGAAGGGCGCGATCGAGAACGAGACCTTTCACTGGCAGATCTACGACAACGACCAGTCGCGAAAGGCAAAGGATTACCGCAGCCTCGTGGTCGCCTACAGGAACGGCGCCGCCATCCGGCTCTCCGACGTGGCGGAGGTCACCGACTCCGTCGAGGACACGCGCAACCTGGCGCTGGCCAACGGCAGCCCGTCGGTGCTTCTCGGCATCCTCAAGCAGCCCCAGGCGAACATCATCGAGACCGTCGACCTCATCAGGGCGATGCTTCCGCGCCTCCGGGCGGACATTCCGCCGGCGATCCAGCTCGATGTCGCCATGGACCGCAGCACGACGATCCGCGCCTCGCTCCGCGACGTCGAACGCTCGCTCGCGGTGGCGATCGTGCTCGTCATCCTCGTCGTCTACCTGTTCCTGCGCGATGGGCGCGCCACGCTGATCCCGAGCGTCGCCGTGCCGGTCTCGCTGATCGGGACGTTCGGCGCGATGTACCTCCTGGGCTACAGCCTCGACAACCTTTCCCTGATGGCGCTCACCATCGCGACCGGCTTTGTCGTGGACGACGCGATTGTCGTCATGGAGAACATCACCCGCCACATGGAGATGGGAACGCCGCGGTTTGAGGCGGCGCTTGTCGGCGTCCGGCAGGTGGCGTTCACCGTCCTCTCGATGAGCCTTTCGCTGATCGCGGTGTTCATACCCATCCTCCTCATGGGCGGCCAGGTGGGCCGCACGTTCCGCGAGTTCGCGGTGACGCTCTCGGTGGCGATCCTGATCTCGATGATCATCTCGCTCACGACGACGCCGATGATGTGCGCCCGCCTGCTCACCGTGCGGCACCCGGGCGAGGTCCGCAACCGCTTCCACAGGTGGACCGAGGCCGCGTACCAGGGACTGCTCGACCTCTACCGGGACACGCTTTCCTGGGCGCTGCGGCATGCGTTCCTGATGATCATCGTCCTCGCCTGCACCGTCGGGCTCAACATATGGCTGTTCACGATCATCCCGAAGGGCTTCTTCCCCGAGGAAGACACGGGCCGGCTGAGCGGATTCATACAGGCGGACCAGAGCGTCTCCTTCCAGCGGATGTCCCAGAAGCTCAGGCAGTACATGGCCATTGTCCAGGGCGACACGGATGTGGCCGATCTCGTCGGGTTCACCGGCGCGGGCGGGCGCGGGGGCAACACCGGGGCCATGTTCATCTCCCTGAAGCCGCTCAGCCAGCGCAAGTCGACCTCGGAGCAGGTCATAGCCCGGCTCAGGCCGAAGCTCGCCCATGTGCCCGGAGGGCAGCTTTTCATGTTCCCGCAGCAGGAGACGCCACGGACCGGGGGGCGGGTGAGCAACACGGCATGGCAGTACACGCTTCAGTCGGACAACCTTGACGACCTGCGCACGTGGACGCCGAAGCTGATGGACGCGCTCAAGACCGAGCCGGCCCTCGTGGACCTCAACTCCGACCAGGCGGACAAGGGCCTCGAGACCGACCTCGTCATCGACCGGGACACCGCGTCCCGCCTCGGCCTGACCGCGGCCCAGATCGACAACACCCTTTATGACGCGTTCGGCCAACGGCAGGTGTCCACGATCTATGAGCCGCTGAACCAGTACCACGTGGTCATGGTCGTGGCGCAGCGGTTCTGGCAGGAGCCCTCCGCCCTCAGGGACATCTACGTCAGCTCCACGGGCGGGACCGTGAGCGGAACGCAGTCGACGAACGCCGTGGCCGGCACGGTCGCGGGTTTCTCGGGGTTCTCGATTGGCGCCTCGACCTCGACCGCGGCCGCGAGCGCCAGCTCGATCGCGTCGGACGCCGCGCGCAACGCGAGCATCAACGCGATCGCGACGACGGGCCACGGCTCCACCTCGAACGGCCAGGCGGTCAGCACAGTCAACGAGGTGATGGTGCCGCTCTCGGCGTTCACGCACTACGGCCTCGGGACCACGCCCCTGGCGGTGAACCACCAGAACACTTTTGTCGCGGGGACGATCTCATTCAATCTGGTCCCCGACGCCTCGCTCTCGGATGCCGTCGCCGCGGTGCAGCGGCAGACGGCGGCGATCCACATGCCCAGCTCCATACACGGCAGCTTCCAGGGCACGGCGAAGACCTACCAGGACACGCTTGGCAACGAACTGGTCCTCATCCTTGCGGCGATCGTGGCGATCTATCTTGTCCTCGGCATCCTCTACGAGAGCTACGCCCATCCGTTCACGATCCTTTCCACGCTGCCCTCCGCCGGCATCGGCGCGGTGCTCGCGCTGATGCTGTTCCACCTGGCATTCGACCTGATCGCGCTGATTGGCGTGCTGCTCCTGATCGGAATCGTGAAGAAGAATGCGATCATGATGATCGACTTCGCGATCGACGCGGAACGCGCCGAGGGGCTCAGCCCGCGCGATGCGATCTTCAAGGCGTGCCAGCTCCGCTTCAGGCCGATCCTCATGACGACAATGGCTGCGATCCTGGGCGCAGTCCCGCTCGCCATTGGCTATGGTGACGGCGCCGAGCTGCGGCAGCCGCTCGGGATTTCGATCGTCGGCGGCCTCATCGTCAGCCAGCTGCTCACGCTTTACACGACGCCCGTCGTCTACCTCTACGTCGAGCGGGCGCGCGTCTGGCTCCATCGGACATGGGTGAGGCTCGGGGTCCTGGCGCCTGACAAGGAGCCGGTCCCGGCGACGATCTGACTCTCAGCAACCACGAAACAATGGATTTGAAACCAGCACCTTCCACAGGGATACCTAGGGCCCCGGGCCGCTGCGCCCTGGCCGCGGCATGCCTCATCCTCGCAGCCGGGTGCTCGGTCGGCCCGGACTATAAGCGGCCCGCGATGGCCATTCCCGCGGCGTTCAAGGAGGACGCGGGCTGGAAGGTCGCGGCGCCCGATGACGGCGCCGCGAGGGGGCCCTGGTGGGAGGTCTTCAACGACCCCGTGCTGAACGGCCTCGAGACCCAGGTGGAGACCTCCAACCAGTCGGTCCGCCAGGCGGTCGCCAACTATGAGGAGGCCAGGCAGATCGTCCGCTCGGACCGGACGGGCTACCTTCCGACCGTTTCGGCCGCGGGAAGCGCGCAGAGGACCCACGAGCCCCAGATCGGAGGGATTCCGGGCAGCACGACCGGCACCGAGTACGTGGCCGACCTGGAGGGTTCTTGGGCCCCCGACATCTGGGGCAAGCTGCGCCGGACGGTCGAGTCGGACGTGGGCACGGCCCAGGCCAGCGCGGCCGAGCTTGCGCTGGCGCGCCTCTCGACGCAGGCAACGCTGGCCCAGGACTACATCGGCCTTCGCACCTCGGACGACAGGATCCGGCTCCTTGAGGATGCCGTCGAGGCCTACAAGCGGACGCTCAAGATCACCAACAACAAGTACGCCGTGGGCGTGGCCGCACGGAGCGATATCATCACCGCGCAGACGCAGCTCGACAGCACGCGGGCCCAGCTGATTGACGCGGGCATCACGCGCGCTCAATACGAGCACGCGATCGCCGTCCTCGTCGGCAAGGCGCCCGCTGACTTCTCGATTGCGCGGACGCCCGCCATAGGGATCGCCCTTCCGACGATACCCCCGCAGCTCGCTTCCACGCTCCTCGAGCGCCGTCCGGACATAGCCGCCGCGGAGCGACAGGCCATCTCGGCGAACGCGAAGATCGGCATCCAGGCGGCCGCCTACTATCCCACGATCAGCATATCCGGCGAGGCCGGGTATGAGGGCTCGCCGCTGCACAGTCTCTTCACTGCGCCGTTCAGGTTCTGGACCCTGGGCGCCCAGGCGGCCGACACGATTCTCGATTGGGGCCAGCGCCATGACCTCGTGCAGTCGGCGCGGGCGGCGTATGAGTCAAGCGCCGCCAACTACCGGCAGACCGTGCTTACCGCGCTCCAGCAGGTTGAGGACAACCTTGCGGGGCTGCGGATCCTCAAGGAGGAGTCGAAGGTCGAGGACACCGCGGTTGCCGAGGCGGCGCAGGCTTCGCAGATCGCGCTCAATGAGTACAACGCGGGCACGGTCGATTTCACGACGGTCGCGGCGGCGCAGGTCACGGAGCTGACAAACCGCGAGACGGCGCTCGCCATCGTGCAGAGCCGGCTCACCTCGAGCGTCCTTCTGATCCAGGCCCTCGGAGGCGGCTGGACCGCCTCCGAGCTTCCCCACCCCTAGCTAGAGCGAACCGGAGTTGCTGACGAAGGCGATTGAGCGGCTGTCCGGGGACCAGGAGTTGACGTTGATCGAGCCCTGGCCGCCGTAGAGGTAGGCGACCACCGTCGCAGTCCCGCCGTCCACCGGCATCCGCCGCAGGTACACGTGCTTGTAGAAGGGATGGTCGTTTGGCGTTATGTCAGCGGGAAAGGAGATGAACAGGATGGTCTTGCCGTCGGGCGAGACGTGAGGGAACCAGTTGTTGAAGTCGTCATCCGTCACCTGGACCTGGCCCGACCCGTCCGCACCCATGCGCCACACCTGCATCTTTCCCGACCTCTCCGAGTTGAAGAAGATCGTCTTGCCGTCGGGGGTGAACTCGGAGCCGTCGTCCAGCCCCTTGGCCGTCGTCAGGCGCACCTCGGGGCCGCCTGCGGAAGGGACCTTGTAGATGTCGAACTCGTGATTACGCTCGCCCGTGATCAGCAGGAATTTCCCATCGGGCGACCAGCCATGCAGGTAGGAGGGGCCGGTGGGGGTGATACGGGTCGGTTCGCCACCCCCAATGGGAAGCGTGTAGACTATCGACGGCGAGCCGCTGCTGATGCCCAGCATCGAGCCGTCGAATGAAAGCGTGTGGTCGTTGTTGCAGTGAACCTGGGAGCCCGTGCTGAGGGGCGCCGGCTGGCCCGTCACGAGGTCGAAGCTGAACATCCCGCCGTTGTGGTTGTAGATCAGGCGGCGCCCGTCGGGCGTCCAGTTCGGGGCCTGGAGCGAATCCTCAGCGTGGTAGATCGCCCTGCGGACGCCGGAGTTCACGTCAAGCAGCTCGATGTCGCTCCCGATATAGTCCCTGTAGGGCTTGAAATCAGGCGCCGCCGGGCGAATGAGTCGGACGTTCCTGAAGATGCCCTTCTCGACAAGCGCGTTGCTGTGCGCGCAGATGTAGATCCCGATATAGACCTCGTCGGGCAGTTCGATCCCCTCGAGTTCCTGGGTCGTGTACGTCGCGCCGAGATGAGCCGCGGACATGATGAACCGCTTGCCGGAACGCTCGAGCTGGAGGACCTCCGGGCGCTCGAGCCTGAGATGTATCTCCTCCGTGGCCGCTCCGGCCGCCCTTCGGTACTGGAGGGCTGCAACCCCGTTGCCGTGTATGCAGGCGTTCACATGCGCCGACGTGGGATCCAGCGTGGCCCTGACGATCAGCCCCATCTTCCTGTGCGGGTCGGTTCCGGCGCCCAGGAACTGCGTGAGGGCCTGCATGAGGAAGTCGCCCTTAACCTTCTTCCAGGCAAACTGATACTCGTCGTGGTCGCCCCACATGTCATCGCCGGAGGACGACAGGAGGTATTCCTGGGAATCCTTGTCGAACGCGGTGCTTCCCGGGATTCCGACCGCGCCGATGTCGGCGTGTCCGTCGAACACGCCGACCGGCGACGGCTGCTCGGCGCCGAGAGCCGAGCCAACGGCCCCGATGGCAAATGCGCAGAACATGGCCGGGATGAGGGTCAGGTGGGGGGTGGCGATCTCGAGGGCTAACGATGACATGGGGATGAGGGTTTCGGAGGGACGCGTGCGGACGCCTGTGCTGCCTGGAAAAGGGTGGGACGGGGATGCTGTGCCGTGCGCCATTCGGGGGCAAGGTCAGACGCCCGCGGCCATGGCGCGCACCATCTCCTTCACGGCGGCAATTTCCTCGGCGTTCACGGTGTGCCCCATCCCTGCAAAAATCGTCTTGGTGACCCGGGCTCCGAGCTCCTCGAGTATCCGCGCGCTCTCATGCACGCTTGAAAGGGGGATATGGGCGTCGCGGTCGCTGCACCCGAGATAGACGGGGGTTGCCTCCAGGCTGCCCGCAAGCTTCCGGGGCGTGCCCGGCGGCCCGATGAGCGCGCCGCTGAGCCCGACCACGGCGCCGTACCGGCGTGGGTTTCTCGCTGCGAATTCCTGCGACAGGCAGGCCCCCTGCGAGAATCCGATCAGCATGATCCTCTCGAAGCCGACGCCGCCGCGGGCGGATTCATCGACCAGGCCTGCCATGATGCCGAGCGCCGAGCCCAGATAGGGCTCGTTCTGGGCCAGGGGCGCAAAGAATCGCTCGGGATACCAGGAATGGCCCGCGGCCTGCGGCGCAAGGAGCGCCACTCCCGGAATGCCGGCGGACACCTCCTCCCCGAGCGAGTAGATGTCGTCAGCCGAGGCTCCCCGGCCGTGGATGAGGACAAGGGCCGCCCGGGCCTTCGCCAGGGGTGCGCCGCCCCGCAATACCTGCTGTCCCATGTGGAGATTCACAGGCTGCACCTGTAGCATCGGATTCATTTTGCGGCAAGGTCCTGCGGGGTTGACGCAACCCGGCAACTGGAGGCCTACTCTCTGCAGGCAACCCCATCGTTCCCAGGCCCGCCCCCCCCCCGCCCCAAGCCCCATGCTGAACAAGATCACCCCGTCACTTCTGCTCGCCGGTTTCATGGCGGGCGCTGTCGGCGCCCATGCCGCGGACCGCCTCAAGGGCGAGTCTTCCGCCTTCCTGAAGGCCTACGTCGACAGCCCCGTGGACTGGATGCCCTGGGGCGACGCGGCGTTCGCCCGGGCGAAGGGCGAGCAGAGGCCCGTTTTTCTCTTTGTCGGCTCCTTCACGAGCGAGCTCGCCGGGGCGATGCGCCGCCAGACGTTCGCAAACCCCAAGAACGCCGACTGGCTCAACACGCATTTCGTCTGCGTGATCGTCGACAGGGAAGAGCGTCCCGACGTGGCCGCACTCTACCAGGCTTACGTGTTGAATCTCAAGCAGCTGACCGGATGGCCGCTGAACGTGTGGCTCACGCCGGAGTTCCAGCCCTACGAGGGGGCGACCTACCTGTCCCCATCCGAGGACTGGGGCGCACCGGGCTTTCTGAAGCTCGCAAACCAGGCGCAGACGGCATGGGCGACGAATCCGGCGGGATGCCGGAAGAGGGCCTCCGAGTCGGTGGCCCAGCTCGCGCCGCCGGCGCAGTCCCCCGCCCCGGCCGTCTGGAGCCAGGAAAAGACGCGGGCCCGGCTCACGGCTTCTGCGGCGGCATGGCGGGCGGCCTTTGATCCCGAGAACGGCGGCTTTGGCGACGCTCCCCGGTCCCCGGAGCCCGAGCTCGTCCGCTTCATGCTCCTCCAGTCCCCGGCCGACCGCGACGCGGCCCTGAAGACCCTCCGCGCACTGGCAGCGAGCGCGGTCCGCGATCCGCTCGACGGCGGGTTCTTCCGGCATGCGGCCGACGCCGCGTGGCACATTCCCTACCAGCAGAAGACGCTGTCCGACCAGGCGCGGATCGCGCTCGCGTTTCTCGACGGCGCCCACGGCGCGGACGCGGGCGCCTTCGGGCTCTGCGCGGCCGGCGCCCTCGACTACGCGCTCAGCCGGCTTTCCCTTCCCGGAGGGAACTTCTCCTCCGCGGAGGACGCCACGGGAGACGAGTTTACCGGCTATTACACGTGGACGGCGGCGGAGATCGACGGCGCCCTCGGGACGGCCTCGCCGACCTTCAAGGCAGACCACGCCGTGATGCCGGACGGCAATGTGCCTGCCGGCGACGATCCCTCGGCCCAGTACACCCATAGGAACTTCCTTCGGTCCGCCGCGCAGCCACGCGCGTCGGACGCCGCAAGCGCCGGCCTCCTTCGCGCCGTGCGCGACCGCAGGCCGGCGCCCCCTCTCGATCCCAGGGCGAGCGCCGGCGCCTACGGGATGATGCTGAGCGCATTGTCGCGCGCCGGCACGCAGCTCGCCAAACAGACTTACCTGGATGCCGCCAGGGAAACCCTGGCGGCGGCGAGGGCGAACTTTCTCGTGTCGCCGGACGGCGCCCTTCGCCGCCTGAGGGGCTCGTCGCAGCCGGCCGATGCGGACGACTATGCGGCGCTGGCCCTGGGATGCCGGGATTATGCGCGGGCCGCGAACGACAGGGGCGCGATGGAGCTTTCGGACCTGCTGCTCGCCCGGCTCGACGCGCGGTTCTTCGATCCCGCGAGCGGCGCCTATTTCGGCGCGCCCAGCCCTCGGGGACCCGGATTTTTCATCAGGCCGTTCGGAGCGGATGACCCGCCCTCCGCGGAATCGCTTGCGGTGGCCGCGGGCGCCCCGCACGCGGGGGCGGTCGCGGCCGCCCTCTCCGAGTCACTGGAGGAGTCGGCCGCGCAGGCGCCGGGCGACCAGCTTCTTGCGCTCGCTCTCTTCCGCGGCCCCTGAGCCCGCGGCCCGCGCTACGGGGCGCGCGTCAGGACGACCGCCGCGTGGCGGACGATCGGCGGGGTTTCGATCCGGAGCGTTCCACCGGGATGGGCCACGACCTTCGAATCGGACGCCACGCCCTTCTGCGTGTCCCACCATGTGACCTTCCATGATCCCGCAGGAACGTCCTCGAGGCGCACCGTGCCGGCCACCGCCGGGTAGGGAACGGCGAGATAGAGGTTCGGCTTGTTCCAAACCCATGCCTCGATGAAGTGGTCGTTCCGGCGACCGATCAGGCCCAGCGCCGAGGTGTCCATGCCGAGGTCGACCGCGGAGATCCCGATCCAGTCCGGGCCCGGGTTCTCGAGGACGAGGAAGTGGCTCCCAGCGGCGACCTTGAACGCGAGCGTCGCCGGCTCCGGCGAGCCCTTGCCTCCCGTCCACGCATGGGCCGCCACGACATTGCCGTCTACGCTCACCGTGAGCGCTCCGCCGGCCTCGGCCACCGAATAGACGTGCGCGAGCATCGTCGTTCCGAGGGGAAGGTTCAGGTGATAGGCGGCGCGACCGGGGAAGCCGTCGGCTCGGCTGGCCGCCGAGCCCACCAGAGTCGACGGGACGTCAGCCTCCTCGATGGCCTCCCTGCCATCGGTCGGAAATTCGAAGTCGGGCGCCGCCCTGCGCTGCCAGAACTGCCCCGCGCTGATGCGCAGCGGCACGCGCTCGCGGCATTCCACGACCGCGGAAAAAGGCCTCATGTCGGCCTGCGCGGCCACCCGGTTGATCGCCTGGAAGCGGAACACCGCGCCCAGCTCGCCCAGCCGGCCCTGGTCAAGAATCTGCCATCCGTTCCAGGGCTGGGCGGCCATCAGGCCCTCGCCCATGACGCTGGCCCACACGGTCGGGACGATGTTCATGCCGGCCTTTTTCACTTCGTCCGAGACGGGCTGGTGGTCGTCGCCCTCCTCCCCGTAGAACACGGGCCGGTGGAGCGCCGCGTAGGGCGTTTCGAAGGTGCGCGCCCCCGCGAGCAGGTTGGCCGCGTAAAGATGGGGCTGGTAGTAGTCCATCTTCTCATAGATCGGGCTGCGGAGGTTTTCCGTGCTCGTGGTGACGAGGTGGCCGTAAACGTCGACGATGCGGAGGAAGGCGGCCATGTCACTGTGCCACCGGGCGACCTCGGCCTCGTGCCCGTTGCGCATCGCGTCCGTCCAATGAACCTCATTGAAGAGCTCCCATGCGACCACCGCGGGCGACCAGCCCCAGCGGGCGACGATGTAGCGGTACTTGATGAGCGTCATGACCCGCGCGTTCGGGTCCGTGAAAAAGTCCTCGGGCGACTTGAGAAAACCGCCCGGGTTGGCCGCGTTCCAAGGATTCTTGGCCCAGTCGGAATCGCTGCCCGTCGTGTACTGGCCGTGATGCTGAAGGACGAGCTGGACATAGACGCCGTTCTCCTCGGCAGCCGCGAGCAGCTGGTCCCAGCTGTCCGCAACATCGGCACTGAGGCTCCCGGGCTTCGGCGACGGGCCCATGTCCGCCGGCAGCCAGTCGAGGTTCAGGCCGTCCCAATGCGCCATCCAGATCCGCATCCAGTTCAGGTTGGCCTTGGAGAATGCGGGAAACGCGCGCATGTAGTAACCGACACGGTCGGCGATCCCGTCCGGCGCCCAGGCCAGGTTCGCGCCCACGGGGAGATAGGGAAGGCCGTCGGAGCGCGCGAGCCGGCGCGGGTCCTTCGGGTCGTTCAGTATCGAGGGCAGTCGGGTCCTGACGGTGTTCTGGACCTGCGCCGGCGTGACGAGGCTGACGACGAGGCCCGTACGGCTGACGCCGAGCGTCGTCTCGAACACGGCGCCGAAGCGGTACGAGCCAATCTCGTCAGGCCGGGCGCGAACCGCGTAGAGGCCGCCGTCCGCATAGTAGGCGGGCAGCGTGATCTTCTGGCCGCCCGGCGTCTCGACCTCGGCCCACAGCTCGCGGGCAAACGGGTTCCCGACCGCCGGGTTGCCCGGGGCCACGAAGTCGAACTCGATCGGCTTCGGCCCGGCGGCGGCGGCGTGCGCCAGGAGCATTCCTGCGATGAGACAAAGGCGGGGCGGTTTTATCATGGGGGTTCAAAGGGATCAGGAACTGCTTTCGGCCGGGGCCGCCCCGACCGTCGGCTTGTCCTGCATCTTCACCCGGTAGATGCCCGGGGGAAAGCCGGTCGCGCGCTTGAAGAGGACGCACATGTATTCCATGTGCTCGAAGCCCGTGAGTTCGGCGATCCTCTTCAGCGGAAAGTCGGTCTCGAGGAGAAGCTGGCGGATCTTCCTGAGCTGGACCCTCCTTATCTCGGACTGCGGGGAGCGGCCGATATGCTGGCGGAACTTCCGCTCGATCTGGCTGCGCGAGGCGTGGGCATGCTGGAGCACCTGGTCCACCGTAATGCCGTTGCACGCGCGCTCGCGGATGAAGCTGAGCGCCGCGGCGACATTCCGGTCCTCGACGGCCAGGACATCCGTGGAGTGGCGCGTCACCACGCCGAGCGGCTCGACGCGCTGATCGAGGGCCTTCGGCTTGATGCCCTCAAGGAGGTCCCTGAGGAGGGCCGCGGCGCGGTATCCCGACTGGAAGGCGTTGGGCGCGACGCTCGAGAGCGCGGGGTCGGCCAGTTCGCAGCGTATGGTGTCGTTGTTCGCCCCGAGGATGGCGACCTCCTCGGGCACCAGGATTCCCGCGGCGTGGGCCGCGCTGACAAGCTGCTGGGCGCGCAGGTCGACGCAGGCCATGACTCCGATCGGCTTGGGAAGGCCCTTCAGCCAGCCGCTCAGCTTGGCTATCTGCTCCTCCTCCCAGAACGGCGTGGAGTCGCCGGGGTAATCGACGTCAAACACGGAGCACTCGCGCCCCGCGAGGCGGACCGCCTCGACGAAGCCGTCGCGCCTCTCTCGGGACCAGAGCACGTTTGAGAAGCCAGCGAAACCAAACTTCTGGTAGCCGCGCTCGATGAAATGCTCGGCCCCAAGATGGCCTATGCCGACGTTGTCGGGCCGGATCTTCGGGACGCCGGGATACGGCTCGACGTCGTTGAGGTCGACGAGAGGGATATTGAGCTCGCCGCAGGCTCCCGCCATATCCGGCGTGGTGTGCCGGCTGATGACGCCCTGCCACTTCTTGCTGCGCAGCCACCGCGGATCGGTCTCAGAAACGGCCTGGTCGTCGTGGAAGGCGGTCCAGACATGGTGGGTGCGCTCAAAGTGCGCGATCCCCTTCAGCATGGCCATGCTTTCCTCGAACCGGGTCAGGAAAATGAGCAGCACATGGGGCTTCTTCTTCACGCCCACGGACTGTGCAAGCATACAATCCGCGAAGCAAGTGCGGCGGCGGCCCGGGCGCCCGTGACTACGGCTTCAGCGGGTAATCCTTTATGAACTTCACGATTTCAGCCGCGTTGCAGAAGCAGAGGGCCGTGAACGTGTCGGCCGCCCCGTAGTACATCGCGATCCGGCCCGTCGCCGAGTCACAGAGGCATCCGACCGGAAAGCAGACGCCGGGAACGAAGCCGGTGAGCTCGTAGGGAGCCTCCGGCACGATCAGGGGCTGGTTCGCGCAGGCGATGACCTTCCAGGGCTCGTCGAGGTCGAGCAGCATCGCGCTGATCGAATAGACGAAGCCGTTGCAGGTCGTGGTGACGCCGTGGTAGAAAAGGATCCATCCCTCGCTCGTCTCGATGGGTGACGGGCCCGCGCCGATCTTCGTTCCCTGCCACCATGGGCCGCCGCGACCGATCACGTGCCGGTGCTTGCCCCAGTGCACCAGGTCGGAGCTCTGGCTGACAAAGATGTCCCCGAACGGCGTGTGGCCTGTGTCCGAGGGCCGGCTGAGCATCAGGAAATTCTTGCCGAACTTGCGCGGGAAGAGGACGCCGTTGCGGTTGTAGGGAAGGAAGGCGTTTTCGAGCTGCTCGAAGCGCACGAAGTCGGTCGTCCTCGCGATCCCGATGGTCGGGCCATGGTAGCCGTTGCACCACGTCACGTAGTGCACGCCGTCGACCAGGGTGACGCGCGGGTCGTAGGCGTACTCAAACCGGCGCACCTCGGGGTCGTCGCATTTCAGCTCGATCGGCTTCGGCTCAAACGTGAACTTGAAGCCGTCGGGGCTCCGGCCGACGTGAAGGTGCGGAATCCGGTCCATGCCCTCGGTGCGAAACACGCCGATGAACTTGCCCTTCCACGGCACGACCGCGCTGTTGTAGATTCCCGTGACGCGCGGCAGGGGGCGGCGGCCCACCACTGGGTTCGCGCTGTAACGCCAGGCGAAGTCGGGGTTGTCTGCAGGCTTGGCTTCCCAGGGAATGTTCGGCAAGGCGGGACCGACGATCTTGAGCTTCATGGGGTGGAGTGTGGGGCCATCGACGGCAGCGCGGAGGCGGCGTCGCCGGGGTATGGCCCGACCGGGGTTGAAGGAGGCGCGGGTAGCCTATCCGCAAGCGAACGGGATGTTAATGAGATCCTTTGCCAGAAAGTTGAGAAACCCTTCTACCCCAAGGAGGCTGCGAAGCCGCAAAACGGCATTCTCGGGTTCGAAAAACGCAGGCCAAAACCCGCCTGTGCCATTTGACATCCCGGTGTAATTAAGCGGCTTATGGCTGCAGGAAATGCGTGCGTCCGCGCCCCAGCCAGCCCCACTCTAACCCAAGGCAAAATCCCGGCCCCATGTCCTTCTGGAGACTCATAACCGCCGCCTTCGGTTGGGCCGCATTTGCCGCACCGCCCGTTTCCGCCGAATCCACCTACGACGTCGTCGCGTTTGGCGCCACCGGCGGCGACATCCGCGCCGACACCGCTGCAATTCAGAAGGCGATCGACGCCTGCAGCAGCCATGGGGGAGGCCGCGTCACGGTCCCCGCCGGGGCGACAATCACGATTGCGACCATCGTCCTGAAGAGCGGCGTGGACCTCCATCTCGAGCGCGGCGCGCTGCTCCAGGGCAGTCCCCATCACGCCGACTTCACGCGGTTCTCGAGCCTTCCGGTCACATTTGATCCGGGCCCACCCCCGAAGCTGGGTGTGATCGTTTATGCCGACGGCGCCGATGACATAGCGATCACCGGCCCGGGACGGATCGACGGAAACGACAGGGCCTACGTCACCGAGAGCGGGCCCTACATCTACACGTGCGTCGAGCTGCGTCCGTTCGCCGTGGTCCTCAGAAACTGCCGCCACATCCTGCTTCGGGACTTTTCCCTGACCCATTCCGCGTTCTGGACGCTCAGGCTGCAGGGTTGCGACGATGCGAACATCGACGGGATACGCATCGACGGCGATTTGAAGATGCCCAACAACGACGGCATCGACATCGACTGGTCGTCGAACGTGCGCATACACGGATGCGACATCTCGACCGGCGACGACTGCATCTCGCTCAAGACGGCCCCGCTCAGCGACGGCATCAGCCGGCCCTGCGAGAACGTCGTCATTTCTGGGTGCAACGTGAGGTCCCGCTCGGCGGGCATCGTGCTCGGGTGCGACGTGGGCGGACCCATCCGGGACGTCGTCGTCAGCGACTGCACCATCAAGGACAGCCACCGCGGCGTCGCCGTCAGGCTGAGCCTCGGGGGCAGCATCGAGCGCGCCCTGTTCTCGAACCTCATTATCGAGACGAGGATCTTCGATCCGAAGTGGTGGGGGCGCGGCGAACCGATCCAGGTGGCCGCGCTCGCGTGGACCCGCGCGAGCCCGCTCGGCGTGATCCGCGACATCCGATTCTCGAACATCATCTGCAACTCCGAGAACGGGGCCATTATCTGGGCCGACGAGCCCGGCCACATCGAGAACATATCGTTCGACAGGGTCTCGATCCACATCTCCACGCCGGCCGCCTTCGCCGGCGGCCAGCAGGACCTCCGCCCCAACGGCAACGCGGGCCTGCGGGACCTCGGGACCAGCGGGTTCATCCTCAGCAACGCCGCGGGCGTCACCTTCAGGGACTGCAGCGTGACCTGGGGGCCGAACCCGCCGGACTATTTCAAGTATGCGCTGGATGCCGTCGCGAGCCCCGGTCTCGCCGATGCCGGCCTCTCGGGGGAGGCCGCCCATCCGGGCCTGCCGGCGAAGGTCATCCGCTGAACAAGGATCCCAATGACACGACGCGAATTCCTGCAGCTGACAGCCGCGACCGCGGCGGCCGGCATGCTGCCCGGCATTTCAAGGGCGCAGCCGTCGCCGGCACCCCGTCCCCAGCCGACGATCCCGCGCTGGCGCGGATTCAACCTGACCGAGATGGCCGGCGGCCGGCGCGGGCGCCCGTACAGGGAAAGCGATTTCCAGTGGATGCAGGGATGGGGCTTCAATTTCGCGAGGGTGCCCCTCTCCTACTGGCAATGGTCCAGCCCGAAGGACTGGATGACCATCGACCCGGAGGCGTTGAAGCCGATAGACCGCGTCCTTGAACTGGGCAGGCAGTACGGCGTCCATGTCTCGCTGGGCTTCCACCGCATCCCGGGCTACTGCGTCAACGGCCGCGAACTCGAGCCCTTCCAGCTTTTCGACAGCCCGCGCGACTCCATGCAGCGCGCGCTGGAGGCCGCAGTCCACCACTGGACCTATTTCGCCGAGCGCTACAAGGACGTCCCAAGCTCGCGGCTGAGCTTTGACCTCATGAACGAGCCGCCCTTCATGCCCGACCAGTCGCGCTACGTCGAGATCTGCAAGGCACTGATCGCGGGGATCCGGGGCCCGAGCCCCGACCGCCTCATCTTCGCCAACGGCGCCGACATCGGCCAGACGCCCGTCATCGGCCTCATCGACGAGGGCATCGTCCAGAGCACCCATGACTATCAGCCCAAGATGATCAGCCACTACAAGGCCAACTGGGTGCCCGCCGCTGAATTCGAGTCGCTCGAGGTGCCGACCTGGCCGATGGTGGACAGGCACGGCGTCCTCTGGAACAAGGAAAAGCTGCGGGCGGAGGACATAACCAAGTGGAAGCCGCTCACCGACCGCGGCGCCCCGGTGCACGTCGGCGAATGGGGCTGCTTCTCGCAGACGCCCCACGACGTGTGCCTGGCATGGATGGCGGACGAGCTCTCGCTGTGGAAGGAGGCCGGCTGGGGCTGGTCCATGTGGAACCTGCGCGGCGGCTTCGGGATCGTCGACAGCAACCGGGCGGACGTCGTTTACGAGGACTTCCAGGGCCACAAGCTTGACCGGAAGATGCTCGAGCTTGTTTTGACTGGCTAACGGCGGATGGCGCCGCCTAGAGTCCGCTTCCTTTACCCCCAAAAAAAATGCCAAAATACGTCATCGAACGCGAAATACCCGGAGCTGGAAAGCTCACCCACGAGCAGCTGCAGGGCATCTCCCAGAAGTCATGCGGCGTCCTGAGCAAACTCGGCCCGAAGATCCAATGGGTCGAAAGCTACGTCACCGACGACAAGGTCTATTGCGTGTACATCGCGCCCGACGAGGCGATGGTGCGGGAGCATGCCAAGCAGGGCGGGTTCCCCGCGAACAAAGTGTCGGAAGTGAAGGAGATCATTAGCCCTGTCACGGCGGAGGCCTGACCGGTCACGGGATCCTGGCGTGGCAGGGGGAGCGCCTCCGACGGGAGGCGCCCGTCATTTCATTTCAGGGCCGGTCAGCTCGCGCACGCGCTCGATGACCTCCATGCACGAGCGGCCGCTGTGGTAGGGGCATTTCCAGAGGCTCACCTTGGGCAGCGGAAAGGGCGTCCCGTCGCGCTTCACGAGGTTGATCCAGTCGCCGTACTTGCGGTCGATGAACTTTGCCTGGATGAAATCCCAGCTGTGGCGCGAGGCGTCGAGGTAGCGGACGTCGCCTGAGAGCTGATAGGCATTGAGGAATCCGACCACCGCCTCCGCCTGCTCCCACCATTCCTTGCTGGTATTCGTGTAGCCCTTCGGCCCGCCCTCGCTGATGACGCCGCCGTCCGGGTCGACGCCCTCCGCGAGCGTGACGCGGGCGATGTCAAGAGACAGGGGTTTGACCTGGGCGATCAAGGCGGGATCCCCGACGACCCTGGCGGCCTCGACCAGCAGCCAGCTGAGCTCGATGTCGTGGCCGTAGGACACCTCTTCTCCTATCGGCGTCCAGTCCTCCTTCATGAAGAGGATGAGGTGGTGGGTGCGCGGGTCGATGATGTGCCTGACCGTGACGTCGATCAGGTCGCGCTGGTTTGCGAGGAGTCCCGGGTCGGGCCAGACGCGCAGCAGCTCCGTGTAGCTCTCGAGGATGTGGATGTGCGAGTTCTGCGACTTTGGCGCGTCGCCGAGCAGGTTGCGCTGGCCGGCGGCGAGCCTGTCCCACTTGCGGTCGAGGGCGTCGAAATAGCCCCCGAACCTGCGGTCATGGGCGTGCGTCTCCACGAGGTTGTAGATGGAGACCGCCTCGTCGAGCGCGCCCTTCTCGCCGCTGGCCCGGTAGTATTCCGCGAGCGCGTAGATGCCGAACACCTGACCGTAGATCTGCTTGTGGGCGTCGAGGGGCTTCCCGTCCGCCGTGATTGACCAGAAGAGGCCGCCTGACTCGGTGTCCCGGAAATGGTCCATGAGGTCCCTGTAGGCCCAGGTTGCCATCTCGAGGTAGGCGGGATCGTGATAGTTGCGGTAGGCCGCCGAAAACGTCCAGAGGATGCGGCTCGTCAGGAGCGCGCCGCGGTTCGCATCCTTCCGGACGGTCATGTCCGCCCGGATGAGGCCGTAATAGCCGCCGTTCGCGGGGTTCCGCGTGTATTTCATCCAGAAGGGCAGGATGTCGCCCTTGAGCTCCTGCTCCGTGCTTGAGGCCAGCGCCGCGAGCTCGGCGGCCGGGGAATTCTGGGAAGGGACGGCGTCAGCGCGCATGGGCGGCCTTTGGGCGAAGGCGCCTGCAACCAGGCAGACGAGCAGTTTCTTGGGGTGACGCATGGTCTTCGGGGATTTCCGGGCGGCTATGCATACACTATGGTGGATTTTCCACAAATTCCCAGCACCGCAACCGAGATTTATTCCCGGTGGATGGGAGATTTGTGGTGCGATTGGCCGCCGGTTTTGTTTGCGCTCCATGGGCTTTGTCAAATTGTCCTAGGGGCATCGCGGCCGCGATTCCCGCACCCATGAACGCCACTGGCCACGACTGCGCGACCCCATGCAGCTGCATACCCTAGATCTAGGAATTATCCTCGGCTACTTCGTCCTGGTCATCTCCGTAGGCCTGTGGGTGTCGCGGAGGGGGTCCAAGGACCTCGACAGCTACTTCCTCGGCGGCAAGACGATGCCCTGGTACATGCTCGGCGTCTCCGACGCGTCGGGGATGTTCGACATCAGCGGGACTATGTGGCTCGTCTATGTCCTCTTCATCTACGGCCTGAAGAGCATCTGGCTCCCGTGGGTGTGGCCGACGTTCAATCAGATCTTCCTGATGATGTTCATGAGCGCTTGGCTGAGGCGCTCGAACGTCCTCACGGGGGCCCAATGGATGCAGACGCGATTCGGCAACGACAAGGGCGCCACCTACGCCCACCTGAGCGTCGTGGTCTTCGCCCTCGTGAATGTCATCGGGCTCCTCGCCTACGCTTTCAAGGGCATCGGCAAGTTCGCGGTCGTGATGCTGCCGTGGCACTTCACGGGCGCCACGACCGGCATCTTCACGGACGAGAACATCTATGCGATGATCCTGCTGGGCCTGACGTCGATCTACGCGATCAAGGGCGGCATGGTCAGCGTCGTCATCACCGAGGTGGCCCAGTTCACGATACTCACCCTCTCGGCCCTGTGCATCGGCGTCATTGCCCTCGCGAAGGTCAGCCCGTCGATGATCGCGAACAACATACCGGCCGGCTGGATGAACCCCTTCTTCGGCTGGAAGATCGGGCTCAATTGGGACGGCATCCTGAACACCGCCAACTCGGCGATCAAGGCGGACGGCAATGACCTCTTCACGATCATATTCGGCCTGATGTTCTTCAAGGGCGTCCTCGCCAGCCTCGCCGGCCCGGCTCCGAACTACGACATGCAGCGCATCCTCGCCACGCGTAACCCGCGGGAGGCCTCGCTCATGAACGGGATGGTGACGGTGGTGCTCATGTTCCCGAGGTACCTGATGATCGCGGGAATCACGGTCCTCGCCCTCGCCTTCTGCATGCCGGTCTTCAGGGCGCAGGGAAACCCGGATTTCGAGAAGATACTGCCCCTGGTCCTCACCGGCCAGGTTCCCACCGGCGTCCTCGGTTTCCTGCTCGCCGGCCTGGCGGCGGCGTTCATGTCGAACTTCGCCGCGACGCTGAACTCGGCGCCCGCCTACGTGGTCAATGACATCTACAAGCGATTCATCAATCCGCACGCCAGCGGCAAGAAACTGGTGACGATGAGCCGGACCGTATCGATCGTTTTCCTCGTTGTCGGCGTGGGCTGCGGCCTCATGACGACCAGCATCACCTCGGTCATGATGTGGCTCGTGGGGGCCCTATCCAGCGGTTTTGTTGCGGCCAATGTCCTCAAGTGGTACTGGTGGCGTTTCAACGGGTACGGGTACTTCTGGGGAATGATTTCCGGGATCGGGGGCGCCCTCCTGTTCTGGGTCGCCGAACGGATCGTCGGGCACAGCTTCAACGCGCTCTACACGTTTCCGTTCCTTCTCCTCCTCTCGCTCGGCGGATGCCTCGCCGGAACCTACATGAGCCACGCCGAGGACGAGGAGGTCCTGAAGAAGTTCTACAAGACCGTCAACCCGTGGGGATTTTGGGGCCCGATCCGCGACAAGGTGGTGAAGGAGGACCCCTCGTTCGTGCCCAACCGCAATGCCGGCCACGACATGGCGAACGTCGCCGTCGGCATCGTGTGGCAGCTGTGCCTTGTCACGCTGCCGATCTACATTGTGCTGAAGCAGTGGTCGTGGTCGTGCGCCATCCTTGTCGTGCTGGTCGCCACCTCGGTCTACATGAAGTTCAACTGGTACGACCGCCTGGAGAAGGCGTCGTAGCGCGGGCGCGCCTAGAGCCGGCTGCGCAGGTCGCCCGGCAGCAGGTCCGGAGCGAGGTCGCGCAGCCTGGGGTCCGCGATCTCCAGGCCGAATGAATGGGCGAGCACGAGCAGGTCGTACAGCGAACCCGTGGAAAGGGACCGCAGCCGCGCCTCGCTGGCCTCCGCGACGCAGCGGCGCACCTGTTCGCGCGCCAGATCGAAGTGCTTCCCCTGCGCGAGGACCACGGCGAGGCTGACGCGCCTGTCCCAGGGCAGGTAGCGATCGCCCCCGCTCGAGATCCGGGCGAGCAGCGACGCGAGGGTCTGCGCAGCGGCGTCGGTTTCGCCCCGGGCGCCCTGCACCTGCGCCTCGGCCGCGAGCGCCCCCACGTCGGCCGGAAAACGCCTGAGCCTCTCGGCCGCCGACGCCGCGGCGTCGAGGTCGCCCGTCTCGACAAGGTATTCAGCGAGGCGTCCGGCCGCCGCGGCCGGGGTCTGCGGGTCGACCACCTCGAACACCAGGACCGACTGGCCCTCAAACCCGCCGCCCACGGGCATCTGGTAGGGCACAGGCTGCAGCCACGGGGGCAGATTCCACCGGCGGAGCTCGCCGATCAGCAGACTCGTGCGTTCCGACATCTTCTTCACCAGGTAAAGCCGCGCGAAATCGCTGAAAAACGGGTCCCAGGAGGGAATCACGACGTACCTCACCCCGCGCGCCTGCAGGTCGTCCTCGGCCTCCTGCATGGTCCGGGCGCCGGCGATCGCGAGGGCATTGCCGAACCCGAGGCTGTTGTCGGAAGCAAACGAGCCGATGCCGCGCAACCCGCCGAAGAAGCACAGGGTCGTCGTCTCATTGGGAGGCGCAAAGACCACGACCCCCGCCTCCCCGGTTCGCTTGGCGAGCCAGTGCGCGAGGTGGCGCTCGACGAGCTGCTCGGACTCGGCGGGCGTGAGGACGGTGGCCTGCCCGGCAAAGGCCCCCGGAAGCATGCGGGAGATTCCCGGAAGGGCGAAGGCCAGGGTGGCCACGACGAGAATCCACCGTGCCCGGGCGCCTGAAAGTGTCCAGTCGCCGGCCGCGGCCGCGGCGAGGACCGCCAGCAGCGCCGCATCGAACACGCTCCACGCGCTCAGGTGCCGGAATGCGAGCCCGAGCGCGATCACCGCGGGGCCCGCCGCGACGGCGATCGATGCACGCGCCGTCGGCCGCGTCGCGGAGCTCAGCAGGAAGCCGAACGACGCCGCCAGGGCCACGAGGGGAAGGAGTGTCGCCTGGGCGGAGGGCGTGGAACCGTCGCGCAGCAGCCACGCCCACGAGCTGGCGGCCACCGGGCTGTTCGGCAGCTCGGCAAGCCGCGCCCATTGGAGGCCCCGCGGCAGGAATCCCGGACTGCCCGTCCTCCACAGGACGAGGGGGATCGCTGCGACAAAGGCCGCGGCGAACCCGGCCATGAGGCAATCGCGGAGTACCCAGGGCGTTCGATCGCCCCGGATCCGCGAGACCGCCCTCGCGAGGAGTTCGCCCACGCCGATCCAGGCGAGGCCGTACAGCGGGTGGACGGCCGCCAGGCTCCAGGACGCCATGTGGCTCGGGAAGTATTCGAGAAGATAGGCCGCGAACAGGGTCCAGCCCCCCGTCAGGGACCAGGTGCGCCACGGCGGCGCGCCGCCATTCGGGACCCACGCCGCGAAGAGTCCCCCGGCGGCGATGCCCAGGACCACCGGCACGCCGATCGACACGCTGATCCAAACGCCGAGTCCCCCGACGATGCCCGCGAGGACAAACCAGGGCTTCGGGTCCGTGTCCGCGCAAATGCCGGCGATGAGCGCAAGGACGCTGCCGAGCGCGCAGGCAATCGCAAGTCCCTCCGGGCCGGGCATGCCGGGCAGGAAAACGGACGCAAGGGGAAAGGCACCCACCAGCCCGACCGAGAGCACCGCAGCCGCAAATCCCCCGAAACGCCACGCCGCGAAGGCCGAGGCTCCCAGGACCAGGAGCGCCAGCAGCAGCGGATCGGCAAAGAGCGCCGCCCTTTCCACGGACATGCCTATCGGCCGCCCGGAGAGCGCGTGGTCGACCCAGGCCACCAACCCGAGCCACCATCGATACGGGGAGGCCCACGTGACGTCGTGGCCGGCCGGGGGATTCTCGTAGGCGACGTGCCGCACGCGGAGTTCGCCGAGCGCGAACATCTGCTGGGTCTGTTCCACCCAGTGGAAGCTGTCCTCAATGCGCTCCGGGATGATGAGCTCGCGCTGGCCATTCGCGTAGCCTGTGGCCGACTTCGCGTCGGGAACATCCACCGCGCTCGCGCGGCCCTCCAGCCCCGAGACATACTCGATCCGCTGCACGCGGACATGGGTAGACCACGCCAGGTAGGCGCAGGCGCTGAGCGGCGCGATGATCCACAGACGCGGTAGGATCCGGGCGGATAGGGTCATTTCTGGGTCGCGGCGCGGCGGCCGGCGATTGGAGACGGCCATTGAATCGCAACGGGTAGCGGGCGCAAGGAGAGTCCGGGCCGCCGGCGCCAACTCTATCTTGACGCCGCATTTTGCGACGTCCTCCATAGTCGGGCCAATGTTCCCCAACCGTCCCGTCTGCTGCGGCCTGCTGGCGGCGGCCGTGTTGCTCGGGGCGGCGGCCCGCGGGGCCGATCCCGCGGGCTCCATCGCCGAAAGGCCGCTGGCGGCGCGACCCCACCCGCGGGGAAAGACGATGTTCGTCACTCTCTCGCCGGACGACACCGGCCTGAAGACCGAGAACAAGTACGACGACCCCCGGATGTGGGGGGACCTCAACCATGAGTTCGAGGTCGGGGCGATCGGGACGGGCGTCGCGATCGGCGACTACGACGGCGATGGAAGGCCCGACATCTATGTCGTCAGCAAGACCGAGGGCTGCCGGCTGTTCCGGAACCTGGGAGGCTACAAGTTCGAGGACGTCACCGAGAAGGCCGGGGTGGGCGCGACGCCCGGGATCTGGAACCAGGGTGCGACGTTCGTCGACATCAACAACAACGGGCTCCTGGACATCTATGTCTGCAGGTTCAACGCCCCGAATCTCCTCTATGTCAACCAGGGCGACGGCACGTTCAGGGAGATGGCCCATGCCTACGGGCTCGACGTGAACGACGCCTGCGCGATGGCCGCGTTCTGCGACTACGACCGCGACGGATGGCTCGACGTCTTCATCCAGACCAACGTGCTGGACTATGCACGGCACCCGAA
>Ga0302325_10006947_pt1 | contig 25272 bp, 35 predicted proteins | sample Palsa_T0_2_FD_201948 | JGI IMG/M metagenome (GOLD analysis project Ga0302325, IMG submission 201948) | Peat permafrost microbial communities from Stordalen Mire near Abisko, Sweden - Palsa_T0_2 | ecosystem: Environmental > Terrestrial > Soil > Palsa > Peat permafrost | place: Sweden: Abisko... | reverse complement strand
GAAGGATATTTCGATAGACGAAGCGAGGACGAGTACACTGTATCGTAAATCCATGTTCCTGAACGTGTTGTTGTGATGGCCAAGTATCTTGCACTCTTGGGATCGAAATTAAGATCCGTTATTTCGCCGAGTAATGAGAATGACGGGAGTTGGGGTGGAATAAGGGATGCGTAGGATGATACTGCAGTGCGATTTAACGGCTTTGTACTCGTACTTGCGGCCACTGATAAATTCAAGTCGTATATTATCACTCTTCCAGAAGATGTCCCAGCTGCGAGAAGATTATATTTTGAGAATACTAACGCGTTGAGTTGATCCGAAGGAGGCAACACAAGTTTATATTTGAGAAAAGCATTCGTTCGAAGATCAAATAGAAATATCGTCCCGCCAGCATGAGCCTGTGCGAACGCAACGATCGGTAATTCTGGATGCAGAGCAATTTTGGAAAGTCGAGAAGGGTGCGAGGTAGTCGGTAAAGGAGGCCGAGGACTCGAATAGGGAGGTATTAATAGGTCCACCGGGATTGAAGTTACAGCAAGAAGGCGATGAAGAAATATCTCAACCGAAGCGAATTGGGAGGGTGGTCTTGCTGTCTCAGGTGCTTGTCGCGCGACAACGGATTCTGTCGTGGCACTTGGAGCTGAAAGAATCGGGAAACCAACGAAATGCGCATCTGGCAGGGCTGGGACGAATCCTTGGGCATCGGTGTGAACTTTCGGGTTAGCTATTCTCTGATTTTTTAGAATTTACTTAGTTCGTTGTTTGACTCGGCTAATGTCTGGCCGGTTGGTGTCTCCCAAATGGCTTCTACCATTGTTCACGCTGTTGGCGACACTCGTGGGTCTGCTGTGTTCTGGGCAGTTGTGGTCGTTGAACAGCGGACGAGGTTTTGTTGATAGTTCGCTGCTGTTGACCAGGCACGTCAATCCAAAAGCAGTTAGGGTAGGGCTGGTTGGCTGAGTCGTCAGACGGAAGCTGAGATGCGCGAGGCGATGCTCTTTGACCGGCCTAGTCATATTGATGTCCTCTATCTGTGGGAGTCACTGCTAGGAGTAACTGAATCTCGACGCTATCAAAGGCCGAGCTGATAATATTAGGGATGTAGTTGTAGCTTCCCAACTACGTTCAGATAAACTGATCAGATCGCGATCTGCAAGCAAGACATCTCTGGAAGATCATTCGAGCCCAACACAACTCCAATGTCTCTGGTCCATAAACCCAAAAAGGGCATTCCCGACGCCACTTTCGAATCCTCTGTTGCCGACTCCTCTGCTCATGAACAGGATTCTGTTATTATTCAAGAGGTCTCTGACCTCCCTCCGCCGTCTCCGAAACTGGGGGTGGATCCCCGACTTGAAACGACAGTCAAAATGATAGAAGCTATTGAAGCAAAGCAAAAAGAACTGCTTCCGGAACTCAACAAGATTCCAAAGCAATTAGAGAAGGACGCAGACGATTGCAACAGGCAAATTAATTATCTTGCAGGAGTGCTAGAAGCATCAAAGAAATATTTATGGATCATTGGTGGTACTGTCACACTTTTGAGTGTGGTCGCTGGTCTACAGGCGGTGAATATGGGAGTTGGGTTTTGGAAAAAAACCTGGTTGAAGAGGTCGTCAACGAGGGAAGGAAAACCGGCCGAGCATAATCGCACACAATCAGGAGTAAAGGTCCGTCGGTCACATCAAAGAGAATGGAAAATTATGGATGATATCTAGATGTAGTAGATTGCTAAACTGTGGTACGAATACGTTTCTTGAAGAACCCAAACACCGCTCCCAAATAACTATGCAGTCGTGGTATAAATAACTCCAAAAGCATCGCAACACCTTCCATGACGACCATAAATCCCAATAATATCATAGCCGTGAGGGGGAACCATTTCAAAAACTCGGTCACTACCCAAATGACCCAGCCATGCCGACCGCTTCCTATTTGAGATCACTTTGATAGCATCGATCCACTCTGATGCTCGAATATGAAACCCGAGGATCGTTTCACCGCCTCCATGATCGATTGGGAAATCAGTCCCCTTGCTCCGAGGATGGGGAGTTCCAAAGGTAGATGATGAGCCATCTGCATATTGAAATTCAATCGAATACAAGGACCGTGCATGCGAGATCCCTACCATCAGAGAAGTTCTTGGGGGTACTAACGTATATTGACGATCGCGGAAGTCATGTATCGACTCTTGAAGATAAAATCGCCTGAATCGGTGCTGCCCTCAGTCGTCCTTCTCCCGACCATTCGCGACCGAAAAATCTCACTCGATAACTGAGGAATATGAGTCTTCCCCGCTTTCATAACCCATTTCCAATCAACTCTTACACGTCCATTTCCCGCAGACTCTACTTCAATATGAATATCCTTGCCCTTCTCCTCCGGCGGCATTCGTTCAAGAAGATCACTCTCAAATAGAAATGCTTCCCGCTCAGGACGGTCAGGGTACTCGAACCATGCTACAGGGAAGGACTTGTGTGGTACTCGGATGAGGACTAGGATTATTCCGGTCGGGGCAGTGACAATAAGGCCGTTCTCACAAGGCCAGTACATTACTTGATCAGGTGGAGCGGGCGCTTCGACTGGTAAGCGAAAGCATGCGTGATAACGGAATTGGATGCAATCGAGACGATGCCAAGAGGATTCGTGGGCCGGTAGACAGGGCCGGAGACCTTGTAATTGGGTATGAGAATTTCGTCCTTCGTTTGTGATAAATGTGCGATGGAATGCTACATCTTAGCGAGCGTAACAGTAGAAGGTACTCTGAAGACTTCGAAGGTTGCTTCCAGCGTCTTCAGGGAGACAGCCGAATGTATAACCGAGCTCACGGAGCATTCCCCCGATTCCCGCACTAGCGGCTTCGAAGGGACTTCCGTAGTACGAGCTCGAGGGCCCTAAGCCAGGAGAGGAGGGTGCGATCTGAATATCATCTTGGAACTGCTTTGTTAACCTGTGAACTTCAAGGGGGATACAGCAGGCACGACTTCCTCAATACAAGATGGCCAGCTCCAAAGAGTACGGCTAATGAAGACTCCAAGTTGCAATCTATTTGGGGAATCAAGCTTTCCTGAAGTGTTCAATTCCCTCCTACTTGTGAGATTGAAACCGTGTACTGGTACCAATGAGAATCGAGAAGGAGACATAAGACAATCGGATTTGGCCCATTATAGCCTTCTCCCAATTTGAATGGCCCCCCATAAAACTCCAAGGCATCACGCACAAGGCCCTTCACCCCCTTTCCCTCAACAGTAGCAGCTTGTTCCTGCATCTCTGACCATCAGTATGATATTTCTTCGCCCGAAAATACCTTCCACAGTCAACTCGCTTCTCACAATATGAACTTTCGCAGTCATTCTCCAAACATCCGCCTCCTGTAGACTCAAGGTATCATTCGCCCACTCTTCTTCCAGCCGGAAACTTCGTCGAGCGCTCCCGCCATTGCTGCCAGGGCCTCCAGGGAAATATCTATACATCTGCTCTGCTGTATAGGCTTGCCATAAATATGCCGCCATGCGAAGTCTTTTGACCGCATCATCGAGAGTACTAGGGCGGTCCGGAGGGGCTTCGAAACGGCCTTCGGAATCATTTGCGAGGACTACCGCGAGATGAATCGGCGGGTTCTGAAGAAGGGGGAGACAATGCAGAGTTATGCGACTGGTGAAACGCGAGGTAGATATCTGCTGAGGCGGAATAAAGGTGAATTTGACGTTATTCGGGCCAGGGACTAAGTGAACCAGAGCTTTGAAATGGGAGTCTACATTAAAAAGCGAGAATCTTGAGGGTATACTTGTGACAGGAAAGCCTTGACTCGGGAAGGAGTTATTGTGGTGCTCCACAATGACCTGACCATCAAATGGCACATCAGGCCCTGCGCGACCGTAAACGACAAGTATTCTCTGATGAACCCATTCTTGATCGTGTACACTTAGTATAAGAGGCTGATAGTCAGGCTCCCGTGACTGAGGTGTCTGCTGGGTACTATTTCTGGCAGAACTCGGGTCATTAGGAATAGCACTTACAGCACTCACAGGCCGTTGCGAAGTCGCAGTATCCGTTGTAACCGCAGCTTGCCGCTGATTCTCTGTTTTCGGTTTCCTTCTCATTGCTAATTTTGCCATTCTCCCGGGAAGCCGTATACAAGTTTATGGTGACGGTGAAGAGTGTGGAAAAGGCCGCCTGGCCTGACCTCAATGATTGAGGCTGAGGCGAAGGCTGTCTCTCGGCTTGGCGACAACGTGGGAGTGCCGATCGCCAAGGAACCAAATCCGCCACGAAATACGAAATCTGCTCGTGTCAGATTAATCACTGATAATCTCGTCCAATCCCATGTGTTCGACTTGAGTGATACAATCTTTGAGATCTAAACTCCACAATTGGTCAATGATGTACATTTACGTCGGATGTATTGTGAGGTCCAAATCAATCTATTTTTAGCAACATATGGTTTCTAGCAGCCCTTTTGGCGATACCGCGCTGCTCTTCTTCGAGCGCTCTCTCGCGACGGCAAAGCCGGTCGTCATTTCGCACAGATTGGGTTCAATGGGTGTGGACCATCAGAGAAGAAACGAGATCGGAATTCTACTTGCCTCCCTCGAGAGTAAATCACTCTGATCCGAAGCAATTAGTATCGCGCGGATCGTAGATTTATGGCCTGTTCGCGTCTGATAGCCCATTCCGTCGAATTGATCCCAAACTTAGTAGTTTCCCATTGACTTAGCGCAAGCCTGCAAGGGCAAAATTATCACCTGCACGGTCTGTATATCCCCTTCCCGGAACTATACTAAGATACCTAGCTTTCGGCCTTCCATTCTGCAAGGATCATCGCAAGGCATGCCGGGATTTCTGCTTGAGTCTCTAATGGAAACATCTGCCCTCGCAACTATTTCCCTCCCAATCTTCCCAAGGAGTAGGAGTCCGTGGAATGAGGTATTTGTCGAAAGCCGGGCTTTCTCTTTTGGTCTGTGTTTGAGGAAGTATAGTTAGATAAAGAACTGCACTTCATAGAAGACGACAAATATATATATTATAACTCTCCAATTTTTGGTCTTCAACCTGACATACGCATCCCAAAACGTCGTCAGATCGAAATCTGACGGCAATTTTGTGCCCTATACTCAGGAACCCTAGTTTAAATATTTAAGGGACGATGGCGAAATTTTGGACACAGCCAGGGCACATCAACAAACCGGATATATTTGGACGTATCATCTTTGGCAATTGTCATGGTATCGGCAGGTTCCGCTGTACGACAGACTTTGGAGGCCATCAAGTATGAGCCTGGAAAGTTGTCGATTCTTGATCAACTCGCTCTACCTCATGAAACGAAATACGTTTCGGTATTCTGTCAATGGAGACTGGAGTCTAATTAGACTAGATTGTCTCTGCCGAAGATGGATTTCAGGCGATTAGATCGATGACTGTTCGAGGAGCTCCTGCCATCGCTATTGTAGCGGCACTATCGCTAGCCGTTGAAGTCTATAACCTCCCCGGTGATCGCTTCCATAGCTCCGAAGAGTCAGTAACATATATCGTAGACAAACTACGATACCTCGAAGGCTCCAGACCCACAGCAGTCAATCTCTTCGAGGCCTCCGCCAAACTTCAAGCTCTCGTCTCACAGAACCTCAAGACTTCATCTTCTCCCCAACAAATCATAGCAACCTACATCAAAGCTGCAGAACAAATGTTACTAGACGACGTCAGAGACAATCGTGCTATCGGAGACTACGGCGCCAAATGGCTCATCCAACAAAACCCTACACTCCCGAAATTCAAAGTCCTTACACATTGTAATACTGGGTCTCTTGCGACGGCGGGATACGGGACGGCGTTGGGAGTCATTCGATCGCTTTATAGTGCGGGAGTTCTAGACCATGCGTATTGCACGGAAACCAGGCCGTATAATCAGGGTTCTCGGTTGACGGCATATGAGTTGGTTTTTGAACGGATTCCTTCGACGTTGATCACCGATTCTATGGCCAGTGCGTTATTCAAGAAAGAAAAAGGAAGTATACGCGCGGTTATAGTTGGTGCGGACCGAGTTGCTCGCAACGGAGATACAGCAAATAAAGTAGCATCCAATGCTCATTGTCACTAACAGTAGATCGGAACCTACCAATTAGCCATTACTGCCAAGTATCACAATATCCCATTCCTTGTCGCCGCGCCGACGACTTCGATCGATTTACGCACACTTTCTGGCGAAGATATCAAAATTGAAGAAAGACCCGCGAATGAATTAGTGACGATCAGAGGACCCGTAGTGGATAAACTTGGAGATAAGGTCTTGGAAGAGGTACGGACAATTAGTATTGCTGCCGATGGAATCGGAGTCTGGAACGCATCTTTCGATGTGACACCAGCTTCTTTGATCACGGGAATCGTTACTGAAAAAGGCGTAGTTGTGAAAGGCAACGGGCAAGAAGAGTATGATCTGTCAAACATATAGAACATACGGGACTTTTATTAGAGTGATATCCGGCATAATAAATTGAGAAGCGTTTTTGGTAATTTAAGGTTCGTCTTGCCGTGATTTAATTTGAGATCATCAGCGCGTTTTTGGGTTCCGAGAAACCTGTAACACGTGCCAGTTCCCAGCGTCATATCTGCTGCCTTGATCATGATAAGCACTTCCTCAATGCAGGTGCCATAACCGGGTCGATTCCAACACAGTAATCCTATCCAGAGACTCAGTCATCGACCCATGGCGTCGTTCTTCAATCGCCTGTTGTCTCCGTTCAGGCGTTCACACACTGAAGCACAGAGCGATATGGTTCCTCATCGTGAATCGGTGCCAGGGCCGTTTTCCACGGGAACGACTATCGAAGCTCAGACTCCGTCGAGGAGAAGAAACTTCTGGAAACGGACTAGTGCCAAGTGGAGCGGGAGTGCTACACCGGATGTATTGAGTGCGAAAAGCGAGAAAGCTCCGAGGGCCGAGAAAATGGGCACAATCAATGGCGTGTTTATTCCTACCACCCTCAACGTCATGAGTATTCTTATGTATTTACGGGTTTTCGTTTGTCAGTGATCATGGCTGATTGTAGTATGGGTTCGTTCTTGGACAGAGTGGAGTCGTGGGGATGGTTGGCATGCTTATCGTCTCGTATTCGATTAATCTGTTGACGGTGTTGTCGGTGTCGGCGATTGCGACGAACGGTAAAGTCAAGGGAGGAGGAGCATATTATATGATTTCCCGATCACTCGGACCAGAATTCGGAGGGAGCATCGGTCTTGTATTCTATATCGGCCAGGTCCTGAACGCGGGTATGAACGTCATCGGTTTCGTAGAGCCTCTGTTATCCAACTTTGGCGAAAGTGGAGGAGAATTAGGATCATTGCTACCGGAGGTAAGAGTCTTCTTCTTGGAATTACTGATGTAAAGGGAGGCTGGTGGGAGTTCTTCTATGCATCGTTGATGTTACTTGTTGTTACGATTATTTCGTTAGTGGGATCAAAGGCGTTTTCTCGTGCTTCGGGGGTGTTATTTGCAATTCTTATGGTTTCGTCATTTTCGATCCCTTTATCGTCCTTTATCGTGAAGCCATTCTCAGATTCGACGAGGTCAGGTGGCACGATACGGTATACGGGGATATCATTGGAGTCATTGAAGGATAATTTATGGCCGAGGTTTACATCTGGTGCTGCAGGAAGTTCAAATCCATTGAAGAAGGAGACAATTGCGAGTGTGTTTGGAGTGTTTTTCCCTGCCACTGCGGGAGTGTTTGCAGGTGCGAGTATGTCGGGGGATTTAAAGAATCCCAGTGTTTCGATTCCGAGGGGAACATTATCTGGGATGGGATTGACGTTCTTCATATATCTCGCAGTCATCTTCGCTATGGCAACAACCGTGACAAGAAACACCCTATATACAGACATTACGGTCATGCAAGATGTAATGAATCTTCTTTTCCTGACTGACTTTAGATCAATGTAACTCCATACTTTATCTTGATGGGAGCATTTAGTTCTGCGTTCTTCTCAGCTCTGCTTGGAATCATGGGGTGCGCAAAACTGCTCCAGGCGATCGCAAGGTACTTCCCTCCTCATTCTCTCTCATTTCAGGGACAATCTGCTCTCATTTCTTTCCCCATTCGCACGAGGCACGGCTGTAGACGATGAGCCAACCATGGCAGTTCTAATAACCTATCTTCTAACACAAATAACTCTCTTCAGCAACATCAATCAGATCGCAAGCTTCGTAACAATGACCTTCCTACTAACCTTCATGGTCGTCAATCTCGCTTGCTTTCTTCTCAAGTATTATCCCTTTAGATCTCTAAGATTGACTATAGGATATCGAGCGCACCGAATTTTCGTCCCAGTTTCCATTATTTTAGGTGGTATACTGCATTTATTGGGGTGCTAGTGTCTTTTGCGACCATGTATTTTGTCGATGGGGTATACGCTACTGTTGCAGCGGCGTTCATGTCTTCGCTATTCCTGTTGATTCATTACTTTTGTCCGCCTAAGGCTTGGGGCGATGTCACGCAAAGTCTCATCTATCATCAAGTTAGAAAGTTCCTTCTCAGGCTGGATACTCGAAAAGGTAATCTCCCTGGAAGACAGCGTCTAATCCTAGAACATGTCAAGTTCTGGCGGCCTCAGATCTTGCTACTCGTTGGAAATCCTCGCTCACAGTGGCAATTCATTCAATTTTGCAACGCGCTCAAGAAAGGTGCTTTATACATCATTGGTCACATCATTGTGACCAGCGATTTTAATGCCTGTCTCCAAGAGATTAAGAAACAAAAGTCCGCATGGCTGGATTTCATTCGCGTCTCCGGAGTAAAGGCGTTCCACCAAGTGGCCATCTCGCCCTCCGAAGTATGGGGTATGCGTAACCTGGTCCTCAACGCCGGTTTAGGAGGTCTCTACCCGAATCTTATCGTCATGGGCTTTTTCAGCCTCGACGACTGGAGAAACCTGCACCCGTCCTCGAAACACACCTCCGACCACAACAAGCATCTCCACCGCGCAACAAGTCATACTCACCGCACCGTGCAAATGGACCTACCCACCGACGATATCCGCACCGAGAGACCCATTGCAATAACCACATGGGTGAATATCGTGGAGGATATTCTGTTGGGACTGAATATGAATATTGCGATTGGAAAAGGGATGGATGAGTTGGAATTGCCGATGTTGAAGAGTCGTGGACGGTGGTTTATGAAGAACCAATATTATGCGCCGACGAAGAAGTTTATTGATTTGTGGCCGATACAGATGAGTGCCGAGTTGACGGATGATGGCGGCAGGAGGGGCAGTCGATTGGATGAGGCGAATAAGAACCTTGTTACCAGTAACTTTGATACGTATACGATGATACTGCAAATGGTATGGCCGTTCAGGTGGTGTTATTGATTTAGGGGTATATTATTCACTCGGTGCCGGCTTGGAAACAATCGTATAAGTTACGAGTGATTCTCTTTGTTGAGCATCCTGAAGATGTCGAAGAGGAAAAATCGAGAGTGCAGCAGTTGCTGGATAATCTCCGCATTGATGCTATTCTTATCGTTTTATGTCTTTCCTCGACCGCCACATACCGTTGTATCATCAACGGTGACGTCGACGTCAATGGAAGAGTCGAAGATATCCTTCGAGATGACCAGTGGTGGCACGACCTAAAACAACTAAGAAAAGCATCATCATCATCAACTCCAATGGCCCCTAACGCATTCGCTCAAGCACGTCGTGCATTTCGCAGCAGTCTCGCCGATGGCTCACCATTATTACATCGACCAGAATTGTTCACCGGTCCCCTCGCTCGACGGACCTCAATCTCCTCGACTTCCCGTCCATCGATCTCTCTCGCGCCTCCGAGGCGAAGACAAAGTATGGCTGTTCTGCCACAGTCCTTTACCATGCGAATGGGAGTGGGGAACCCTGGCTTCTTTTCGCATATATCGAGCGAGTCGTCTTCGAGTGAAGATGAGATTGACGATACGCTCGAGAGCGATTCTGAGTCAGAGACTGATAACGCGATTGCGTCTGACGAGTCTTCGGAGAATATCGATCCTCTGGCAAAACCGGATTACTTTACATCGTCCACGGGTACATCCAGACCGGCCAAGTCGCCCTTTGATGAGCTTGGTCCAGGGAAGAAAGGGGCTTTCTCAGCCTCGGCACATGCATCGCTTGATGTTGACGACGATGATACACCACATGTTTCATTCAAGTCGTCTCCCCATCCTTCTCTTAAGCGCCCCCAGACAACGGATCTGGAGCTTAGTTTCAATATTTTGCCGGCGAGAGCACAGTATCTGATCTTGAATGATCTGATACGGAGTCATAGCAAAGATACTGCAGTGGTGTTCACAACGTTACCTGCCCCCGCACAGGGCACATATCAAGATGAAGAGAAGAGTTTGGAATATGTCAGTGGATTGGAGTTATTATGCGAGGATATCCCACCGGTGCTATTGATCCATAGCAACAGCTTAGTAGTGACCTTGGCATTGTAGATAAGGGTATTAATTTCGGATCAGCATTGCGCTAGAAACACAATATTTGGAGCGTGAAAGTTCTATCTTTAACATTTCGATATTGTCAGGGGCGCGGTCGAGTGGCTCAGCAGTGGAAATTTCTGTGGTTTCGACGCCGCCTAGACATTGGCACAAATTGGCAGAGCTATTTCTGGGTACAGCTCTAAAATTCTCCGCCAATCACCGACCATGTCGATCCGTCACACTCACGTCATCCCGGCTCTGTTACGAGGCACCGCCAGCTCGCAGCGCACTAGCGACGTATTTGGCTCAATGCAGGAACATGGAGAAACAGCGAATGAAAAGCGAAACGTCATAGCCACCAACACCTTGGCCCGGGGTCGTCGCCGCAATATATAAACACAAGATCATCTCCCTTATGGCCTGCTCTACTACACGGCAAGAACAAGCAAGAAAAACACAACCAAATCCTCCACGATGGCAAGTCTCTTGAGAATATGCTGGAACATCATCCCGATCTTCTTCTCTTTGGTCGCGTTCGTGTTTACGCTGCTGGTCATGATCTCTGGAACTAATTCTGGCAACCAACTGGCCGATGTCTATTTCATGCGGGTAAAGTCCATGATATTAGGAAGCGCTAATGACAGATAAACACCACCGACATTATTCCTAACTCTGTTCCTCAGGCAGGCCAATTCAACTCGATCGCAGAGTCTCTCGGTTTGCACGACTTCTACCAAAACTCGCTCTGGGGATATTGCGAGGGCTATGGCGCAAACAACACCAACGTCACTGGCTGCTCCAAACCGACACCCATGTACGTCTTCAACCCCGTTCAGATCTTCCAGGACGAATTGCTGCAAGGGCAGAACGTCACTGTTCCTCAGTCGGTGCAAGACGATCTCAGTAGAGTGCGAACCGCCAGCCACTGGATGTTTGCGCTGTACATGGTCGCGGTTATCCTCCTATTCATCACGGTTCTCATCGGCTTGACAACGCTCTGCACCCGAGTGGGCTCCGTCATCACGACAATCGTGTCCTTCTTGGCACTGTTGTTCGTTACTGGCGCCACTCTTGTCGCGCAGATCATGTTCATCATCTACCGAAACGCAATCAACAACACGATCAAGGATCTGAACGTCTCCGCGGATCTCGGAACCATGATGTTTGCCTTCTCGTGGACTGCAGTCGCTGCTGCTCTGATAGCGTTTTTCGGCTTTACATTCGGAATCTGTTGCGGAACGGGAGAACACAGGCGTGGTTGGAGACGCGAGAAGTATGATGAAGGGTCGCCGGTTAGATATTAGAGTGAGGACTTGAAATGTTGTATGAATTGGGTAGATTCTGTGGTTCCTGGACTGGTTGGCTATTCGGAAAATTAAATCGTTCGGAGCGGTCTGCGGGGGGATCTATGTATTGTGGGCGGATAGTACTTAATTGACTTTTGTTGTCGTCATTTGTCAATCCATGTTGCGGGCAAATAAATAAGCTTAGAGGACATGTGAGCAGTAAGGAACAATCTTGCCACCCAACCGTGGTTCAGGAGAATGAATCCCGTCGCTGGGTCGATCTTCTAATGAGATCTGAAGTTGACGCAGAATGCGCGCGTGAGGCTGTGCACAGCGCGTGCGGGCTGCTGCTGCGTTGGACGTTGGAGATTAGCCGGTGTGGGCAGTGCAGTGCAGTGCGGACCCGGATCTGCCTGCCTGTGGGCTCGGCCAATCAGAGCGACGGCGCGTTTGAGTTTGCCAAGCCCGCATTTTCGCCGTCGACCAATCGCCTGCGGCGTGTTATTGATTGCTGGAGCCTCGGAGGGCAAACGAGGGATTTTTCAACGATCGCTTGCAAATGCCTCATTTTTTGTGTGTGTTGGCGTGACAACAGACGAGAGATTTATGCTACGCCGCTGTCTCCCCTCCCCGGCCGGTCGCTTCAGAACCACTCGTTTGAGAACACACGACACGGAGCCCTTCATACATATTATTCCCGGCCAGCAAGCAACGCTCTCAGAAGAAATAATAAAGCAGCGGGAATAACAGCCGACTGCATCATCGACAACTCGCAGCAGCCGGCAGCACTCCACGCAACACCGCTCCCACAGCACAGCCCAGCCCGGCGCTCTTCTGCACGTTGCCCGATCGCTGCGTGTCCGTCCTCGCTTTGCGCCCCTGATCGATACAGACACATTGATTACGCTTGTATGGCCGGATCCTCGTCCAGCGGTAGTCCACGAACACCGCGCGAGTCTGCGGCTGCAAAACGCAGTCGCAAGGGCTGTTGGTATCATCTCTCCTTCTGAAAATTGCTAATTCTGCAGGACCTGTCGAGTACCATCTCCAGATACCGGACGATCTAACAATAGGTACGAAAAGTCAAATGTGACGAAGGAAGACCATTCTGTCGGCAATGCACAAGACTACAATTGAAATGCGAGGGCTATGGAGTCCGATTATCTTTCCGAGACGGTTCTTGTCCCCGATGGCTTTGCTGATATCAGATACGCGACGTGTGATGAAGCGCATGCAAAACATAATTTCAATTCACGGAAATCCCATCTTCGATGCACCTTCACGAAAACACTACCCCCAAATCCTTCAGATCGGAAACGAGAACGGCGACCTCCCAATCGTCGAAATGCTTAGCCCCGCGGCCTTCGAGGAAGGAGGCCGTTACTATGCAAACGACGGAACCTCAAGTCAAGCCGATTCCCTAGACGCTCAAAGTCGGAGAAACTCCAAGTCCGATGAGGCCACCGAAACAGAAATCATACTGGAAAGTCTGTTGTCGCTTGGAGCATCCAATGCCGTGGAGATAGAAAATATTCGCCACCAGACACAAATGTTTCACGATCCTTCTTCAATGAATGGGTCGAACGAGACGCATAGTTTGCCGCCTAGCGATGGAACATTCACGCCCGATCAACAAGTCGTCCCCTTCGACCATCAGTATCCACCCTTCCACAACGGCGATATCCACCATCCGGATTTCTTTGACGATCCCATGTTCATAAATGGTCAACCGGAGATGTTCCCTCAGTCAACGGCTGTTCACCGGTCATTACCACCCATCGCACCCCCTGGAATATCCACCGACAACGAACGAAAATTCCTGCACCATTATCTCCATGTCATTTCAGCGCGTATTACTTCTCCCGACCGAGGCCGAAATAATCCTTTCCGTAATACTTTTGCGCGTTTAGCGACCGATTTTCCTCCTTTGTTGCATGGGATATTGGCTATCTCTGCCGCAGATCTAGCTCGATATGATCGCACTACATCCCCTTATGAATCATTTCTACATTATCAGGGGTGTGTTTCGATGCTTGCGTCGGCGTTAAACGAACCAAGTACCCTCGTTGCCGATGAAGCATTGGCAACTATTTGTCTCCTGTTCCTTCATGAGGTACTTTCTGTCACGGACGCGTCTAACCTTAGATGAGCAATATGGACGGTATGGACTGGCGACGGCACATGCTAGGCGCAAAGGAGATTGTTCATCAAAAAGCGATCAGTGGACTGCCAAAAGGCCGAGACACCGGGTTCTTAAGCGCGTTTATGTCACAGTGGGAAGCGTTGAGCGCCGTAACCACAGGCGAAACGCCACTTCTCGATTTCCTCACGGTATGACCTCTTGTGCCATATTTCTGATGATTAGCAACATAATCTTCTCCTTCCAAGTGGCAAAGGACTGCTCTTCCCGAACATACAGAAATCGGACGACGAGCGTGCGGAGTATACATTAGTCGGACCGATGAATGCTTTCCAACGACCGCTCACCCATATTCTATCTCGTATCGCGAAATTGGCCCATCGAAGTCGAATACTCCCAACCGCGGGCTATAGTTCTGCTCCCGGAATCATATCAAACGAGGAATTCGACCACACTGTCCGTCAATTAGAACAAGAGCTTCAACAACTATGGGAGCAGAAACGGCCCGCTGTGATTGACGATTTGATGACTTTCGAATCAGCCGACGAAGTCTTCCGCACACGATGGAGGAGGGGTGTTCCCACTGCCCAAAGAGTAGCTTCCTTGCACCGAGCTTGTACAATCTACCTTTGGAGAACCAAGACCGATCGCCAATTAATGCAATCGCCCTACCTATTACACGAAAACCTTTGGGATCGGGACGGTATCGACGATCAACCCCCTCATATCACGCAAGCCGTCGAAGACATCTTGACCGTGACACGCGATATCGTCAAAACAAAAACCGAAAAGGAACGAAGATTTATGTTATTCCCATTATTATGTGCAGGATTGGAGTGTCGTGAGATCCACGAGCAGGAGTTTATTTTACACGTCCTCGAGGAAATGGGGTATGTTTCCTGGGGAAACAATTTCCCAAAGACAAAGGCGTTCTTGCAGGAGATATTCAAGAGACAGGGCGGTGTACGTGTCAGTGCCCATGGACATGGCAAGGTTGAGGGTCGGTGGAGACGCGTGGATTGGGTGGGCGTATTGTTTGAGATGGGACCCTTTGTGTTTGTATGATGTGGTGTACTATGTCTTGTATGTGAATCTCTGTACATGGGCTATTTGTTATCGGGCATATCAGGATAAGAAAGGAATATGGAAATCGTTTATATCAATACATTCCTCTGTATACTATCAAACATTACAATTCAATTTGCCTCCCAACTCCGTCCCTACCCACGAAATAACTTGATCCGAAAGAATACACCGTTGAACTTTGATATCATTTGAGCCTCATCCCAACCAACGACGAGCACCCGAGGCGCGACCGCTAGTTCCGCGCATTTGTCTCGTCCCAGAAGCCTTCTCCCCAGGTCGGTGTTTGAAGGACCCCATGACTCTCTTCCCAAACCCACTGATCCTAGCCCCGAGACTAGGGCGGCGTTGATGACCGGTTATCGGGTTGGCGCCGGTGCGGGTCGAGCGACGAGACCCGGTAAGACCGCTGAAGAAGCCTCGTCGTCGTTGTTTAGTAACAGGTTCCCCAACCATCGCTTCCCGGATTTTCTCTTTGCGAGTGCGTCTACCGAAGAGACCTCCGCGCTTGCGAGTTCCAAGGACGGGTTCTGATTTTTGTTTGCGTGTACCGAGCATGACGATTTTGACTCTAGTGTTTTAGGATGACCCGAGATCTCGTTTGTGATGCAGGAGACAAGGTCAACGGACGCTTTTATAGGGGTGAAGGACGTCATAACTGTACCTCGACGAGGCGGTGCCTCGTGATGCTTGCCCCGGAAACTTGATTTTAGAGTTAGATGGTATTGGATCCTCGGTACCGTGTGCCTTGACTTCTGACGTCACAAACCAGTGCCTGCCGATCCGTATTGAACCTTTGGTCCACACCACTCTTTGCCGCGTTAAATCTACTCCCTAAATGCAGTCTACCAGAGGTACCTATGAACAGGAATTTTATATGCACTCTAAATCAACGCCATAGCCGCATCTTCCGGAGACCGCCTTGTATCCGCACAATATTGTCCTCAATTCAAATTCGGTCCTTTTTCCCTATCCCCATTGTCTAAGGTTTCCAGTTCAGGCAGATCTTTCACTACAGTCGTCTCCTTCCGTTGAAAGAGTGGTCTCCTTCCAGTCATGATCTCCTCCATTGTCTTCGTTAATCGGCTGTTCATGCTATCGATCCGGTTCTTCCATAACAGGCTCAAGAGAATCAGAATACCCATCCACAGCATGAATATAACTGGTCTGACTATCATCCAGATATATGCTGACTCTGACTTCTCCATCACCGGCACGATTTCCCCTTCCGCGTTCATTTTCGCGTGCTGGTGTACTGACTCATGGGGTATTAGGCCGTATAGCATCCAGACTAGGAGACTTCGCAGTAGAGGGCCATGGAGGAGATACATCGGGAAGGAAATACTCCCGAAAAAGACGAGGTAGCGATGTGACAGAAAGCGACGAAGGAAAGCGGAGTTGATGATAGAGAGAGTCAATAGAACGGTCGCCACCGATCCCCACGCTCGATGGACCTCTTCACAATATCAGTAAGGAAAGTAAAGAGACATACCAAGTCGGGGGAAGATAGCTTGGCCGTAGCGGAGGAGTGTTCTCGACCACCATACTCTTTCGGGACTTCTATCTGGCTGACCGGCGAGAAATAATGCAATCAAAGTCGTTACAAGAGGCCAATATCTCTTGATGAGTTGTTTTGCGCAGACCCGGCTTCTCTGAAAGGTCGGTGGTGAGGATGCAATTAATGTTGCTGTGGTGCCCATCGCCAGGGACAGATCTGCTAATAGTGCGCCCGAATAGAACAAAAACATCAACACCAAGTCCCGCGCGAGGTAAAAGTATAACGCCCCGGCAAATAAAACTGCAGCTCGCCATCGTACAGTGAAACCTGCTGTTGCAACGATGGTGATCCATAGCAGCATTGATCCTCTCATTTCAGGGCCCATAGTCCATTGATTGAGATCGTAAATATTTTGGCTAGTCCATGTGTTGAACTACAAATTAAAGATCATCAACAGAGATACGTACACAATTCTTCCCCAGGTCTATAATTGCATTGTAGAAACCATCGCTGGGTCCGGGTGATGTGTAATGCAACCAGTCGTAACCCACCGTTTGAGCCATTCCGTATGCATTGAATTGGGCAAGAGTCCAGGAGATGACCGTTGCAATTGTACAGGGAATAACTAATCGGAAGACTCTTCGGAAGGCACTCGCAGCAATTGCTGTCCTCGCTTCCTCCGGTTTCATCGCCCGAGCGAGTCGAAGTGGTTTCAAAGAGCACACGAACCCCGAGAGCAGAAAGAATATTGAAACACATACATGCCCAGAACCCACCAGTCGAAAATATGGCCGCTGGATGAGATAAATAGTACCATCTTCATTCCCGGGAGGAGCGAGTTCCACCGCCAACCCCAGCATAGAATGTGTTAGAACGACGATTACTGCTGCCAATCCTCGTAGCCCCTTTCCGACAACGTTAGTACATGAAGATCAAAATTTTTGACAACAAACGGGCGGGAAGATACATCAGCCCAGAGGACATCTCTGTTTGACGCAACGGGTCTTTCTGCATGAACCCCGTTACCGTTGAGTAGACCCGTCATGTTTTGGAGGAAAAGTAACCGAGCATCCGAGATTGTTACCGTGGCAGATGAAGGCCGGAAAAGAATTCCCCTTCAGTAAGCTTTTCAAATTGGTGGCGGTGCACGACCCTTTATCTCTGGGCGGGGGCACGCGGAGTGACAATATGCAGGGGCAGCGGTTTAACGGAACACGGCAGGCAGGGCTTATTGCAATGTTGCATTCCCTGAATACATATTAACTAGTTTTCATGTGATTCTGCCAAATGGTACTCCCATTTCCGACACAGGAGCATGAAACAAACGGAGTCTAGGGCGCGAGTTCCCCCCCTTCAAACAGGCTTAAGGAGATTCTAAGCCCCGCCTAACAGCCAATCTTTGCGCTACTATCGTGCTCGTTCTGCAAGGGAAGTGCCGGAAGTTCTCCACTTTTGCGCCTTCTAACGCTAGGAGACAAACTCCATGGCGCAAGTGGGACGACTCGTGTTGATCAACTCTAAATTATGCCCCTTGATGGACGCCGGCTTTTCCCATTGGAGGCACAAATTACAAACGCTGCCCAAATGCGCATGGAACGATGCATGCCACCTTCCCTTGATATGAGAGGCCATCACATACCAGCATGGAACAGAGCAACGGAGAAACAACTCTTGGTCAGATCCCTGACACGGATTGGCCGGCGGTGACGCCGATCGGATCTCATTAAGGACTTGTGACTGAGGAATGTGGTATCAGTGGCGTGAGATTAAATAGCGGTTAAAAAGAAATTCCTGTTCCGGTGATCCAAACTTTTGATTAATGGCTATAAAACCGCGCGTCTGAGTGATCTTCTATCCTGTCTTAGCATGCCTTCTCAGTACAACATTCTCGTGACGATATTGAACGGTGTCGCCGAGAGTTTCTTGTAAATATCCTTGATCTGGTCCTCTCCGACCTCGCTGATGTCCGCGATCATATAGGCGACGTCGCCCCTGAAATATCAGCACCGTAGAATGAATGGAATACCTGGAGTCGGAGAATTGTTTGTCGACGTTGATGTCGACTTCGCTGAAGATGTTGTTGAATTCTCTTAGAGCACCGGCCATGTTATGATGCACGACACATACTCGTGCATGGTTCTCCTCGTCGATGGTAAGACTTCGCAGCGAGACTTCTGGAAAGTTTACCGCTCCAGTCGAACTTCCCTCATTGATATCTACAATTAATCCCACACCAAACTGGAGCCATACATTTCAGTAGAGCATCCGCGACTTCCACACCAATCATACTCTGAGCCTCCTCGGTACTTCCACCAATATGCGGAGTAATGATGATGTTTGTCAAGCTTCTCAGAGAGAGAGCCCAGGTATTGAGATCGTTATCAAAGAATTGGCCATTCTTGGCAGGTTCATTGGGATATACGTCGATTGCGAATCCGGCAATCTTGCCACTTCGACGGGCATCGATGAGGGCTGGGATGTCGACGACGCTACCGCGAGAGGCGTTGATCAGGTAAGAGCCTTGTTTCATGATGTCGAGTTCGGCGCGGGAGATCATGTTTTTGGTTTCGGGGAGTTCGGGCACGTGGAGCGTGATGAAATCTGCTTGGCGGAGTACATCTGCTAGAGTGGGTAATTGCTTGGCTGTTCCAAGGGACTAGCATGAGGTTTGTTGCAATTTGTGGGCGATACCATGATTGGGTAGACATCGTAGTAGATGACTGACATCCCCATACTTTCGGCAAGAACACTTAACTGACTACCAATATGTCCGTACCCAATGATCCCTAACGTCAGTCTCCTCCGTCAAGGCCATGTTACCCAATGTTTTCCCTCTGATTTCCCAGCACTTGTTGCTGACTTTATTCCACAATCCCTCTCTCATCTCGACAGTCCTCTGCACATACTGTCTACTCAATGCAATAACCTGACTGATCACCAACTCGGCCACACTCCTCGAATTACTAAAAGGACTGTTGAACACCGCAATCCCCTTCTTGGCAGCATACTCCAAGTCAACCTGATTCGTACCGATACAGAAACATCCAATACAAACCAGATTCTGAGCATGTTTCAATACATTCTCACTTAACCTTGTCTTGGAACGAATTCCAATCGCCTGCACATGTCGGATCTTCTCAATAAGTTGATCTTCCGGCAACGAAGTCTTATGAAACTCGATCTACCGTTACCACCCCGCTTCCAACAAAGTGTACCTGATATCCCTGTTTCTTCAAAATATCGACTCCCGTCTGCGCAACATTCTCCAACAACACTATATCATTACAAACGACACCTTTCGCAGGAAATACGGATTTTTATATCTGCACTGGCAAACGGTTTAAGCTGCTTCACATTGTCCGTGCCAGAACGAGTCAGCCGACGGCCTGAAGGACCCTTGAAATGGTCAGGAGGACTGGTACTGTACCCAGGACTCGTCGACATGCGCGACATATTCAGATCAAACGACGAAGACACAGGCGGCGAGGTCGACAGCGACATCTTGGTGAAGGAGCCGGCGATCGGAATGTTGCTGGACATGGTTCTTTTTTATTTTGTCTCGTGCTTTTCGTTTGCGCCTGTTGCTCGGGAGTCGGGACAGGGGGACGATTTCAAGGCCAAAAAAATTTGGTGAATCACGCAATGAGTCACGTGGTGGAATTCGCTGCCGGAGAATTTTAGATCGCTTGGAAACGGTGAGATGAATCGGCTGCGGGAGGTAGATCTCCGTGGTGGTTATGCAAACGGGGATGGGGAAAGGATTCATGAATTCTTGGGAAGCAGAGATGGGAGGGTATTTTATTTGAAGCTTTGTGCCTGAAATGGCAGTGGTTTGCAGCATGGCATGTGAGAAATTTGTCGATCTACGCTTGACGATGAGATGAGAAAGGAGCTGATGTACAGGACACACACGCATCCTTCAGAATATCCCAACTCGATCTCTCGAATTAAATCTCTTGTCTACAAAAATATATCCTTGACGCCCTCCGTGATAAAACTCCGTAAATCCTCAATAGCCTCTACAATCAGCAACATCCCACACAATCGAATCGAGAACCATCAACATCCCTATCATCAACCCGTCCAATCTCCTCACACCACCTCTCAAAGCTCACAATCCGAAAATTCAACTCCCGTAACGTATCATACAAACACGCCACTGCCACCGTCCGCGAAGTATACAGCGTTGCCAGCCGTCCACACATCATCCTACACACGGTGAGACTCTCTCGTCCAGCAAACTTACGCAGTCATAATCTTGGCCTGGGTTGCTCTGTAGAGCGTCGTTTGGCGTAGCTCGGAGTCGATGAGCGGGTCCGCGGTGTGGGGCAGACACCGGGGGATTAGACGTGGGAGGTAGGTCTGGGGGAGTGTGATGCGGACTTCGAATTTCAGAATGCGTAGGAGGATTAGTTCGGAGGTTACGGTGGAGAAGCGAAGTGCGTCGTAGATGTCGGAGGGGAATGTCAGGGGAGGCTTGTCGGGGTTGACGATACTAGCGGGGTTAGTTGTGGAAAACAAGGGGGCGAGGAACTGGTATGCTGGGACTAAGATTTCTCGTAATCGTCTAGGGTGTTCGGACGCTTTTGACGCGAGTGATATGGAGGCAAGGGAGACAAGCTAAGTTAAGCTTGATTCACGGTTGAACGAGTACGTGAGGATCCAGAATCATTTCTTTCTCTTGTAGAGTTTCGTTCCACCGTTGATAGCGATGCAGAAAAATCAATGCGGTGCAAAGAGTTTCTTCAGGTCTAATTGTAAGGCTCCGTGTATATCTAGGGAGGTACAATCCTAGGCTATCTGCCAGGAGAACCAGGAAACCGAGATGTCCTCCCGGCGTCATGACCGGTGCAGTCGACATTTCAGGACTGAAAAGTCGAGGTGGCCTGTCCTCCTATTTGCGCTCGCAAATCTTGATTGGCTCAGGACAGAACGCACTTTGACGTAAGCTCACATACACACCTTGCAACCCAATAGCGATAAGGCGGTCCGCTACTTAACGATCGCAGCACCGGATCTTAATGGACTGCGCTAGACGAATAGAGTTTACTACAGACTAGATCTTGGATTTGGGAAGGCGGTTGACTACTTATGATATGCTAGAACCTCCCCCGTCAGAGCTTTAGTTGACTCATAAGCATACTTTCCAGACTACGTAACAGGGTTCAGCTGGCATCGTAGCCGTAGGCTTTACCGCAGCCCAGCTTAGACCCTAGGAGACATAATACCACTGCGCATACTCAGGCGACTTGACAGGTTTTTGACGATTTATTTCCCTCGCGTATAAACAGCCACCTAACCAAATACCGTTTCAACTCCACCATCCCAACAAAGAAAAAGAAACACAAACTCCCAGTACAACCAGCCGACCCACTCCTCCACGCAGACTTTACCCAAACGTATTCTCCCCGGCATATCTACCGTCAGCCCATGTCCCCGGTACAGAGGATCATACGTGATATATAGAAACCCATCATCGTCCTTGTGTTCCTCGTAGATAGAGCTCATGAGCGCGGCGGTGGGCGGAAGAACCTCGTTGACGAAAATGAAGATGGCCTTCTCCGGAGCGAGTTTGATGCGTTTGCGGATGACATAGCAGAATTGGCCGACTGTCAGGTCTGAGGGGACAAGGTATTTCTTCTTATCGATCGTCGGGATATCGGATTTCTCCACCTTCTCACAGATCACCTACGCGGTGTCAGAACTGAGGTCATAGAGAGAGAGTGTAAGGGGTGGATATGGGGGAGACTACCGGGATGCGGTCGGTGTATTTTTGCCTGATGCGCTCGGCTTCGGCCTTCCTCTTCTCAAAGGGGTGTTCATCCTTAAACTTGGACTTCATTCTAATGAGTCAGACTGGATGGATCCGGCGGGAACGCGGGAAGAGGAACTACGTTGCGTGATGGGAGGCGAGAGCGGTGCTGTGGATGCGGCGATGCAGGCGACGATGCTGTGTGCTGTAGTGTAGTAGCTGTGTGTAGTTGTTGTGTGTAGTGTCTGGAGACGGTGGCTGCTGCTGTTGATGGTTGACGATGATGACTGTCCGGGTCGCTGATTGCACGGATAATCAAGCCCCAGCAGAACAAGCCACGAGATTCCGCCATATTATGTAAGGGGTCTCATCTCATTTTGGGAAGCACTTAATTAAATGCGACAGCCATCGCTATTCTGAGCGACCTTACCGAGGACAGATCCCCTTCAGCCGAGAACCTTGCCTTCTGAGGCTAATTGCGCTTAGAACAACTTCATTAAAGAGGCCGGTGGATCCGAGGGGATCAACGTTATTTAATGTTGTAGCCGACTTCCTGCATGTCCTGAAATCCCTTCATGAGACGACTTCTAGAAATTGATGGATGAGAGACATGGAATCATTACTCTACATCCTTGAATACCTCACACTGCTCCAATCTCTGCAACACATGTCTCGGCAAATCCTCCTCTCCCAGCTTCCACCGCTCCTTCCTCCTCCTAATATCACAATATACAATCTCCCTAGTCTCCAAATCGACTTCCATCCTGACTCCATCTTCAAAGAACATCTGTATCCTCTTACCTCGCACATTACACCACCCCAATCCAGGAACACACACCGCCGTATCCCTCCCCTCCCCTTCCGTCCGTCCCTCTAGAAGCATACATTTCTTGTACAATGTCATTGCCGAATCAACGGTCGGTCGCCATAATCTGGGAATCTCATCCACAGGTCCTTGCCATTGAACACTCTCCAAATCATCCTTCACAACGAATACTTTGACTTCCTCCCTCCCTGTATTTGAAATCCGTACCCCCTTTCCCTGAACTAAATCCACCCCCTCAAAATCACCATTCAACATCACGCGCCCTCGTAAGCCATTTACTTCCACACTCAACTTTGGCACTCTGGCCCGACAAACAGCTACAAACCGACTCGCATAGCGATACACCTTGGTCCACCGCCAGGGCAACTCTTCGACCTCGCCCTTCCATATGATCCCTCGGGAATCGGTTACGGAAATGGTTTTCGAGTCGCCTGAGATGGTGAAGCTGTGCCGGGATAGGCTGGGGAGATAGAGATTTATCGAACTGCAACCGTTGGTAGGGGGTGAGTCAATTTTTATGAGGCCGTGTTTGGTGCGTTGAGTTAGAGGGGGGATTCCCTGTGTCGTGAAGGCGTATTTTGTAGCGAAGGTGCTGACAGGTTCTTCAGTCGGATGGTTTGCGGGTAGGAGGGGGGTGTAGGATTTTAGTTCCTGAGGGGGGATTGGAGGGCGTTTCGTTGGAGGAGGAGAGTAATGACGGTGTTGGTGAGGTTGTCGTTGTTTGTTTGGATCATTCAACGAGAATAATAAAGATAACAATCCCTGTTGGATCTCCGACGACCTTCGTCTAGAATCCATTCTCCGTTCTTCTACAAATTAACAAACCCCCCAGAAAGGGAATCGTACCACGAATCTCCTCCCGCGAACAAGGTCTAACCAACTCCTCCACCAACGTCGCAAACCCTTTCCCTCCCGCCGCACGCCCCTCTTCAGCACCATGATTCTTCACAACATCAAGGGACTGGGGTTTATCTCTCGCGGATGCGCGACGATGGATCCGATGTTCAAGATTTCCTAGCGCGTTTCGTAATCCTTCTCCTGGGCTTGGAGCACTTAGACCGCGAGAGTTGCGTGCGCGGGGATTGTCATCTGATTCGGAGACTTGGTAGATTGCTTCTTTTTCGCGGGTGTAGGAATCTAATGTTTTATCGGATTGATGGGATGGACGACGATGTTGGGATTCTTTAGACGACACACGTTGTTTTGCACCATGACCATGATGTTCTTTTGATACTCGTTGAGGTTTAACGTTGTCCTTGTAGTCGTCTTTGGATACTCGTCGAAACTGTATGTGTTTCCTTGTTCTTTGCTGTCCCTCGTGATCGTCTATTCCGTGATCCTTAGATTTCCGTTGGGGTACGAAGTCATCTGCCTCCCATTCATTAGACACCCGCTGCAGTCGTTGATAATCTTCAGCAACACCGATCTCAGATAATAACGTCCTTAAACCGATTTGACTTTTCCCACTAGTCTGTCGAGAAGTTTGTCTTGATTCTCTCCTTGGTTGTTCTCTTGATGGACGTGAGGAAGGGTATCGTGTCTGCAGGATATCCCCGTAATGGGGTCTGTCGGGGTCATCTGACGTCATTCCCTTGAGATGAGTTCTCGAATTAGGAGCTCTGTCCTCCTTAGCATGTCCTCTTTCCTTGTCATCGATGTCTCTAGAATATTCTTCGGAGGTGTGGTCTTCAACATATGTTCCCTCGTCATAGTCCATACTCCTTAACGGTGATAACTCCCGTATAGGCCCCACGAAAAACCGATGTTCCAGTATTTCATCAACAGAAATCCGTCTCCCAGGATCCTCAAGTCAGTCAATCCCCAGAACCTTCCATACCATCTCTAACATCCTCAACACCAAACCCCTCGCATCTCTCGAAACATGTCGTGGCATAGTATACCTTCCCTTCATCACCTTTTGGAGGACATCTTCTACATCCGCTCCCTACCATCACCTCCACGTTCTCCACATTTTCGATAACCCGGGGACAGGGGAAAAGGGGAAGTACCGCAAACGGCGGCGTGCCAGAAAGGAGGCTCAGGAAAATACAGCCAAGGGACCAGATATCGCTCTCTAGGCCGTATACTTCGTGGGCTAGGATTTCGGGGGAGATGTAATTTGGGGTGCCGCAGAAGGTGTATTCCTCGTCGCTGTTGCTGTCTTCGATGATTCGTGCTAGACCGAAATCGGCGATTTTCTTGATGTTAGGATGCCAGGTATCCCATAGAGTAGGAA
>Ga0302325_10006946_pt1 | contig 25273 bp, 24 predicted proteins | sample Palsa_T0_2_FD_201948 | JGI IMG/M metagenome (GOLD analysis project Ga0302325, IMG submission 201948) | Peat permafrost microbial communities from Stordalen Mire near Abisko, Sweden - Palsa_T0_2 | ecosystem: Environmental > Terrestrial > Soil > Palsa > Peat permafrost | place: Sweden: Abisko... | reverse complement strand
ACCAAGGTTTCCAGGAGAGCCGGATGCGGGAAATCTGCACGTCCGGTTCGACGAGGGGACAGCGGGTCGCGGCTACCGTCGCCCGCTGTCCTACTCTACCGGCCCCCATTGCTCTTGTTCGCTGGGAGTAAAATGGCCGCGCCTGCCGTCCTTCTTGACGGTGCGGCGGATGTGTCCTACGCTTGAGACTTAATCTGAAGGGAGAATGAGACGCTTTAAAGGACGTGTTGGCCGGTTACATCGAAAGCCGCCGGGACGTGCCGCGGCTGTCGAGAGCTTTGGGGCTGCGCGAGTCCGGAAGGCGGACCTGGCGCGCCGTCTCGGCTGTCACATGCGGCAGGTAGACCGCTTGCTCGATCTGCGCCACGCTTCACGTTTGGATCAGATCGAAGCGGCCTTCGCCGCCCTTCACAAGAGAGTCGTCATCGAGATTCGTGACGCGGCGTAGCGGGAGAATCAAGGAGTTGCACTGTGATCGTGGCCGGGGTTGACTTCGGGACGCTGAGCGTCCGCGTATCGATTTTCGACAGCGTGAAAGGGCGGCTGGGCTCGGCCACGGGCGAATATCCGCTGACGCGCAAGAAGGAAGACCCGGACCACGCCACGCAATCGCACCGGGACCACATGGATGCGCTGGTCACCGCCATGCGGCGGGCCTTGGAGGCCGCGGGCGTGGACGGCGGGCAACTCGCCGCGCTGGCGCTCGACACTACCGGATCGAGCGTCGTTCCCGTGGGCGAAGGCCTTCGGCCGCAGGACGATTACTACCTATGGTGCGACCATCGCGCCAAAGGCGAGGCCGCCGAGATCACCGCGGCCGGCCGCGCGGAGAAATTGGAAGCGCTCGAATGGTGCGGGGGCGTGTACTCGTCGGAATGGGGGTTCTCGAAGCTGCTGCACTGGCTGCGCGCCAATCCGGACAAGCGCGCGGCGATGGTCACCGCGCTCGAACATTGCGACATGGTGGCCGCGGTGCTGTGCGGCATCACGGATGCGCGCCAGGCGCCGCGCAGTGTCTGCGCGATGGGCCACAAGTGGATGTGGAACCTGGAATTGGGCGGCTTGCCGTCCGAGGAATTCCTGGTGAAAGTGGATCCGCTGCTGGCGGGCGTGCGCGCCAAGCTGGATGGGCGCTATGCCACGTCGGACCAGATTGCGGGCCATCTTTCGGCGGAGTGGGCCGGGAAGCTGGGGCTGCGCGCAGGCATTCCGATACCGGTGGGCGCGTTCGATGCGCACTGGGACGCCATCGGCGCGGGGGTGCGGGAAGGCGACGTGGTCAACGTGGTGGGCACATCCACCTGCATCATGGCGATCGCCAGACAGGTGGACTTGATCCCCGGCGTGTGCGGCGTGGTCAAGGGATCGATCCACCCGCAGTATTTCGGGATCGAGGCGGGCTTGTCTGCTACCGGCGATATTTTCGATGCTATCGTGCGGCGCGCGGGCGCTACTGTCGCGGAGCTCTCGCGGGGCCTCGAACATTATCGCGGCGGCCAGACCGGGTTGCTGCGGCTCACTTGGGATAACGGCGACCGCACCGTGCTGGTGAACGCGGAACTGGGCGGCGTGACGCTCGGCTGGAACCTGACGCACACGGCCCAGGACGAGCTTTTCGCGGCCATCGAGGGCACCGCGTTCCACACCCGCGTGATTTTCGAGCGCATGGCCGCGCATGGCGTCGAAATCCGGCGCGTGATCAACGGCGGCGGCATCCCGCAGAAGAACGAAACGCTGAACCGCGTTTACGCCAACGTGCTGAATAAGCCTGTGCTGGCGCCGGAGGGCGATGTCACGAGTCTGGGTTCGGCGATCATGGCGTTCATGGCGGCGGATGCATTCGAGAGCATCGAAGCGGCGCAGGAGGCGCTCTGCCCGCGCTATCGTACGATTCAGCCGGATGCGCGGGATCGCGCCGCCTACGAGCAACTCTACGCGCTGTATCGGAAGCTGTATTTCGCTTTCGGTATGCCGGGTTCCGAGGCGGTCGGGATCGGCGATGTGCTGCCGGGGCTGCGCAGGCTGGCGGCGCAGGTGCGGCTGGAGGCGGGCGAAAGCGCTTGCCCCACCAGCGCGCAGGGAGGCCAAGCATGAATCGATCTGGCATAATCAAACAACATGCTGGAAGAACTTCGCAGGCAAGTGCTGGAAGCCAACCTGGAACTGGTTCGCAGGAGACTGGTGCTGTACACGTTCGGCAATGCCAGCGGGATTTCGCGCGCCGAGGGGCTGGTGGCGATCAAGCCCAGCGGCGTTCCCTACGAAGGCATGCGGCCGGAGGATCTGGTAATCGCGGACCTCGATGGGCGCATTGTCGAGGGCACGTTGCGGCCGTCATCGGACCTGGCGACGCACCTGGTGCTGTACCGCGCGTTCGCGGGGATCGGCGGCATAGTCCATACGCACTCCCGCTATGCGACGTCGTGGGCGCAGGCGCGGCGCGCCATCCCGTGCCTGGGCACTACCCACGCGGACTACTTTCGCGGCCCGGTGCCGGTGACTCGCGCGATGTCCCCGCGGGAGATCCAGGCGGCCTACGAGGCCAACACGGGCGAGGTCATCGCGCGCCATTTCTCCGGCGGCGATCCGATGGAGGTGCCGGCGGTGCTGGTCGCGGGGCACGGACCGTTTTGCTGGGGTCCTTCGGCCGCGGAAGCCGCGCACAACGCCGTGATTCTGGAGTATGTCGCGGAAATGGCGTATTACAGTGTCAGGCTGGCGGAGGCGCCCGAGGAACTGCATCCCGCGCAGCTTGAGAAGCACTTTCTGCGCAAGCACGGGGTGAGTGCTTCCTATGGGCAGAAGTAGGAGGGCGGGCAATCCAGCCTGGGGTCCCCTCTGGGGACGGCTTTCAGCCGGCTCTATGCGCGCGCGAACGCCAGCAACGGACCAATGTCATGATTATCGGCGGCCTGCAAGGCTGCGATATAGCGCTGGCGCACGCCGCCGGCTTCGCGCAGACTGTCGCTTCCCCATGAAAACCGCTCGCCCCCGAACCGGATGACGAGAAGATCCGCCATCAGCCGGGAGAGACGGCCGTTGCCATTCGGGAAGGGATGAATCTGCACTAGCCGATGATGGAAGCGCACCGCGATCTCATCGGCCGGATAGCTCTTGTAGCCGATCCACGCCTTGGTCTCGTCGAGCAACTGGCGCAGGGCCACGGGAATCTTGTAGAACGCAATCCCGAGATTGCGTTCGCTCGTCCTGAACTTCCCGGCCCAACGCCATACGTCGCCGAACATGCGCCGGTGCAGGCCCTTGACGAACTTCTCGCTCAGCGGATCGCGGCGGCGGCCCAGCGCCCAATCTTGCGCGCGCGCGATATTTTCCTGCTCGGCTTCGTTCAGTTCACTCCGATACGCGACATGCGCGGGGATCAGGCCGCGCATTTCCTCAGGCGTCAGCGGTGTGGCATTGTGCGGCTCCCGGAAAAGGTCGCTCACGGGCTAATCCCAGAACAGCCGCGGGTTCGTCTCGCGCAACACGTCGTCAAGGCGCGCTTCGCTGTCCTTCCCTTCTACCTTCTGGTCCTCCAGCAACATCGAGTGCTCGACCGGCTCCCGGCGCTTGCGCGCGAACTGGCGCGCCCGGCCGCGGACCATGGCCTCCAGCGGCTTGTTGGGCACGAAAGCATAGACAAGAGTGCAGTCGAGCGCCTCGGCCACGCGCCGCAAGGTCGCCAGTTCGATGGCGCCTTTGCCTTCGGATTGCTCGATGGCGACGACTGAAGGTTGCTTTACTCCCAAGCGCCTCGCCAACTGCGCCGTGGTCATGCCGAGCGCCTCCCGGACGGCCTTGATCCATCCCCGGACGGGCAAATTGTATCGCGTGACCGGCCCCAACTCCTGGAAGCGTGCATCCAGGTGCGAGCGAGACTGGGCGGCAAGGTGGGCCTTTTTCATAGGTTATGACCTATCAAAATCTAGTTTGTAAATAGATTATAGCCTATATAAAATACGGATGTCAATATGGTATAGGCTATCAAATATGCCTGCATCCGATGACGTCGCCCCCCGCCGGTCGCGCGCGGAGCGGTGGGCTCACAGGGTCATGACCCAATGGAGAAGCGGTAGACGGTGGTCGTGTGATACACCGCACCCGGCTTCAGTTCCGCAGACGGAAAACTCGGGTGATTGGGTGAGTCCGGGTAATGCTGCGTCTCCAGGCACAAGGCGGAGCGCCGTCCGTAGATCTTGCCGCCTTTGCCTTTAATTGTGCCGTCCAGGAAATTGCCGGTGTAGAACTGTATGGCCGGCTCGGTGGTGAGCACCTCCATCACGCGCCCGGACTTCGCCTCGGTGACTCGCGCGGCCAGCGACAGCCCGTCCCCATTACGATTCAGGATGAAGTTGTGGTCGTAGCCGCCCCCCAGCACGATCTGTTCGTCGCTCGAGCCGATCCGCTCGCCGATGGCATGCGGCTGGCGGAAGTCGAACGGGGTGCCTTCGACGCTGCGCAGTTCGCCGGTCGGAATGAGTCCCTTGTCCACGGGCGTATAGCGGTCGGCGTTGAGAGTCAACTGGTGCGCCAGGATGTCGCCTTCGCCTTGCCCGGCCAAATTGAAATATGAGTGGTTGGTCAGGTTTACGACGGTATCTTTATCAGTCGTCGCTTTGTAATCGATCTTCAGCTCATTGTCATCGGTCAGCGTGTAGACCACGGTTACGGACAAGTTGCCGGGATAGCCTTCCTCGCCATCCTTGCTCAAATAGGTCAGTTCCAGTGACTGCCCGTTCCCCGGCTTAGCTTTCCAAAGCACCTTATCAAAGCCGCGCTTGCCGCCGTGCAGGGAATTGTCGCCATCGTTCTTCGCCAGCGTGTACTCGACTCCATCCAGCGTGAACCGGGCATGCGCGATACGGTTGCCATATCGCCCGATGATGGCGCCAAAGTAGGGCGGCGGTATCAGGTAGCCCTTGAAATCGTCGAAGCCGAGGACGATGTCGCCCAGCGCGCCGGCGCGGTCGGGAACTTTGAGAGAGACCAGCACGCCGCCGTAGGTCGAGATAGCCGCCTCGACGCCCTTGGCGTTCTTCAGTGTGTAAAGTTCGACGGTTTCGCCGGACGGCGTCTTGCCGAACTCTTTGTTTGACGAGCAGTTCGTAGTCATTATAGTAGCGACAATTAGCAATGGAATCAGGTTACGGGGGATCACGCGAGCCTCGCCTTCAACATGGTATACGAATGCGGCGGAAAGCTGTAGGCCAAGCGGTTTCCCTGAGCGGAAGCGGAGCGCTGGACGGCGCGCACTTTGGTGGAGTCGAAATCGTTTTCGGCCTTGATAGCGGGACCATTGACTTCCCACGCTTCGACGGCGCCGGAGAAATTCTTGTCCTGCGCCTCAAAATCCGCCCCGATGGCCTGGTCCGGATGGCGGTTGACCACGTTCAGCACCAGCGCGCCATGGTCATAGGCCGCCGAGGTATCGAGGTAGGGCACTTCTCCGAAACGTTTGCTCGTATACTTCGGACTGTCGACGAACAGCTCCAGCGACTTACCCTTGCTGTTATTGGCGAAGAGCTGCAGCGGATAGTAAATCGTTTGCAGGAAAATACCCTTCTCAGTGGCGAAGATGGGCGCGATGACGTTCACCAGTTGCGCCATGTTGGCAATCTTGACAATGTGGGAGTGATTCACGAACGAGTTAAGGAAGGTGGCGACCACCAGGGCGTCTTCCAGATTGTAGCGCTCCTCCAGGATGCGGCGGCCGTGCTCCTTGTCGCCGCCGCGCGCGCGATACCAGACGTTCCACTCATCCCAGGCAACGTAGATGCGGCGGCTGGCCGGCTCGCCGGAGAGCGCGGCGTCGATGATACCCTCCGCGGTCTTGATCCGGCTATCCAGCTCGACCGAACTGGCCATGAACTCACCGAAGTCGTTTCGCGAATTGCCCACGTACATGTGCAGGGACAGGTAATCGACGTGATGCTTCAGATATTCCAGGATCGTGCGATTCCAGCCGGTCCAGTCGGCGGTCGCGCCGTAATTGGAGGAGCCTGACGCGATCAGCTTGATGCGCGGGTCGGTCCACTTCATCAGCTTGGCGGCTTCCAGCGCGAATTTGCCGTAATCTTCCGCCGAACGATGACCCATTTGCCAGGGACCGTCCATCTCATTGCCCAGGCCCCAGTAAGTCACTTTCCAAGGCTGCGCGCGGCCATTTTGCTTGCGCAGGCGGGTCATGGCGGTATCCTCGGACGAGTTACAATACTCCACCCACTGCTGGGCTTGCTGCCAGGAGCCGATCCCCAAGTTCGTGCAAAAGTACGGCTCGGTCCCGAGTTTTTCGGCGTACTCCATGAACTCGTGCGTGCCGAAGCGGTTGTCTTCGACGGTCCCCCAGGCCATTTCGAGCCGGCGCGGGCGCTGATCGCGCGGGCCGATGCCGTCCATCCAGTTATAGTTCGACGAAAAGTTGCCGCCCGGCCAGCGCAGGATGGTGACGTTCAGCTTTTTGGCGGCGTCGAGCACATCGCGGCGGAAGCCATCGGCATCGGAGAGAGGCGACCCTTCGTCGAAGACACCGCCTTCGATGCAGCGTCCCAGGTGTTCTATGAAGTTGCCATAGATTTTGGGATCGATATCGCCGATCACACGCTCGGTGTCGATTTTGATGCGGGCGCGGGCGGGCGCAGGCTGGGCGCGGAGAATCCAGGGCGCGGCGGCCAGAACCTTAGAAAAGTTTCGGCGGGAAAGCGACGGAGCAATCTTCATGGGTTGCACTAGAACCGCAGTATTTCATACGGCGCCGAGTGGCGCAAGGAGCGCGGACGAGTGGCGTCGGCCCCACTCTCAGTGGCGGCGGCCGAAGGAGCGGCCTCCGGACGGCGGCCGGAAGCTGGGGCGGAAACTGGGCGCGCTTCTGGGTTTGAACCCGGAACTGGGCGGTTTCGACCCGGAACCGAAAGTGTGTCCGGCGCTGCTCTCTCCGCTTTTCAAGCCGCCGCTGGCGTATTTCGAGCTGCTGTAGCCGCCCGCGCTGCGCATGTAGCGGCTTTCCGAATAGTGCTGCTGCGTGAACGTGCCGTGAGTGCCGTATTTGGGCGCGCCCGCGACTTCGTCGCGGCCGTAGTAGGTCTGGCCGCTGGAGCGCGCGGTGCGATAGGATTCCCATTCGTAAGATGGGATGGGCCTGTAGCTGTGTCCCCACAGCAGATCGCGCATCAGCGCGTATTGCCCGTAGAACACCCAGAAATTGCCGCCGCTGCCGTGGTCCCAGTAACCATACTGGTTGCGCTCCCCGACCGGCGCCATGTAGGCGAAGCCGGCCGGCTCGGCCACCTCGTCCACTTCGTTGTCGTACTTGCCCACCGGCTTGTGCGCGATGGACATGCCGATGTTGTTTTCGCAAACAGTGTAAGTGGCTCTGGAAATCTCCACCCAGGATTCATCGGAGCTGGTGACACCGTCCTTGCCGGCGGCGTCCGGGAACTTCGTCTTGACGGTGCGAACCTCTTCTTCGTAATCGCGCGCGCCGCCGGATTTGCGGTCCCGCAGATCGACCAACACCTTGTCCCAGGAGGTGTAGATCTGGCCCGTGAGCGACTGCAGCTCCTGCGTGCGCGCGGGTAGCGTCGTGACGTCGGTGTGCAACGTCTCGGCGGAACCGAGGAGCCCCGCATAATCGAGACCGGCCAGATCGTTAGCCTCGGCCTTGCGGCGCATGGCGTCGCTCGATTGCCAGGCCTGTTCGCCGCCGGCGGGAATCGCGCGCAAGGCGGTGAAGCGCGTGTCGAGATCGGATTTCTTCTGCGGCCAGTCGGTCTCGGCCCGCGTAACGACGGCTGTGATGGGCGCGAAATCCCAGTGTTCGAGGGCCTGGTGGTCGGCTGCCATCTGCTGCAGCTCGCTGGGCAGATTGCGCTTCATGTCCACCCAGTGCTGGGCTTCGGTTTGAACGGCGGTGGCTTCGTTCAGCGCGCCGGCGCGCAGCGCGCGTTCCTCTTTCAGCAGCTTTTCGGCTTGCGGTTGATCCTGGCGGCGGTTGGCCTTGACCAGCTTGTCGAGCGCGTCGGCGTCGCGCCGCGCGCCCTCGAGTTCGCCGGCTGCGATCCGGAAACGGTCCGGGAAGGCCGTGTTCATGTCATGGGCGCGGAACAGATCGGGGTCGGATGCCAGATCGCGGGTGACCTCGTCCTCCACGCCCTGGAACTGCTTTTGAGTTTGGGGAAGCTGTTGCGCTTCCGCGGCGATATCCGCGCGCACCTTCCGCGGCAGATTGTCGAACCCCGCGAACAGGACGATGACAATCAGGAAGCTGAGAATGACGGCTAAAACTTCGAGCCCTCGACGGCTCATGGATAGCTCCTTCACAGGCCAGGAGGCCTGTGCCACTACGGGCGGAAAATTGCGATATCCGCCGGATTCAATTTGACGGCCACGCTGGCGCTGAACGGTTCACCTTCGCGCTTGCGGATCGCCAGATACCGCTGGCCGGTTTCTTCGATGAACTCCCAAGCGTAGAAGCCGGCGCCCTGCGTCTGGCCATCGTGAAACGCGCCCACCTCTTTGCTCAGGCGGTAATACCAATTCTTGCCGTCGAACTCGAAATTGTCGGCGGTGTTCTGGCGCTTGTCCATTTCGGCGAGGTCGTCTTCGGAGACGCCCAGATCTTCGAGCGAAAGCTTGCGCCCGTCGAGGAAGCCGCGCACGTCCAGTTCGTCGTCTGCATCGCGTACTTCCAGGGCGACGCGGCGCTCGCCGTGTTTGCCGCTCACGTCGAACCACTGTTTTTCGCCGGCCTCATAGCGATTGCCGTGGTCCACCGTAAAATCCAGATCGCTGAAGTTATCGCCGGCGCCGGAGATGGAGATGTTATCGCCCACGCGCGCATCCGCCACGGTCAGGCTGGCGAGATCCTGTTTCGGCGACGTTGCAGCCGCTGGCGCGGACGGGCGTTCAAACAATTTTTTCAGAATCATGAAGAGCAAAGCTCCCAGGATGATTAACAGCGTGACGGTGATGGGGCCCATATTGCGCGGCTACTGGCCGCTGGCTTGCCCGCCTGCTTTTTCGCCGGGCGCGGGCAGAGACAACGGTATGCTGGGGGCCTTCAACTGGCGCTCGCGCTTCAAAGCCGCCAGTTGGTCGTCCGTGCCGTGGCCCAAAGCGGCGAATTGCTTTTCCAGATCGTCGTCTTTTCCCGTCGAAGCGAGTTGATTGAAAGCCTGCGCGGTGGCCTCTTCCTTGGACACGGTCTCCTCGAAGCGGTTCAGGGCCGCGAAGGCGTTGTCGGCGTTGCCCACTCCGGCCAGAGCCTCGGCCACTTTGCGCTGCGCCTGCGCGGCATTCTTGCGGGCGACCAGGGTGGTGGCGGTGCGCTCGGCTTCGTCGATCTTGCGCTTCAACTCGCCCACCTGCTGCTTGAGCGTGTCGCTGGCCTTCTGCGCCTGATCCACGGAAGTTTGCATGGCGGTGACCTGCTGGTCGCATTCCGCCTTCTTGGCCAGGGCCTTGCGCGCCAGGTCTTCGTTGTTGGCGTCCAGGGCCTGACCCGCGCGGTCCTTCCACTCCTGCGACTGGCGCACGTATTTTTGATATTCGGCGTCCAGCCGGTTATAGTTGCTCATGGCCACGGCGGACGCCTGCACGGCTTTATTCAGTTCGTTCTTCATGTCCGCCACGGTCTGCCGGACGGTCGCGTCGAAGGTGGCATCCTCGACGGCGCTCATGCCTTCATTAGCCTGGCCGCGGGCGACGCGGCCGGCGCGATTGAAAATATCCGATAGAAATGCCATGTTCGATTTGTCTCCGGTTACACCAAGCTACTTAGAATCCGGCGCGCCACCATGACGTCGACCAGCAGGAAATGCACGCAGGAGAGAATGTCGTCCTGGTCCACGGGGCCCAGGTCTTCGAGCTTGCAGAAATTGTTCAGCGTGATGGCGGTCTGGCCCTGGCCGGCATCGTAGAGCTGGAAGTAGGAAGTGGAAATGCCGTTATGCGCGTCGAGCATGCTGCGCATCATCGGCGGGGTGATGGCCGATTCCGGGGCCACCGTGCAGGTGAGGGACAAATACAGGACGTCGCCTTCGAGCACGGCCTGGATGGCCACGCCGCTTTGGAGTTCCTGTACGCGCAGGACGCCTGCGGTGGGCTCGGTTACCTCGTAGCCTTTTTCGGCCAGGAGCGCTTTGATCTGATCGGCGTGGATACTTGCGATTTGAGCGGTCATATTTGGGTTGGTATTCGCTAAGGAACTACGACGCGGCCGCGGGAAAAGTTCCATGCGGCGGAAGGCGGCGTGGTGGTGCTGATCTTCCTTTATTATTATAGCCGATGGCGGATTTGCAAGCTGCCTAGGGATTCTCAATCATCCAAGCATTGAAATCGAAGGTCTGCGCCTGAAACCCCAGGTACTTGCCATCCGGAGACGGCGCCGGCTCCGCAAGCCATTGCGCGCGATCGTTTCGGATCAGGACATGCACCTTGCCCGTGGTTGTGATGTGCAACAAATCGAGCGACGTGGCGGTCGCGAAGAAGCCCTCGCCATCCGCCGCCCAGGCGATGTACTCCACCGCCCAGCGCGCCTCAATCGGGATTTCATGCCATGCGCCATCCGCCAAGGTCAGTATTTTATCGGCGGATTCCACCACTGCCAGGCGCGAACCATCCGGCGAGACATCCCAGGCCCAGGACAGCAGGCGCGGAGCCCAGCGGTCGGTCTTCCCCAGCAGGCGACTTCCTTTCCCTCGAACCGGATCAAGCGGGTAGAACAGCAACTCGCGCCCTTGTTCCTCACTCAATACGCAGGAGCCGGTCTTCAGGGGACATCGATATTCGAAGTTCGCCGCAGCGGGCAACTCCAGCACCTGCTCGGGTAATCCGCCGGCGACGGGCATGCGCATCAGACGCTGGGGCGAGGACTCCGGCCGGGACGCCGATGGGACGCGGTCGCGGTACAGAATCCAGGAGCCGTCCGGGCTAAGCCTGGGATCGCGCTGTTGATATCCGGGAAGTTGCGCCACCGATTGCGCCAGGCCCTCGTTGGGGCCCTGTCTGAAAACCTCCTCCTTGCCATTTCGATCGGAAGTAAAGAAGATGGCGCGGCTGTCCTGCGTCCAGCCTTCAGGGGAACTGCCCAGGCCCCGATTGTCGCGGGTCAAGCGGCGGGGCGGGCCCAGGCTGTTGCCATCGCCGCCGAGCTCGCCCACATACACGTCAAGCTGGAGGCGGCTCTTCAGGAATGCAAGGCGCTTTCCGTCCGCGGCGAGGGTCAGGCAATTGGGATAGAAGTCCATCCACTGCGCCAGCAGCACGGGCTTGCCGGCGGCCTCTCCGTTGCGAACTTCCACCGGCGCCGCCCAGATGCTGTATCCGAAGCGTGTCAGTTGGGTTCCGGAACGGTCGCTGGCAGTAAAGAAGATGCGCCCGTCCCGCGACCAGCTTAGACAACCTCGGCCGTGCATACAATACAGCGAGGTCGATGCGGGCAAGCTCGCCCCGGGAAGAACGGTGTGAGCCGGCCCTCCGCCGGCCGGCCGGATTTCGATGGCCGCGGCGCGGTCAAATTGCCCGCCCTCCACTTTGTCTTCGCGGCCCCTCAGATAGGCGATCCAGCGGCCGTCGGGCGACCAAGCGGGGCTGAGAACCTGCTCTCCGTCTTCCGCGGTAAGCAGCTTGCGCGGCGATTCGCCATCGATGCCGGCCACCCACAGCTCCTTTCCCCGCGCCGTAAAAAGGCCGTTCTGAAAAGCGATGGACCGTCCGTCCGGCGAGATGGCCGGCCAATAGCCGCCGTGCTGGATAAGGCGCGGCGGGGCTTGGCCCAAGGTGGCGATCGCCCAAATGTCGTAGCTTTCGGGAGTGCGCACGCTGGCGATCAGTTTGCCGCCATCCGGGAACCAGTGCAGCCCGGTAACGTTCCATTCCGGCGGCATGGCAACCGGATGGACTTCGCCGGAATCGATCGAACGCACGTAGAGTCCGGTGTGATCGAGGAAGGCCAGATCCTTGCCGTCCGGGGAAATGGCTGCGCCCATCACCCAGTCTTCGGTCGGATTGGCGGTAAGCTGCCGGATGACCGGCTCCGGTACGGTGCGCGCCCTTCCGCTCGTCCACCGGTACGCCGCGACGACCGCGCCAAGCGTTACCAGCAGCGCTACGCAGGCAATCATGCTCCAATGGAGCCAACGCCGCGGGGGAGTGCCTGCGGATGGCAGCGCGCCAACACCCGGAGCAGGGAAAGGCTTGACCTCGGCCGGACCGGCCGCGATCCCGTTCTCCTCCCAGCGCTCCCGCACATCGGCCACGAAGCGGTAGCCGCGGCGCGCCAGGGTGACGATGTAACGATGCTCGTCCGGGCTCTCATCCAGCGCCTTCCGCAGGCTGGAAATGTTGCGGCCGAGGTTGCCTTCCTCCACCACCGTATCCGGCCAGACGCGCCCGATCAGCTCGTCCTTGGTAAGGATCTCGCCATGGCATTCGAGCAGCACCAGCAGGATATCCAAGGCCTTGCCGGTCAGGGGCACGGGCTGGCCATCCTGCAGCAGAAGGCGCTTTTGGGGATCGACGCGGAAGGGACCGAATTCGTAAAGCAGCTTACGGGTGACGGCTTCCGAATTTTTCCGAGTTTTTCCGAGTTCCTGCATAGCGTTGCCGCTACAAACCGACGACACTGGATCGGGTAGCCGAAGAGGGGCGGCGGAATGGCCACCGCCTCATCGATTCTACACTGCGCGGCGGTCGTGTGCCAGTACTGGCACGCCCGTAACGCCCAGCTCAAGCAACAGTTTTGGAGAGGGACAACCAATGAAACGACTTGCCAAGAGAATGAACCCTCCGACGCTTGGAAGCGCCGCCGGGACGGCGGTGGCCGCGCTGCTGCTTTTCGGCGGCGGCGCGACTCCGGCATTCGCCCAGTGCAGCGATACCTGGGCCGGAGGATCAGGCGGCGATTGGAGCGTCGCCGCGAATTGGTCGAGCGGCGAGCCGGGCCCGAGTTCCAACACCTGCATTGGCACCGCCGGCGCCAACGTTACGGTGGACACCACCGCCCAAACCTTTGGCCTCGCGCTCGCCAGCGGCGATACCCTGACGATTCCCAACAATTATTCTTATAACCTCACGGCTGGCGGCCCCATCGTGAACGGCGGCCAGATTCTGCTCAGTGGTGGGACCTCGGGCTCGATTCTGTACATCCTATCCGGCAGCACGGTGACCCTTTCCGGCCCGGGCTCGCTGGTGATGCAGACCGGCGCAAACATCACGGGCGACGTCCCCAACACTAACAGTTGGTTGGTCAACCAATCTACCATCGAAGGGGTCGGCGCCATCGATAACGCCATCATCCTCAACAACTCGGGTAGGGTCAACGCCAACCAGACCGGAGGGCAGCTCGCGGTGGGACGTTTCGGGACTGTCTCCGGCACCAACACAGGCACGATGGAAGCCACCAACGGGGGCCAGCTCTTCTTTGGGAGCACCATATTTTCAAATGTCGGCGGCACGATCAGGGCGGTGGGTACAGGCTCGTCCGCGGTTCTGGGTTTTTTGGGAGCGGGAGGGCTGACGATGACCGGCGGAACGTACACCACTTCGAGCGGCGGGGTGATTTACGCGCAGCAAGGAGCCCTGATCGACGGAACCGGCGCCAACACCGTGACGAACTCCGGGACCATGATCCTAAGCGACACCGGCGGAAACGCCGGAGCCAGTTTTCAAGGGGCTTTTAGCAACACAGGGACCCTCCAGGTGCTGTCTACCGGCGACGGCGTCACCCTGAAGGTCCCCAGCGGGCAGACCCTCACATATAGCGGCGGCGGCAAGCTGATCATGGGAGATGGGACCAGCAACTCGTACAACAACCTGCTTGCCATCAGCGGCGGAGGTACCCTGGTGAACCAGTCCATCATCCAGGGAACCGGTGAAATCGGAAATTCGCTGCTGGGAATCGCCAACAGCGGCATGATCGACGCCAACGTACCCACGGGCGCCAGCGGCCTCCAGCTTTTCCTGTACAGAATGGGCACCGGCGGAATCACCAACACCGGAACCCTGGAAGCCACCAACGGCGGCGTACTCTCCCTGGCGAGCGACCAGGTCGCGAATAACGGGGGCGCCATCGCGGCGGTGGGCGCAAACTCCCAGGTCCTTTTGGAGGGAGCGCTGACGATCAGCGGAGGCACGCTGACGACCTCGGGTGGAGGCGCGATCTACGGTTGGGACAACTCCCTTCTTGACGGAACTACCGACGCCATAACGAACTCCGGGAGCTTGATACTGAATATCCCAGGGCCCGGAAACACTCCGGACGCCAGCGTTCAGGGAACCCTCATAAACTCAGGGAGCATCCGGATTTTGTCTTCAAGCGCCTGCTGCGGTCCCTACCTGACAATTCCAAACGGGGAGACCTTCACGCTCACCGGCAGCGGCAAGGTCACCATGGGGGATGGCACAAACAATTCGTACAACAACAACCCCACAATCGGTAGCCAGCTCGGCACCAACGGTACGTTCGTGAATCAGTCTACTGTACAGGGCACCGGTATCATCGGCTACATAGGGTCCATCGCCAACAGCGGCACGATTAACGCCAACGTGCCGGTTGGCGCCAACGGCCTGCAGCTTACCCTGGGACCGGCCAGCGGCCCAATCACGAACTCAGGAACCCTGGAAGCCACTAACGGCGGCGAACTCTCTTTCTACTACTCCACCGGCTTCACCAACACGGGAGCGCTCACCGTGGCTGCCGGCAGCACCCTGAGTCTCGCGAATACCAACGACTTTACCAATCTCGTCAATGGCACGCTGACGGGTGGGGCCTATAACGTGACCGGAACGCTGCAGATGCCCGGCAAGATCACCACCAATGCGGCTAAGATTACGCTCATCGGGACCTCCTCGCAGATTTTGAATCCTACCACCAACGCCCTCGCGGGGTTTGCCACCAACGCCGCCGCCGGGAGCTTCACCCTGGCGGGCGACCAGGATTTTACCACCGCCGGCGCTTTTACCAACCAGGGATTGATGACCATCTCGACGGGCAGCACCTTCACGTTGGGCGCGGGAGGCGCATATGTCCAGTCGGCCGGCAAAACCACCGTGAATGGCACGCTCGCCTTCGTCTCCGGCACCGGATCCGTCGCGATTGAGAGAGGGTCCGTCTTCGGCGACGGCACGCTGGAGGCGAGCGTCAAGTCAAGCGGCAGCGTCACGCCGGGCGCCTCGGCCACCACCACCGGCACGCTGACCGTGAGCGGCGCCTACGTCCAGACCTCCGCCGGGTCGCTCAATGCCAACATCGCGGGAACCAGTCCGGGCACGGAGTACAGCCAGTTGAATGGGGAGGCCGGAGCCAGCCTGAGCGGCACCCTCAACATCGCGCTTCTTAACGGTTTTGTGCCGGCGGTGGGGAGCACGTTCGAAATCCTGAAGTGCACGGGGCTGAAAGGGACCTTCACCACGGTGAACGGCGCCGCTATCGACAGCAACGAACACTTTACGGTGCAGTACAACTCGAACAACGTTACGCTTCTGGTGGTGTCGGGCGAGTAGCTGTTGTCGGCCCAGTTTGCGCCGATTGGCAATCGGCGCGCAGGATGCCATCCTGCCTTTCGAGGCGGCCAGAGCCGGCTGAAAGCCGGCTGCGGGCAGGATTGCCCAATGCCACTTAGTTTTCCCGACGCTGGGAATGCTGCATAATTCGTGGGGCAGACCCCCTGGTCTGCGCGGGTCCCCCTGGACCCGCTCTTCGCTCGAAGAATCAAGGTCTTCACCGGCCGCGACGACCGACGAGGGGTCGGCCGCGGTCCAGGGGACCGCCCCACGATTAATGCAGGTGTTCGGCTGTGAGAAAACTAAGTGGCATTGGGCAATCCTGCACGCAGCCGGCTTTCAGCCGGCCTTTCGACCACGACGAGGCGCCCGTGAAAGCAGGCAGTGCAACCGAACTATTTGTACGACGTACACGCGGCTATTCCATGTTGATGTGGATCGCCTCACTGAGCTATCATCCGCATCTGGAGCTTCACGTGTCTACGTCGCGCAGGCGTCCAGTCACGGGAGAAAAATCCCTTGCCGGCGCCGTCGCTGTGGTTGCCGGAGCGACACGCGGCGCAGGCCGCGGCATCGCTCGGGCGCTCGGAGAAGCTGGCGCCACGGTCTATGGCACTGGACGAAGCGTGCGTTCCAACCGCTCCCCGTACAATCGTCCTGAAACGGTTGAAGAGACAGCCGAAACGATCGGCGCGGCCGGCGGCTCCGCCATCGCACTTCGCGTCGATCACACAGTGGAGGAAGAGGTGCATGCCCCCTTCCAACGAGTGGAACGCGAGCGTGGCCGCCTCGATGTACTCGTGAACGGCATCGCCGGCGAAGACCCATTGATGGCACAGTGGTGCTCTTTTTGGAAGACGGATCTCAAGAATGCGGAGGCGGCCCTCCGGCAATCGCTCTTGCCCCACATCATCACCGCCAAGCATGCGGCTCCCTATATGATTCGCAACCGCCGCGGGCTGATTGTGGAGGTGACGGAAAACGACTTGATCGGCGCCGGAGGCAATCCGGTGACCCAGACGGTGAAGCTCGCGCTCAAAGGGTTGGCTCTCAACATGGCGGCGGAACTACATCCGTATGGCGTAGCCGCGGTTGCAGTTACCCCCGGTTTTCTTAGGTCGGGGACGATGCTGGAGCGATTCGGCGTCACGGAGGAGACCTGGCGCGAAGGCGGGCAGAAAGACCGGAACTTCCTGGAATCGGAGTCGCCGTTGTTCGTGGGTCGCGCTGTTGTAGCATTGGCCCTAGACCCGGCGATCTTAGAGCGTTCGGGACAGTTTTCAGCTCTTGGGAGCTCGGGCGTGAATACCGATTCACGGACGCCGACGGACGGCGGCCGGACTGGGGCGCCAGTAAACTCGACTTCTCAAAGCATCCGGAACAGTTGCTCCAACTATTGCGGACTGGTTCCGAGATCCAGCTTCGGTACGCGGACGGGATAGTGCCCAGGATTGACGCTGTCCGGTATCGGGTATTAGCGACCCGCAGATTCCTCCGCCGGCCGTTATTTTGGGGCAACCGGGATGCCGGCGCGCGTGAGCGCCGCGTGGACCTCGGCGGGCCGCAAACGCGTGGCATCGTATTCCACCGAGAGGCTGTCTTCGGATGGCGCCAGCCTGATCTTCTGTATCCCGTAAATCGAATATGCGCCGGCGATGCGCGTCATCAGCTCGTCATCCAGCGGGTGTTGGAGTCGGAAGTCTATCACGACTTTAGTCATCTCAGTCCAGCATAGCGAAGCCGCGCTCCCCGCGGCGGTATCATTGTCCGTATGCGTTCCCGGCGGCGATATCTGGCGGCGCTGGCGCTGACCCTGGCTGGGACGGCGTTCGCGGCCGATTTGCGGCTTCCGTTGCGGTCGCGCGTGGAGGCCTTCAAGGGCAGCGGCGTTTGGGAGGAAGTACGGCTCGACGCGGCGCTCCCCATCCCGCAAACGGCCATCCTGATCTGCGACATGTGGGACCGGCACTGGTGCTCGGGCGCGGCACAGCGGGTGCAGGCGCTGGTTCTCAGGATGGCGCCGGTCATCGACCAGGCCCGCGCGCGGGGCATTCAGATTATTCACGCGCCGTCCGAGACCATGGAGTTCTACCAGGATTGGCCGCAGCGGCAGCGCATCCTGCGCATCGCGCCAATCCAGCCGCCAGCCCCGCTGGGACTGACCGATCCGCCCTTGCCCATCGACGACAGCGATGGCGGCTGCGATACCGCCGACACCTTTTACAAGGCCTGGACCCGCGAGATCGCGACGCTGCCCATGGGCGCCGCGGATGCGATTTCGGACGATGGCCCGCGGATATACAGCTTCCTGCGGGAACGCGGCATACGCAACCTGCTGGTGATGGGCGTCCACGTAAACATGTGCGTGCTGAATCGCTCTTTCGCCATCAAGAAAATGACCAATTGGGGGATTCGTTGCGTGCTGGTGCGGGACCTCACCGATAGCATGTATAACCCCAAGGACCGTCCCTACGTGAGCCACGACCAGGGTACAGAGCTGGTTGTCGAGCACATCGAGCGATACTGGTGCCCTTCCACGTCGAGCGTGGACCTGATGAAGGCGCTCGCGGCGCAAGTGCAGGGGACCACAGACGGACACAGATGAATCCATCTGTGTTTATCTGTGTCCATCCGTGGTTCCCAGGAAAAGCCGCACGGTTTTCTCCAGCGCGGGTGCGCAGACGACGCAGTTGCCGCCGTAGATGGTGGACTTGCCTTCAAAATCGAAGAAGCGTGCGCCGGCCTCTTCGGCGACGATCTTGAGCGGCGCGAAGTCCCAGGGCTTGCCGCTGGTTTCGATCCAGATTTCGGCCTGCCCGCGCGCGACCATCATGGCGTCCAGACATCCGCCCATGCTGCGCACGGCCCAGAAGGGCTGCATCCAGGCCAGCAATCGGCCGCCGAACGGCTGGCGTACGGCGGAGTTCAAGCTGTCGAAGCACAGCACGGCCTGGCTGACGCTGGCGATGCTGGACGCATGCATGCGCTCGTCGTTGACGAACGCGCCGCCGCCGCGGGAGGCGGCGAACAACTCGCCGAGCGCGGGCATGCCGGCGACTCCGGCCACCACTTCGCCGTCCGCTTCGAGCCCAATCAGATTGGCCCAAACGGGATTGCCGCGCACGAAATCGCGCGTGCCGTCGATAGGGTCGATGATCCAGCGGCGGCCGCTGCGCGAGGGCTTCTGTGCGCCTTCCTCGCCCAGCAAGCCGTCGTCCGGGAAGGCCCGTTCCAGTTCGCGGGCGATGAACTGCTCGCATTCCCGGTCGGCTTGGGTGACCGGCGAATCGTCGGACTTGGATTCGTAGGCGATGCCGGTGCGGTAGTAGCGCATAGCGATTTCGCCGGCCCGCCGCGCGATGGAGCGGCCGGTTTCGAGTTCTTTTTGAAAGTCGATCATGTGGTCGGCCTGTCGGTTGGGAGCGCATGGCCCCCATGAAGCCTCAATGAAGCCCCAATGAAGTAAGATAGCGTTGATGCTGAATTTTCGCCAGTTTGAAATTGGACCGGACCCGTTTGGGCGCAAGTGGCAGGTCCAGTTCAAGTGGCTGCTGACGGCCATTTCGCTGCGGCACAGCGACACGGTGGATGTGAAATTCGTGCTCCGCAGCGATGACGCGCGGGTGCAGAAGCAAATCGCCATGCCGCACGCGGACCTGCTGGAATTGAGCCGCCGCACGGGTCACGAGATGAGCGACGCATGGTGCGCGCGCCTGGCCGCCCTGCACCTGAAGCGCATGGTGGAGAGCGGCGAGGATCTGGAGAAGGATCTGGTCACGGTGGGTTTGCGCGAACTGTCCGGCTATGCCGCCGAGATCGCCCGCGAAGAAGGCGCGGATATGACGGCGCGGCGGGGCGCGGCATAGGATGCCCGGCCGTGAGCCGCGGCGGTGACCACTTTAGTGCGGGCGCTTACGCCGGCGGAGATCCCGGCGGCGATGCGCATCCAGGAAGCCGCGGGTTGGAACCAGACTGAAACCGACTGGCGCAATCTGCTGAAGCTGGCGCCGGAAACGTGCTTTGGCGTGGAGTGCGGCGGCGTGCTCGCGGCGACCGCCACGGCGGTCTGTTATGGACGCCGGCTGGCATGGATCGGCATGGTGCTTACCGATCCGGCGCACCGCCGCCGCGGTTTCGCGCGCCGGTTGCTGCAGCACGCGATCGAAATGCTGACGGCCCGCCAGGTGGAATGGATCAAGCTGGATGCGACGGAGATGGGCGCGCCGCTCTATCGTGAATTCGGTTTTGAGCCGGAGTGCGGCATCGAACGGTGGGGAGCGACAGCGGGACCCCCGCCCGGCATACCCGATCTGACTTGGCGGGAACAGCCGGCCGTGCTCGACCGCCAGGCATTCGGAGCCGACCGTTCCGAGCTGCTCGCCACGCTCGCGCCGCTGGGGGCGGCCGCGGTTGGGGACGGTTATGCCATGGCGCGTCCCGGCTCGCAGGCTGCGTACTTCGGTCCATGTGTGAGCCGCCGGGCGGAAACCGCGGAGGGTCTGCTGGCCTGGTTTCTGGCCCGGCATCCGCGGGAACCTGTCTGCTGGGACTTGCTGCCTTCCAATTCGGAAGCGGTGCGGCTGGCGCGCGCCGCCGGATTCGCCCCGCTCCGCCGGCTGGTGCGCATGGTGCGGCGAGGCGTGCCCGGCGCAGCGCCACTGGCCCACGACGATTCGCAAATATTCGCCATCGCCGGCTTTGAATTCGGATAGCGCAAACGTGAGACATTGGAGAGAGACTGTGGGGCAGGTTGGCAACCTGCGGGCCGATTGTTAATCGGCCAGTTTGCGGATGTCTTATCTGTGTGCATCTGTGTCCATCTGTGGTTCCGTTTTGTATGCGAAAGCTGTTCTACTGGAAACTCAAGGCCCGCGAGATCAAGCTGGGCGAGCGCACGGCCATTCTCGGCGTGTTGAACGTGACGCCGGACTCCTTCACCGATGGCGGCAAGTATGCGGACCCGGACCGGGCATTCGCGCGCGCACTGGAGATGGAAGAGCAGGGCGCCGACATAATCGATATCGGGGCGGAGTCTACCCGGCCGGATTCGGCGCGCATCTCCGCCGCCGAAGAACTGCGGCGGCTCATTCCGGTATTGAAGCGCCTGCGCGGCCAGTTGACCATTCCGATCTCCGTGGATACTTACAAGACGGAGGTGGCCGAGCGCGCCATTGAACATGGCGCCGAGATCATCAACGATCCCACCGGCCTGACGTTCGAGGCGCAGCTTGCGCGGGTGGTTTCCAACCACGACGCCGGGCTGATCCTGAATCACATGCGCGGCCGTCCGGAGACGTGGGCCAAGCTGCCGCCCCTGCCGGACGTCATGGGATCGATCGTGCGCGACCTGGAGGCCACCGTCAGTCGCGCGCGGCACACCGGTGTTGACCGGTCGCGAATCGTGGTGGACCCGGGGCTGGGCTTCGGCAAGCGCAAGGAACAAAACTCGGCGATCCTGGCGCGCTTGCATGAGTTGGCCAGCCTGGATCTGCCCATTTTGACGGGACCTTCGCGCAAATCGTTTTTGGCGCATGCGAGCGAACGGGAAACGCTATCGGCCACGGCGGCCGCGGCGACCGCGGCGATCCTGGGCGGGGCGCACCTGGTGCGGGTACACGATGTGCTGGAGATGCGCGCCGTGGCGGATGTGGCGGACGAGATCCTGCGGCAGTAACTGTGGGGCAGGTTGGTAACCTGCAGGCCGATTGTTAATCGGCCCAGCGGGCGATTTCCAATCGGGGCGCGCGACAGCGCGGGTCCGGCGCTTCGTGACACGCTGTGTTGCACCCTTCGATGAAATCTTCCTTACCATAAAGCGACGCGTATTCCGCTTCGAGTTTGGCGAAAGTAGCAGCGTCCGCCGAGTCATTGATCGCCAAGTGCGCAGCTTCCAACGTGGCCTTGATGCCAAGCGGGCCGCAGGCGGCGATCCTGTTGGCTATGTCGATTCGAGTCTTGAGGGCCGCGTCCCCGGTCCTTGGCCGTGCCCGAACCAATAGAATCGGATCTGAATCGTTGAAGTATGTTGACCTATGCCTCGGCGGCCTACGTGTCGGTAAAACCGGTAAAAAGATCTTTTGCTTGACGGGGCCCGGAGATCGCGTTATGCTAACTCAACAATTATCGATATTGGCGCAACGTATCTGCACCGCAGCCGAACAACCAGCCAATGGAGGGCGCTCCATGAAACGAAATCGGATTGTCGCACTACTGCTATCGCTGGGCGCCGGTCTGAGTGCCGGACCCCTCCGCGCGCAGTCCACAGAATTCAGATCGATAATGGGGACGTCGCGGGCCTGATCACGGCGATAAGCACGCTGAACGCCGGCGGCGGCGGATTCATCGAGCTGGCGCAGAACGGCCAGTACGTGGTGACGGCGCCGTCCGACTGGGAAAGCCGATCGAAATTCTGGGGGGCGAGGTAGTGTATCAGTTTCAAACTGATACACTACCCACTTTTTCTGCACAGACCATCTCAATACATCAATCGGGATAGCCCAGAAATATCGTCGCTGAACGTCCGGGAGGCAAGGTTCGTTAATATCCAGGGAGGTTGCTACCCCGAACGTCTTGGGATGGAACCAAAAACGAATTTTGGAAACACTGCGGCAGCTTGCGGCCCGAGTCGCGCAATGACGACGGCCTTATGCGGCGTTTACTCGGGGTGCCGCGCGACCGGCTTGCGGCGATCGACGACATCGAAGCCTTCGGGCAACTCGAAGAGCTTGGGGTCGGGTTCGGCGATGTTGACATCGGTGACCATGAAAACCTGCTTGCCGACTGAGGGGTCGACGACCTCAGAGTAGAGATTGACGCCGATCTGTGGGGCTTGCCAGAACTCGCGCCAGGTGGAGAACGGCTGGTCGCTGCCCATGACGCCGGCATTCAGGTTGCTGGTGTCGCGCGTGCCGACGGTTTCGATTCCGGAGATGGTGCGGGTGCCGAGGTCCTCATGTACGCGCGCGCCCGCGTTGTTGGGCAATGGGCCGCTCTGGAATACAGCCGGCTTGTAGGACTTTACGGCGGCTTCGGCGAACGTCTCGAGGACGCAGCGATGGGGCGTTTGCAGAGTAAAGCAGTTATAGAGTGTGTGCGCGTTGGGGTCGGCGATCTGGATGACGTTCATGCGCGACTGGTCTTCACTGCCTTTGGGAGCCAGCACCCAGCGCTCTTCGTAGATACGTCCGCGGCTGTCGCGGGCCACCTGGCGCTGGTTGACGAAGGTAAAGTTGCCGCCGCCGGACATGGGACGCGTCCACTCGGTGTGGATAATCGCAGAGAACGGCGCATTGAGCAGCGGCGGGATGTAGATGCTTTGCAGAACCTGGGATACGCCGCCGTCGCGCGTGTAGGCAGTCGCGCCGCCGTCCTGCACGTGCGGGGCCTGGGCTGTCTGGGCGGTGGCTGCGGTTGTGAAAACGACGAGGATGGCGAGGGGCGCGATGCAGTTCATGGTGATCTCCGTGGTGGTTATGGAATTCCGCCGATGTCAAGACCACTATAGCGCGATTGTCGATATGGGGATTTGTATCCCGCTGCGCAAGAACGTGCAGGCTCGCGACGATCTTTTGTACTGCCAGAGAGTTGTGCTTCGGCCTCCTCCACTGCCCTGTTCACGAAACGGCCTCCATGATGCGCCGCACGCGCGCCGTGAGGCGGCGCCGCTCGCCGTCTTCGGAGATTTGCGATCTCCGTCACCGTCGCCGCCAAGTCGGAATCCGACTGCCATCCACGACAGATTCCTGGCCTAATCCTAGTATTTGGACACTAAGAATAGACCCGCTAATAGCAACACGCATCCGACCACACGCCAGAGATTGACGCGATGCACCTCGAATCCGACCCAACCCATGTGATCGAGCAAGACCGCGCAGACGAGTGAACAGGTCACGGTTGTGGCGGTGAAAAATGTAGATCCCATCTTTCTCGCGAGCATCAGGCCTGCCATTGTGGACATGATACTCAGCAGCCCTCCCAGCCAAGCCCACCAAGGGACCTGTGCCACTTTGCTCGGGGCAAATCCGGTCACGCCGGTGACCGGTACCGCGATCAGCAGCGCTATGAGAGCAGAACCATAGATGCACAGTGCTGCCATCAATGGGTGATCGAGTGACTTCCGCAGTTGGGCGTTAGCGCCGGCCTGGACGGCGCTAAATGAGCCGGCGGCCACGACGAACAAATAGGAGAGCCAAGTCATTCTCTAATCTTAAACGAGTATTCTCGCACACCACGCGGCGCTGAAATCCCTGCCTCCTCGGCTGCCCAGCGCGCGCATGTGCTGCACGCCCGCCCCTATCGTGTCGCCGATGGACATGCCGGGCCGATACGCGGGTGCTGCAACGTCCTCCGGCACGGGCACGCCCAGCCTCGCCGCGCGGAGACGCCGAATATTCAGAACGATCTCGTGGATGCGCCGCGACTCTGCCGTTTCCGCCGGAGGCAGCAATCCCCTTCAAGCCGGCGAAGGCGTTTCTCCGGCACGCGCATTTCAATCGTCCTCGCGCTGGACATCCGGGGCAATTCGCGCACGGCATCCGCAGTGTCGCCGTTCACAGCCGCTCCGCCGTCCCGCCCCACTCCTCGGGATGCACATCAGCCACTGACTGCGAAAAGGTCCACGAGTGTCCCGCGAAGTCATCCGCGTTGTATTGACGCTCGCCAAACGGGTGAGTCATCGGCGCTTGTGTGATGCGCGCCCCGTGATCCTTGGCCCGGTTGCAGTGGGCATCTGCGTCCTCGACACGGATAATGATCGAGCATCCCATGCCCAGCTTCGCGTTGACCTCGTTCAGTCGCATTTCCCTAACGATCACCGCTCCATCGCCCACATTCAACTGAACGCGATGATGACCGATACGCAGACGCACGCTGAAACCGAATGCATCGCACAACCAAGCGGCAGCCTGCTTCACATCTGGATACGCCAGCACTGGAATCACGGTGGCGCGCGGTATTGATTGGTTCGAGATCATCCTGTTCCTCCTACACCATTATGCAGATCGAAGTGGTTGGCCACTTTTCTTTCCTTGGGAGGAACGTTAACGCCCCATATCGGCGGGTCACCGTCCACTTCAGTGACCAGGATGTTGGAAGGTTTCAGGTCGCGGTGAGTGATGGCTTTCTGATGCGCGTGCTGTACGCCTTCACAGACGTGCATGAACAGTTCCAGCCGGTCGCGGGTGCTGAGCCGGTGGTTGTCGCAGTAGGCCGTGATCGGAACACCAGCGACGTACTCCATCACAAAGTAAGGCGCGCCCTGCGGCGGGGAGCCTGCGTCGAACACCTTGCGATAGCTGGGTGGTCCATCAAGGCCAAGGCCTGCCGCTCGGACTCGAAGCGCGCGATTACTTCGCGGCTATTCATCCCGGCCTTGACCAGCTTGAGCGCCCCGCGGCGGCGTACGGGCTCTTTCTGCTCCGCGAGCCACACCTCGCCCATGCCGCCTTCTCCGATTTTCTGCAGCAGGTGATAGCGGCCGATCACCGCACCCGCGGTTTCTTCCGGCGACATGGCCTGGGTGGGTTCCGTGCCTTCGTTCGGGCCAGGCGCACCGGTAGGGTTGAGAGGTTCTTCAGCAGACACGTTGACTTCTTTCCGGGAGCTTCTTGCGTGCTAAAAACTATATACCCACCGACGGCCTGTTCCGAGGCCTAGGAGTCTGTCCGAAAAATAGCCTTTCCCTCTAGTTTTCTCTGGCGCTCCGAAACGGAATCGGCTCATAATGTTTTATGGGCAAAGTCTACCGTCCCTACTATCCGGATGAAGAACTGCTGCT
>Ga0302325_10006945_pt1 | contig 25275 bp, 14 predicted proteins | sample Palsa_T0_2_FD_201948 | JGI IMG/M metagenome (GOLD analysis project Ga0302325, IMG submission 201948) | Peat permafrost microbial communities from Stordalen Mire near Abisko, Sweden - Palsa_T0_2 | ecosystem: Environmental > Terrestrial > Soil > Palsa > Peat permafrost | place: Sweden: Abisko... | reverse complement strand
GGGCGCCTGCAGGAGCGGGTGCAGCCGGCGCACGGCAATGACGCGCTCCGCTACGACATCGTGGCCGTCGAGGGCGCGGACCATGCCCGGGCCTATGAGATCGCCGTCCTGCTCCACGACCGCGAGTTGGGCCGGGGCCGCGGCCCGTCGAAAAAGCTCGCTGAGGAAGCCGCCGCCCGCGCGGCGCTGGCGGCGCTGGAAAAAAAGACGGACGGGGCCTAGAGTCCGAGGGCATGTCGCCGCCCGCCCGTTTCAAGCTCACCGGCATCTGCGCGGCGGCCCGCGGCGCCGTCGTCGTGGAGCTCGCGCGGACCCAGCCGGCCCCGGTTTGGCTCGTCGTCACCGGAGAGGCGCGGGAAGCCGAGCGCCTCGCCGAGGATATCGCCTTCTTTCAGGGGGCCGGCGGCGGGCCGCCGGCGGAGACGCTGGTGTTTGCCGAGTCGATGCCGGACAGCCGCGACATGCGCGAGGCCTTCGCCGCCTCGAGCGACCGACTCGCGGTGCTTTCACGCCTGCGGGCGCTGCGCGCGCCAACCCCGGCCTCATCCGGACCTCTCTTCATCGTCGCGACGCCCTCGGCCCTCCTGCAGCCCGTCCCAGCCCTGGAAGCCTTCGCCGCCCGCGAACTCACCCTCTCGCGCGGACAGCATCAGCCCTTTCAGGGCCTGCTCGGACTCCTCCGCGAGCTCGATTACGACGCGGAGGCGGTCTGCGAGGCCCCGGGTCATTACAGCGTGCGGGGGGGAATCATCGACGTCTACCCGGTCACCGCCACGCAGCCGTACCGCCTCGATTTCTTCGGCGACGAAATCGAGCAGATCCGGGCCTTCGATCCCGTGACCCAGCGGTCGGGGGCGGAGGTGGCGGAGATCACCGTCTCGGCCTCGCCGCGCGTGTCGCTCGACCCGGCCAAGACCGGCCTGGCTGATTATCTTCCGGTGGAGACACGCCTGGTCCTGGTCGAGCCGGGCGCCCTGGAACAGGCGTTCGACGCGCTGGCGCCCGAGGGAACCGACGGGCTCGCTCCCCTGGTCGCGCGCTGCGCCGCGCTCATCGGGCTGGGAGATCTAGACGAGGCCAGCGCGCTGCTGCCCGAGGGTGAGGTCGCGGAGGCGACGTGGGATACCGAGAGCCTGTCGCACCACCGCCGCTACGCCCCGGATTCCCTGCTGGCGCAGGAACGCCTGCAGGCTGAGGAGGAGGCGCGCGCCCTATTCCTGAGGCGAGTGTCCGAGTGGAGCGGGGCCGGCTATGCGATCATCCTGGTCGCGGCCAAAGAGAGCGAGGAACAGCGCCTGCGGGAGATTCTCGCGGAGGATCCGTCCCGGCGGGGCCTCGCGCCGCGCTTCCTGCGCGGCAACCTGAACGAGGGTTTCCGGATGACCTTCCGCCCGCCCGAAACCCCGGTGCCCGGACTGCCGGCCGTCTCCGCGCTCGCGCCCGAAGCGCGGGGGCTGGTGCTCGTCACCGAGACGGAGGTCTTCGGGCGGCAGCGCCCGCGCCGGCCGTCGCGGCCGACGCGCGGCGCGGCGCAGCGCGCCCAGGTCGACCAACTGCTCGATTTCTCCGAGCTGGTCGAAGGCGACTTCGTCGTGCATCTGCAGCACGGCATCGCGCTCTACCGCGGACTGACCCGGCTCGAGACCGCGCAGGGCCTGCGCGAGGTCATCTCGCTCGAGTTCGACGACCGCGTGACCTTGCACGTGCCCTTGACCGAGTCCCATTTGATCAGCCGCTACGTCGGACTGGCCAAGACGCGGCCCCAACTTGGACGCATCGGCACGGCGCGGTGGGAGAAGGCCCGGCGCGCGGCGGAGCGGGCGACCCTCGATCTCGCCGCGGAACTCCTGGCCATCCAGGCCAAGCGCGAGGCGCAACCCGGCTTCGCCTATCCGCCGGACACCGCCTGGCAGAAGGAGTTTGAGGCTTCCTTTCCCTTCACCGAGACAACCGACCAGCTCCGGGCGATCGCGGAGACCAAGGCGGACATGGAGCGCGCCCGACCCATGGACCGGCTGCTCTGCGGCGACGTGGGCTTCGGCAAGACGGAGGTCGCGATCCGGGCGGCCTTCAAGGCCGTGCAGGAGGGCCGCCAGGTGGCCGTGCTCGTGCCCACCACCGTCCTCGCCCAGCAGCATCTCGGCACCTTCCGCGAGCGGATGGCCGGCTACCCGATCGCGATCGATATGCTGAGCCGCTTCCGCTCGCCAGCCGAGCAGAAGCAGATCCTGGCCGGTGCGGCGGACGGCGGAGTGGACATCCTCATCGGCACCCATCGTCTCCTGCAAAAGGACGTCGGGTTCCACGAACTCGGCCTGGTGGTGGTGGACGAGGAGCAGCGCTTCGGCGTGAAGCACAAGGAGGCGCTCAAGCGGCTGCGGGAAACCGTGGACGTCCTGTCGATGAGCGCCACTCCCATTCCGCGCACGCTCTACCTCGCGATGACCGGCGCGCGCGATCTGAGCACCATCGATACGGCACCGGCCAACCGCCATCCCATTCAGACGGTCGTCAAGACCTACGATGAAAAGATCGTCGTCGAGGCCATCCGGGGCGAAATCCGGCGCGGCGGCCAGGTCTTCTACCTGCACAACCGGGTCGCCACGATCGACGCGGTCGCCAGCCGCCTGCGCGCGCTGCTGCCGTACCTGCGGGTGGGCGTCGGGCACGGGCAGATGAGCGCGGACGCGCTCGAGCGCGTGATGACCGAATTCGTCGCCGGCGCCCACGATGTCCTCGTCTGCACGACGATCATCGAGAGCGGCCTCGATATCCCGAATTGCAATACGATCATCATCGAGGGCGCCGATCGCTTCGGCCTCGCGCAACTCTACCAGCTCCGGGGCCGGGTCGGGCGCTTCAAGCATCAGGCCTATGCCTACCTCCTCCTGCATCGGCATACGCAGGTGCTCGATCTGGCCCGGCGCCGGCTGGCCGCCCTGCGCCAGCACAATCAACCCGGCGCCGGCTTTCGCATCGCCATGCGCGACCTGGAGTTGCGCGGCGCGGGAAACCTGCTTGGGCCCGAGCAAAGCGGGCACATTGTCGGGGTCGGCTTCGAGCTCTACTGCCAGCTCCTGCGCCAATCGGTCGCCCGGCTGAAGGGCGATAAGACGGCCGCCGCCGTCAGGGCCTCGGTGAAGCTCGACTTCGTCCCGACGGGGGAGAGTTCCTCTGAGACCCCCGTCTCTGCCTCCCCCCCTTCTAACGCCCCCCCCTCTCACGCCCCACCCCATCGCGGACGCCATGAGGATGGCTATACCGCGATCAAGGATGCCGAAGACGCGGGCGCCGCTCCCCTGGCCCCCGTCGCCGCCCGCCTACCCGCAGCCTACATAGCGGAGACGCGTCTGCGCATCGATTTCTATCGCCGCCTGGCGCTGGCCGGCTCGCTCGCGGCCCTGCGCCTGATCGAGTCGGATCTGCGGGACCGCTTCGGAAAGTTCGGCGATGAAGTCCGCGCCCTTCTCCTCGTGACCGAAATCCGGCTCCGGGCGGAACAAAAAGGCCTGATTTCCGTCGAAACGGAGCTGAATCGCCTGAAATGCCTGCGGAACAGCGGTCGCCGCGACGACTGGGTGATGCCTGGCGCCCGGTTTCCAAGATTGACCGCTCCCCGGGCGCTTCTACGGTTGAGGGAAATCATCCATTTTTTGAACCACTTGCCCACCCCATGACGGTCCGTCGCCACCTCCTCAGGCTTTTGCCCCTCCTCGCGGCGGGTGCAACCGCGCTGGCCCAGGCCCCGGCGGCCCCGCCCCCCCCGGGACCGCCCGCGGCAGCCCAGGCGGCGCCGGCGGCCCAGCCATCCCCGATCAACACGGATGACAATCTGAGTCTAAAATTCGCCGACGGCATCGTGGCGATCGCCGAGGACAAGGTTTTCACGGTCGACGACGTCCGGCGCGACATCTCTCCCTTCATCCAGCAGCTGCAGCGCGAGGCGCACAGCCAGGAGGAGTTCAACCAGAAGCTCGAGTCGCTGGAAGACAACATCATCCAGCAGATGATCGACCGCGTCCTGATCATAAAGGAATTCCACAAGGACGAAAAACGGCGCATCCCCGCGAGCTTTGTCGATCAGGACATCGCGCGCCGGCTCAACGACCAGTTTGACAACGACCGCTCGAAGTTCCTCGCCTACCTGCGCGCCAAGGGCGAGACCCAGCGCGACTACCGCAAGGACGTCGAGGAGGACATCATTTACCAGTACATGCGGCAGCAGCAGGGCCGGTCGGAGAGCGTGGTCAGTCCCGTGCGCATCGAGCAGTTTTACAAGGAGAACAAGGATCAGTTCTACCAGGAGGATCAGGTGCACATGCGGATGATCCAATTGAATCGCAACAACGGCGAGACCGACGCCCAGCTGAAGTCGAAGGCCGACGCCGTTCTCGCCCGGCTCCATTCCGGCGAAAAATTCGAGGACCTGGCCAAACAATTTAGCGAGGACATCCGCCGCGCCAAGGGGAGCGACTATGGGTTGAAAAAGCGCGGCGACATCAAGCCCGAATTCAGCGAGCCGCTCTTCACCCTCAAAAAGGGCCAGGCGACCAGCCCCATCATCACCCCCGACGGCTGCTTCATCCTCTACGTCGAGGACCGCAAATACGCCGGGATCCAGCCGTTGGCTGACGTGCGCGAACAGATCGAAAACATGCTTTCCACGCAGCTGACGAACGCCGCCGAGGAAAAGTGGCTCGAGCGCCTCCGGCGCGACGGTTACGTCAAGCACTTCTAAAAGGTAGCGCGCGCTGTCCCAGCGCGCTTCCGGGCCGCCCGCAATGCGCTCGGTTGCCCGGCCGGCGGGGCCGACTGCGGATTGGGGACGATCCGCGCACCCGGGCCGCGGCGGCCCTTGCTTCTATGGAAGGCGCATGGACGACTTCGCCTTTCCGCCGGAAAATCGCCTCAGGGGCACCGTCGTGTCGGAGCGCCCGCAGGAGCGGCTTGAGACCTTTGGCGCCGGCGCCCTGAGCGACACCGAATTGCTCGCCCTCCTCCTGCGCAGCGGCACGCGCGGGCAGGACGTGCTCACGCTCGCCGGGCGGCTGATCGCCGCCGCGGGCTCCCTCGGCGGCCTCATCGCCTGGCACGAACCCGATTTCCGGCGGCTCAAGGGCATCGGCCGCGTGAAGGCCGTGCAGCTCGTCGCGGCGATGGAGGTGGCGCGGCGGATCCTCGGTGCTCCCGCGGGCGAGGCTCCGCTCCTCACGCGGGCCGACCTGGTCGCCGCCTACCTCCAGCCGTGGGCCGCGGGCCTCGAGGTCGAGAAGCTCTGGGTCCTCTGCCTCAACCGCAAGAACCGGCTGATCAAGCGCGTGGAGGTCACCTCCGGGACGGCGACCAGCGCCCTCGCCCATCCCCGCGAGGTCTTTCGCGCGGCGATCCGCGAGTCCGCCGCCGGCATCGTCTGCGCGCACAACCATCCGAGCGGCGACCCGTCCCCCAGCGCGGCGGATCTGCAGATCACGCGCCTCCTCCGCGACGCCGCGCAGACGGTCGAAATCTCCCTGCTCGACCATGTCATCGTCGGCCGCCCCGCCGCCGATCCCGCGGGCAAAGGCTATTATAGCTTCCGGGAGGCGGGAATAATATGAGGATCCCGCTTTCCTTCGCTTGAAGGCACCGCCCCTACCGGGTCGGCAGCGGTCGCGCGGGATCGATGGATCTAATCGACATATCCTTGAATTCGAAATCGACCATGTTGTCGCAGCGGTAACCGATGGCCACCCGGGCCATGGAGAGCACCACGTTCTCCGAACAATGGCATTCGGCGTTCCCGCCTTCCGTTGGTCCCCATTGGCCGCGATCCTCGTACTCCAACACCTTCTCGAAATGATCGCCGCGGCCGGTCATATCCAGGTACATCTCCAGCTTCATTCCGGCCGCGGTTCGATATAGGACCGCCTTTTGGATCACTTCCCGGCCGTCATCGAACTTCGGCACCGCATTTTCCCTTCGCGGATCGAGGTCGTCCCGCGTGTATCCGGTGGTATGGTCGCTATCCTTTTCCAGCTTCACGGTGCCGGTCATGGGGTAAACGTTGAAGTGATAACTCATCGCCTCGCAACCGGCGGGCACCGCCGCATCCCGCCCGACCTTGGTCTTGTCCGATGTCTGGCGGTAGCCGCCAGCAACCAGTTCAAGATGAGCGCGGCCGTTGTGGGTCCCGGTTCCGGTCTTGATGACCTTCACGCGCCAAGTTTGCTCGATGTTGAGGAAGTCACCCTTGTCGTCCGAACTGTTCGGCGGCTTGTACAGATAGCCCTTGGCCAGTACCTTGGTCACATCGAAGGTCGGAATGGTCCGTTCATCGACCGCTGGGTCGCTCACCACTTCCACTCTCAGCTCCATCGGATCTTCCGCCCGGAACCAGCCATCGGGCGCGGCAACCAGATGCTGCTCCATAAAGCGCGGATCCCGGGGGTTTCCCGTAAAAACCCAGTTGTTCACGGGCGGCGGAGCGTCAGCGTAGATCTTCTCGATTCCGAAGCGATCGACGTCCGCGGTCTGGGCGCGGACGGGAGCCACCCCTATGATCGCCCCCGCCATGGCCGCGACGAGCACTCGCTTCATCAATTGGAGGGGGTCAGGTTGTTGCACTCAGGTCAACTTTTGCAGCCTGACCCTTTCGAATTGCGCAATCCGAAAACTGGCGGTGGACAAACCGTGACTCCGGGGATGGACTCCCCACCCCAATGAACATCGCAACAAATCCGTGCCTGCTCCGCCGCGCGTTCGCGGCGGGAAAATTCATCCGCGCCGCCGGCTGCGCGTTTTCCCTTGGACTCGCCGCCCCGACCGGCGCGCTCGCAGCCGCGGGCGGCCCGGCAACCTTCCACGTCGAGGAGGCGACGATCGCCGACATTCAGAAGGCGATCCTCGAACGGCGCGTCACCACCGTGCAGGTGGTGCAGCTCTATCTCGCGCGGATCAAGGCCTACAACGGCCCGAGCGTGGAATATCCGGAGGGAATCCTCGGCCCGACCAAGCCGCCGGCTGCGCATGCCAAGGGCATCGGCGCGCTGATAACCCTGAACCTGCGGCCGGCGACGCGAAAAGCCCTGGGCTTCGACGACCGCAACGCCAGGTCCATGACGGACCAGGCGGACAACGATCCCAACATGCCCGATGCGCTGGAAGTGGCGGCCCAGGAGGATGCGCAATTTGCAAAAACCGGAAAGCTGGTCGGACCGCTCCAGGGAGTGGTGTTCGCCATCAAGGATCAATACGATACGATCGATATGCGGACCACTTCCGGAGCGGACGCCTTTTACGCGAACGACCGGCCGCCGCATGACGCCACCAACGTCCAGCGGCTGCGGGCCGCCGGCGCGATCATCCTGGCCAAGGCCAACATGGGCGAATATGCCGGCGGCTACGGCCACAATCGAAGCTCCTTCGGCGGCCAGGTGGTGAATCCGTACGACACCGAACGCGATCCGGGCGGATCGAGTTCCGGTGTCGGCGCCGCGGTCGGGGCGAACCTGGTGACCTGCGGAATCGCCGAGGAGACGACGCCGTCCATCCGCTCGCCCGCGCAAAACGCCAACTCCGTCGGGCTTTCCCCCACCCAGGAACTCGTCAGCCGGTACGGGATGATGAATCCCGGAATCAACACCCGGGTCGGGCCCATCACCCGCACGGTCGCGGATGCGGCCCGCATCCTCACGGTCATCGCCGGCTACGATCCGAAGGACGAGATGACCGCCTTCAATGTCGGTCGGCTCCCGGCCCAGCCGTACGAGTCTTTCGCGCAGGCGAAGAGCCTGGTGGGCGTGCGTCTCGGCATCGTGCGCGAATATATGGACCGGACCATCGCGACCAAGGCGCAACTGGATAACATCGCGATCGCGGAGAGGGCCGTCGAGGACTTGCGCAAGCTCGGGGCCACCTTGGTCGATCCGGGCGCGGAAGGATTGTTCACTCCCTACATCCGGCGCTACAACGCGGGCCTGTCCAACGCCTCCTTCGCCAAGGCGCATCCGGAGCTCTTTCCCGTGGACGCCGAGGGCAAGCCCGCGAGCGATCAGATCCTGACGCTGGTGGCGATCGGGATGGATCCCTCGAAATACCCGGGGAAGATGACGATCCGGGATTTTCCCAACGATCCGGTGCCCGGAGAGGCCAAGTATGGCTACGACTGGTATCTGGCCCAGCGGGGCGACGCCAAGATCAAGACGCTGGGCGACCTGGCCACCAAGGCGAACTTCTTCAACGACGGAACGCCCGGAAGCGGCGCGCCCGGCCGCTTCAAAGAGGCGGACAACGCGCTGGTCTACGATACAGCCCAGCGGATGCAGCGGCGCTATGCGATCCAGCAAATCGTGCTGCAGTGCATGGCCGAGCTCAATCTCGATGCCGTCATCTATCCCACGGGCACGCTGCCTCCGGCCAAGATTTGGCCGCCGCAGCCGCGCGGGGGCGGAGGAGGCCGGGGCGGAGCCGGCGCGGCGGGTGCGGAAACCAGCGAGGGGGCCACCTCCTGGAATTTCCTGGGGGCACAAGGTTTCCCCGCCATCACCGTTCCCGGAGGCTTTACGGCGCAGGCCTACGACCGCGTGCCTGACGACCCGGCGCCCCCCTCCCCTGACGGCGCGACCGGCGGCCGCCGCGCCGGCCGGCGCACCCATCTGGTGGGGCCGGTTCCGGCCGTGCTTCCGGTGGGCTTTGACTTCCTCGGCCGTCCCTTCAGCGAGCCAACGCTGCTCCAGATTGCGGCCTCCTATGAGGAGGCCACGCATCACCGCCGGCCGCCGCCGGATTTCGGCCCCGTCGCCGCCGTGACCGGTCCCTGAAGCGGAGGACCCGGCCTCTCCTCAGGGATGGGCCGCCTCTGTGCCTCCGCCCCGCGCCAGCGGAACCCCGGCTTCGTCGAGGGCAGAAGGAGGCCAAGCCATTTTTTCATGAGGGTGGTCGCCGGCTACGGGACGACGCCGAAACGCACAACGCTGAACGAATAGCCGGGCAGAATGACCTCGAACTTCGGCCCCGCGGGAGCAAAAGCCATCGCATGGGGCGCGACCTTTTCGGGATTCTCCATGGTGTTTTCCGCCTTCAGATCATCGGCCCGCAGGACCGTCAGGGTTCCGCCCGCGAGCCGGGTCGCTCCGGCCAGCTCCACCGAAAGGACGGAGGCCGCCCCGGTTGCGTTCACCAGCTTGAGGATCACCTCGCGCGACGCTGCGTCGAAGGCCGCCGCCGCGAACAGCCGCCGCGCCTCCCCGCCGCTCATCTGCCCCAGTGCCGCCGGCAGGACGCGGTCGCCACGGTTTTGGGCGAAGAGGCTCTGAACGTAATAGCTGGGAGTGCGAACGACATGGAGGCTGTCGACCCAGAGCAGATCCGGCGTCCACTGCCACGCTTCCGTGTTCGCAAAGAGCGGCGCATAGGAGGCCATCCGGACCACGTCGGCGTTGCGCTCGAGACCGGTCAGGTAGGCGGCCTCGGAAAGCGCGCAATCGAGGTTGTTGCGATTCTTGGGGCTGGCCACCCCGACGCTCTGGGCGGCGTATTCGCCCATGAAGACCTTCGGTCCGCTGCGGTCGTAGTGGTCGTAGCGGTGCGTGTTGGAATAAAACCAGTCGGGCAGCGCGTAGGAATGCTCGTCGATGATGTCGGCGTGCAACTCGCGCAGGTGCTGCCAGGCGAGGCGGAAGCGCGGGTCCGCCGGGCTCGGGCCCGCGGCGGAGACCAGGGAAATCTCCGGATATCTGGCCTTCAGCGCCTGCGCGAATTTTTCGTAGCGGGCGAAATACTCCAGTCCCCATTGTTCATTGCCGACGCCCAGCATCTTCAGGTGGAAAGGCTCGGGATGACCCAGGGCGGCGCGCCGGGCTCCCCAGGGACTGGTCGCCGGCCCATTGGCGAATTCGACCAGGTCGAGGGCGTCCTGGATATAGGGCCCCAGCTCGTCGATCGGGCAGAGCTCCCCGGAATTGAACTGGCAGGCCATGCCGCAGTTCAGGATCGGCAGCGGCGAGGCGCCGATATCCTCGCATAATTGGAAGAATTCAAGGAAACCGAGCCCGAACGACTGGAAATAGTCGGGCGTCGGCCGGTGGAGGAACTCATAGTTCCAGCGATCGATGAGCAGGCGGCGGTCCTCGATCGGCCCGATGGTGTTCTTCCACTGGTAACGGCGCGAGAGGTCGCTCCCCTCGACGATGCAGCCCCCGGGGAACCGCATGAAGCCCGGATGCATGTCCGCCAGGGCCTGGACCATGTCCGCGCGGAGGCCGCCCGGGCGATCCTTCCAGGTGTGCTCGGGGAAAAGGGAGATGAAGTCCAGGTCGAGCGTTCCCCCGCCATTGACCAGGACGGCCAGCCGCGCCTTCGGATCGGTGTCCCGGGGATGCAGGGTGGCCGTGTATTTCCGCCAGTCGCCGGAAAAATCCGCGAGGTCGACGGCGTCGAGCAGCGTGCCATCGCCGCCGTAGAGCTGGACGGTCAATTTCGGAGTGCCCGCCACACCGCGCACCCGCACGGAAAAATCATAGGCCTCGCCCTGCCGGATGCCCATGCCGCGAAAGCCTTCGTTCGAAAGGCCAAAGGGCGCCGCGCCCTCGGATCGGAGGCGGACATAATGCGGGTTGTTCGGATCAAAGGGCGCATCGGTGCGGACGGAGAGTTCCCCCTTGGCCAGGGACGGGCTGATGAGGGTCCAGCCCATCAGGGCCTCGGGAAACTCAAAGCCCCGGTTCTTGACCAGTTCCGCGTACAAGCCGCCGTCGGCCCCAAAATTTATATCCTCAAAGAAAACGCCCCACATGGCCGGGTTGATCTGCGCGCCGGGCCGATCGAAGGCCACGGTCAGGGTCGCGGCCGGGAGGCCGGCGGGAATGGCCGCGCCCAATAGCAGCAACGGGAATAGGCGGAGGGGGTTGGTCTGCATGGTTAAGCCCGCGGGATCCAAACCCAGCCGGGGGATGACCGGGTTCCCGGTGGAAATTGCCGGAAACGTCGCAAAGGGGCGAGCAATTCGTCGCCCGATCCGCCGGGAGCCGCAAAAATTCCTCGCTGCAAAACCAGTCCGGGCTCCCCAAGCTCCGGGCGATGTCCTCGACTCCCGCCGATCCTCCGTGCTGCCCGGCCCGGCGGACGGGGATGGCGGCGCTGCTGGTGGTCGTCGGATTGGCCGCCTACCTGCCGAGCCTGCGCAATGGCTTCGTCTGGGATGACGATAGTTTTCTGACCGCAAACGCGCTGATGCGGGCGCCCGACGGCCTGGCTCGCTTCTGGTTCACCACGCAGGCGACGGACTACTGGCCCGTCACTTCCACCTCCCTGTGGCTGGAGTGGCGGCTCTGGGGAACCCATGCCGCCGGCTATCATGCGGCCAACCTGGCGCTCCATCTCACGGAGGCCCTGCTGCTCTGGTCCATCCTCAGGCGCCTGCGCGTGCCCGGAGCCTACCTCGCGGCGATGCTCTTCGCCGTGCATCCGGTGAATGTGGAGTCCGTCGCGTGGATCGCCCAGCGGAAAAACCTGATGGCGATGCTATTTTACCTGCTGTCGATCTTTTCGTTCCTGCGGACGGGTTGGCAGGACGCGGGGCCGGGGCCTGAATCCCCCGAGGCTGGGCGCTTTGGTATGAAGCGCCGAAGCGGGTTGGGGACAACCCGCGCTACCTCGTGGCCTGACCCCTTCTATTGGCTGAGCCTGTTCGCCTTCATCCTGGCCATGCTGAGCAAGGGGTCCGTCGCGCCGCTGCCGTTGGTGCTGCTCGGAATCATCGGCTGGCGCAGGCGCCTTGCCTGGCGGGACCTCGCCGCCCTGGCGCCATTTTTTGCGGTCTCGGCCGGGCTCGTCGCGGTGAACATTTGGTTTCAGACGCACGGCGCGCACGAGGTCATCCGCCAGGCCAGCGCCCTCCAGCGGTTGCTCGGCGCGGCCGCGGCGATTTGGTTCTACCTCTCCAAGGCGGTCGCGCCGTTCGGCCTCATCTTTGTCTACCCGCAATGGCACGTGGACGCGGCGGAGGTGCGGTGGTGGCTGCCGTTGCTCGCAACCGTGGCACTGACAGTTTTGCTGGGGTATAAGGCCCGACTTCGTTCGCTGCATCCGCCTTCGCCCAGGGCTACGACGGGGCAAGCTGCGAACCACGCCGTGACAATTTCCGCGTCGCGAAGCGACGACCGAATTTGGCGGGCGTGCCTCTGCGCCTGGCTCTATTTCTGTGCCCTGCTGCTGCCCGTCCTCGGGTTCACCGACGTATTTTTCATGCGGTACTCGCTGGTCGCGGATCACTACCAGCACCTCGCCATCATCGGGGTCTTCGCGCTGGCCGGGGCGGGCTGGGAAGGCTGGCGTCGACGGCCGAACGCGGCCGCCAGGGCCTGGCTGGTGGCCGTACTGGCCGTGGGCGGCCTCGGCTTTCTCACGTGGCGCCAGACGCGCCTGTACCGCGATGAAGAGACGCTCTATCGCGCGACGCTCGAGCGCAGCCCGGCCAGCTGGATGGTGTACAACAATCTCGGCCTGCTCGAATCCCGCGCCGGCCGGAAGACCGCGGCCCGCCGGGACTTCGAGCAGGCCCTGCGCCTCAACCCGGACTTCGCCGAGGCCCACCTCAATCGGGGTGAGCTGGCGCTCGAGGCGGGCCGCTTCGAGGATGCGATCGCGGATTTCAACGAGAGCATCCGGCTCCGACCCAACTATCCCGAGGCCCGTTACAATCTCGGCGCCGCCCGGCATGGCCTGGGAAGGAACGCGGAGGCTGTCTCCGATTACGAGGCGGCGCTTCGCCTTCGCCCCGCCTACCCGGACGCCGAGAACAACCTGGGCACGGCGCTCGTCGACCTCGGCCGGATTCCGGAGGCGATCCGGCACTTTGAGCGGGCGGTCCAGCTCGATTCCGCCTATGCGGGAGCCCGCTACAATCTCGCCAACACCCTGGCTGGCACGGGACGCGATGCCGAGGCCATCGCCCAGTATGCGGCGGCGCTGCGGCTTAAGCCGGATTATCCCGAGGCCGAAAATAACCTGGCCCTGGCCTATCAGCGGGGCCGCCGGCTCGACGAGGCGATCTCCCACTTCCAGGCCGCCGTGCGCCTGCGGCCGGATTACCTTCAGGCGCGAAACAATCTCGGTGTCGCCCTGGCGATGGCCCAGCGGCTGCCCGAGGCCCGGGCTCAATTCCAGGAGGTGCTGCGACGGCAGCCGGACTACGCGCCGGCCCGGCAGAACATGGCCCGGCTGAGGGCGATGGGGGAATGATCGGACGGGCGACCGAGGAGACTGGAGCCGAAGGCCGGGATTGAACCGGCGACCCGCTCATTACGAATGAGCTGCTCTACCACTGAGCTACTTCGGCGTTACAGCCTGGCACCGTGCTCACCTTTACCTTCGGGGCGGCGCCACCGGCAAGGAAAAAGGCCTGGGGGGTACCGCAAGCCGGCTGCCTTAGGGCGTCTTCGCGCCCGGCTGGACCGGCTCGGCGGCGCCCTTCGCCTGCGTCTTCGGCGTCACCTCTTCGGGGTTGATGCTGCCTTCGATGTCCGTCGGCAGCGCCTTGATGAAACCGTGGTGCACCATGTTGCCGATCGCGGTCCAGACTCCCGTGCGCACATCGCTAAAGTCGCCGGCGATGGGGATCTTCGTGGCGAACTGATCCTTCGACTTGTTTTTGAGGACCTGGACCAGCGCTCCGACGACCGAGCCCCAAACCTCGCGCCAGACCCCGTCCTTCTTTCCCGAGGCGGGGGAGATGACCATGTGCTCGAAGAACGGCTTGATGTAACCTTCGAAGCGCCCGCCGCGGGCGCCGACCTCGACGAAAAGCCGGAAGTTCCCGCCGCTCACTGTGACATTCGTGTACGCCTCAAGGAAATCGTTGAGGGCGGGGAGCGCCACGTCCTGCAGCGAAAGGGTCAGGTAGAAATGCGGTTGGTTGGCCAGCGGATCGGCCTGGACGTTGATGGAGAGGTGGCCGTGGCCGATGCTGTCGCCCTCGAGGCTGATCGTGGCCGGAAACTCCTCATTCTTATTGACGGGGCGATTCTGCAGGCCGGTGGCGACCGCGTACAGGTTGCGGACATAGACGTCGACCTTGGGGGTTTCCGCCGTGTCGAGATAGTGGAGCAGGCCGTCCTTGATTTCCAGGCGGGTGATGCTGATGGGAAAGATGGCGTGGACCACGTCCTGCCAGCGCCGGTCGACCTGGAGCTGGCTGGTTTCCACGGCCGGCCCGCGGACGAAATTGATCTCGGCGCCGTCGATGAAGATCTTGCTCACTATCTTCCCGTGAAAGAGCTGCCCCCAGGCGAGGGAGAAATCTATCACCGAGGCGGAAAAGAAAGGCTGGGCGACCCGGCCGCCCTCCTTTCTGATTTCGACCTGATGCAGGCTGTAGGCGCCGCGGTAGAGATGCACGCCGATCCGGCCGACGTGGCCCGAATATCCCGGCACTTCGCTCAGCTTCCGGTTGATCTCGCGCTGGAGCAGGGATGGCAGCGCCAGGCGAAGGGCTACCAGCAGGATCACCAGGGCCCCCAGCAACCAAAGCGTCCATTTTGGCCAGGCCCGCTTTTGCGGGAAAACCGATTGATTCACGCTGCCACTGACAGACCCGGGCCGGAGGGGTGCCCGGCAAAAGGTAGGGCGCGTTGTCCCCAACGCGCCGATCGGACGTCCAGGACGGACGGAGCGAAGGCGGGTTGGGACAACCCGCGCTACCTTTTCAAAAATTGGTGGGTGATGGATTCGAACCATCGAAGGCGTTAGCCGGCGGATTTACAGTCCGCCCTCGTTGGCCACTTGAGTAACCCACCGAAAAGCGAATGGTCAGAAAACCCCGCGAGTTGGTTGCCTTCAAGACCTTATTTGCAGCCGACCGGCCCGCCCGCCCCGCCGGGTCGCTTCGCGGCTGGAGAAATCAACTTTCTCTTGGAATCATTTGTTTTGAGGGTTATGCTTCCGTGCGTTGCCGGGCTTGTTCCCGGTTGATTTCGACCATTTTCCAACAACCACCCCGCTTTTTTTGGTTGCCAGCCCCAATCTGCTCTCGAACCCATAGCAGTTCACTTGGTCCAATACTTTTGTAAGTTATTATTTGTAAAACTATTACAAAATTAAAACGGACATCTGGCACGGAGTATGCGAGTAACCGGACTCAAGATCATGAAGACACGCCTCAAAAAGCTACCCCTCCTTGTGTTGGTGACGGCGCTCGTGTTTCCAGCGGTGAGCCTGGTTGCAACCGCCGCCGACCAACCGGTGAACCTGCCCGCCTATGAAGTCACGGCCCCGAGGTTCTCGTCGCCGTTCGCCGCTTTCATCGATAAATTGAACACGATGTTTGATGAGCCCTGGATCGATGCCCGGGGCAGCCCGCTGATCCAGGCGATCATCTGGCGCCACGGCTATCTGGTGGAACATCCCAGCGATGAGGCGCTGATCTACATCAATCGCGGCCCCGACGGCCAGGTGTCCCAGGCGACCACGATCTACACGCAAAATGGGGCCCTTTATGCCAACAGCTACGCCTTGGGCGAACATGTCCGGCTGCACGGCCTCACCGCGGCCGATATCCACCAGCAAAAGAAGGTGGAAGACGCCATCGACGGAATTCGCGAAGCCTACGAGCTCGATGCTTCGCTGGAACTCGCTGTCTTTCGCGGACTGGGGGATTTGGCGTTCTCAGCGGGCCAAGGCCGCGGCGGGATCGGATATTATCAAAGCAATTTCCTGCCCGTGTCGGGCGAGTTCACCGCCGGGGGCGGCGGCTATAATCCCTTCAATCCCTATCTGGACACCCTCTACACGAGCCCCGGAGGGTTGGGAGATACCGGCCAGATTGTTCCCTCCGGACTCAATTTCGCCTATCCTGGTTTTCTCGATCCCTCGGGGGGCACGGGAGATCGCCACCATGAGCCGCCCGCCCAGATGCTCGACACGGTTTACCGCGCCTTGCATGATCCCGGCCGCGCGGGACTGATCCCGGTCGCCGTCAGTCCCGTCAGCTATCAGGTCCGGACCAGGAAGGGGATCGCGGCGCGGTCGATTCCGGCCGTGGTCTTCGACTGGGAGGGGGTGCATTATGTCTATAGGCCCTACAGTGGAACGATCGGCCATCCCATTCCCCGCAATCCCGTCACCGGTCTCCCCTATCTTTGCGTCAAGGACGGCGGGCTGATCGAGAGCATCTATTTCTCGGCCACTTATCTGAAGGCCCATCCGCTGGAAAAATCGATGCCGGTGGCGAGCGATGACCCCTTCGCGGCGTATACGCTGAACGGGAAGCTATGCCTCTTCAGCCCCTCGCTCAACCATTTCGTCCTGCTCAAGGGCCTCGCGGCCGGCGCCATCGGCGATACCGCCGCACTGCAATCGTCGATCGCCGAGGCGCGGGCGAGGCTGGCGTCCCACCCCCCGCCGGCCGCCACCGCCGGGATCACGCATCCACGGCGGGTTCCCGAGCGGCTGACCGGCGATACGGCCGACAGCCAGATGCGCCGCATCTTCGTCGCCTTCCAGGAGGCCGGCATTCCCGTTCACCTCAACAGCGGGGAGACATCGTCCCTGACGTTCAGCTGGCAGGGCGTGAATTACGTCTACGGCTCGGACCAGCAGCTCCGACCGGCCTCGAGGGGCTGAGCCGGTGGTTGCCTCCGGCAGGGCTCCCTATTGTCTGGGGACGATGCTCGGCCAATCCCACCTGCGTGAAATCGTCGAGCGCTTCCTCGCCCAGGGCTACCTGCCCCATTTCTTCGCGGTCGCCGGCTTCATCCTGGCCTTCGTCCTCGTCGCCCGGCTCCTGAGCGAAAAGCGGGCGCCGGCCAACACCTTCGCCTGGCTCCTCGGCATCATCCTGATGCCGTACGTGGGCGTGCCGCTCTATCTCCTCATCGGCGGCCGCAAGCTCCGCCGCATTGCCGGCCGCAAGTCGCGCCTGGTTGCGACGCTGCCGGGAGCCAGCGCCGGACCGCAACCGCCGCTCGCCCCCGCCGTGGCCGACACGGTGACCGCGGCGGGCGGCGGGCCGCCCGTGGGCGGAAACCGGCTGAAGCTGAACGTCACCGGCGAGGATGACTTTAAGGCGCTCGAGGAGCACATCCTGGCCGCCCGGCACCAGATCCACATCACCACCTTCATTCTCGGCCGCGACGAGACCGGCCGGCGGCTGGTGCAGCTCCTGGCGGAGCGAGCCGCCGCCGGGGTCAAGGTGCGGCTCCTCCTCGATGCCTTCGGCTCCTTCATCTCGAGCCGGGGCTTCGTCGATCCGATCCGGAATGCCGGCGGAGAGGTCGGCCGCTTCATGCCGGTGCTGCCCTTGGGCTCGCGCACCTCGGCCAACCTGCGCAACCACCGAAAGATTGGCATCTTTGATCACACGACCGCGCTGCTCGATGGCCGAAATCTTGCCCGGGAATACATGGGCGCCGCGCCCTATCGGAAGCGCTGGCGCGACCTGGGCGCCGTGATCGAGGGGCCCGCCGCCGCGCTGCTCAACGAGGTCTTCATCGCGGATTGGTGCTTCGCCACGCGGCAGAGGTCCGAGACGCTCCGCGCGGAGATTCCCGCGCACGTGGTCGAGCCGCGGGGCCGGAGCGCGCTGCAAGTCGTCCCCAGCGGTCCCGACGTGCCGGGGGATCCCCTCTATGAGGGCATCATCGCGATGATCCAGGAGGCCGAGCAGAGCATCTGCATCGTGACACCCTACTTTATCCCGGACGACGTCCTCCTGCGCTCGCTCATCGTCAAGGCGCGCGCCGGCCGCAGCGTCACGCTGGTCCTTCCCGCCAGGTCCAATCATCCGGTCACCGATTTTGCCCGGCGCTATTACACCCGGGAGCTCCGGCGGGCCGGCGGGAGGATCCTGCTCTATCCTGGCGCCATGCTGCACGCCAAGGCCATGATCGTCGACGAGCGGGTGGCGCTGATCGGCTCGGCCAATTTCGACCTGCGGAGCCTGTTCGTGAACTTCGAGATCGGCGTCGTCGCGCACTCCGCGGTCGACGTCCTCGCCCTGCGGGCGTGGGCGGCCGACCTCATGCGGGAGTGTGCGGAGGAGCCGGTCGAGCCCGCCGGCCAGCGCCGGATTCTCGGCAGCCTCGTCGAGGAGCTCAGCCGGCTGCTGGCGCCTTTACTGTGAGCATGTATTCCACGGCGTCGCGGAGCGCCTCCCAGCTCGCATCGATGACGTTGTCGCTCACACCCACCGTGACCCAGATGGCGGTGCCGTCCCCGCTCTCGATGAAGACCCGCGTGCGCGCGGCCGCCCCCTGGTTGCTGTCCAGAATGCGCACCTTGTAGTCGCGCAGGGTCATCTCGTGCAGCCGCGGGTAGGTTTTCTCCAGGGCGCGGCGCAGCGCCAGGTCGAGGGCCCCCACCGGCCCGGTGGACTCCGCCACGGTGTGGACCGATTCGCCGTTGATCCGCAGCTTGACCGTGGCCTCGGCCCAGAGCTCGCCGTGATGGCGCTCGATGATGACCCGATAGCCGTCGACCGCGAAGAACGAGGGGCGGCGGCCGAGCCACTTGGCCACGAGCAGCTGAAACGAGGCGTCGGCCGCCTCGTACTCGTAGCCGCGGAATTCGCGCTCCTTCAGCTCCTCGATCAGGCCCTTCATCTCCGGGCGCTTCTCGTCGAGCTCGAGCCCGAGCTCGCGGGCCTTGAGCACGAGGCTGCTCCGTCCGGCCATGTCCGAGACCAGGACGCGCGTGCGGTTACCCACCAGGCCGGGATCGATATGCTCGTAGCTGCGCGCGACCTTTTGCGCGGCGTTGGCGTGCAGGCCCCCCTTGTGGGCGAAGGCCGATTGGCCGACGAACGGCGCCTTGGGGTCCGGCCGCAGGTTGGCCAGCTCGTCAAAAAAGAGCGCCAGTTCGCGCAGCTCGCCGAGATGGGCCGCGCAAAACGCCGTGCGGCCCATCTTGAGGAAGAGATTCGGGAGGATAGTCGTCAGGTTGGCGTTGCCGACGCGCTCGCCGTAGCCGTTGATCGTGCCCTGGACCAGGGTGGCGCCGGCCTCGACGCCGGCGAGGGTGACGGCCACGCCCAGGCCGCTGTCGTTGTGACAGTGGATGCCCACCCTTTCGCCTCCGAAGCGGGCGACGACCGCCGCCGTGATCTGCCCGACCTCGGGCACCAGTTTGCCGCCGTTGGTCTCGCAAAGCGAGAGGTTGCCCGCGCCGCCCCGCGCCGCGGCCTCGAGCGTGCGCAGCGCATAGTCGGGATCCTCCCGATAGCCGTCAAAAAAATGTTCCGCGTCGTACACGACCTCGCGGCCCTGCGCCACGAGATAGCGCACGGAGTCCTCGATCATCGCCAGGTTCTCCTCGGCGGTCGTGCGGAGGATTTCCCGCACGTGCAGCAGCCAGGTTTTCCCCACGAGCGTCAGGACCGGCATGCCGCTCTCGAGCAGCGTGCGCAGCTGCGCGTCGTCCTCCGCCCTCGTTCCCGCGCGCCGCGTGGACCCGAAGGCCGCCAGGCGGGCGTGGCGCAGCTTCAGCTTGCGCGCCTCGGCAAAGAAGGCGATGTCGCGGGGATTGGAGCCGGGAAACCCGCCCTCGATGTAGTCCACGCCGAACTGGTCCAGCCGCTCCACGATCAGGAGTTTGTCCGCGACGGAGAAGCTGATCCCCTCCCCCTGCGTGCCGTCGCGGAGGGTCGTGTCGTAGATTTTCATCGTCAGGATGCGGCGGCGGCGGCGACCAGATCCAGAAAACTGCGGGCCTCGAGGCTGGCTCCCCCGATCAGGCCGCCGTCGATGTCCTTCTGGCCCAGCAGCTCCGCCGCGTTGGCCGGCTTCATCGAACCCCCGTAGAGAATCCGCACCCGCCGGGCGACCGGCTCGGTGAAGAGCTTGGCCAGGAGCCCGCGGATGAAGGCGTGCACCTCCTGCGCCTGCTCGGCCGTGGCGACCTTGCCAGTCCCAATGGCCCAGATGGGCTCGTAGGCGATAACCAGGCCAGCGGCCTGCTCCTTGCTCACGCCCTCGAGGGCCCGCTCGGCCTGCGTCTGGACCACCTTGAGGGTGGAGCCGGCCTCGCGCTCCGCCAGGGTTTCTCCGACGCAGACGATCGGCCGGAGCTGGTGCTTGAGCGCGGCCAGGGTCTTCAGGTTGATGAAGGCGTCGGTCTCGGCGAAGTACTGGCGCCGTTCGCTGTGGCCCAGGATGACGTGGGTGACGAAGAGGGCGCGGAGCATGGGCGCGGAGACCTCGCCGGTGAAGGCGCCGGACGGCTCGGGATGCATGTTCTGCGCGCCCAGCTTGATCAGCGAACCGTCGAGCGCCCGGGCGACGCATTCCAGCGCGGTGAAGGGAGGGCAGACCACCACCTCCACCCCCGCCTGCTTGCCGACCGCCGCCACCAGGCCCTCCGCCAGGGCGACGGCGTCGGACGCCGTCTTGTTCATCTTCCAGTTTCCGGCGATGAGCTTTTTGCGCGAGGACATGGACGACACTAGGATTCGAGAAAAGCCACCCCAGGCAACACCTTCCCCTCGAGAAATTCGAGGCTGGCGCCGCCGCCGGTCGAGCAGTGGGTGACGCGGTCGGCCACCTTGAACTTCTTGGCGGCGGTGGCGGTGTCGCCGCCGCCGATGATGGTGGTGGCTCCGGCCGCCGTCGCCTCGGCCACCGCCTCGGCCATGGCCCGGGTCGAGCCCGCGAACTTGTCGAACTCGAACACGCCCGAAGGGCCGTTCCAGACGATCGTCTTCGCGCGCAGGATCGCCTCGCGATAGAGCGCGATCGACTTCGGGCCGGCGTCCAGGCCCATCCAGCCGGCGGGGATGCCGGTGGCATCGTCGGCCGGCCGGGTCTCCGCGTCCGGGGCAAACTTGTTGGCGCACACATAATCGACCGGGAAGACCAGCCGCACGCCCCGCGCCTTGGCCAGGGCCACCAGATCGCCGACGATCTTGGCCCCCTCCGGATCGAACAGGCTGTCGCCGATCTCCATGCCATCGATCACCTTCTTGAAGGTGTAGGCCATGCCGCCGCCGATGATGATCTCGTCGGCCTTCTCCAGCAGATTCTTGATCAGGGGAATCTTGTCGGCGATCTTGGCCCCGCCGAGGATCGCCAGGAGCGGCCGCCGGGGCTGCTCCAGCACCGCGGCAAACGCGTTGAGCTCCGCCTCCATGAGAAAGCCTGCCGCCTTTTGGGGCAGCGTGAGGCCGACGATGGAGGAATGGGCGCGATGCGCCGTGCCGAAGGCGTCGTTGACGTAGACGTCGCCGAGCCGTGAGAGGCTGGCGCGAAAGGCCTCGACCGCGGCGGGGTCCGCCCTCTTCGAGGTGCCGTCCTCGAGCTTCACCTTCCCCTCCTCCTCGATGTGGAAGCGGAGATTTTCCAGGAGCAGGACCTCGCCGGGCGCGAGCCGGGCGCACGCCGCCTCGGCCTCCGGTCCGCTGCAGTTCCCGCAGAACTTCACCGGGCGGCCGAGCAGCTTTTCCAGCTCGACGGCCACCGGCTTCAGGGAAAACTTGGCGATCCGCTGGCCGTCGGGGCGGCCGAGGTGGCTCATCAGGACGACCGCGGCGCCCCGGTCCAGGGCATGCCGGATTGTGGGCAATGCCGCGGCGATCCGCTGGTTGTTGGTGATGGCGCCGGTGACCTTGTCCTGCGGCACGTTGAAATCGACCCGCACGAGCACGCGCTTGCCCGCGAGGTCGAGGTCGCGGATGGTCTTGAACCTGGCCATGGCGTTACAGCGCCGCGGCGACCTTCTTGAGCAGGTCCACGCAGCGGTTGCTGTAGCCCCACTCGTTGTCGTACCAGCTGATCAGCTTGAAGAACCGGCTGTTGAGCTCGATGCCGGAGCCGGCGTCGAAGATCGAGGAGCTCTTGTCGTGGATGAAATCGCTCGAGGCGACCTCGTCCGCGGTGTGGACGAGGATCCCCTTCAGATAGGTCTCGCTGGCCCGCTTCATCGCCTCGCTGATCTCCTTGTACGAGGTCTCCTTCACGGTCTTCACCGTGAGGTCCACCACCGACACGGTGGGCGTCGGCACGCGAAAGGACATGCCGGTCAATTTGCCCTTCACTTCCGGGCATACCAGCCCCACCGCCCGGGCGGCGCCGGTGGTGGAGGGGATGATGTTGATCGCGGCGGAGCGGCCGCCCTTCCAGTCCTTCTTTGAGGGGCCGTCGACGGTCTTCTGCGTGGCGGTATAGGAATGCACGGTGGTCATCAGGCCCTCCTCGACGCCGAAGCCTTCCTTGAGGAGGACGTGGACCAGGGGCGCGAGGCAGTTCGTGGTGCAGGACGCATTGGAGATGATGTGGTGCTTCGCCGGATCGTACTTCTCGTCGTTCACCCCCATCACCACCGTGATATCCTCGCCCTTGGCCGGCGCGGAGATGATGACCTTCCGGGCTCCCGCCAGGAGATGGCCCTTGGCCTTCTCGGCCTCGGTGAAGAGTCCCGTCGATTCGATGACGACCTGGACCCCGAGCGCGCCCCAGGGCAGCTCGGCCGGTGTCTTGGCGCTGACCACCTTGATCTCATGGCCGTTGACGACGAGGACATCGTCCTCGAGCTTTTCGGGGCTCGACTTCCTCGACCCGACCGTGCCGGCGAACCGGCCCTGGGTCGAATCGTACTTGAGCAGATAGGCCAGGTTGTCGGCCGGCACGATGTCGCCGACGGCGACGACATCGAACACCGAGCCGAGCAGGCTCTGCTCGACGAGGGCGCGGAAAACGAGGCGGCCGATGCGGCCGAATCCATTGATAGCTACTTTGACTGCCATGGGAGGTCCTGTTGGGTCGAAGCGTTGTTTTCTGAGTTACGGGAGGGCTTCGCGCGGACGCGAAGGAGGACAAAAGAAGACGCGGTCCCGCCACTTGGCAAGGTGGTTTTGCGCCCCGGGCGCCGCGGCGCCCTAGGCGTCGACCCAAAGACCGCAGCCCAACGCGGGGACTTCGATCGTGGCCGCCCCCTTCCAGGGGCGCTGCTCCTCTTCGGGCAGGAAGCGCTCCCGGTCGGCCAGCTGGCGCCAGGTGCCGGCGGCGGCGGGACCGAGCGGGATCGTGGTGGCGGCGGGCGTGGGATTGACGGCGAAAAGCAGGCGGCCGGGGCCGGCCGACCCGTCCGCGTTGTAGACCACGGCCAGCGGGGGCGCCCCATTCGTCGCGGGGAAAAATTCGAAGAAGCCCTCCGCGGGCCGGCTGAAATGCCGCAGCAGGACGCCCCGCTCGCCGCGGCGGAAGGCGATCCAGGCCGCAAAATAGGCATGGGTGGCGAGGCGATGCTCGAGCAAATGGTAGTCGAGGGCGTTGAGGTCTCCCCGCTGGTAGGTGTTGCTCACGCCCTGCTTCGAGCGCAGGAAGTCCTGGCCGGCCGCCACCATCGGTATGCCCAGCGACATGAACAGGACCGCCGCCATCAGGTGGGTCCGGCGGCGGTCGTTCTCCGTCGGGACGAAGCCGTTGTTGCCCGGGTTCTCGGTGATCGCGTCGATCCACGTCCGGTCGTCGTGCGACTCGACGTAGTTCACCGTCTGCGCCGGCCATTTCGCATAGTACCAGGGCGAGCCGCGCAGGAAATATTCCATCCGCTCCGCCGAACCCCGGCCGCCCACGTACCCGCGCAGGAAGTCGCGATAGCCGTCGTTCCAGGAGGCCCACCCGGTGTCGCGCAGGGCGCCCGCGATATGGCCGCGAAAGCTCCAGGGCTCGGCGATCAGGATCACGTCGGACTTGACCCGCTTCAGGGCCGCCTCGATCTCGCGCAGCACCTCCACGCCCAACAATTCCGCCAGGTCGAAACGGAAGCCGTCGACGCCGTAGGCCTCGATCAGGTGGGTGCAGCTGTCGATGATCAGCCGCCGGGCCATCGCGGCGCGCGCCCGGAAATCATTGCCGCAGCCGCTCCAGTTGGCCAGGGCGCCGGAGGCGTCCTGCTCGAAATAATAGAGGCGGTCGATCAGCATGAGATGCGCCGGCACGCCGACGTGGTTGTAGACGACGTCGAGGAGCACCGCCATCCCCCGTCCGTGCAGGGCCGCGACCAGGGCCTGCAGTTCGCGCACACCCGAGGCCTCGGCCGGCGCGAGCGCGTAGCTGCTCTCCGGCGCAAAGAAGCTGTTCGTCATGTAGCCCCAGTGGTACTCCTCGGGAGTGGCGTTATCGAATTCCTGGACCGGCTGCAGCTCGACGCAATTGACCCCGAGCCGATGGAGGTAAAAATCCGGGCTTTCCACCCACCGCCGCAGGCCGGTGAAGCCGCGGCGCTCCTCCGGCGTGGCGGACACCGGGGCGTTGGCCGCCAGGTCGCGCACGTGCGCCTCCACGATCACCAGGTCCTGCCAGGCCGGGGTGGAAAACGCGCGGTCGCCGGAGCCGATCCATTCGCGATCGAGGACGATCCCGGGGCCGCCCCGGTCCACCGTGGCGAGGGCATAGGGATCGAGCACGCGGACGCCGGGATCGAACTTGCCCGCTCCGTCGCGCACGCCGTCGACCAGGTACCAGTAGAACCAGCCCTGCATGTCCTGGTCGAGGGTGAGCTGCCAGACGCCGGCGTCCCCGGGGTGCGGAGCGCGACCGAGCGCGAAGCGGTGGGGCTGGTCCTGGCCGGCCAGGTCCGCACAGACGCAGAGCGTGACCTGGCGCGCCCGCGGAGCAAAGAGCCGAAAGACGGTCTCCTCGGCCGAAGGGAGCGCACCCAGCACCAGGTGGGTCCTCAGGTCGAAGAAAAAACTGTCGGGCACGAGCGGCACGCGGTCGGCCCCCGAGACCAGCGTCCACCGCTCGGCCAGGTCGATCGGCCGGTCCGCCGCAAAGCGCCAGAGATGGCGGCCGGTCCGCGCCGGATCCAGCAGGCGGTTGGCGTTGCCGGCAGCGTCGCGCACCGCATTGGGGGCATCATCGGGCAGCCCGAGCCAGAGATAGTCGTCGGTCACGAACTTGAAGCGCTGCCGCTCGGGCCAGTGGACCTGCGCCGGCGCGCCGCTCCAGCGCAGGACCCGCGCTCCCTCCAGCTCCGCCGGCTCCAGCACCCAGTCGGGGCTGCCGACGGCCTTCTCCCAGCCGTTGAAATCGCCGGCGAGGTAGACGCGCTCGCGCGCCGGGTCCACCTCGCAGCCCTGCTCCAGCGGGAGGACGAACGAAAGCTCGCCCGCGGCGCCCGCAAAATACCCGAACGCCCGGCCGGCCGCCACGCCGCCCGCCGGAGCCTGTTCGACGAGATTCACGCTCGCCTCGCCCAATTGCAGCCAGGGCGCGGCCTCGGCCCCCCAGTCGCGGTTGAACTCCGCGATTCCCGAAGACGGCGAATCGAGCCAGGCGCGGACAAGGCGTGGGGAGGAGTCAGCCACGA
>Ga0302325_10006944_pt1 | contig 25276 bp, 19 predicted proteins | sample Palsa_T0_2_FD_201948 | JGI IMG/M metagenome (GOLD analysis project Ga0302325, IMG submission 201948) | Peat permafrost microbial communities from Stordalen Mire near Abisko, Sweden - Palsa_T0_2 | ecosystem: Environmental > Terrestrial > Soil > Palsa > Peat permafrost | place: Sweden: Abisko... | reverse complement strand
CGTTGACCAGGGCGGAACCAGGGTGGAGATCACGTCGGTGTCCTGCCCGTCGCAGTCCTTCTGCGCTGCCGTCGACACCCTGGGCCGGGTCATGACCTGGAACGGCGCGTACTGGTCGCCCCCGCACGCCGTCGACGCCAACGGCGCCGGACTCACCTCGGTGTCGTGCCCCTCGGCCTCCTTCTGCGTCGCGGTCGACGGCGACGGCGACGCGCTCCGCTGGGACGGCGCCGGCTGGACCGCACCGGACCGCGTCGACGACAGCGGCTCGTCGCTGAAGGCGGTCTCCTGCGCGAGCGCGACCTTCTGCGCGGCCGGCGACTGGAACGGCGACGTCCTCACCTGGAACGGCACGCGCTGGACGGCGCCGGACCCGATCGACCCGACCACCGCCTCGACCGGCGGCGGGATCGGGGCGATGTCCTGCCCGACGAGCTCGTTCTGCGTGGCCCTGGACTGGGAGGGCGGCTCCGTAACCTGGAACGGCGCCAAGTGGACGGTGGACGCCACGTTCGACCCGGACGGGGCGGGCGGCCTGATGTCGGTGTCCTGCCCGTCGGCGGCGTTCTGCACCGCGGTCGACGGCAGCGGCGACTACCTGACGTGGACCGGTAAGCACTGGTCCAGCCCGGTGCAGATCGACGTCACCGGCGACGGGTTCGAGTCCGTCTCCTGCCCGAACGCGTCGTTCTGCGCGGCCGTCGACGGCAACGGCAACGCGCTGGCCGGCGGCCCTAGCGCCTGGCGCGCCGGCCCGGTCGACATCGACCCGATCGCCGGCATCCTCACCGCCGTCTCCTGCGCGTCGCCGACGTTCTGCGTAGCCGTCGACACCAACGGCCGCGCGCTGACCTGGAACGGCAGCTCTTGGGCGGCTCCGTCCTGGTCGGCCAGGAGCCCGGTCGATCCCGATGGCGGCGGCCTCACCGGCGTCTCCTGCTTCCCCGGCGCCTGCGTGGCGGTCGACTTCGCGGGCAATGCGGTGGTCTTTCCCTGTAGGCCGGACGGCGGCCGGCCTACAGGTTGGGCGAGCCACGTGCTCTCGCAGCAGGGAGCGATGGAGTTCGCACCGAGTGGGTGTTAGGCCGTTAGTGGTTCGCGGGGTCGCCGAATGCGTCGCCGGCGGTGCGTGGTTCGCGGCCGAGGAGGGTGGCAAGTAGGGGGTCGACGCCTGCGAACCGGCCTTGCTCTGCTGCCTGGTAGAAGCCGAGCGAGAAGCGCGCGACGAACTCCGGCGTGCCCCGGGCGATCTGCGCTGCGATCCATTCGTCTTTGTCCAGGACTACGCGCTCGATGTTCCGGCCGGTGAGGTCCGAGGCGATCACGGCGATGTCTTCGAAGGTCGGCGCTGCGCTCGCCGTGAGGGTGATCGGTCCGTCGTAGGCGCCGTTCGAGGCGAGGATGATCGCGGCCGCTTCAGCGGCGTCCTCCCGCGCCGTCCAGGAGACCGGTCCATCGCCGGGCACTGTGATGGCGCCGGTCTCTTGCCAAGGTCCGGCCAGCCAGCCGAGGCTGTGCGCGTAGAAGCCGTTGCGCAGCGAGGTCCAGGAGACGCCTGAGTCGGCGAGCAGCTGCTCGGTGGCGGCGTGGTCGTTTGCGGGACCGAAGGGGCTATTGGGTCCCGCGGCCTGGTGGCTCGTGTAAAGAATCCGGCCAACGCCCACGGCCGCCGCCGCCTCGATGGCGCTGCGGTGCAGGCTTACGGCGTCTGCGGTCGGGTCGTTCGACGAAACGAGCAGCAGCTGGTCGGCGCCTTCGAATGCCTTCGGGAGCGACGCTGGGTGGGCGTAGTCGCCCTGACGGACCGTCACCCCTCGGTCCGTGAACCGCTGGGCCTTGGCGACATCGCGGACGGCGACGGTGATGTCCTCAGCGGGAACGAGTTTCAAGAGGTGGTCGACGGTCGCGCCGTTGAGCGCGCCGGTTGCTCCGGTAACGATGATCATGCTCGCGCCCCCTCCTGTTATCGATGGTATCACCTGAATGATATCACGGGAAATGCAGTGGTAACGGTGATGCCGTATCGTTGGAACATGGCTGACGACGCACAGGTAGAGGGCAGGCTGGACGCGCGCAGGAGAATCGTGGAGGTCGCAGCGCGCCTCCTTCAAGAGCAGGGTCCCGCGGCTGTCACCACGCGTGGTGTCGCTCAAGGCGCGGGCGTCCAGGCCCCGATGATCTACCGGCTCTTCGGCGATAAGGACGGTCTGCTCGACGCCGTAGCCGAGCATGTGCTGGCGGCCTACTCGTCCGCTAAGTCGGCGCATGTCGAGGCGGCATCGGCCGAGAACGTCGACCCGCTGGAGGACCTCCGCGACGGCTGGCAGGCTCAGATCGAGTTCGGTCTCACGAACGCGACGTTGTTCGCTCTGCTGAGCGATCCGGCCCGGGGCTTCCGGTCACCTGCTGCGCGAACGGCGGCCGATGTGCTGCGAGCGCGGGTCCACCGAGTCGCATCGGCCGGGCGACTGCGGGTGAGCGAGCAGCGCGCGGTCAACCTCATTCGGGCGGCCGGGGTGGGCGCCGTGCAGACGCTGTTGTCGATGCCACCCGATGACCGCGATCTTGGTCTCGCAGACGCCATGTACGAAGCCGTACTGCGCGAGATCGTCAACGCGGTTCCCGAGGTCTCTGACACCGGATCTGTTGCCGCCGCAGTAACCTTGCGCGCGCTCGTGGCCCAGCTCGACATGCTCAGCAACGCGGAACGGCAACTGCTAGCCGAGTGGCTTGACCGGGCTATAGGTGAGCACTAGATGCGTCACCGAGACGATCGTGGTCAGCCTCCCGCGAACATAGCCAGTCGTCGTCGGGCAGGAAGTTAGCGTCGGAAGATGACGCAGACGCAGGCGCGGTACGACGAATTCGCCGAGTGGTATGAGCGGTGGAGCAGTGACCGGCCACCGCTCATCGCGGCCCAGGACGGCCTGCTGCCCGCCGTGACCGGTGACCGGGTGCTTGACGTCGGGTGCGGGCAGGGCCGGATGAGCCGTCACCTGGCCGCTCTGGGGGCTGACGTGACCGGCGTGGACATCTCGGACGCGATGCTGGGCCGGGCGCGCGCGGCGGGCCCGGCGAACATCACCTACTTCCACGCCGACGTCACCAGCGACCTCGCCTGGTGGGACGGGCGGGCCTTCGACGGCTGCACCTGCGAGATGGCGCTGATGGACATCGACAACCTGGCGGGTGCCTTCTCGGCCGTGACGGCGGTGCTGCGGCCGGGCGGCTGGTTCGTCGCCTCGATCGTGCATCCGTGCCTTCCGGGCAGCGAGCGGGGGGCGAGCAGCTGGCCGCCAGAGCGGGGGTACGACTACGAGGGGTGGTGGATCTCGCCGGAGGACCACAATCCCGAGGGCGTCCGGATCCGGGTGGGAGCGACGCACCGCAAGCTGTCCACCTACCTGAACGCGCTGCTTGACGCCCGGCTGGAAGCCGAATGCTTCGTCGAGCCGCCAGCTCCGGTGCCGACGTACCTGCTGTGGCGGTGCCGCCGCCGGTGAGCGGGCGTCGTCACGGCGCCGGGAGCGTGCTCCGGTTGCCGTCGGGCCGGCTCGTCCGCGGACGGGGGTTGCGGCGCTCCCTCCCGGAAGGGCCGCCGCCGCAGTTCGCGCTGTACCTGCTGGCCCGCCAGCCGCCGACGGTTCCCTGGAAACTCCCTGGCAGCGTCGCTTCGTCGCGAGCTTCCGCTAAGACCGTCCGGCCGTCGCCGCAGCGTCGAGTCGATAGCCCGGCCCGCTAAGGGCTGACGATGGCCGGCTCTTCGGCATCGCGGATCGCGTCCTCGGCCGCGGCGATGACCTCGGCCTCGCCTGAGATTTCCTCCAGGCTGCGGCCTGCTGGCTCGGGCAGGACGAGGGTGAGGAACGCGCCAAGGACCGATATCCCGGCGGTGAGCAGCAGCGTGCCACGCAGCCCGAGCGAGTGCTGGAGGACGGGGAAGAGGAATACGCCGATGAACGCGCCCAGCTTCCCGACGCCGGCCGAGATGCCGTGCCCGGTAGCCCGGAATCGGGTGGGGAACAGCTCGCCGGGCAGCACGAAGGTCGTAACGTTCGGGCCGAACTCGGTGAAGAAGTAGCTGATGCCATAGGCCAGCAGGAACGGGACCACTGCCGTGGTCATCCCGGGGACCAGGCCGATCACGGCGAAGCAGGCGCCCATCATGATGAACCCGACCAGCTGGAGTCGGCGGTGGCCGATCCGGTCCATTCGCCAGACCGCAAGCGCGTAGCCGGGCACCGCCGCGACGGCGAAAATCGCGAGCTGAATGGCGATCGTCGTGGTCTGGGAGGCGTGCGGCGTGATCAGGGCGATGATCTGCGGGGTGGAGATCGTGTTGCCGTAGTAGGCATAGTCGAGGAGGAACCAGCAGCCCGCCGTCCCGGCGAGCAGCACCAGGAGCCTGCGGCTGGCCAGGAATGACCGAAGGCTACCGGTGGCCTGGGCCGGCGCACGGGTTCCGGTCTGCCGCTGGCTGCCGGCCCGGGCCTGATACCGGGGCGGCTCTGGCATCTTGCGGCGCATCCAGACGGCGGCAGCCGCCGGGATCGCACCCAGGCCGAGCAGGATCCGCCAGGTGAGAGCCGGGCCGACGCCGCCGCCGAGCAAAGCGAGGGCGACCACCGGGCCGACGATGAGCCCGACCGCCTGGGCGGAGAAGACGAGCCCGACCATCCGTCCGCGGTTCTTGCCGTCGGCGTACTCGCTCATCAGCACGGCGCTGACCGGGTAGTCGCCGCCGACGCCGAAGCCGAGCAGGAACCGGAACGCGATCAGCACGGCCAGCGACGGGGCCAGCGCCGAGCCGACCGCCGCGATCACCATCAGCGCGGCGGACATCCAGTACACGCGAGTCCGGCCGATGATATCGGCGACCCGGCCGAACACCAGCGCGCCCAGAAACGCCGCCCCGAGCATGACCGCGTTGAGCAGTGCGAGCTGCTCCGTGCCGAGATGCCACTGGGTCTTGAGCAACGTGGACACGATGCCGATCACGAACAGGTCGTAGGCATCGGTGAAGAATCCCATCCCGGACACCAGCAGGGCGCGTCTGCGCAGTCCCGGCAGCGCGGCCTCGTCAGGCGATCCGGCCAGGGATGGGGTCCGGGTCTCAGACACTGGCATTTCCCGTCATCGCGCGCGAAGAAGGCCGGCATGTGCCACGTCCGGCCGGGTAGCTGAAATCACCCACGCCACTGAAGTTATGTATCCAGGGAAACTGTCCGCCGACTTAAGAATGAACAGAATATGAACGAGACATGTCTGGCCGCCGAATTAGACGAACCTCCGCGTCTGCCGCGGGCCGCGCCGTCGGCGCGTACCATCGAGCGGTGGCCGATGTCCGGGAGTGCTCGCAGTGCGGGACGCCGTTCACCCCGCAGCGTGAGCACGCCCGGTTCTGCTCCCCCCGTTGTCGGATGGCGTGGAACCGCGAGCACGCCGGCGTGGCCGCCGCTCCCGCCGTCGCGATCGACTGGTCGGTCATCGCTATGACCGAGGCGGCCGGGCGGCTCGCCGTCGCCGGTGCGTGGGATCTGCATCGGGTGGCGGCAGCGGTCGGGGAAACGGTGTGGTGGGTCACGCTGGTGGACGCGACCCTGGTCCGCTACCACCCGCGAGACTACGAGAGGGCGCTGGCGGACAAGGACGTGCGCCGACGGAAGACCGAAGGGACCTTGGAAGGCCTCAGATACGTCCGCAACCAGCTCGGCAAATCCGTCGAACCGGACGAGTTCGTCCGCCCCGCCACCGAGGGCGACGAGGCCGGCGGCTGGACCTGGCGTCCGCTGCCCGAGCCGGGGCTGGAATCGCTCGCGCCGCGCGCACGGCACTGGGAGCTGGGCAGGTACCACGCCTACCAGGGGCGCCTGGCCGGGCGCGAGATCGCCCGGACCTTCGCCCGCTGCACCGAGTTCCTCTCCCAGGCTGCGAGTCTCGTCGACCGCGGTTAGCAGCCGTGGTTCAGTACTCGCCCTTGATCACGAAGAAGGACCCGCGGATCACGCCGGCCAGCTTTGACTTCTGGCGCGCGAACTTGAAGCCTGCCGCCGTCAGCTCCTCGGGGACTTCCATGCCTTCCGAGAGCTTGAACCCCACCGCGCGCTTGCCCGCGTCGGCGATCGTGTACATGACGTTGATGGCCAGACCGGACTCGTAGAACACGTAAGCCATCCGGACGCCATCCACCTCGAAGGCGGTCGCCTCGAGCGGGCGGGCGGAGATGACGAGGCCGCGCTCGTCGGCGAGGACGCGGGTCACCAGGTCGAGCGCGTCGGGTGCCTCGCTGACCGGGCTCACGGTGAAGACGTGGTCGTACTTGTTCTTGTAGTAGCGCGCCTCGTTGGCCCGAAGTCCCGCGAGCGCCTCCGCGACCGGCGACGACTCCAGGCCGACGGTGGAGACGTTCTCAAAGTCGACGATGTACGGCACGCGTCCTCCCCATGACGGTCTATGGGCCAACCGTACCGCGTCCCACCAGGCCCCTGCTGGTGGGAGGATCGTGCGCGTGGCCAATGTTGTCCGAGCCGATCTGGAAGCCGCGATACGCGCGGCCTGGGCGCTCGATACGTGCGATCCCGTCGATGCGGAGGACTGGTCCGCGGCCAACCCCTCCCGCGGGCAGTGTGGGTCCACCGCGCTGACCATCCACGACCTGCTGGGAGGCGAGCTGCTGATCGCCGAGGTGCTCCGCACCGACGGCAGTCGCCAAGGAGTGCACTACTGGAATCTCCTGCCCGACGGAACCGAGATCGACTTGACCCGCGAGCAGTTCGCCAGCAGCGAGATAGTTCAGGAGCCGCGGATCGTCCGGCGTCCGGCCGGATTGCCCAAGCGCGGCGCCCGGCAGTACCTGACGATGAAACAACGCGTGCTGACCGCTCTCGGCAACCCTGAGGCCGACGCAACGGGAAGATAGGCGTGCGGCCGCTTGTCGTCCTCGCCTGCGGAGGACCGGGCCGGGATGCAGGCGATCCCGGGGTAGCAGGCAGCTGTGGGGGGTAGACCGGTGGACAGGCGCTCCGCTGACGGCGGTGAGCGTACTGGCCGCCGGAATCGCATGGGTGGCGCTGAGCACGATTTTTGACTTCCCGGATCAATGGGAGAGGATCTTCCAGACTCTGGTCGCTGCGGTAACGCTGGTCATGGTGTTCTTAAGGCAGCCAGCCAGCCAGGAGGGAACGGGACATGAAGGTCACTATCGACGGCACGGTCGTCGCTGATGCTCCAGAGTCGGACCTGATCGTCATCGAGGGCAACCACTACTTCCCGCCCTCATCGCTCTCCGCCGGGGCGTTCAGCGACAGTCCGACGCCGTACACCTGCCCGTGGAAGGGCGCCGCCCAGTACCACGACATCTCGGTGGGCGGCTCGGTCCACCACGACGCGGCGTGGAGCTACCCCGACCCCTATCCCGCCTCCTTCGACCGGGTGGGCAAGGACTACAGCGGCTACGTCGCCTTCGACAAGCAGCAGGTCACGATCGCCGAATAGGCCCACGTTGTGCGCCTGCGGCTCAGCCGTGCTCCGGTTCAAAAAGCCGCAGGCTTGATCCCTCGACCGCCAGTGCGGTGAGGCTGGTATCGGTGCCGGAGGTGTGAATCCCGCCTGCCGCCCACCGGGCACCCTATCGGGTGCAGTGCTGCTGTTCGCCGGGTCACGGTGCGCCCGCCTGTCGGGCGGGCGGAGCCATGGCGGGGCCGGTTACTGTGGCGGCATGGGAGTGCTCAAGGATCTGATGAAGGCCGTGTCCGACATGGTGACGGGCGGCCGCCGCCAGGGCGATGCGCCCTCGCCCGACGCGGACGCGGAGGACTTCCGGGGCCAGTTCGGGCCGGATGCCAGCGTGGAGGTTGACCCGCGGCGCATCGGGCGGGTGCGCTTGAGCTACTCGCCGCAAGCAGACGGGGCCCCGGATCCCGGGGAGGTCGTGTGGACCTGGGTGCCGTTCGAGGAGAACGACGGGCGGGGCAAGGACCGGCCGGTCCTGGTGGTGGCCGTCGAATCGGCGGGCACCTACTTGGCCGTGCAACTGACCAGCAAGGACCACGACGGCGCGGGCGACTTTGTGTCCATCGGAGCGGGCGGGTGGGATGGCGAGCACCGGCCGTCTTGGGTCAACCTGGACCGGGTGATCCGGGTGCATACGGGCGGAATGCGCCGGGAAGCGTCGGTCCTGCCGCGGGAGGCGTTCGAGCAGGTCGAGGTTCGGCTGCAACAACGCTACGGCTGGCGCTAGGCCGTCGAGAACGCTCCAGGCGGTCGGCACGAGGGTCGCTGTCGGCGTGGACGTGAACCCGGCCACAACGACACGCTGCTCGTTATTCACCGTCCCAGCCGTCAGTTGGGCGCGTCGATGAGATTGGCCGAAATCGCGGACAGATGCCTGGCCGGGCTGCCGAACAGATATCGGCCGCTGTGCGCGCGCTTGAGGTAGCGGTGGGCCTGGTGTTCCCAGGTGACGCCGATGGCGCCGTGCAGTTGGATCATCTCGCACGCGGCCCGGGTGAGCGTCTCCGAGCAGTAGACCTTGACCGCGGCGGCGCGCAGGCCCAGGTCGGGGTCGCCGGTGAGCGTGGCCGCCATCGCGCGCGACAGCGAGCGGGCCGACTCGACGAGGACGTGCAGGTCGGCGGCTCGGTGCTGGAGGGCCTGGAAGGCGCCGAGCGGCTGGCCGAACTGGACCCTGGTCAGCAGGTGGGCGACGGTCAGCTCGAGCGCTCGCTCGGCCGCGCCCACTTGCTCAGCGCCGAGCGCGATGCAGGCCTGGTCCCGCGCGAAGGCAAGCGGCGCGACCGCGTCCTCGCCAATGCGACGGCCGGTGACGTCGGCCAGCCGGACGACGGCCAGGTCGCGGGAGGCGTCCATGGTGGTGACGGGCGTCCGGGCGACTCCGTCCTGCCGCGGGTCGACCTCGAACAGGCCGGTGCCGTCCGGTGTGGTCGCGGCGACGAGCAGCACGTCGGCGGTCGCTCCGTCGAGCACGTAGTGCGCACTACCCGTTAGCTGCCAGTGGCGTTCGACGGCGCGCGCGCAGTGCCCGAGCTCGGCCGTGCCCCAGCGGCCGGCTGGCGTGGTCCAGGCGAGGGCGGCGGTGGCAGAGCCGTCGGCGATCGCCGGCAGGAGCCGCTCGCAGGCCGCCTCGTCGCCGGAGGCGAGCACGGCCTGGGCGGCGAGGACGGCGGAGCCGAGCATGGGGGCGGGCGTGAGGTTTCTGCCTAGTTCCTCCATGACGACGCAGGTCTCGGCCAGCCCGGCGCCGGCCCCGCCGAACCGCTCGGGGATGGCGAGTGCGGTGACTCCGATTTCCTTGCGCAGCCGCGGCCAGGGAGACACGGCCGGATCCGTTTTCGCGATCAGCCCGCGGACCGCGTCCCGCAGGTCGCGCTGCTCGACGGTCAGGCCCACGGAGACTCGTCGCGCTCGACGTCGGGTGACGGCGCGGAGGTGACCGGTGCGGCGGCGCATGGTCCGACCGAGGGCGGTTCGATGGTCGAGGGCAATGCGAGCGAAGTGACGACCCGCTGGCGGTGCCACGCCTGGCTGCCCCAGGCCGGGGCGAGCGCGCGGACCTTGGTCAGCCAAAGGCTCAGGTCGTGCTCGGCCGTGTACCCGATCGCGCCGTGCACCTGAAGCGCGGAACGGGCCGCCAGGGCAGCCGCGTCACCGCAGGCGACCTTGGCCGCGGAGACGTCGCGCGGGACGGTCGGGGCGTCACGATCGATCGCGGCGGCGGCCGCGTCGAGCAGCGGGCGAGCGAACTCGATGGCGATCACGACGTCCGCCAGCTTGTGCTTGACCGCTTGGAACGTCCCGACCGGCTGGCCGAACTGGACGCGCACGCGGGCGTGGCGCACGCTCGCCTCGAGCAGCGCGCGGGCGGCCCCGAGAAGCTGCGCCGAGCAGGCAAGCGCACCGAGGTCGAAGGCCCTGGCCACCGCTGCGGCCGCGTTGCGGGCCAGCACGTCGTCCCCGTTCACAACGGACAGCGAGCGGGAGGGATCAACTGACCGCTGCCGAGGGCCGGCCCGGCCCGCCGAGATCGCGTCCGGTTCGGCCAGCAGCACTAGCCCGGCCGCTTCGGCGTCCGCCGCCAACGGCAGACGTGGCGGCATGGCCAGCGTGGCGAGCAGGTCGCCGGTGGCGAGCCCGGCGAGCCAGTCCCCGCACCGGTCCGCCCGGTCACCGGGGGCAGGGAGTTCACCGGGGGCGCGGACGCCGCCGTCAGTGGCGGAGTCATCAGCTTCGGGCGATTCAGCTTCGTCCGGTACGGCCCGCCCCTCGGTTTCGGCCAAGGCGGAGAGCAGCGCAGGGACGGCCGCGAGCGACTCCGCGACCGGTCCAGGCACCGCATGGTGACCGAGCTCCTCGCACGCCGTTGCGAGGTCGGTCGCGCTGGCGCCGAGCCCTCCCCACTTCTCCGGCACGGCGAGCGCGGTGACGCCGAGGCCAGCCAGCCGGCCCCAGAGGGCGAGACCGGTCGACCGGTCGCCGTCGGCCCACGACCGGGCAGCGGCGGGCACGTCGGCCGCGTCGAGCAGGTCGTGCAATGCGGCGGCCCAGGGGGACGCGGGGGGACGCCCAAAGGACGTGGAGGAACGGCCGGGGGACGTGGCCGACGCCCGGGGCAGGCTCAGTACCCGCTCGGCGATGACGGTGCGCTGGATTTCGTTGGTGCCCGCGTAGATCGGCCCGGCCAGCGCGAACAGGCAGCCCTCGAGCCAGCGTTCGCCTCGGAGCTCGGCCCGCGGGCCGAGCAGGCCGAGCGCGGTCTCGTGGAGCGCGATGTCGAGCTCGGACCAGAACACCTTGCCCATGCTCGCCTCGGTCCCGAGCGTTCCGCCCTCGGCCAGCCGCACAGCGGTCGCGTTCGTGTGCAGCTGATACGCGCGGGCGCCGATCCACGCGTCGGCGACTCGGTGGGCGGTAGCGGTGTCGGCCGGCTCGCCGACTCCACGCCACAGCGCGACCAGCCGGTCGGCCGCCGCGACGAACCGTCCCGGGCTCCGCAGCGACAACCCGCGTTCATGGCTGGCGGTGCTCATCGCGATCCGCCAGCCGTCGCCCGGCGCACCGACGACGTTCGCGTCCGGCACGAACACGTCGTCGAGGAAGATCTCGGCGAACCCGGTCTCGCCGCCGAGCTGCCGGATCGGCCGGACCGTCACCCCGGGATCGCGCAGGCCGAACAGCAGGTACGTCAGCCCGCGATGCCGGTCGCCGCCGGCGCCGCCGGCGCCGTCAGCGTCAGCCCCGACGCCATCGGTGCGGAACAGCCCGAACGCGCGGTCGGCGAACGCCGCCCGCGAGCTCCACGTCTTGGTGCCCGACAGCAGCCATCCCCCGTCCGTCGGGACCGCGCGGGACCGGATGGCGGCCAGGTCGCTGCCCGCCTCCGGCTCGGACCAGGCCTGTGCCCAGATCTCGTCCGCCCGCGCCATCGGCGGCAGCAGCCGGTCACGCTGCTCCCGGGTGCCATGGGCGAACAACGTCGGCGCCAGCAGAAACAGCCCGTTCTGACCGACCCGGACCGGTCCGCCCGCGGCGTAGTACGCCTCCTCGAACGCCAGCCATTCCAGCAGCGAGGCGTCGCGCCCGCCGTACTCCGTCGGCCATGAGACCACTGACAGCCGCGCCGCCGCCAGCGCGCGCTCCCACTCCCGATGCCACTCGAACCCCTCGGCGGTGTCCACCGACGGCAGCGGCCCCGGCGGCATGTGCGCGGCCAGCCAGTCGCGCGCCTCCGCCAGGAACGCGCCGGTATCCGGCGTCACTGCGCCGCCTGCCTCACCACGTCGCCCACGTCACCACGCGACCCACGTCACTGCGCCGCCTTCTTCTTCATGCCCTTGGCGTCCAGCCCCGCCAGCGAGTCGCCGCCCACCTCCGCGTTGTGCGCGTGCGCGACGTGGTGCAGACCGAAGACCGAGTCCATCCCCGGCCGCAGGCCCATCTGGTCCTCGCACTGGTTGACCGCGCGCTTGGCCAGGGCCAGGCCGAACGGGGGCATCGCCGCGACCTCTTCCGCCAGCGCGAACGTCGCCGCCTCGAGCTCGGCCCGCGGCACCACCCGGTTCACCATGCCGACCTGGTGGGCGCGCTCGGCGGTGAACCGGCCGCCGGTGAACAGCACCTCCTTAGCGAACCGGGGCCCGAGCACCCACGGATGGGCGAAGTACTCGACCCCCGGTATCCCCATCCGCACCACCGGGTCGGCGAAGAACGCGTCGTCGGCCGCCACGATCAGGTCGCACACCCAGGCCAGCATCAGGCCGCCCGCGATGCAGGCGCCCTGGACCATCGCGATCGCGGGCTTGGGCAGCTCCCGCCACCGTCGGCACATGCCCAGGTAGACCTCCATCTCACGGGCGTACCTGGCGTCCGCGCCCGCCTTGCCGACGTGGTCCCACCACAGCACCGCCTGGCGCGGGAAGGACTTGTCGGCGTCGCGTTCCGGGGTGCCGATGTCGTGCCCGGCGCTGAAGTGATCGCCCGCGCCCGCAAGCACGATCACCGCGACCGAGTCGTCGTTCACCGCCCGGGCGAAGGCGGCGTCGAGCGCGTAGGTCATCGCCGAGTTCTGCGCGTTCCGGTACCGGGGGCGGTTGAGCGTGATCAGGGCGACCGCGCCGCGGGTGGAGTAGAGGACCTCGTCTGCCATCAGGGCTCATTCCTTAGCAGTCGCTTGAGTACCTTGCCCGAGGGGTTGCGCGGCAGCGTGTCCAGGAACAGCACCTGCCGCGGGACCTTGTAGTTGGCGAGCCGCTCGCGGCAGAAGCCGATGACCGCGTCCGGCGAGAGGGCCTGCCCGGCCCGGGCGACCACGTAAGCCCGGCCCACCTCGCCCAGCCGCTCGTCGGGCACCCCGACCACGGCCGACTCGGCCACGCCGTCGAGCCGGGCCAGGACCTGCTCGACCTCGGCCGGGTAGACGTTGAAGCCGCCGCAGATGTACATGTCCTTCAGCCGGTCGGTGATCGTCAGGTACCCGTCGGCGTCGAGCCGGCCGACGTCGCCGGTGTGCAGCCAGCCGTCGGCGCCGATCGCCTCGCCCGTCGCGACGGGGTCGTCGAGGTAGCCCAGCATCAGGTTCGGCCCCCGCAGCAGCACCTCGTCGGCCTCCCCGATGCGAACCTCGAACCCGGCCGCCGCCCGCCCGCAGGTGCGGGCCACCGTCTCCGGGGCGTCACCCGGTCGGCACATGGTCGCCACCACCGCCTCGGTCAGCCCGTAGGCGGTCAGCACCACCCGGAAGCTGAGCTCGCGGGACATCCGCTCGACCAGCGCGGTCGGCACGCTGGCGGCGCCGGTGACCGCCAGCCGCAGGCTCGACAGGTCGAACCGGCCGCGCTCGGGATGGTCGAGGATGGTCTGGTAGATCGTCGGCGGCCCCGGCAGCACGGTGATCCGCTCGGTCTCGATCACCCGCATGGCCGCGACCGGATCGAAGACCGGCAGCGGCACCATGACCGCCCCGCTCACCAGGCAGGCGAGGATGCCCGCCTTGAGGCCGAAGCTGTGAAAGAACGGGTTCACCACCAGGTAGCGGTCGCCCGCGGCGAGCTCGCCGTGCTCGGCCCACGCGCGGGCGACCGACAGCGCGCTGCGGTGGCTGCTCATCGCCCCCTTGCTGCGCCCGGTGGTGCCGGAGGTGAAGAGGATGTCGCTGACGTCCTCCGGCCTGACCGCGGCCGCGCGAGCGGCGGCGTACGGACGGAGAGTCGCCAGCTTCCGTTCGATATAAGCCTTCCAGTCGGTGCCGCCGACCCGCACCACCAGCGCGAGTCCGGCCAGGCTGCCGCCAGAGTCGGGTTCTGCTGAAGCGGCGGCGCGCAGCGCGGCCAGCCGGTCGACGCCGAGGAAGTCGTCGTCGACGAACAGGGCGCGGGCGCGGCTGCGGCTGATCACGTCGAGCGCCTCGGCCCCGGTGAACCGGGTGCTGACCGGGACCAGGGTGGCGCCCGCGGTCAGCGCGCCGAGGGCGGCCAGGACCCAGGCGGCCGTGTTGGGACACCAGACCGCGACCCGGTCGCCGGGGACGATGCCGTCGGCGATCAGCCCGCGAGCGACCGCACCGACCCGCTGGTGCAGCTCCCGGTAGCTGAGCCGGAAGCCGCCGGGCTCGGCCAGGGCGTCCGCGTCGCCGAACTCCCGGGCCGCGCTCGCGACCGCGGCCGGGATCGTCGCCGGGATCGTCCGCTCCACCACTCGACCCTACCAAGCAAGTGCTTGGTAGGGTAGTCGCATGCAGTCCGGTACCGAAGACGACGCGTTCCGCCGCCGGGTCGCCGACTGGCTTGCCGCCACCGTGCCCGCCGAGCTGCGCGGCGCGGGCGGGCCGGGGCGCGAGCACGAGGCGTTCGCCGAGCGGCTGGCCTGGAACCGGCGGCTGGCCGCGGCCGGCTGGAGCTGCCTCGGCTGGCCGGCCGCGCACGGCGGGCACGACGCCACCCTGCGGCAGCAGATGATCTTCTACGAGGAGTACGCGCGCAGCCGGGCGCCCGCCCGGGTCGCGGTGGTGGGGGAGGAGCTGCTCGGCCCGACGCTGATCGCGTTCGGGACGCCGGAGCAGCAGCGGCGGTTCCTGCCGCCGATCGCGGCGGTCGAGGAGCTGTGGTGCCAGGGCTACTCGGAACCGGGGGCCGGCTCCGACCTGGCGGCGGTGGCCACCACCGCGGTGCCCGACGGCGACGAGTGGGTGATCACCGGCCAGAAGGTGTGGACGTCGCTCGCGCACGTGGCCGACTGGTGCTTCGTGCTGGCCAGGACCGAGCCCGGGTCACGCCGCTCCCGCGGCCTGTCCTACCTGCTCGTCCCGATGCGCCAGCCGGGGGTCACGGTCCGGCCGATCCGGCAGCTGACCGGGACGTCGGAGTTCAACGAGGTGTTCTTCGACCGGGCCAGGACCGCGCTCGGCAACGTGGTCGGGGCGCCCGGCGACGGCTGGCGGATCGCGAAGGCGACGCTGGAGTCCGAGCGCGGGGCGGGCATGCTCGGGCAGCTGGTCGGGTTCCGGCGCGAGCTCGACGAGCTGGTCGAGCTCGCGCGGCGGACCGAGGCGGGGGCGGACCCGCGGCTCAGGGACCGGCTCGCCCGGGCCTGGATCGGCCTCGAGGTCATCCGGGCGTACGCGCTCGACACCCTCGGCCAGCCGGCCGGCCCCGGGGCCGAGGCCTCGGTGCTGAAGGTGCTGTGGTCGCGGTGGCATCAGGTGCTCGGCGAGCTGGCGATGGACGTGCGCGGGGCCGGCTCGATGGTCGCGGACGCCGGCGACGACGGAGGGGCCGGGGAGCTGGACGGGTGGCAGCGGCTGTTCCTGTTCGGCCGGGCGGACACCATCTACGGCGGGTCGGACGAGATCCAGCGGAACATCATCGCCACCCGCGCGCTCGGCCTGCCGAGAGCGGCGCGCGGATGAAGCCGCCGGAGGGTCACAGCCTGCTCGACGGCAAGGTCGTCGTGATCACCGCCGCGGCCGGCACCGGCATCGGCTCGGCCGCCGCCCGCCGCTGCCTGCAGGAGGGCGCCGCGGTGGTGATCAGCGACCAGCACGCCCGGCGGCTGGGCGAGACCCGCGATGAGCTCGCGGCCGCGCACGGGGACCGGATCTGGTCGCTGCCGTGCGACGTCACCGACCAGCGCGCGGTCGACGCGCTCATCGACGGCGCCGTCAGCGCGTTCGGGCGCATCGACGTGCTGATCAACAACGCCGGGCTCGGCGGCACCAGCTCGGTCCTCGAGATGACCGACGAGCAGTGGCTGCGGGTGCTCGACGTGACCCTCAACGGCACCTTCCGGTGCACCCGGGCGGCGCTGCGGCAGATGGTCGCCCAGGGGCACGGGGGGGCGGTGGTGAACAACGCCTCGGTGCTGGGCTGGCGCGCCCAGCCCGGCCAGGCGCACTACGCGGCGGCCAAGGCCGGGGTGATGGCGCTCACCCGGTGCGCCGCGCTCGACGTCGCCGCGCACGGCATCCGGGTCAACGCGGTCGCGCCGAGCCTGGCCATGCATCCCTTCCTGGCCAAGGTGACGAGCGACGAACTGCTGGCCGAGCTGGTCGGCAAGGAGGCGTTCGGCCGCTCGGCCGAGCCCTGGGAGGTCGCCAACGTCATGGTCTTCCTCGCCAGCGACTACGCCTCGTACCTGACCGGCGAGGTCGTCTCGGTCAGCAGCCAGCACCCCTGACATCAAACGCGGCCGGAAATGTGACCTGGCTGTCACCTGCGGCCTGTGATCCTGGGAAGCGGGCCGCTCACGTACCGTGGGGGCGGGCGAGGCGATGGGCAGGCGATGCGGGATTCGGTGACCGGGGACGAGGGCCGGCCATGACGGCGGCGTTGATCCAGGCCGGCCGGGGAAGCAGCGACCGCAGCGGGGCGCCCTGATGCGCGCCCGCCTGCTGCGGCTGCCTCGCCGCTCCGCCCGGCTGCGCCTGACCGTCTTGTACGGCGCGGCCTTCCTGGCCTGCGGCGCGGCCGTGCTCGGGGTCGTCGCCTACCTGCTCTACGCGTCCACCCCGGACGTGCGGTCCTCGGCTCATGCCAGCAGCCGCGCGACGGCGGTCTTCAACGGCCGGGTGCCCAGCGCCGACGTCCGCCCGGACGGGCGCGACGACATCGTCCCGGTCCCCGTCCCTGCCGCCGACGTCAGCCGGCAAGGGTCGTACGACATCGTCAGCGTCTCCCTGCCCAGCTCGGCCGGCCAGCCGACGACCCCGCCCGCCCTCACTCCTGCTCAGCAGGCCCAGCTCGCCGCTGAGCAGGCCAAGTTCCTGGCCCAGGCGCAGGTGCAGGTCAACTACGACAAGCGCGAGATCCTGGTTCTCTCCGCCATCGCCCTAGCGGTCATCGCGGTGGCCGCCGCCGCGATCGGCTGGATGATCGCCGGCCGGGTGCTGCGCCCGCTGAGCACGATCACCGCCGCCGCCCGGCGGATCGCCGCCAGCAGCCTGCACGAACGGCTGGCGCTGGAGGGGCCAGACGACGAGCTCAAGGAACTCGCGGATACCCTCGATAACCTGTTCGCCCGGCTCGAGGCCTCGTTCGACGCCCAGCGGCGGTTCGCGGCCAACGCCTCGCACGAGCTGCGCACCCCGCTGACCCGGGAACGCGCCCTGCTCCAGGTCACCAGCGCCGACCCCGCCAGCACCGCGAGCACCTGGCAGGCGGTCAGCCGGGAGCTGCTCGCCTCCAATGCCGAGCAGGAGCGCCTGATCGAGGCGCTGCTCACGCTGGCCAGCGGCGAAGCCGACGCCAGCCGGCGCGAGCGGCTGAACCTGGCGGTCATCGCCGCCGCCGCCCTCGCCTCCGCCCGGGGCGAGATCAGCCGCCTCGGCCTGCGCGCCTCGGCTGACATCGAGCCGGCCATCCTCGCGGGCGACCCCCTCCTGGTCCAGCAGCTGGTGACCAACCTGATCGACAACGCCGTCCGGCACAACGTCCCGGGCGGGGACGTCCGGGTCGCCACCGGGACCCGCGACGGTCAGGTGGTCCTTTCCGTGACCAACTCCGGGCCGGTCATCCCGCCGGCCGAGGTCGATCGGCTGTTCCAGCCGTTCCAGCGGTTCGGCCCGCGCCCGGCCCGCCGCGACGGCGGCCACGGCCTGGGGCTGTCCATCGTGCACGCCATCGCCACCTCGCACGGCGCCACCGTCGCGGCCCGCGCCCGGCCCGGAGGCGGCCTGGCGGTCGACGTCGCCTTCCCCACGGCGGACGAGGGCTAGCGACCGTCTCGTCACAGGCGATTTCAGAATTAATAAACCGGCCTAAAGGCGCGCAGGCAATTCGAATTGCCTCTTGTCATAAAACGATTGAAGTTATCCACTCAAGTTCGAGACTGCCGGAGGACCCAATAACGATCAAAGGAGACCGTCATGCAAAGAAAGTCGCGCTGGCGACTCGGACTCGGCATCGCCGCGCTCGTTCTGGTCACGCCGCTCGTCACCGCCGCCGCTGCCTCGTCGCCGTCGAACGCAGCCCCGGCCGCCCGGCCGAATGTCGCGCCGACCGTCAACTGGGCGCTCGCGGGCTCGGCGACGGCGACCGCGACGACCGCGGAATCCGGCTACCCGGCGTCCAACGCGATCGACGGCGACGCGGGAACCGACTGGTGCACGTCCGGCTGGACGGGCACCCTGACGGTCGATCTCGGCCAGGTTCGGAGCCTGAGCGACCTCGGCATCACGCTGGACTCCGCCAGCCCGTCCGCATCCGCCAGCATCGAGCTCGCGACCGCCGCCGGGGACTGGCGGCAGCCGCCCGCGCTGCATGACCTGGCCCTGGACCCGGGCAGCCCGATGTACGTCCCGCTGCCGAACGGGACCAGCGCCCGGTATGCCGAGCTCACGGTCTTCAGCGACACCGGCGCCGACGTCTGCGTGGGCGAGGTCCGTGCCTACGGGCCCGACCCGTCCGCGTCGGGCATGGATCTGGGAGCCGACCTGTCCTTCACCCCGCAGGAACTCGCCGCGGGCGCGACGTTCACCGACGAAGGCCGTCCCGGCACCCCGGTGACGATCATGCGCGCGGCGGGCGCGAACTACGTGCGGATGCGGCTGTGGGTGGACCCGCCGCCCGGCTACAGCGACCTCGCCAGCGACCTCGCCCTCGCCCGGCAGGCGAGCGCGGCCGGGATGAAGGTCTACCTCGACATCATGTACTCCGACTTCTGGGCCGACCCGACCAAGCAGAACATCCCGGCCGCGTGGGCGGGCGAGGACCTGAGCCAGCTCACCGCGACCGTCCGGTCCTACACCGAGCAGGTCATATCCGCCTTCGCCGAGCAAGGCACCCCGGTCGGCCTGGTGTCGATCGGCAACGAGATCAGGAACGGGATCCTGTGGCCGACCGGGGAGATCAACTGCACCGACTGCGGCGGTTGGGCCAACCTCGCGCAGCTGCTCAAGGCGGGCGTGGCAGGCGCGCAGGCGGGCAACCCGGCCGGCCACAAGCTGCTCATCATGATGCACTATGACCAGGGCGGGAGCTTCTCGCTCAGCTCGGCGTTCTACTCCCAGCTCGAGTCCTACGGCGTGCCGTTCGACGTGATCGGGCTGTCGTACTACCCGGTGCTCGACGAGCCTTCGATCTCCGGTCTGCGCGCCAACGTGGACGGCCTCGCGGCCGAGTTCGGCAAGCCCATCGTCATCGCCGAGACCCAGTACCCATGGACGCTCGCGAACGGGAACTCGCCGCTCGGGGACAGCACCGGGGACTTCGCCTGGGAGCAGAGCCAGATCGAGCCGGGCTACCCGGCCACCCCCGGCGGCCAGCTGTCGTTCGTCACCGACGAGCTGTCGATCCTGGCCACCGCCCCCGGCGGGCTCGGGGCGGGGCTGTTCTACTGGGCGCCGGACTGGATACCGGGCGTGCCCTGGGAGCCGGGCGCCGGCATCGGCTCGCCCAACGTCAACATGACCCTGTTCAACTTCGAGGGCCAGGCACTGCCGTCGGTCGGCATCTTCGAGAACCCGGCGCAGGTGTGCGAGCGCGCCAACCCCGGCAGCGCTCCCTGCGCGGTGGGCGGCTGAGCCGCCCTCAAATCAGTAAATTCCACAGCGATTCTCCCGAACGGTCCCGGCTGACTCTCGCCGCCCCACGACTCCCGGCATCGTGGGGCGGCGTAGTCGGCCGGGCCCGGGCGTCGGGCGTTACCCGTAGATCAGGATCTCGGAGGCCTGGGCGCCGTTCTGGACGTTGTTGGCGGTGTAGCTGAGCTGCACGTACTGGTCGCTGGTGCCGGATGGGAGGGGGATGGTGACGGTGTTGCCGGTGGAGGGGTTCCAGGTGTAGGTGGCGGAGGCGACCAGGGTGGTGAAGCTGGTGCCGTTGGTGGATCCCAGGACCGAGAGGGTCTGGGTTCTGGTCGACCAGGCCGAGGACGGCGGGAGGTCGACGGTGATGGAGCCGAGGGTCTGGACCGACTGCAGGTTGACGGTGATGGTGCTCGGCCAGGCGCCGTTGTTGGCTTCCCAGTAGGTGCTGGTGTTGCCGTCGACGGCGTTGGACGGGGTGTAGGTCTGGGTGTAGCTCGACGCGGTGACCGGCATGTTCAGTGCCAGGTCGGTGTTGGCGCTGACGCCGGTGCCCGATAGCGCGACGGTCAGCGGGCTGCCGGGGGCGCTGCTGTTGACCGACAGGGTGCCGGTGGCGGATCCGGCCGCGGTCGGCGCGAACGTCGCGCCGACGGTGCAGGAGGCGCCCGCGGCGAGCGAGGTGCCGCAGTTGTTCGACTCGCCGAACGGCCCGGTGACGCCGATCGACGACATCGAGACGGCGCCGGTGCCCGGGTTGGTCACCGTGACCGACTGCGATGCGCTGGTCGAGCCGACGTTCTCGTTGCCGAACGACTCGCTCGACGGCGACGCCGTCAGGGCACTGCCCGAGCCGCTGGCGGCGGCGAGTGACAGATAGTGGATGTTCCAGCCGGCGTTGTCCTGGTCGATGGTCAGAGTCTGCACCCCGGCCGGCAGGGTCACGGTGCTGGTGACGGTGGCCCAGGTCTGCCAGCCGCCGGTGTCGGGGGCGTTGATCGAGCCGGACAGGTTGGTCCCGGCGGAGTTGTCGATGTGCAGCGCGTCGGTGACGCCGCTGGGCGAGGCCAGCCGGTAGCTAACCGTGTAGGTCCCGGCCGTGGCCACGTTGACGGTGTATTTGAACCACTGCCCGGACGCGGTCCAGCCCAGGTCGTAGGCACCGCCGCCGGTGGCGTCCTGGGTGTCGGAGGTGGTCTCCAGGTTGACGCCGTCAGAGCGGTAGCTGTTGCCCGTCCCGTTGACGGAGGTGACGTTGTAGGCGACCCCCTGCCCGCCGGTGTCGTAGTTGGCTGCCTGCACCGTGCCGGGAACCGCCGCCGGGGTGCCGCCGTACGGCCCCTCCGCGGTGCTGGTGCCGGTGCCGGACAGACCGACGTTGAGCGGGCTGCCCGGGGCGTTGCTAGCCACCGACAGGTCCCCGGAGACGGCGCCGCCTGCGGTGGGCTTGAACGTCACGCTCGCCGTGCACGAAGCGCCCGCCGCGAGCGAGGTACCGCAGGTGTTGGTCTCCGCAAAGGGGGCGGCCGCCGAGACCGACGACAGGGTCGCGGACGCGGTGCCGGTGTTGGACACCGTGACGGTCTGGGCGGCGGTGGCCGATCCCACCGCCTCGTTGCCGAACGACAGCGATGTGGGAGAGGCGGTCAGCACCGGCCCCGAGGGGTTCGTGGTGGACATCGTGATGCTCTGCACGATGAGCGGTGCGCTGGCGTTGGTGACGTTCAGTCGCAGGTCGGCCCCGCCGTTCTGCGCTTCGTTGAATTGCGCGCCGGTTAGCTGCACGGTCGCCGTGGCCCACGTTCCGGTCCCCGGACTGGTGACGGTCGGGCCATTCTGGTAGGCGTTACTTGGCGTGTCGTACTGCACCGTGAAGCCCTGCCCGGCCGTGGCCCAGTACGTGACCTGGAGCGTGACGTTGGCCGCGGCCTCGACTGCGGACATCGGGTTGAGCTGCAGGTAGACGTTCGCGTCGCCCGCACCGCTCTGCGACGACGTCCACGTCTCGAGGGCCGTCTCACCGCCCTCGGTGATCTGCGTGAGGTTGCCGTCCGAACCCGCGTTGGTCTGGCCGACGCCGAGGAACTGCAGGCCGCCGCTGGTCTGGCCGGCTGTGCCGGTCACGGAGGTGGCGCCCGTCTCGGTGACCGGACAGCTGGCCGATGCCGTGCCGGAAGGAGGCGTGCCCGCCACCACGTTCCACTGCGCCAGCGTCGCCGCGCTGATGTTCGCCGTGGCGCAGAGCAGACCGTTCGACTGCTGCGTCTGCGGGACGGCGGTGCCCGTCGCGGCGTTGACCAGGTAGTAGTTGCCCGAGTTGAGGCCGAGCCCAGCCGGGCTGAAGGCGATCGGGTCGTTGTAGGTGGTGCCCGAGGTGATGTTCGCGAGCGTGATGGAGGCGCTAGTGCCGTTGGCGGCCACAGCCGGGACGGTCTGCAGGTCGCCCACGAGCGGGGCGTCGATCTCCGCGTACGCGGTCGTGTACTGGGTGAGCTGCTCCGCCTGGGTCAGCACGGTGCCCCCGGCCGACTTATACGCGGTGAGGTTCGCGTCGGTGCCGTTCAGCGGCAAGACCGCCTTGAACTGGGACAGCTTGACCGCGCCGTTGTTCACCTCCTGGCTGGTCACCACGGTGAAGCCGGCCTGGTAGTTCAGCCACAGGTTCGCGATCTCGTTCTCTACGTTATTCAGGCTGCCGCCGTTAGTGTTGCCGTAGCCCTGGGAGAAGTCGACGTAGACGGCGGCCTGCTGCTGCGGGTACGTGCCTGACAGGCCCTTCAGGGTGGACAGCCAGCTGGTGTAGATGGGGAAGCCGACGGTGTCCTTCTCGGTGCCGTCGTGGATGAAGAAGTCCTCGCCGCCGCCTTGGGGCAGGCCCATCGCGTAGAGGGAAATCCACGACACCGCCTTCGCAGCGAGCTGAGTGTTATCGGGCGGCGCGGTCCACTCCTGCGCCAGCTTCACTCCGTAGGCGCGGGCCAGGCTGCCGAACGTCAGCGTGAGTCCCTGGGACGAGGCGTCGTCGTCGATGATGGTGACGTTGTACTGCTTGGCGAGCTGGAAGAACGTGTCCGGGTTGTTGGCGTAGTTCGTCGCGTTTCCGAACCCGCCGCCGAAGTAGTAGTACAGCGGGGTGCTGGTGATGTTGCGGACGTCGGCGGTTAGCTGCCCGTAGGTCTGCTGCACGCTCCAGGCCCGGAACGCCTGGAACACGCCAAACAGGGCCGCGCCGGGCGCGGCCGCGGGCACCTGGCTGAACGAGCTGTAGGAGGTGCCGTTGTCGGAGTTGAACGTGGCGATGCTGCCGTAGGTATCCGGCAGGTAGGTGTTCTGGAACTCGCTGATGTCGTCGGTGGCGTAGCCGCCGCCGGCGCCGCTGAGGTCCCACTGGGCGTCAAGGTAGCCGTAGTTCAAGTTCGCGCCGCCGTAGCCGCCGGGCTGGTTCACGGAGTTCTGGATCGTGTCGGTGACGTAGGTGAAGTACTCGGACTGCTCGGTCGGATCCCACCAGGTTGGCGCCCCGCCCTGCGCGCCGCCGCTGCCGACCTCGAAGTCGTTGATCCACGGGGCCGGGCTGCCGCCCCAGCCGGCCTGCCAGAAGATCGGGATGAGCTGTATGCCGGCCGCGGCGGCGTTGGCGAGCTCGGTATCCCACTCGGTGAAGTTGAACGTGCCGGCCGAGGGCTCGATCGTGCCCCACGGCATGTTGAGCTCGGCGGTGGTCAGGCCGTCGGCCTTCAGCCCGGCGAAGAACGACTCCGACCAGGCGGTGCCGTTGTTGTCGAAGTCGAGCTGAGTGGACCACATCGGCGTCGTGGGCGACGAGCTGGCCTGCGCGGTCGGCACGCGGAAGCCGCCGAGCAGCGCGAGCAGCACCGCCAGGACGACGAACGGCGCCAGGCGGGCCGATGGGAACACCGGGCGGCGCAACGCCGACGCGGATCTTGACACGCTCATGTCGCGTTCCTCCTGAAGCGGGCGGGGAGCTGACGTGACTGTAACTCGCGCGACATTGCTCTGCAATATCCCTATTTTTCGCTTGAAAATACTTGCGTTCAGTTGCAATTATTTGACGCAAACGCTGACGTCTGCGGTCTGTTTCGCGTGGCCCTGGCCAGCCCTAAGGTCGGTTTCATGACCGCTCATCTAGACCACGCCCGGCACGCCGTGATCAGCGGAGGCGCCTCGGGCATCGGCCGCGCGATCGTCGAGGCGCTGCACGCTCGCGACACCGCCAGCTCCGTCCTCGACCGGGCGCCGGCCGACGGGCTGCCCGACGGCACCCGCAGCTACCGCTGCGATATCTCCGATCCGGAGGCGGTCGCCCGCGCGGCCGCGCTGATTCGCGGCGAGTCCGGCGATCCGGGCATCCTGGTGCACTGCGCCGCCCGCCAGGAGATGCACCGGTTCGCCGACCTGAGCATCGACCGGTGGCGGGCGATCATGCGGGTCAACGTCGACGGCGCCTTCCACCTGCTGCAGGCCTTCTTGCCGGCGATGCGCGCGGCCGGCTGGGGCCGCGTCGTGCTGGTGACGTCATCGACCCTGTTCGCCCCGCCGCCCGGCATGGTCGGGTACGTGACCAGCAAGGGCGCGCTGCAGGGGCTGGCGCGGGCGCTGGCGGCCGAGGTCGGCGCCGACGGGGTCACCGTCAACACGGTCGCCCCCGGGCTCACCCGCACCCCGCACGCCGAGGCGAACGTCCCCGAGAGCCACTTCGCGGCCGTGCTCGCCCGGCAGGCGGTCAAGCGGTCCGGGCAGGCCGAGGACTCGGCCAACGCCGTCGCCTACCTGGTCTCGCCCGAGGCCTCGTTCGTCACCGGGCAGACGCTGCTGGTGGACGGCGGGGAGAGCTTCATCTGAGCGGTTTGCCGGGCGGGCCAGAATCTGCTTCATCCCTGACCGCGCAGGCATCTTGACGCGTATCGAGGGCACGACTACGCTCCTGCACGGGTAAACAAATAGGAAAGTTTCCTATTGGATCAATACCGATCGGGCCTCGCCATACCGCGCGGGCGCGATCGTCCTCGCTCGTTCGCTCGTCCCCGACTAGTGAAGGAATCCGCGCTTGAGACGATTCATCCCCCTCGCGGTGGCCGCGCTCGCCGCGGCGGGAATCACCACCGCCGCGGCGACGGCCACCGCCAGCGCCGCCACCACGACCCACGCGGGCATCGGCGCCGACGTCATCCTGCCGCCGCATGCCTACGCGCCGTACTTCGAGGCCTACGACACCACCGACGGCGGGCTGGCCCAGCTGTCGGCCGAGTCCGGGGCGAAGTACGTGTCGCTCGCCTTCCTGCAGACCCCGACCGCGGGCTCGTGCGCGGCCGACTGGAACGGCGACACGTCGACGCCGATCTCCGCGACCATCGCGGGCAGCTTCGGCGCCGACATCGCCGCCATCCAGGCGCGGGGCGGGACCGTCATCCCGTCCTTCGGCGGGTACGGCGCGGACACCACCGGCACTGAGCTCGCGGACAGCTGCACCAGCGTCAGCGCGATCGCGGGCGTGTACGAGAGCCTGGTGACCACGTATCACGTCACCCGCATCGACCTCGACGTGGAAGCCGACTCGCTGACCAACACGGCCGGGATCGAGCGGCGCAACGAAGCGGTCGCGCAGACCGAGGCGTGGGCGGCGGCGCACCACCAGGTCGTCCAGTTCGACTACACGATCCCGGTCAACCCGACCGGGCTGACGGCGTCGGGCCTGGCCGTGCTGCAGAACGCAGCCGCCGTGGG
>Ga0302325_10006943_pt1 | contig 25278 bp, 22 predicted proteins | sample Palsa_T0_2_FD_201948 | JGI IMG/M metagenome (GOLD analysis project Ga0302325, IMG submission 201948) | Peat permafrost microbial communities from Stordalen Mire near Abisko, Sweden - Palsa_T0_2 | ecosystem: Environmental > Terrestrial > Soil > Palsa > Peat permafrost | place: Sweden: Abisko... | reverse complement strand
GCTCCTCGGCGCTCTCGACGAGGCGCATCCCCCTCCCCCCGCCGCCGGCGACGGCCTTGAGCTTGATCGGATAGCCCATCGCGAGCGCCGAGGAGCGCGCCTGGCTGATCGTGGTCGCCTCGTCGGTGCCCGGGAGGGTTGGAACACCGGCCGCCCGCATCGCCCGCCGCGCGGCGACCTTGTCCCCCATCTCGCGCATGACGCTCGCGGGCGGCCCGATGAACACGACGTCGTTGTCGGCACAGGCCTCGACGAAGGCCGGGTTCTCCGACAGGAAGCCGTAGCCGGGGTGGACCGCCTCGCAACCGGTCGTGACGGCGGCCGCGACCATCGAGTCGATCCTCAGATAGCTGTCGGCCGCGGGGGGCGGACCGACGCAGACCGCGTCGTCGGCGAGCAGGACGTGCGGGGCCTCGGGCTCGGCGGTCGAGTAGACCGCGACCGCCTCGATCCCGAGCTCGTGCAGGGCGCGGATCACCCGCAGCGCGATCTCACCCCTGTTTGCGACGAGCACGCGCCCGAACACTAGAACCCGACCGGCCGGCCGTTGACGGGTTCGAGCTCAAAGAGGAGCTGGCCGTACTCGACCGCCTCCGCGTCGCCGACGTGGATCCTGCGGACGATGGCCTCGACCTCCGCTTTGACCTCGTTCATGAGCTTCATGGCCTCGAGGATGCACATCACCTGTCCGGGCGAGACGGGGTCACCCTCCTCGACAAACGGGGGCGCGTCGGGTCTCGGGCGGCGATAGAAGGTGCCCACCATCGGGCTTTCGATCGCGATCAGGCCGCCGTCGCGCACCGTCTCGAGGGGCGTGTCGGGTGCGCCTGAAAGGGAGCCGCTCACAGCGGCGGGGGGTGGCTCGGGGAGGCTGCGGACACTGATGCGCACGCCGTTCTCCTCGATCGTGATCTCCCCCACCCCGCTCTCCTCGAGGATCTCGACCAGCGAGCGAATCTGGCGATCGCGCTCCGAATCGCGCTCGACGGGAGCCGGTTCGGGCTCCGTGCGGCCGCGGATCGAGCGCAGGAGCGGCTCGACCTCCTCGGCGAAGAGCGCGAGCAGGAGCAGATCCTCCTCGCTCGAGGCGAGCCCTCGTGCCTGCGCCCGCAGCGTCTCGATGTCAACGGGCTCGGGCGCGGGCTCGCTTCCGAGCAGCTCGACGGCACGGCGAAGCGCGGGGTCGACGGGAGCCGGGGTCTGCCCGAAGCGGCCGATCACGATGTCGCGGAGCTCGTCGAGAATCGTGGCGTAGCGCGCCGCGCCGAGGACGTTGACGAGCGCCTGGGAGGCGACGATCTGGCCGAGCGGCGCGGCGAGCGGCGGCAGCCCGACCTCCGTCCGCACCCGCTGCACCTCGTCCAGGACCTCGTCGAGACGGTCGCGCTGCCCGTGCCTGCCGAGCTGGGCGTCGATGACCGACACGAGCCCGAAGGGAAGCCTGCGTCTTGCGGCCTTGACCGAGACGCGCGGCACGAGCGGCGTGATCGCCATGTCGCCAATGTGCTCGTCAACGAGATCGGCAGCCTCCCAGAGCCGCTCGACCTCGACCCCGGGATCGTGTCCGATGCCCGCGAGCGCCTGGGCGAGAGCCTCGGCCGGGACACGGTGGGTCGCGAGTGCGACCGGGTAGATCGCGCACGCGATCAGGTCGGCGCCGGCCCGGGCCGCCTCAAGCGCGAGCGCCATCCCGCTTCGAGCCGCGCCCTGGCAGTAGAGGCCGACGGGGAGCTCCGAGAGCTCGCCGAGCTCCGCGACGAGCTCGCCCGCTCGGTGGGGCTCGAGGAGGCCCGCGGGATCCGCCAGGATGATCCGCGCCGTCCCCATCGCGCGGAGCTTCTTGGCCGTCTCGATAAGCGTCGCGTGCCCCGCGGTGCCGTAGAGAAGCCCCGCGTCGAACTCACGTCCGGCGGCGAGCACGGCCTCGGCGGCGACGCGGAGGTTGTCGGCGTCGTTGAGCGGGTCGTGAAGGCGGAAGACGTCGATGCCGCTCTCGGCCGCGCTGGACATGAAGCGGCGGACGAGGTCGTCGCCGACGGGCCGCGACCCCACGAGGAAACGGCCGCGCACCGCGATCGCAAGCGGGGTTTTCGTGCGCGTCTTGAGCGCGCGAATTCGCTCCCAGGGGCTCTCGATCCCGAGTCGAACCGCGCTATCGAAGGCACCTCCGCCCGAGACCTCGAGGGCCGCGTAGCCCGCCCGGTCGAGGATCTCGGCGAGGCGCAGGAGCTCAGCGGTCGGCACCGCACCGGCGAGCGGCTCCTGCGAGAGCAGCCGGATGGAGGTATCGACGAGCCGCGGCATCACGGTCGGACCTTAGCGTGCAAACGCCCCGCTCCCCCCGCTCGCCTGGCCCTCCCTGCCCTCGCCCGCGGCCCTCTCCGAGTAGTGCCCTTCGCGGAGACCCGCGCTTGCGTCGATGCCTTTGCCGCGGGTGGTCCGGGGGGCGCGTTGCCCGCGCCCGCGGCCGGATCGGCACGTCCGACCGCCGCCGTTGCGGGCGTCCTCGGGTCGGTCCGGAGCCCTGCCCGGAGACTCCAGGAGCCGGCGCCGTGAGCGTCGCTACGCTGGGCGGGTGGGGTTCGCGTCGCGGCGGCCGTTTGCGATCTGGGCCCTCGCCGTCCTCGCCCTCGCCGCGTCGGGCTGCGGCGGATCCCGCCACGGCGCGCAGACAGGCGCGCAGACGAGCGCGCGCTCGAGCGCAACGACCCCGACCCCGACCTCGACCTCCGCCTCCATCCACAACCGCGGCACCGTAGGGATCGTCGCGGTCAAGGTGGTCGACGGCGACACCGGCAAGAGCGTCCCCGGCGCACGCGTGCGCGTCCGCGACGCCCGTCGGCTCGGCGCGTCGAGCTTCGCCTGGCCGCGCGGACGCAGCGAGCTCGTGAGCGTCGCGGCCCCGCACTACACGCCCGTCGCGGTGCGTCTCTCTCCCGGGAAGTCCCGCAGCGTAACGGTGCGTCTCTTCAGCCCGGCGGGGCAGTGGTTGATGTACGGCGTGAACCCGGCGCGGACACAGGACCAGTCTGCGATCCGCCTGCGCCCCCCATTCCGGATCGCCTGGGGTCGCTCGCTCGGCGCGCTCCTCGAGTTCCCCGCCGTCGTCGACGACGGCGTCGCCTACCTTTCGAACGCGGCCGGCGAGCTCTTCGCTCTCTCGATGCGCAACGGCCGGACACTCTGGAAGTTCGACTTGCACACCTCGGCGGAGGCCTCCTCGCCCGCCGTGCTGGGCGCCGACCTCGTCGTTCATTCCAAGAGCGGCCGGGTGGACGTCCTCGCCCGCGCCAGCGGACGCCTGCTCTGGAGCCGGAGCACCGAGGGCGAGATCGAATCCTCGCCCGTGGTCGAGAACGGCGTCGACTACCTGGGGGACTGGTCGGGCCACGTCTACGCGCTCGACCTTCGCACGAGGAGGTTCCGCTGGATCTACGACGACGGCTGCAAGATCACCGCGAGCGTGGCGCTCTCGGGCAACACCGTCTTCCTCGGCGACTACTGTGGTCGCATCGTCGCCCTGCAGCGCCGCACGGGCCGCCTCCTTTGGAGCCGCTCGGCCGGCAGCCCGGTATACGGCGCATCCGCGGTTGCCGCCGGACGCGTCTTTGTCCCCTCGCGCGACGCTGGCGCGCTCTACGCCTTCTCCACCGGCGGCGCGTACCTGTGGGACATCCATACCGGGGACACCGTCTACTCGGCACCCGCCGTCTGGCGGGGACGGGTGTATTTCGGCTCCTACGATGGCGAGCTCTACTGCGTCTCGGCCGCGAGCGGGGCCGTGATCTGGCAGCTGCCGGTCGGCGGCAGGATCTCCGGCTCGGCCACCGTCGTCGACGGCGTCGTCTACGTCGGGAGCTTCGAGCATCGGATCGTCGGCGCCGACGCGCGCACCGGACGCATTCTCTTCAGCTTCCCCCACGGCGAGTACGTCGCCGTCTCCGGAGACCGGGGGCGGTTGCTCCTGTATGGCTGGTCGAGTCTCTGGGCAGTCGAGCCGCGCCGCTGAGCGGTTTTTCGCTCCGCGTGCTCCCGGCGGCGGGTCGCACGGCCCCAGCCGGGCCGTCGCCGGCTCAGGCGCGGCTTATGTAGCGGCGCTCGCGCGGGTCGACCCTCACCTTGTCGCCGATGTTGACAAAGAGCGGGACCTGGACGACACCGCCCGTCTCGAGGGTCGCGGCCTTCGTGACGTTCGAGACCGTGTCCCCCTTCACCCCCGGCTCGGTGTCTGTGACCTCGAGGACGACCGCGCCCGGCAGCTCGATCCCTGCCGGCTCCTCCCCCAGAAAGAGCACCTGGACCGAGGAGGAGGGCAGCATGAACGGCAATGCATCGGAGACCGCGGCGCGCGGCAGCGACAGCTGCTCGAAGGTCTCCTCGTCCATGAAGACGACCTCCTCGCCGGCGTCGTAGAGGTACTGCATGTTCTTCGTCTCGGTGCGGATGCGCGCAAACTTCTCGCCGGCGCGGAACGTGCGGTCGACGACGGCCCCCGAGTCGTAGGCCTTGAGCTTGGTGCGCACAAACGCGCCGCCCTTGCCGGGCTTGACGTGCTGGAACTCGACGATCCGCCAGGTCTGGCCGTCGAGCTCGATGTGCATGCCGTTTCGGAACTGGTTGGTCGAGACAACTTCCGCCATCGGCGCGGCAGTCTAGTTGCTGGGCCCCGGGCCCGCCGGGCCCCGCAGGCTCAGCCGACGCTGACGAGCTCCTTGGGGAACGCGGTGAAGAGCTCGACGCCGTTCGCACCGACGAGCGCCAGGTCCTCGATCCGCACGCCTCCCACCCCGGGGAGGTAGATGCCGGGCTCGAGCGTTACCACCTGACCGACCTCGAGCACGTCGGTCGACTCGCGCCCCAGGCGCGGATACTCGTGCACGTCGAGGCCGACGCCGTGCCCGAGGCCGTGACCGAATTGCTCGCCGTACCCCGCGGCCTCGATGACCCTGCGTGCCACGTGGTCGGCATCGGCTCCCGTCATCCCGGGCACGATGCCTTCGACCGCCGCGAGCTGGGCCTCGAGGCAGAGCTCGTAGATCGCGCGTAGCTCGCGCGGAAGGGTGCCGGTCGCAAGCGTCCGGGTGCAGTCCGAGCAGTAGCCGTCGAGTCTCGCCCCGAAGTCGGCAATCACGAGGCTGCGCGGCTCGACGATGTCGTCACACGGGCGGGCGTGCGGCCTGGAGCCGTTCGCGCCGGAGGCGATCAGCGTGTCGAAGGCGAGCTCGTCGACGCCGTGGGCGTGGAGCAGCTGTCGGAGCCGCCAGGCGAGCTCACGCTCGCTGCGCCCGATCCAGGTCTCGGCCGTGAGCGCCTCGAAGGCACGCTCGGCGGCGAGGCTCGCCCGTCGGATCCGCGAGATCTCGCCCTCGTCCTTGACTGCCCGCAGCGCCTCGACCCTGCCGCTCGTCGCGACGAGGTCGAGGCCGGCCGCGCTGAGCGTCTCGACGGAGGCAAAGGAGAGGCTGTCGGCCTCGAAGGCGAGCGAGCCTGCGAGGCGCCGGCCGAGATCGGCCAGCAGCGCTCCTCGGGTGAGCTCGACCTCGACTCCCGGGACGGCCCGCGCCGCCTCGAGATAGCGGAAGTCGGTGTAGAGCCTCGCGGGCCCCTCCGGGTCCACGAGCAGCGCAGCGTTCGAGCTCGCAAAGCCCGCCAGGTACAGGACGTTGACGGGGTCGGTGACAAGGAGACGCAGCTCGAGTCGCTCGCGCAGGCGCTCGAGCCGGGTCATGTCGGTTTCCCGGCGAGATAGGCGAGCGCCTCCCGGTACCCGGCCGGGCCCTTCCCGATCACGCGATGGGCGGCGAGGTCGGTGATCACCGAGCGGCGCCTCCACTCCTCGCGCTCGTCGATGTTGGACAGGTGCACCTCGACGATCGGGATGACGAGTATCTCGAGCGCGTCGCGGATGGCGTAGCTGTAGTGCGACCAGGCCCCCGGGTTGACGACGACACCGTCGGCGTCCCCGTGGGCGTCGTGGATCCAGCCCACGTACTCGCCCTCGCTGTTTGTCTGGCGGCAGCGGACGCTCAGCCCGAGCTCGTGCGCCCAGTTGTAGATCTGCGTCTCGAGCTCGTTGAGCGAGAGGCCGCCGTAGATGGCGGGGTCGCGCGCGCCGAGCATGTCGAGGTTGACGCCGTTCAGGACGAGGATCTGCGCCATCAGTGCGCTCCGTTCAGGGCCGGGTCGGCGATGAGCTCCTCGAGCGCCCCGCGCACCTCGGCGGCCGGCCGCTCCTCGACGACCGGCCCATCGGGGCCGAGCAGCACGAGGTTGATCGCCCCGCCCGACCGCTTCTTGTCGCGAAGAAGCGCCTGCCAGGCGCGCTCTGGATCGACCTCGACCCGGGCCGGGGCGAGCTCCTGCTCGACCTGCGAGGTGTCGCGGCCCGAGAGACGCAGCGCCGCGAGCAGACCGAGCGCGACCGCCTCGCCGTGGGGCAGCCGATAGTCGGCTGCCGCCTCGAGGCCGTGGGCGAAGGTGTGCCCGAGGTTGAGCAGCCGCCTGCGTCCCCGGTCGTGGGGATCCTCCAGGCAGAGGGCGAGCTTGAACGCGGCCGCGCCCCGCGCGTCGAGCCGGGTGCCCGCCAGCAGCCGCGTCTTGACGAGCTCGGCCATGCCCTGGCGCGCTTCGCGCGCCGGCAGCGACTCGAGCAGCGTCTCGTCGATGACGACGCGGGCCGGCCAGTGGAACGCTCCGACGAGGTTCTTGCCTCCCGGGATGTCGATCCCGGTCTTGCCGCCGAGCGCCGCGTCGACCTGGCCGACGAGCGTCGTGGGCACGGCCACCCAGGGGACGCCGCGCAGGTAGGTCGAGGCGACGAATCCCGCGACGTCGGTCGTGCAGCCGCCACCGAGCCCGACGACCGTTCCGCTCCGGTCGAGCGCAAGCTCGGCCCAGAGCCTCCCGACGACCTCGATCGTCTTGGCCGGCTCGCCGACGGGGACCTCGTGGACGCTCGCGAGTCGGCTCCCGAGCGCCTCGACGGCCCGCGCGCCGTAGAGCCCCATGACGGTCGAGTCGCTGACGAGGGCGACCGGCCCCTCGCCGGGCACGAGGGCGCCGAGCTGGTCGAGCCCGCCCGGCTCGTGATGGACGCCGCCGGCCGCGAGGATCACACCGGTCGCGTCGCCCGCAAACGCGTCGGCGACCGCGCGATAGAGCGGGGCGCGCTCGCGGTAGAGCGCCCGGAACGAGGCCTCGTTGCGGGCGAGCGGTCGCCGCGAGCGACCCGCGCGCGACCAGGCCGTGTCGATGTCCACCTCGATGCAGACGACGAGCTCGGAGGCAAGCAGCGAGCGCGTCCTCGCACTCGTTACCGCGCCGCCGCCGAGCGAGATCACCGCCGGACCGGAGGCCGCGAGCGCGGCGGCGGCGGCGTGCTCCTCGAGCGAGCGGAAGCCGCGCTCGCCACGCGTCGCGAAGAGCTCGGGGATCGAGGCGCCGGCGCGCCGCTCGATCGCGGCGTCGAGGTCGACGAAGGGCCGTCCGAGCCGTTCGGCCGCCTCGCGCCCGATCCGCGACTTCCCCGCCCCCATGAACCCGACGAGGACGACGTGGCGGTGGAGGGCATTCTTGCTCACGAGGGGTCCCAGTCGATCCGCCGGAGGTAGGCGCGCCAGGCGCCGACGAAGTCGGGCACCGTGTCGCCGCCGAATTTCTCGTGGGCCGCGCAGGCGAGCTCCCAGGCGACGGCCGCCTCGGCGACGACCGCGAGCGCCTCAACGGCGGCAACATCGGAGCGCTCCACGAGCGCCTCGGCCGGCTCGCCGCTCGCGAGGTCGACCGAGCGAAGCGGCTTCATCAGCGTCGGAAGCGGCTTCATCGCGGCGCGCACGATGATCTCCTCCCCGTTGGAGATCCCCGCCTCGATGCCGCCCGCGCGGTTACTCGAGCGCCGGCGGTCGCGGCCGATTTCATCGTGGGCCTCGGAGCCGAACTTCGCTGCAAGCGCGAAACCCTCGCCGATCTCGACACCCTTGACGGCCTGGATGCCCATCACGGCGCCGGCCAGCCGCGCGTCCAGCCGGTCCTCCCGCGCGGCGTAGCTGCCGAGTCCGGGCGGGAGGCCGCGGCTCCTGATCTCGACGATCCCGCCAACCGTGTCGCGCTGGGCGCGCGCAGCGTCGATGCGCCGCCGTAGTCCCTCGGGGTCAACCGCCTCGCCGCTCACCTCGACCCCGATCGCCAGCAGGAGGGCCTTCGCCACCGCACCCGCCGCGACGTGGACGGCGGTGTGTCTGGCCGACGCACGCTCGAGCGCATCACGGACGTCGTCGAGCCCGTACTTCAGCACACCCGCGAGGTCGGCGTGTCCCGGGCGGGGCAGGGTCACCGGTTTTGTCCCCTTCCCCAACGGCTCACCCTCGGGAGGCCAGGGGCTCATCCCCCAGGTCCAGTTGCGGTGATCGACGTTGCGCACGACCAGCGCGAGCGGCGTCCCGAGCGTCCGCCCGTGGCGAAGACCCGCGAGGACCTCGACGCGGTCGCGCTCGATCTGCTGGCGGGGCGAGCGGCCGTATCCCTGCTGGCGCCGCGCGAGGTCGGCGTCGATCGCGTCGCGCTCGAGCGCGAGCCCGGCGGGAAGTCCGGTCAAGATCGCGACGAGCGCCGGCCCGTGCGACTCGCCGGCGGTGGAGAGTCTGATACCCACTGCGTGAGAGACTACGGCCCAGCGCCGACCGCGTCGCGCATGACATCCAGCCGGGGCGCCCGCCCGGTCCAGAGCTCGAAGCTCTTCGCGCCCTGGCGGACGAGCGCCTCGAGACCGTCGACGACCTCGCAGCCGAGCGCCCGCGCCGCGGCGACGAGCGCGGTCTCACCGCCATCCCCACGGTAGGCGAGGTCGACGACCGTCTGACCACGGCGCGGGGAGACGAGCAGCACATCGGTCACGGGGGTGGCGTTGACGATCAGGTCGCAGCCCTCGGCGCTCGGCGGCCAGCGCGTGCCGCGGCTGAAGATGCGCGTGTCTCGGGGGAGCGCTGGCATGAGCGCGAGCGCAGCCCCGCCCGCGCCGATCAGGCAGGCCCGGAGCGACTCGATCCCCGCAAGGATCTCGCGGTCGGTGTTGTGGCCGACGACGCGCCGACCGGAGAAGACGAGCGTGTTGACCGACTCGCCGTCGGCCTCATCGCACACGGCCACGACCGCCCGCTTGTGGGGGATCGTGACGTTCGTGCCGGCGAACCCGAGCGTCCGGAGTGCGGCGACCGCCGCTAACGGATCGTGAGTGTCGAAGGCCGAGTAGTGCCAGTCGAGCCCTGCGGCGGCGAAAGCGGCGTTCTGCATCACCGCGGAGCGCGAGTGTGAGACCGGATGGCCGAGGAGGGCGACGTGCGTCGTCACTTGTAGCCGTGGGAGACGAGGAACTGGTCGAAGGCCGTGACGCTCGCGGTGAAGAAGTGGCGCCGGGTACCCGGCTTGAGGGCGTAGTAGAGGTAGTCGACCGGCGCCGGGTGCGCCGCCGCCTCGATCGAGGCCAGACCCGGGTTCGCGATCGGGGTCGGCGGCAGGCCGCGGAACCTGCGCGTGTTGTAGGGGTTGTCGCTCTCGAGCTCGCTCACGGTTATCGCATCGGCGGGCGGGATGTGCAGCCCGTAGCGGAGCGTCGCGTCGATGCCGAGCTGCATCCCGTCGCGGAGGCGGTTGTAGATCACCGCCGCGATCAGGCGCCGTTCGGAGGCGACCGCAGCTTCGCGCTCGATCATCGAGGCGATGATGAGGATGTCGTAGGCCGTCAGGTTCCGCGAGCGCGCGTAGGCCAGGTTCACCGTCCTCCAGCGCTCGCAGAAGGCTTGCAGCTGGTCGCCCACGAGCGCCCGGGAGCTCGTCTCGGCGAGGAAGTCGTAGGTTGCGGGGAAGAGGAACCCCTCGCTGTCGCGGTAGAGCTTGCCGCCGAAGCAGGGCACCCGCGCCGTCTGGGAGGCGCGCAGATAGGTGTCCTCGCTGAGGTCGACCGGCGCCCGCCGCTCGCGCGCGGCGATGCGCGCCACATCGCGCACGCGCACGCCCATCTGCGCGCGCGTGAAGCCCTCGGGGAACACGATGCGGAACTGCCGCCCCGGAGCCTGCGCGGGGGCCGGCGCGAGCACGCGAGCGGGCCGCTGATGCCGGCGCACAGCGACGACGGAGACTCCCGCCGCGACCGCGAGGACGGCCGTGCCCGCGAGGAGCGCCGCGATCCTCCGACGCCTGATCCGGGAGCTCAGGGGGCGCCGCGACGCCATTCGAGGTAGCTGGAAAGGAGGTAGGCGGCCGCCTTGGCGTCGTCGCCCCCGGCAAGCACGGAGGTGAAGCGCTCGTCGTAGATCTCGACCGGCACCGAGATCGCGCCCCGAAGGGCCTTGACGAAGCGCAGCGTCTCCTGCGCCTGGGCGCCCCGCGCGCCACGGAGGGTGAGCGGGAGCCCGACCACGACCCGCTCGGGCGCCTCGGCGCGGATCATCCCGAGCAGGCCCTCGAATCCCGCGGGCGTCGCGACCAGCGCGGCGACCCCCAGCGGGCGGGCGAGCGTGCCGGTGGGGTCCGAGACCGCAATCCCGGTCCGCGCCGAACCGTAGTCGAGTGCGAGCACCTTCATCAGGCTACGCGAGCGCGGCTGCGATCAGCTCGCGCGCCCGGGCGGCCGCCTCGGGAAGGCCGGACGGATCCTTGCCCCCGGCACGCGCCATCGTCGGCCGGCCGCCGCCGCCGCCGCCGACCAGCGGCGCGATCTGCTTGACGATCTCGCCCGCCGAGATGCGCGCCGCGACCGACTCGTCGAAGTTCGCGACCAGGTGGACGGCGTCCGCGGCGTGCGAGCCGAGCACGACCGCGGCCGGAGGGCGCGCCTGCTTGAAGCGATCGGAGAGATCGAGCAGCGCGTCGGCGTCGAGCCCCTCGACGAGCTGCACGATCACGTTCACCCCTCCGACGAGCTCGGGCTCGGGCGTGATGTCGACGCGCGCCTCGGCCGGCGCGCGCGTCTTCCTGGCCTCGCGTCTTGCCTCGCCGAGCTCGCGGCGGACATCGTCGAGCTCGCGCGACCGGCCGTGCAGGAGCGCGAAGGCCTCGCCCGCCGTCACCGCCTCGATCCGGCGGGCGCCGGACCCGACCGAGTTCTCTGCGAGGAGTACGAAGGGCCCGATCTCCGCCGTCGAGCGGACGTGCGTCCCTCCGCACAGCTCGCGCGAGAAACCGTCGATCTCGACGACGCGGACCTCGCTTCCGTACTTCTCGCCGAAGAGCATCATCGCCCCGAGCCTGCGCGCCTCCTCGATCGGCGTCACGAAGGTGCGGACGGGGATCGCCACGAAGATCTGCCGGTTGACAAGCCACTCGACCCGCTCCCGCTCCTCCGCGCTGAGCGGCCGCGGGTGGGTGAAGTCGAAGCGCAGCTTGTCGGGCCGTACGGCGGAGCCGGCCTGCTTGACGTGGTCACCGAGCACCTCGCGCAGGGCGGCGTGGAGGAGATGGGTCGCGGTGTGGTTCGCCGCCGTTGGAAACCGCAGCGACCAGTCGACGACGGCGCGTACCCTGTCGCCGGGGGCGAACCCGCCGCCCTCGAAGACGAGCACCTGGTCGTCGCCGAAGCGATACGCGGCGCGCAGTGCGGCGACCGCGCCCGTTGCTTCGTGGACGAGCTCGCCCGCATCGGTCACCTGGCCGCCCCCGTCGGGGTAGAACGGCGACTCGCGCAGCTTGGCCAGGAAGAGCCCGCTCGGGAGCTCCTCGACCGCGGCGAGCTCGGTCAGCGCGTCGATCTTCGCGTAGCCGACGAACTCGGTCGCAAACCCGGCCGCGGCGCTGAAGTCGGCGGCTCGCTGGAGATCGCTCCTCTCGCCTCCCGCCCGCGAGATCTCGCGGTGGGCTCCCATCAGTCGCTGGTACTCGTCGACGTCGACCGGCTGGCCGCGCTCCTCCGCGAGCTCGACGGTGAGCTCAATCGGAAAGCCATAGGTGGTCGCAAGGGTGAACGCGTCCCCGCCGCTGACCGCTGCGCGTCCGGCGAGCTCGTCGAAGAGCTTCATTCCCCGTTCGATCGTCTCGTTGAAGCGCGCCTCCTCGACCGCGAGCGTCCCCGAGATCTGCTCGCGATGCTCCGCGAGCTCAGGGTAGGCGGCTCGCATCTGCTCGATGACGGCAGCGGCGAGACCGGGCAGGAAGGGCGAGCTCATGCCGATCCGGTGGCCCTGCAGCACTGCGCGGCGGATGACCCGCCGCAGGACGTAGCCGCGGCCCTCGTTGGACGGCACAACGCCGTCGGCGACGAGGAACGTCATGCCGCGGCCGTGGTCTGCGAGCACGCGGTGGGCCTTCGTCGCCTCGGAGCTGTCCCCGTAGGCGACGCCGGACTCGGAGGCGATCCAGGCCATGATCGCCTGGTAGCCGTCGGTCTCGTAGACCGACATGACCTCCTGGAGGATCGCCGCCGTGCGCTCGAGGCCCATGCCCGTATCGATGTTCTGCTCGGGCAGGGGCGTCGTCGAGCCGTCGGGGTGCAGCTCGAACTCCATGAAGACGAGATTCCAAAACTCGAGAAAACGCTCGCAGCGCGAGCAGCCAGGCTGGCAGTCGGGCTGGCCGCAGCCGTGTTCGGCGCCCCAGTCCCAGTAGAGCTCTGAATCGGGCCCGCACGGTCCCGGGCCGCCGACCGACCAGAAGTTCTCGCTCGCCGGCAGTGCGACGATCCGCTCACGTGGCATGCCGACCCTCAACCAGTGCGCGATCGCGACCTCGTCGGACGGCAGCCCGAGCTCGGGATCGCCCGCAAAGACGCTGATCCAGATGCGACCCCAGTCAAGGCCGAGGCGCTCACGCACGAACTCGGCCGCGAGCTCGATCGCCCCCTCCTTGAAGTACTGACCGAACGAGAAGTTCCCGAGCATCTCGAAGAAGGTCAGGTGCGAACCGTCGAGTCCGACCTCGTCGATGTCAGGGGTGCGGAAGCACTTTTGGGCGGAGGTCGTCAGCGGCGCTGGTGGTCGATCGCGACCGAGGAAGTAGGGCATTTGCGGCTGCATTCCCGCGGTCGTGAGGAGCGTCGAGCGGTCCTCCGCAGGCGGAATCAGCGAGTGGGAGGCCACCCGCAGATGCCCGCGCTCCTCGAAGAAGCGCTGGAAGCCATCCCTCAGCTCGGCGGTCGTGCGCACCGAGGACAGTGTAGGACGGCCCTGCCGTCGAGGAGGCCCGGCGACTATCGAGCGGGAGCTTCGCAAATCGCGAATCACCGGTGATCGGGTCGCCGGTGCCCGCGAGGCCGTTCGGGCCGAGCGGTCTCGCCGAGAGGAGCCCGCCCGGCTCTCCCGCCGGTCAGCGGCGCGCGTCGCGTCTCAGTTCGCGGCTCGAAACGGCTCGGCGCCGAGCTCCTCGCTTCGCACGCCGGGCTTGCGGCGGAGCTCCGCAGCGAGGTCGGCCTTCCTGCGTGCCGAGGCCTCCTTCGCACTCGCGAACGCCGCCTTCCAGCTGCGGCGGGTGCGCAGGGTCGCAACGCCGTGGGAGACGCCGCTCGAGAGCCCGGACACGACCTCGACCGGGCGACGGATCGAGAAGCTCACGGCCCGTACGGCCTGATCGATCGCCTCCACGGCGTCGACGGCGCTGTCGGTCGCCTGATCGAGCTTGTCGAGCTGGGTGTTGACGCGCTCGACCGAGCCGCCGACCTTGTTGATCACCGGCAGGATCTCCTCCTCTGCACCGCGGATGAGCGCGGTGAGCCGCATGAGCGTCGCCGCAAGCGCGAGCAGCGCCCACGCGAGCCCAAGTCCCACGACCACGAGAAAGAACGCGAGCGCGAGATCCGCGGCGTTCGACCAGGTGAACACGCCGACAAGCACCGTGCGATCCTACCCGGCTCGCGTGATCGCACCGGCGCCGACAACGGTGTCGTCCCGGTAGAGAACGGCGGTCTGACCGCGCGCGACGCCGTAGGCCGGCGCGCCGAGCGTGAGCTCGAAGCCCGACGGGGTCAGCTCAACCCTCGCCGGCACGGCGGGGGAGCCGTGGCGGAGTTTTACCATGACCGGCCCCGACGACTCGTCGAGTCGCCCGCGCGCCCAGACGCGCGTCCGCGCGAGCGAGGAACGGGGCCCGACGAGCACCGTGTTGGTGGCGGGAACGGTCGCGAGGGCGTAGAGGGGCTCCGCCCCGGCGATTCCCAGCCCGCGGCGCTGGCCGGGGGTGAAGCGCCAAAAACCTGCGTGCTCGCCGACCTGCCGCCCCGACTCGTCGACGAGCGGTCCGCTTCGCGACGCGAGCCCGTTTCGGTCGAGAAACGCCCGGTAGTCGTCGCCGCCCAGAAAACACGCTTCCTGGCTCTCGGGCGCGCTCGCGGCGAGAAGGCCGGCGCCGAGCGCCCGCGCGCGCGTCTGCGTCTTGGTCTGGCCTCCGAGCGGGAACCAGAGCAGCTCGAGCTTCGCGGGATCGAGCGTCGCGAGCATGTAGCTCTGGTCCTTGGCCCGATCGGCTCCTCGCGCGACCGCGAGCCGTCCGCCGCGCTCGACGATGCGGGCATAGTGGCCGGTCGCAAGCCGTCGCGCACCGATCCGCCGGGCGAAGCGGCGCAGCTCATCGAAGCGAAAGCGTCCGTTGCAGCGCATGCACGGGTTCGGGGTCTCTCCGCGGGCGTAATCACGGGTGAACGGTTCGACGACCGCCCGGTGGAACTGCTCGCGCAGATCGAGCGTGACGTGCGGCAGGCCAAGCCGGTGGCAGGTCTCCCGCGCCGCGATCACCGACTCGGGAGAGCAGCACGCCCGCTCGCTGCGGGAGGCGCGTGGATCGATCCACAGCCGCAGCGTGACCCCGACCGCGTCGGGCCCCGCCTCGAGGAGCGCGACGGCGCTGTCGACACCGCCGCTCATGGCGACCGCGGTGCGCGTCGGATGCGCCGCCGCCCTCACCGCCGGCCCGAGCGCATTCGCGAGCGCGTCCACGGCGAGCGTCTCGCCACCGACCGCGGCGGCCTCGAGCAGGGTCAGACCGACGAGGTCGCGCTCGAGCGAGGGTGCCTCGGCGCGCCGGATCAGCTGGCCCTCCACCTCAAGGAGCACCGCCGCCCAATCGCCGCCCCGCGAGGAGTCGCCGTAGAGCTCGATCACGGCTCAAGGCTATCGGCAGCGCGCGCCGGCGTCGCTTTTGGCGCCGACACGCGAATCGACTAGGTCTGACCGGCGTAGCTCCAGTGGACCTGCTTCAGGCCCGAAAGACGGAGGGTACGGGCAAGTGCCGCGGTCAGGTCGAATTCACGCCCCGACGGCACCGGCTCATGACCGATGACGCTTGCGAGCACCGTCCTCCCGCGGAAGCGTATGTAGAGGCGCATTCCGCAGGGAAGCACCGGGTTCTCGATCCCCTGCGTCGCCGGGCCGACGCTCACGTCGCACGCGGTCAGCCTCTTTGTGAGCGGGAGGCGCGGGAGCAGCCCGGCAAGCGCGGAGTAGGCGCCCACCGCGGGCGGCAGCGCCGCCGCAGGCCGGTGCCTCAACCTGCCGGCTGCGAGTGCGCCGAGAACACCGAGCACGGCGACGGCGAGGAGGACGAGCTGGCGCTCGTAGAGCGAGCGTCTCACCGCGTCCCCGCGGAGCGCTCTCGGCCGAGGGCGCTCGGGAGCGGCCTGTCGAGCGGCGGCCGATCGGGTACCTCGACGACGCCGCTCCCCTCGCGGCGAGGTCGCCATCGGCGCGCCCGTCCCGCCGGAGCGAAAGGGTCGATCCGGTGGCGGGCGAGCACCGTGTCGGCGCCCGGCACACGCCGTTTCTCCCCTGGCGCCACAGCGAGGACCTCTTGCTCACTCTCGGGCCCCGACTCAGGGGCGGGAACCCGGACGAGCGGCGGCTCGGGTGCCGGCTCGGCTTCGACAGATCGCCCAGGGATCTGCCCAGACGTGATCCGGAGATCGACCGGCCCCGGAGACGGGTTGGGATCCGGAGCGCCTGGCTCGTCGGGGAGCTGCGCGGCGGGCTCCTCGAGCGGCACAACGATCGTCCCCGCCTCGGTGTCCTCGGCCGGTGGAGTCGCTCGTACGATCCCCGTGTCATCGCCGAGGCGCTCGAGGTCGAGAACCGGCCAGTCGTCGAACGCGGTCGGCCAGTCGGACGAGGTGGCAATCCAGGTCTCCTCGTCCTCCACCCGTCGCCCACCCGAGGGAAGGCGGATCGAGCGCTGCTCGATCGGCTCGGGCGGGGGCAGCGAGACCTGCGGGATGTAAAACCGCGGCGGCAGCCCGCGGCCGAAATGTGGACGGTCGAGCCACGAGGACCACTCGGCGAGCGCGACGACGACCCATCCGAACGCCATGACGGCGACGACCGCCCCTGCGTGCATCCGGGCAACCGTCGCGAGCGTCGCGAGACCGCCGAGAAACGCGACCTCAACGAGAAACCGCACCAGGCGACGCCGCGGCAACGACCTCCCCGCCTCCCGCTCAGTCGTCCTTGGCGGTCACCGCGATGCCAAGCTCGCTGAGCTGGGCCTGATCCACCGGCGTCGGCGCCCCCGACATCGGGTCGACGCCCGCCTGATTCTTGGGGAAGGCGAGCGTGTCGCGGATGAACGGCTCGTCGAGCAGCGCCATCGAGAGCCGGTCGATACCCGAGGCGATCCCCCCGTGGGGCGGCGCGCCCATCGAGAGGGCATCGAGCAGGAAGCCGAACTTCGAGCGCTGCTCGGCGGGCGAGATCCGAAGCAGGTCGAACACCTTCGCCTGGAGCTCGGGCTCGTGGATCCTGAACGACCCGCCCGCGAGCTCGATCCCGTTTCCAACGAGGTCGTATGCGATCGCCTTCGCCGCAGCCGGGTCGCTGTCGAGGAGCGCCGCGCCCTCCGGGGTCGGGCGCGTGAACGGGTGATGGACCGCGTCCCAGCGTTCGCGCTCCTCGTCCCACTCGAACATCGGGAAATCCGTAACCCAGAGGAAACGCCACGCCTGCGAGTCGATCAGGTCGAGCTCGCGCCCGAGGTGAAGCCTCAGTGTGCCGAGCACGCGCGAGACCATCGCCGGCTCGTCGGCGGCGAAGAGGACAGTGTGGCCAGGCGGCGAGTCGAAGCGCCCGAGCTCGGCGGGGCCGAGGTACTTTGCAATCGGCGAGCGCGGCCCCCCTTTGCCGCCGAAGACGAGGTAGGCGAGGCCCCTTGCGCCGAAGCGGCGGGCCAGCTCCTCGAGCTTGTCGAGCTCGCCCCGGCTGAGCTCACGCGGGACACGCAGGAAGCGCACGGCAGGCGCATCGGCGAAGACCCTGAAGGCCGACCCGCGCGTGACCTCCGTCGCATCCTCGATCTCGAGCCCGAAACGCAGGTCTGGCTTGTCGGAGCCGTAGCGGAGGTCTGCCTCCTCCCAGCTCAGGCGCGGAAACGGGCGCTCGAGATCGAGGCCCCGGCAGTCGCGCCAGATGCGGGTGATGATCGTCTCGACGAGTGCGAAGAGGTACTCCCGATCGGGGAAGGCCATCTCGACATCGAGCTGGGTGAGCTCCTGGAGGCGATCGGCACGCAGATCCTCGTCACGGAAGCAGCGCGCGATCTGGTAGTAGCGCTCGAACCCCGCGATGACGAGCAGCTGCTTGTAGATCTGGGGACTCTGGGGCAGGGCGAAGAAACGCCCGGGCTGAAGCCGGGTCGGCACGAGGAAATCGCGCGCGCCCTCCGGTGTCGGCTTGGCCATGATCGGCGTCTCGATCTCGACGAATCCCTCGCCCTCCATCTCGGAGCGGATGATGGAGACGAGCTTCGCGCGGGTGCGGATATTGCGCTGCATCCGCTCGCGGCGAAGGTCGAGCCAGCGGTAGCGGATCCGCAGCGTCTCGTCGACGCCCTCCTCGTCGAGCTGGAAGGGCAGCGGCGTCGAGCGCGACACGACCTCGAGCTCATCGGCCTGGAGCTCGATCGCGCCGGTCGCCATCAGCTCGTTGACGGTCTCCGGCGAGCGGCTCACGACGATGCCGCCGACGGCGATCACAAACTCGTTGCGAAGGCCATGGGCGACCTCTGCGGCCGCCGGCGCCTGCTCGGGGTTGACGACGATCTGGACGAGCCCTTCCTCATCGCGGAGATCGATGAAGACGAGGCCGCCGTGGTCGCGCCGGGTCGCGACCCAGCCTGCGAGCCTGAGCCGGCGGCCTGCGTCGACGGCGCGCAGGCTGCTGCCGCGGAGCTCACGCCATGCCGTCACGACCGGAGCGTAGCCTCGAGCTCCTCGAGCGAGACGACCTCATCGGCGGCACCGTCGCGTCGCACCACCGCCTCCTCGGCTCTCGCGATGACGACCGTCCCGGCACCGCTGCGCCCGGCCTGGGTCATCTGGCCCTTGAACGAGCGCCCGGCGTAGTCGATGTCGCAGGCGAGCCCGTCGCGACGGAGCGCCGCGAGCAGTCCGAGGACGCGACCCTGCTCGGCGCCGTCGAGCACGAAGAAGACATCGAGCCCGCGCCGCGCCGCGGTGACGCCCTCGGCCTCCGCGGCGAGCACGAGACGGTCGATGCCTGCGCCGAACCCGATCCCGGGAGTCGGGGCGCCCCCGATCTGCTCGACCAGACCGTCGTAGCGCCCTCCGCCACAGATCGAGAGCCCGAGCCCTGCATGGACGAACTCGAAGGTCGTGCGCGAGTAGTAGTCGAGGCCCCGTACGAGCGCGGGCTCAAGCCGGTAGCGCATACCGTAGGCCTCGAGTGAGGCACGCACCGCTGCGAGGTGCTCGCGGCACGGACCGCAGAGAGCGTCGCCGATCCGGGGGGCGTCGGCGAGCGCCGCCTGCAGCTCCGGACTCTTGACGTCGAAGACCTGGAGCGGGCTCGTCACCCGCTTGTGGTGGGCCTCCTCGTCGAGGAGCTCGTCGTGGGCATCCAACCACTCGTTCAATCGCTCGACGTAGGCGGGGCGGCAGTTGGCATCGCCGATCGAGTTCAGGCGAAGCTCGACGTTGCGGAGCCCGAGGCGTGCGAGCAGCGCGTCATAGAGCTGAATCAGTTCGGCGTCCAGCGCGGGATCGGCGGAGCCGATCGCCTCGACCGACCACTGCCAGTGCTCGCGAAAGCGCGCCTTCTGCGGGGCCGAGTACCGATACATCGGCGCGAATGTGTGGAGCTTCACCGGCTGCGGCTCGCGATGCATCCCGTGCTGGACATAGGCCCGGCAGATCGGGGCCGTCCCCTCCGGGCGAAGCGTGAGCGAACGCCCGCCGCGATCGGTGAACGTGTACATCTCCTTCGAGACGACGTCGGAAGCCTCCCCGGCTGTCCGTGCAAAGAGACCGCTGTCCTCGAAGCCGGGCGTCTGAATCCGTCCATACCCGTAGAGCACCGCGAGCTCCTCCATCGCGGCAATGATGGTGTCGAACCACAGTGGTTCCTCCGCGGGCAGGATGTCGCGCGTCCCCCGCGGGGCCTGGAAGCGCTCGGGCATCACGCGGCCCGAAGCGTGCCCAGGAAGGGGTTCGTTGCGAGCTCCTGGCCGAGCGTCGTCGGCGCTCCGTGTCCGGGGTAGACGATCGCGTCGCGGCCGAAGCGCTCGAGCAGGCGCGCGATCGAGGCGAGCAGGGCCTCGAGATCGCCGCCGGGCAGGTCGGTGCGGCCGATCGAGCCTGCAAAGAGCAGGTCGCCCGAGAAGAGTTTCCCGTCGGCGTAGAAGGCGAGGTGATCGACCGAGTGGCCAGGAACGCCGACGACCTGGAAGACGATCCCGGCGACGTCGAGGAGGTCGCCGTCGGCGAGCGTGTGCTCGGGGTCGTGGGGCGACACCCGCAGCTGGCCGCGGGTCGTCCCGCTCCGCAGCGCGTCGGCCTCACCGGCCGGGACCCAGACATCGGCGTGCGTGCCCGCCGCGAGCTCGGCGACCGCGGCGACGTGGTCGATGTCGGTATGGGTGACGAGGATCCCGGCGACCCTCGTGCCGGCCGAGGCGAGCGCGGCGAGGAGCGTCGCCGCCTCGCCGCCCGGGTCGATGACCGCCGCCTGATCGGCCTCGCCGTGCGGCCGCACGATGTAGCAGTTCGACCGGTACGGGGGCCCTGAGAGGATCCGCTGGACGACGATCGGCACGGGCGCTGAGTCTAGTGCCGGCCCCGAGGGCGCCTCGATCCCTGATGCGCCCGGGCGAGATCAGCCTTCCGGCGCGAGGGCACGAGGCGCCGTGCTGCTCCTAGCGCTGCTTGCCCGAGCGCGGCGGCGAGAGCTTACGCTTCTGGAAACGGCGATAGGTGAGCCCATCCATCCAGTAGGTCATGGGGACGAAGAACACCGCGTAGCCGACGCCGAAGACGATCCGCACGGGCACGGTCAGGCCGCGCAGGATCACGTAGGAGACGGCGACGATCGCCGGGCTCCACATCGCGGCGCGTCGAGCAGAACGCCGCCACGACGCCGGCTCGGGGTCGCGGACGAGGCGGCGCGACGACTTGCCCTTGGCGTCGGCCTTTGGTGTCGCCTTGACTTTCGCCGGCGACTCTTTCTTTGCGCGCAGATCCGAGCCCGCGAGCTCGATCTCGTTGCCCTCCTCGTCGCTCATGACGAAGCCGTACTCGTGGCGGAAGGTCTTCTCCCGCCGGCGGCGCTGCTTCCGTGTAGCCATCCCCCCAGACTAGACCAGCACGGCGCACCGTCGTACGTGCCCGCCTCCCGTCGCGCAGTCCGAGCGCCGAGCACGCTCCAAGCCTCGGGCCCCAAGGCCCGCCGAAACGGGCTCAGTCGCCGAGGAGACGGAGCTCGAGCACGCGTGAGGGGTCGAAGAGCTCGAGGGCGAGTCTTGCGCCGGCCGCCGCGACCACCGCGCCGACCGGGATCAGCCCCACGAGCTCCGATCCGGCCACCTCCCCCCCGTGCACCCGCGCTCGAGCGCCTATCACGTCGAGGATCTCGTGCGGCGGGGATGCCTGCCAGTCCTCGATGTTCATGGACACCTGGACGAGCCCTGCGCGGGGAAGGTCGAGGCCGAGCGCACGCACCCCGCGAAAGCCCCCGCCGCTCTCCCGGATCTCCGAGGCGACCTTGCGTGCCAGCTCGAGCGGGCCGCGGAGGTTCACGTTGAACGCGATCAGCGGTGCGCGGGCGCCGACGATCACCGCGCCCGCTGATGGATCGAGGCGGTCGGGGCCGAAGTCGGGCACGAGCTCACCTGCCGCGAGCCGGCGCGCCAGTTCGGCGCCGCCGCCGCGTCGATAGAAGGCGGGGCCCCGTTCGGGCGGGTCGTACAGGAACACCGGCAAGCCGAGTGAGCCGATCCGTTCGCCGAGCTCGCGCGAAACGCGCCGGGCTCGCTCGAGGTCGGCGGGGACGATAGGCACGATCGGCACGATGTCGGCGACCCCGATGCGCGGATGGACGCCCTCGTGTGAGCGCAGGTCGATCCGCTCGCGGGCGAGTCGGACACCGGCGAGGAGCGACTCGACGAGCTCCTCCTCGCCCCCGACGAGCGTGAACACCGAGCGGTTGTGGTCGGGGTCACAGTGAATATCGAGCAGCCGCGCACGCGACCCGAGCGCCTCGGCGAGCGCGTCGATCGTCGCGGGGACGCGGCCCTCCGAGAAGTTCGGCACCGCCTCGAGGGGGAGCACAGGCGGGGACTCTAGTCATCGCGGCCACGGCCTCCGCGCTACGTACGCTGGTGCGATGTCCCCGGAGGGAGAAACTCCGCGCAACAGCGCGACCTTCTGGCGCCTGCTGCGTTTCCTCGCTCCCTATCGGACCTCGCTCGCCGTCTCGGTCGTCCTCGCCCTCGTTTCGCAGTCGGGCTCGCTCGCATTCCCGTGGCTCACCGGCGACGTCGTCTCCGCGATCCGCGACCACCGCCGGAACGCGCTGCCGGCGCTGATCGGTGTCGTTCTCGCTGTGGGCGCGACCAAAGCGCTCGCGACCATTGGTCGCCGCCTCATTTCCGGCCGACAGGCGCTCGGCGTCGAGCTCGACCTCCGCAACGTGCTCTACGCGAAGTTCGTCCGGCTCTCGTTCGGCTACTTCGACCGCCATCAGACCGGTCAGCTGATGTCGCGCGCGACCGTCGACCTCCAGAGCGTCCGTTTCTTCCTCGGCTATGGGCTCATCTTCTTCTTCCAGCACGTCTTCACCGTATTCGGGGTGGGCGTGCTGCTCTTTGTCATCTCCTGGAAGCTCGCGCTGATCTCGCTTGCCTTCTCGCCGGTGCTTGTCGCCGTCGCCTACCGCTACAGCAGCGTCTCCCATCCCGTCTTGCGCGACGTGCAGCAGAAGATGGCCGACGTCGCGACCGTCGCCGAGGAGAACATCGTCGGCGTCCATGTCGTCAAGTCGTTCGCCCAGGAGCAGGCCCAGCAGGATAAGTTCGAGCATCGCTCGGAGATCCTCTTCTCGCGCAGCCTGCGAGCAAACCGCCAGCGGGCCTTCTATGTTCCGCTGCTCGCGTTCATGCCGCTGCTCGGACAGGCGGCCGTGCTCCTGGTCGGCGGCGAGATGGTCCGCCGCGGCTCGCTCTCCCTCGCGCACTTCGTCTCCTTCAACCTCTACCTCTCGATGGTCGTGTTTCCGCTGCGGATGCTCGGGATGTGGATCGGCGAGGGCCAGCGGGCGACCGCCTCGGGCGAGCGAATCTTCCAGGTGATCGACGAACCCGAGGAGATCACGAGCCGGCCCGCAGCGCGGACGCTGCCCGCCGGGCCCGGCACGGTTCGCTTCGAGCGGGTCAGCTTCGGCTACGACCCGCTCTTGCCCGTTCTCCATGAGATCGACCTCGAGCTCACAGCGGGGAAGATCGTGGCTCTCATTGGCCTCACCGGCTCGGGCAAGACGACCCTCGCCTCGCTCATCCCGCGGTTCTACGACGTCCAGAAGGGGAGCGTGAAGATCGACGGCGCCGATGTCCGTGAGGTGACGCTCGAGTCGCTGCGTCGCGAGATAGGCGTCATCGCCCAGGATCCGTTCCTCTTCTCGGCGAGCGTGCGCGACAACCTCGTCTTCGGCGCGGCCGAGGCGACCGATGTCGAGGTCCGGGAGGCGGCGCGGCTGGCCCAGGCTGACGAGTTCGTCGCACGGCTCCCCGAGGGCTACGACACCGTCATCGGCGAGCGCGGGGTCACCCTCTCGGGTGGCCAGCGCCAGCGGCTCGCGATCGCCCGCGCCCTGCTCGTCGACCCGCGGATCCTCATCCTCGACGACGCGACCGCCTCGGTCGACGCCGCGACCGAGTCACGCATCCGCCTCGGTCTCCTCGAGGCGATGCGCGGGCGTACGACAGTCATCATCGCCCACCGTCTCTCGACGATCGCCCTCGCCGACGAGATCGTCGTGCTCGAGCACGGCCGTGTTGCCGCTCGTGGCGGCCACGACGAGCTCGTCGGAACGAGCCAGGTCTACCGCGAGATCTACGAGCACGGCAGCTTCGATCAACCCGGACGGCGCGAGGTCGCCTGAGGTGAGGGTCTGGCAACCGGGAAGCCACCTCGTCTCCAACCGGAGCACGCGTGTGGAGGACTGGTCCTGGGCGGCGACCAAGCGCCGCCTCACGGCGCTCTATCGGCTCGCACGCCCCTACAGGGTGCGGACGACGATCGCGATCATCTCGCTGCTCGCCGCGACGGCCGCCTCGCTCGCCCCGCCGCTCCTGATCGGAAGGGCAGTCGACGCGGTGAGCGGCGGACACACGGGCTCGCTCCGTCTGCTCGTCGTGCTCTTTATTGTCGCGAGCGTCGTCGGGACCGTGTGCTCCTACGCGCAGACCTACTTCACCGGCTGGACCGGCGAGCGGATGCTCGCCGACCTGCGCCACCACCTCTTCAGCCACCTGCAGCGGCTCTCGCTCGAGTTCTACGAGCAGAACCGGGCGGGCGTGCTGATTAGCCGGCTCACGAACGACGTCGAGGCCCTCGATGAGCTCGTCACCGATGGCTTCACCTCCCTGATCCAGAACACGCTGACGCTGCTCGGTGCCGGGGTCATCCTGCTTGTACTCTCGTGGCGGCTTGCCCTTGCCATGATGGTCGTGCTCCCCGGTCTCTCGGTCGCCACGGCGATCTTCCGTAAGAAATCGAGTCGCTCCTACCGCGGGGTGCGCGAGACGCTCGGTGCGGTGACCGCCACGCTCGCCGAGGACATCGCCGGTATCCGCGTCCTGCAGGCGTTCACCCGCGAGCGGCAGGCACGTGCTCACTTCCGCGAGGTCGGGGAGGCCTACCGGATCAAAAACCAGGAGACGGTGGTGCAGAACGCGCTCTACTTCCCCGCGGTCGACCTGCTCTCGTCGATCGCCACGGCGATCATCCTCGGGTACGGCGGGTACCTGGTCTTCGACGGACAGACGAAGATCGGCGTACTCGTCGCCTTTCTCGGCTATTCGGCGAACTTCTTCGACCCGGTCCAGCAGCTCTCCCAGCTCTACAGCACCTTCTTGACCGCGGTGGCCGCGCTCGACAAGATCATGGAGGTGCTGGCGGCGGAGCCCCGTGTGACCGACGCCCCGGATGCGACCGCGATCGGGCGACTCCGCGGGGAGGTGCGCTTCCGGGACGTTCACTTCTCCTACCGGCGGGGGGCGGAGGTCCTGCACGGCATCGAGCTCGACGTTCCTCCCGGGACGACCGTCGCACTCGTCGGCCACACGGGCGCCGGCAAGTCGACGATCGCGAAGCTGATCGCGCGCTTCTACGATCCGACGAGCGGGGCGATCACGATCGACGGGATCGACCTGCGCACGGTGCGGCAGGAGTCGTTGCGCCGTCAGCTCGGAATCGTTCCCCAGGAGGGCTTCCTCTTTGCGGGCTCGCTGGCTGCCAACATCGCCTTCGGACGCCCGGAGGCAAGCCGAGCAGAGATCCTCGCCGCGGCCGCCGCGGTCGGGGTGGACGAGTTCGTCACGACGCTCCCGGAGCGCTACGAGACCGAGCTCGGTGAACGGGGCTACCGGCTGTCACTCGGCCAGCGCCAGCTCGTCGCCTTCGCCCGCGCGCTGCTCGCCGACCCGCGCATCCTCATCCTCGACGAGGCGACGAGCTCGGTCGATATCGGCGCGGAGCGGAGGATAGAGCAGGCGCTCCGCCGACTCCTCCACGGCCGCACCGCGTTCATCATCGCTCACCGTCTCTCGACGATCCGCAACGCCAACCTGATTCTCGTCCTCGAGGAAGGGCGCATCGTCGAGCAGGGAAGCCACGATGAGCTCCTCGGACGCGGCGGGGCTTACGCCGAGTTGTATGGCCGCCGGGCCGCCGAGGTCGCCTGAGGCCGGCCCCGCCACTCGCGCGTCATGGCTCCTTCCGGCGGTCCAGGTGATGCGAGGAGAAAGAATCGTCCAGCTCCGCCGCGAGGCGCACGCGGCGCGTCGCCTCGGGGCGTCGAATGACGCTCG